>Ga0302278_10006884_pt1 | contig 10625 bp, 7 predicted proteins | sample III_Bog_N3_2_FD_194543 | JGI IMG/M metagenome (GOLD analysis project Ga0302278, IMG submission 194543) | Peat permafrost microbial communities from Stordalen Mire near Abisko, Sweden - III_Bog_N3_2 | ecosystem: Environmental > Terrestrial > Soil > Wetlands > Peat | place: Sweden: Abisko... | reverse complement strand
AACCTGCTGAATCCCGCACTCAACAACCAAAGCTGGAATATCCAGTTCCAGGGCAGCCAGCTCCTCTACGACGGCGGAAGAACGCCGGCCAATATCAGGTCGGCCAAATTTTCAGAAGAGATCGCCTATTATTCGCTACGCCAGACCATCGACACCACGATCTCGAATGTCATCCAGCAATTCTATCAGGTGGTTCTCGACCGGGCCCTTGTCATTGCCAACCAGCAGCAGGTGGCCCTTTACCAGACCCAGGTCACCGACCAGCAGAGCCGCTATGACGCGGGCACGGTGCCCCGCTTCAATGTGCTTCAGGCGCAGGTCCAGCTGGCGAATGCCCTTCCTCCCCTGATTCAGGCGAAGAACAATCTCCGCATCGCCCTCTTTACCCTCGTGAGCTATATCGGACTCGACTATCCCAATCTTCAGAATGTGGAAGTCCCCTTCGATGTGGTGGGCGAGCTGGTTTATAATCCGCGCAAGATTGACAGCAACGCCTCCATTCACACGGCGCTGCTGCGTAACCCCCAGTTAAAGGCCCAGCGCCAGAACATCCTGATCGGTGCCGAGCAGATCAGCGCGGCCATTGCCGGTTGGCTGCCCACAATCAGTGCCAATGGCGGCTATCAAATCCAGAGCTACAACTACGACTCAAGTCTCAGATCCACCGTGCAGGGATGGTTTTTCGGAGCCACGGGAACCTGGGCGATCTTCGACGGGCTGGCCACTTACGGAAATGTGAAGCAGGCCAAGGCCACGATGATGAACTACAAGGTCACCTACGACAACGGCGTGAGGCAGGTCATCCTCCAGGTGCAGCAGGCAATCTCGAACCTCCAGCAGGCGCAGGAAACCATCGAGAGTCAGAAGGCGACGGTTGAGCAGGCCGTTGAGGCTCTCCGTCTCGCACGCGAACGCCTTGATGCCGGGGCGGGAGTCCAACTCGATGTGATCAACGCGCAGGTGCAGCTCCTCCAGGCACAGACCGCCGTGCTGAATGCCTACTACAGCTACATCCAGTCGCTTGCCCAATACGATCAGACGCTTTCGCTGAACACGCAGTATGAGGAGTATTTCGATGATCCGATGAACAAGTGGGAGAAACTTCGCTTCACGGATCTCAACAAGGAAACCCGCCAGCGTCCCCAACTCCCACGCGCACTGCGCAAGAGCGACCCCCTCCCTCCCTCGACGACATTCAACGACGAGATCAAGAGTTCCTCAGTGCGGAAGGCGGAGGAATCCAGCCGATCCTCCCAGGGGGACTAGCCGGTTGAATCAGCCTGCCGCCGCCTCGATCCGGCCAATCAATGGCATCCCGGGGATCGCAGCCCGGTTCATCGGCAGGATTCCAGGTGTGGACATCGCTCTGGAACGGCACGAGGCGATGGCCCTTCTGGAGCCGCATCATCATGATATTCTCCGTTCCTCCGGTCTCGGGAATTATCCCTTGGTGACTGCGGAGCAGGTGCATGGAAAAGAAATCGCCCTGATCGAATCTTCCGCCGGGCAGCCTCACCATGCCGGTGTTGACGGCATGCTCACAGAAGTGAGGGGCGTCACGCTCGGCATCGCCGTTGCCGACTGCGCTCCGGTCTGGATCGTGGCGAGGGATGGCTGCGCAGGGGCTCTCATCCATTCCGGAAAAAAAGGGACGGCGCTTGGGATTGTCTCCGAAGGGATCCGGGCCTTCAACAGGCATTTCTCGCTTGCTCCCTCGGATCTTATTCTCGTGATCGGCCCCTGCATCCGCCCTCCCTGCTATGAAGTTGATTTCGCGGCACAAATCCGTACCCAAGCACTGGAGTCGGGACTCAAAGACATTCATGACGAATTGACATGCACTGCCTGCCATCCCGGCCTGTATTATTCGTACCGCCGGGAAAAAGGCCTGACCGGAAGGATGCTGGCAACCCTGACGCTGCTTCCCCATGAAACGGCAGTTTGATCCCTCGCAGCCGGAGTTGATGGATCAGGCCGAACTGATCGATGGAAAACCCACAGCCGAACTGGAACGGGATCTCGCCAACCTGCGCTGGCTGAATTCCCGCTTCGGAGCCCATGCGTTGCTGCGTCATTTTCTGAAGCGATGGCTCTCCGTACCTCCTTCGTCTGTGTCCATTTTCCGTGTTCTGGATCTGGCCACCGGGGAGGGAGATCTGCCAAGAGAAATCGTCTCCTGGTGCCGGAAGCGAAAGATCCCGATCCTCATCGATGCCGTGGATCAAAACGCGGCAACCCTTGCCGTGGCAACGGAACGAAGCCGTGAATTTCCTGAAATCCGATTCCACAGGGGCGATATCCGCTTCTGGGGCGAGGGTGCCTGGGATCTTGTTCTCTGCTCCCTGGCGCTCCATCACTTCAGTAACGAGGATGCCGTCACCGTGCTGCGGAATGCCCGCCGCCTTTCCTCACGACATCTGCTGGTGGCGGATTTGAAACGGAATTTCCTGGGTGCTGCAGGAATCTGGCTTCTCACCTCCCTCCTGCTCCGGGAGCCGATGACCGTCCATGACGCGCGACTCTCCATCCGGAGGGCTTTTTCCTTCCGTGAATTGGGAAATCTGGCGCGGGAAGCAGGCTGGAAATCGTTCGGGCAGCGCAGTTTTCCCGTCACAAGACAGGCTCTTTGGATGGATTCAAATACAAGGGATGCCGTAACAAATCAGCGACTGGCGGGAGCTGATAGAAATGTGCGCAGCACAGTCCCAACGGGACTCGTAACTCGGGAGAGTCCGAGTTCAACTGCGAGGCAACGGCCGGGCCAGCAAACTTGAAAGCTGAGACCTAAAGAGATTTCAGAAGTCACAGGTTTTTCCAGTTTGAACTCGGGCGTGCCCACGCCGCGCGCCCTTCTCATCTTCCTCTATAGTCCTTTGGGAATAATCTTGGGGCGCCATTTCGGATGCTTTGCCGAGCCGACGGATTCGTATTCAAGAGCCTTGCTGATGGGAAACGTGAGAATGCCGGGCAGTCCGCTAATATTCAGCCGGATACTCATGTTCATGCGGTCATCGAGATAAAAGATGTCCCCATGGCCGATCATGCTGAATCCCGTTCCCTGAATCAGAAGATTCCTCGTATTGATCACCCCGTCGGCAACCGTGAAATCCGCCGTGGCCTTGTGTGCGGTCTGATAGCCGAATCCCGGAATGACGTCGCCAATCAGGACTGAGAGCGGCCCCAGAACGGGCATTGCCAGGACATTGCCATTTTTGATGAGTAGATTGCCCTCTCCGACCATCGCTCGCTCATTCTTACCCATCGTCCGGAACGCATAATCTGCCGTGAGCTGGCCCTTTGACTGATCATATCCAAAATAGAGCTTTGTGAGAGACTGGAAGTCGATTTCCTCGACATGGACCGTAGCGCCATAACTCCCATCGCCCGGTGCCACGGAGACATCGGCCTTCATGGCGACACTCCCCTGAAAAAGCCGCGCGGCAGGTATGTCCACAGTCAGTTTCTGCCCTCTCAGCAGTACAGAGCCGGCAGTGGCGCCGAAGGACAGGTTCTTTCCGATCAGCGTGTAATCGAGACCGGCAGGCGCATTGACAGTGATAAGAAGGTCGTTTTTCTGAGGATTCCGCAGCCCCACTTTGCCGGATACATGCAGTTCTGGATGTTTGCGAAAACGATACGGCTTCAAAGCGTCGGCTATTCGCGGATCGATCCACATCATTACTTTCCCGGCATCGAGCGAAGTGCGGATTCCTATCAGACGGCCCTCCCAGTTTTTAAAGTCGTAAATGAATTCCCCCTGCCCCACGCCATCCCCCATCTTGACAAAGATTTTATTGAAATCAGCGGCTCCGTTCTCCATCCGAAGATTCGCAGTTAATCCGTCGATGGCGGCCCCTCTCATCGCCGCCTTGCCAAGGGAAACGTTTCCCGAACCCTTAAGGAGCAGCGGATCCATACCCGAAGCCCCGCCCTCGAAATTGATCATGAGCGGATTCTGAAAATCCATCGAGGAAAGCGCCTCTTTGCTTTTGCCCGATGCCAGGGGAGCCAGCTTGATGGGAAAAATTGAGGCTTTCAGCCTGAGTCGGTTATCACCCGGGGCAATCAGGAGATCGGCATCGACCGTGCCCGGATCCCCCTCCAGATGAAAGTCGCGCAAAAGAACTTTTCCCTCATGGAGCGCGATGCCCCCTGAGACGGAATTAATGGCGACACCATGGTAGATAAAACGCCCTGACTGCATCAGGGCATTCCCCTCGATCGCCGGGGGGCCATTTTTCCAGGAAGCGGCAAAATTCCCATGCAGCCGCAGCGGGTCGATCCAGTGCCAGTCATGTGAATGTTTGTGATCCAGAAGCCCCGGTAGCACCCCTGCATTCAATGCTCCTGCAAATTCGAGAGAGGCACTCTTCTCTCCGAAATCCGCCCATCCCGCTGCCTGCAACACACCCATTCCGTCATCCAGGGAGATATTTTCCAACGAAAGCTTTTTTGCGGCATATTGCAGGTCTATTGCAGCACTCCGAAAGCCGATTCCATGCCATTCTCCTGATCCCGAGCGGAAGGCTGCGCGCTCAACACGCAGGCTTTCTGAATCGGAAAGATCCCCGCCGGCATCGATCGTCAGCACCGGACGAGCCCCCTCCCATTGCACCGACTTCAACTCTTTTTGGATCGACTCAATCGTCAGGGCGATGTTTCCAGGTCCCTTCGAAGAGACGGCTTTTGGTGAGAATTTCTTCGGATTGCGGAAAGTTCCCGATGCATTGACGAAAATACCGTCCACCTCGAAGGAGGCTGTCGTCAGGCGGAATTGCTCCGGCGGACAGAGAATCAGTGCCCGTACGTGATCCAGCCTAAGACGGGGCTGTTCTGCGGGTCCCAGGGGAACATCTAGCGTGGCATCCCGCAGGGCGATGCGTTCCAACTGAATCTGCTTCCGGAGAAGGGCCTCCAGATTGATGGAGATGGCCAGACGGTCGGCGGAGACCACAAGCCGTTGGGCAGGCGTCCTGTCATGAAGTTGCAGGGCTTCAAGGATCACTCCCTGAGTCGGATTGAAACGAACCCTGTCAAGCGTGACCTTGTAAAACGGCCCACCGAGTGTCTCCTCGGCAATCTTGCGAACACTCTCCCCAAGCCCGTAGGTCGAGGTGATCACCAGAATCACCGGGATGCCGACAACGCAAAAAATCAGGAGCAAGGTGAACAGGGTCGCGGCAAGATACCGGAGTCCATCCTCCCATTTTCCAAGCAACTTCCTGCCTTCCCGTCGATGCCGGGCGGAAAACGGGCGCAGGGTTGAGTGGATCATCCCCCAACCTTCCGGATTGCAGGGGCGGTTGTAAAGCCGCCGACTTTACTTTTCTGCCTCACGTTTCAACCCGAACTCCGAAGTTGACGGTGATGAGTTGGAGGAAGGTGCTGGCCGACAGGAGTTGCGAAAGTGTGGAGGCGTATCTTTAGATACGGTGAGTGCTGACAATACTCCTTCGCGGTCAGGAGATTACGCTAAATCGCTCTGTTCAACTTCGGAATTCGGGTTCAAGTTTCATCCGTTCTCCCTTCGTTCACATCAGGGAGTAGGGATCGACATCCAGCGTCAAGACAACCCCTTCGGGAAGCTTCATCGCCGTAACAACCTCACGCACCACCCTGCCCATCAGCGCATGCGAGTCCGCCTTGAGCGCCACATGAAAACGGTATTGACCGTGCGCCCGCTCCAGGGGAGCTGGAGCCGCCGCAGAGACCTCCACCGATGTGGGGGCTGATTCCTGAAGTGATCTGGAAAGCTGACCGGCGGCAAGCTCCGTTCTTTCCAGGGACTTTCCCCGAAGCTGGATCAGCAGCATCCTTGTGAAGGGAGGATGACGGAAATTCTCTCGAAAGGAAATTTCCTGTTCAAAAAATCCGTTGAAATCATGATGCCTTGCGTACTGGACAGAGGGACTCGCAGGCGAAAAGGTCTGAACAATGACCTCTCCCTCGGTTTCGCCACGCCCCGCACGCCCGGCCACTTGGGTCAAAAGCTGGAAAGTTCGTTCCCCTGCCCGGAAATCGGGCGCATGCAGACCGATGTCGGCATTGATGATTCCCACCAGGGTGACATTCGGAAAATCGAGCCCCTTGGCGATCATCTGCGTGCCGATGAGGATATCTAGCTGACGAGCGCGGAACTTTCCGAGAACCTCTCCGTACGAACCTTTCCTCGTCATGGTATCGGCATCCATCCGGGCAACGCGGGCCGTGGGAAAAAGTCTTCGCACCGATTCCTCAACGCGCTGCGTCCCGATGCCGGAATGGCTGATCCCCGCATCATGGCATCCGGGGCAGAGTGAGGGTGGCTTCACGCGGTATCCGCAAAGATGGCAGACAAGCTGATCCTCGGCACGGTGAAGCGTCAGGGAGAGGCTGCAGTTGGTGCAGCGGCAGACATGACCGCATTGCTGGCAAAGCATCGAGGTGAAGAAGCCACGCCGGTTGAGAAAAAGGATCGTCTGTTGACCGATCTCCAGGCGTTTCATCATCGCCATCTGGAGCGGCGCGGAAATGCCCCCATCGGATTTTGACCGCTTTCCCTGCAACCGCAGATCGACGACCCTGAACAGAGGCATGATCTGTCCATCGGCACGGCGGGGAAGGGAGAGGAGACTGTATTTGCCTAGGGCGACATTCCGGTAGCTCTCAACCGAAGGGGTGGCACTGCCAAGGATGATCGGACATCCCTCGAACTTGCCCCGCATCACAGCCACATCACGGGCATGATAGCGGGGTGTCTCCTCCTGCTTGTAGGTGTTCTCGTGCTCCTCATCCACGATGATGAGGCCGGGCTTCACAAGGGGTGCGAAAACCGCACTCCTGGCACCGATGGCGATGCGGGCTTCACCACGCTGGAGACGCATCCATTCCTCGCGTCGTTCGCCTTCACTGAGATGACTGTGAAGCACCGCCACCCCGGCACCCAACCCGTCAAAACGGGATCGGAATCGCTCCACTGTCTGCGGCGTCAGGGCAATTTCGGGAACAAGCACCAGGCCGCTCCCTCCGCGCTCCAGCACCCACGCCAGTGCCCGCAGATAGACCTCGGTCTTGCCGCTGCCTGTCACGCCGTGCAGAAGAAAGGGCTTTATTTCCTCTCCCCTGATGCATCCTGCAAGGGCCGCTGTGAGTTCCCCGATCACGGATTCCTGATCCGGGTTGAGCGTTGGAAGGGGCGTGGCAAGAACCTCCTCGCGATTCAAAAAATTCGACCTGCGCTCCTCCGTAACACGGATCCAGCCCGCACGGACAAGGGCCTTCAGTGATGTCTCGGAGGCCAGGCTGGAACGCAGCAGTTCGGGAACGGGTCTGGGAGCCTCCGCATTCAGGAGCGCAAGGAGAAGATTCCGCTGCCTGGGAGCCTTTTTTCCCAGGACGAGCAAATCCTCTTCGCGGGGGATTTTCGCAAGTTGGGCAACCCGGATGTTCCTCATGCGGGGAGATTCCCCCCTCATCACCGGAGGGAGGAAAGCCCTCATCACCGAGGCCATGGGCGCGCAGTAATAGTCGGCCATCCAGCGCGCCAGCCTTAGCATGACTGGAGAGATGGACGCTTCCTCGGCCACGACTCCGAGAATCGGCCTGATTCCCGGAACTTGGGAATCGTCCAGCAATTCCATCACTGTCCCGAGCGCGCGGCGTTGGCGCACCATGACCACGACCCGGCTGCCAGAGGAAACCTGGCCGACAAACTCCCCAGGAATCGCATAATCGAGTTCCCTCCCCTCGGAACGGTCGATCAGAATACGGGCAAAGCAGGGCATGGATATTGGCGGGATCATACCACTCCCGCTTCAGAAAATAATACCAAAGCGTTCGGAAACTATCCCACCTTGAGCATATCCGGAGATTCTTTCGCCGAGAGGAAGAGCACACCGCTGGCCGTCAGCAGGATTGCCAACCCGACCAGCGAGGGGATGTAGGAATCGTGAAAGATTCCCTTGAGGGCATCCATCAGGACGATGAGTAATCCAGATGCCTGCACGACGAGGGCAAAGATGCCGTTACTGGCACCCTCGGGAGCCGGATGGGTAATCTCCGCACCGTATTGATAAGCCACCGGGGTAACGCCCGTGATGCAGAACCCGAGGACGAAAAAACAGCCAATCTCAAACGAAAAGCCATGACCGAGGGCCAGACAGAGCGTCGCGGGAACAGCACCCAGAATCCCGAGAAGAATGATCAGTTTGCGCCGACGAATTTCATCCGAGATGGCTGGCAGGGCAATGCTGCCGATAATTCCCGCCACCAGCAGGACAAGGGTCAACGAAACTCCCTGCTCCGTGGTGAAACCCCGTTCCCTGCCCAATCCGTCAATCAGGGTGAAGACGGCATTCACGATCCCGCTGCCGATAAAAAGGGCCAGCGAAAGGAGATAAACCTCGCGCTGTTTCAGCATACTCTTGAATCCATCGAGCACCAGGGCACGCGACTCATCCCCCACGGGGCCTGGAGGAGTCGGCGGCTTGGAACGGGCAAAAATCAGAAAAAGAATCGAGGCAAGGGCCGCGACAACCCCATAGATCATCTGCATCCCGCCGAATTGGAAATTTTTCAACAGAAACGGACTTAAGGCTTCTCCGATCCCGATGCCCAGAAACATCGCCAGGAAGAGAACCCCGGTGATCGTGGCCCGGTGCTTGTTGGGAAACCAGAGCGCGGCAAGCTTGGTGAAGGCATTAAGCAGAAAGGGCTGACCGATCGAGATGCCAACCGTTCCGATCAAGGCCACCGTATAATTGAAGGGAAAGACCGCACGGAGGAGACCGAAGAATCCGATCAGAACGGCTCCGAAACCGACCGCCTTTTTGAAGCCGAAGGAGTCGATTGCCCAGGCCGCGGGGATTGCCACCGGCAGATAAATGAGCATGAAGAGATTCGCCAGCATGTCGATATCCTCCCTCTTCACACCGTAGGCGACTGCTGCGGAGGAGGCGATGGGGGCGTAACAGATCCAAAGAACCTGAACCATGACATTGATCAGCATGAAGGCCCCAAGGACAACCCAGCGGTAGGGATAGAGGATGAATTTTTGCTCCTGCATGGGTCAGTTTTTTAAAAAAGAGACTCTCCCAAAGAGGGCAAAGCCCCCGGATCCGCATTGAGTTTGCTCTTCTCCTTAATTCCTAGGCATTAATTATTTTCCCCCTGCGCCCTTCACGCAGAGGCGCGAAAATTTTCCCTTTTTTGAAAGAGTCAGGCTCAATCAACAGCCCCTAATCCCCCTAATCCCTTGTAGTACTCTTGGGAAACTGGGGAGGGTTCTGAACATACTGGGCGTCGGACGAAGAGGTGGAAGTGTTGTTCATCTTGCCCTGCACATAAGTGGCCGAACCGCTGATATCCTCCCCGAGGCCTTTGACCGCATTGCAGCCGGAGAGAAGGAGGGAACCCGCTCCAACCAGAAGAAAAAGAAGTGTTTTCATCCTGCAATTTTTAAGCCCAAATCAGATAAAAATCAAAGAAATCTCAGGGAACTATTCTGCAATTCGACGGGGAAAGCAATTTTTGAAACCCTGCGTCGGTATTGGCATAAAAAGGATACCCCTCGCCTGCACTCCCCTCCGGACGATAGCGCCAGTGCTTGTAGCTCCAGAGCCAGAGTTCCGGATGGGCACGCAGCCCCGGCTCCAAGGCATCCCGGCACGCCTGGGCAATCTCGTCGACCGTGGAGGAAGGGTTCACGGGAAGTTCCGGCAGATAGCGCACGCTGTATCCACCGTCGGGGCGCGGCAGGCATTCGACGGGAACCAGGGCGGCGCCTGTCCTTAATGCAAGCTCTGCGGGAAGACGGGTGACGGGAGTCAGCAGACGATCGAAGCAGCGGATGACAACAGGGCCTTCGCTCGGTTTGAGATTCAGATCGATGAGCATCCCCATCTTTCCCCCTTCCTTCAGATGCCTGAGGGTTCGGAGCATCGCCCCGCGCTGTGGCATGATTTGCTGCCCCAGCGAAGAACGCCAGGCATCGAAAAGGGGACCAAGCAGCGGATTCTTGAGATGCTGCGCAATCACGGGGAACGTCCCGAAATGGCGACAGGTGATCTGGCTCAGCCACTCGAAGTTTCCGGCGTGAAGGCAGAAGTAGATCGCGGCCCGGCCCTTCTCTCCATGCGAGGGCATCGGGTCGAGTCCCTCCGTCGTGATGATCTCGTCCAGCACGGCATGGCTGAGATTGGAGGACCAGAGAAGCTCAAGCGCCGTCCGTGCAAAGACCCCGTACGATTTGCGCCCGATCGAATGAAGCTCAGACTCGGAATAGCGGTTCCCAAAAGCACACCGGAGATTATCGAGTGTGACCCGGCGGCGGTGGCGGTCGAAGGCAAAGAAAACCGAGCCGACAAAGGAAGCCAACGGACCGATCCATCGCCACGGTAACAGTGAGACCAATCCTGCTGCAGAACGGAGACCCCAATACTCCAGCCAGTAGCGCTGCCGCTTCCAAAAGGGAACGGTTCGCAACTTGGCCAGAATCTCAGGGCTCATCAGACGCTCTCAACAGGCGAAAATTCAATGCGGGGGAAAACCGGCTTTGGCTCGCCGCAGCAGTAGCCGTCGGGAAGCGATGCCGAAAGTGTCGCGCCCAATGCTAACGGAGTCAGGTTCAACTGCCGGAGGATTTCGGT
>Ga0302278_10006883_pt1 | contig 10625 bp, 8 predicted proteins | sample III_Bog_N3_2_FD_194543 | JGI IMG/M metagenome (GOLD analysis project Ga0302278, IMG submission 194543) | Peat permafrost microbial communities from Stordalen Mire near Abisko, Sweden - III_Bog_N3_2 | ecosystem: Environmental > Terrestrial > Soil > Wetlands > Peat | place: Sweden: Abisko... | reverse complement strand
GACCCTGTAAAGAGAAATCGTGACCGTGCGCACGCTTTCCAAGATTTTCACACGATCGATTTAGTTGTTGGGAATGCCAAGCCGGAATGTTTCAATAAAGATATGCTCGGAACCGGAGCGCTCTTTCTGCTCGCGTTCGCCACCCTGGTCGTCATCCTGCTGCTGGTATTGCTGCAGTTGACCCGCCTGGGATACCTAATTCGCGCCACTATCCCCGACCGGCCCCGCCAGCGCATGTTTATTGCCTCGGTGGCTTTCTTCATCACCTTTATCGGCGTCCGTATCCTCGTTGAGCTCATCAGGCACAACGTGGGCCCGTTCCAATGGGTCACCGTCCGTGGCCACCACATTCATCACCTGGTCTGGGGAATTCTCATTCTGCTGCTCGTCGGCTACGGCTGGCTCCTGGACCTGGGACGTTCCCACTCGCCCCTTTCCATCTTCTTCAGCCGCCTCATGTCGGTAAGCTACGGCGTTGGAGCGGCCCTCACCCTGGACGAGTTCGCCCTCTGGCTGAACCTCGAACCGGACGCCTACTGGACGCGCGAGGGCCGCATCAGCATCGATGCCGTCATCCTGTTTGGCAGCCTTCTCGGCGTGGGCGCCTGGGGCGCTCCTTTTTTCCGCGGCATCCAGAACATGTGGACGAAACGCGTTGACCTTCGCGGCAAACTGGTCGCCCCTATTCGCCGCGCGCGGTTGCTTCGTCCGCGTAAAGTGCGTCGATTACCGCCGCGTATCGTGCCATGATCGCCCGCCGCTTCAGCTTCATCGACGGTGTCAGCTCACCCGATTCCTGGGTCCACTCCTCCGCAACCACGCGGAACCGCTTCAGCGTCTCAAAATTCGCCAAGCCGCTGTTCACCTCGCGCACAATCTCGCCGTAAAGCGCCAGCACCCGGCTGTCGGCAACGAGCTCGGCGCGGCTCCCAGCCCCCACGCCGTGGTGTCGTGCCCAATCCTCCAGAGCGACAAAGTTGGGAGCCAGCAGCACGCAAATAAACTTGTGCTTGTCTCCCACCAGCGCCGCCTGCGCCACCAGCACACTGTTCTTGAGCTTGCTCTCAATCGGCTGCGGCGCCACCAGTTTGCCTCCCGATGTCTTCAGCAACTCCTTCTTACGATCCGTAATGTACAGAAATCCATCCTCGTCCAGATGACCGATATCGCCAGTCTTGAACCATCCCTCCGCGTCGAAACACTCCGCGCTCGCAGCCGGTTTTTGCCAATAGCCCGCAAACACCGCCGGCCCGCGCGTCAGCAACTCCCCGTCCTCGGCCAGCTTCAACTCCACATTGGGCAACTTCTTGCCAACCGACCCCATCCGCTGGCTCACCGGGGTGTTCAGCGCAATCACCGGCGATGTCTCAGTCAGCCCGTAGCCCTCCCAGAGAGCAATGCCTACCGACGCAAACCACTTTGCCGTATCGATTCCCAGCGGCGCCCCACCCGACACAAACACCTTCACCCGCCCGCCGAATGCCTCTTGCACTTTGGAATAGACCAGCTTCCGCGCCAGCTTCCAGAGCATTGCCGCGGGCTGCTTGCCGCTATATACCGTATCCCGGTGCTTCGCTCCCTCGCGAAGCGCCCATGCCAGCATCCGCTTCTTCACCGGCGAAGCCGCCGATCTCTGCTCCACCGCCTGGCGAATCTTCTCGTAGACCCGAGGCACCCCCACCAGCACAGTCGGTCTGATATCCTTCATCGCCTGCGGCAGCTTGTCGAACTGCGAGCAATACGCCACCTGCGCCCCGGACATATACATCACGTAATCCAGGGCGCGCGCCGTGATATGCGAGAGCGGCAAAAACGAAATGCAGGAGTCGGTCGCATTGAAATTGAATTCCACTGGCGCATAGTTCTGATTCGCCGCAATATTGCCGTGCGTGAGCACCACGCCTTTTGGCTCGCCGGTCGTTCCCGAGGTGTAGATCAGCGTAGCCACGTCCTTCGGCTCCACAGAGCGAACCAGGGCGTCAAACACCGGATCGCGCTCGCTGCCTTTCGCGTCCGCGCCCGCCATCAGTTCGCTGAATGCAATTGCTCCCTCCGGCGGCGCCGCGGAATCCATGATCACAATCCGCTGCAACTCCGTCTGCGCTCTAACCGCATTCAGCTTGTCAAACTGCAGTCGATTCGAAACGACCGCAATGCGGCAACCCGCGTCGCGCACAAGAACGGCCACCTGCTCACCCGTCAGCGTCGGATAAATCGGCACATTCGCGGCCCCAATGGCCAGTGAAGCAAAATCGCTCACCGCCCACTCCCAGCGATTCTCTCCGATCAGCGCGATGCGGTCTCCCTTTTGCGCGCCCCAACTCAGAAAAGCCTCCCCCAAAGCCCTCACCCGCTGATACATCTGGTCTGAAGAAATCGGGAGCCATTGCCCAAACTCGTCCTGCCAAAGCACGGCGCGCGGGTTGGCGCTGGCCGCTATGCGGCGAAAAAGATCATTGATGGTAGAAATCGATGGAATCGCTGTCATGGGATTGGCACACAGAACGCGAATTATCGTTTATCGCGGACAGTCGAGAGTGTATCAGCGCGGAGTGGATGCGTGTTGACTCGTTCGCGCCCATTTTGACGATTTTGACCGTTCCCCAACTCGGCAAATGACCCCTTTAGTGGAGTATCGTGTTGAGCGCCTGACGGTTTACACTTCAACTTGAGGACGGAACTGCTTTTCCATTCGCGATTTGCTGGTCTTTCTTCTCCGAAGATGCCTAAGCTCAACCCACCTTTGTCGATTGGCGAATCCGACCCGGAGCTCCTCCGCAAGCTGGCCATCGTCAAGCACTTCTGCTTCCTGGCCGTTGCCTCGATCGGCTTTTTGACTCTCCTCGCCTGGTACCTCCCCGTACTGGGCAAATTCATGCCCAACAGCTGGCGGCTGATGAGCGCCGAAACCGCACTGGGAGTGCTCTTGAGCGCGTTCAGCCTCGAATTCTCCGAGCAGCACGATTCCCTCCGGGTCAAGCGGCTCAGCCTGGTGCTTGCCACCCTCGCAGCCTTGTTGGGGATGGCGATCCTCTGCGAGTACGCATTTCACATCGCTGCCGGTCTCGATCGCATCTTCCCCTTCGACCCCAAATCCACTTCGCTCTGGCCGGACAGACCCTCGCCGCAGACCGCATCCGGATTAGCACTGCTGGGGATTACGATTGCGCTGATCCGGGTGCGAGGGCGCATCGCCGTACGCATTGCCGACTTTGTCACGAGCTGTCTCGGGCTAATGGTGCTTGTGCTGGCATCGGGAGAAGTCTTCGGCGCAATGCGCATCTTCGGCCTCTCCGGGGTTACCCGCACTTCACCGCAAACCCTGCTTTGCTTCGTGCTTCTCACTCTTGTGGCTTTTTTTCGCAGAGCCGAGAGGGGCATCTTTTCCATCTTTCTGGACCGCGGCATTGGCAGCAGGATCGCCAGGGGCCTTGGCCTCGTTATCCTGGTTTTGCCGTTTCTTCGCGAATTCGCGCGGCAGCGCATGCTCCGTTCTCAGATCCTACCCGCGAATTACGCCACAGCGATCCTCGCCTCCGTTGCCGCGACGATGTCGTTTGTCTTTTTGATGTTTCTTGTCTGGTACATCAAAGGCATGGAGGCCAAGATTCATGACCTATCGCTGCGCGACGAGCTGACCGGCGTCTACAATCTCCGCGGTTTCTCCCTTCTCGGAGCGCAGGTTCTGAGCCTGGCGCAACGTTCTCAACTCGCATGCTCGGTTCTTTTCATCGATCTCGACAACTTGAAGGAGATCAACGACTCGCGCGGTCACAACGCAGGCTCCGCTGCCTTGGTGGAAACAGCCGGGATTCTGAAGCAAGTGTTTCGTGAGACCGACGTGATTGGTCGAGTGGGCGGAGACGAATTCACCGTCGTCTGTCAGTGTGGCCATGTTGCCATGTCGATCGCCGCGGGTCGCCTCGAAGATGCCGCAACAGATAGAAACTCCCGTGCTGGACACGAGTTCCCGCTCAGCTTCAGCGTCGGCTATGCCACTGCCGAGGAGCACCAGCGGCAGTCTCTCAACGATCTGCTAACCCTCGCCGACAAGGCAATGTACGAAGAGAAGAAGCGCAAGAAGGTGAATCGCGCCTGAGAATCCGCTCTTCCCCATTCCAAAGTCTCATTGGGAACCATCCAGCCGCTGCTTCCTGCGAACACTGCGCGCCTTGTCTCGCAGCTTCAGGCCGATTGAAATAATTGGAGATTGTTTTTCGGAGAATTCACAAAAAAGCTTTGCATAGTTATACATTTCTGTTGTATATTTATTCATGCGCGGCCGCATGTACTGCGAGCCGCGCTTTCGATTTGTCCGGCATATCCGGATCGTCGATCGAGAGTCCGCCATGAAATTTCAAAGACACAACGCGATACAGGAACTTGTGGCACATTCTCTGGTCTCAAACCAGGACGAGTTGCGCCGCAAACTGCGCCGTCGCGGCTTTGAAGTTACGCAGGCCACGCTCTCGCGCGATATCCACGAACTCCGGCTCTCCAAGGGCCCAGGCGGTTATTCCCTGCCCAGCGCCAACGGAACAAACGGCGTCTCCACGGCAATCGCAGACGACGCCCCACCCACAGTTATGGAAATGCTTGAGAGTTTTGGATTGCGCGTGCAGCAGGCAATGAACCAGGTTGTGGTACGCACCGCTATGGGCGGAGCGCAGCCGGTGGCCGCAGCCCTCGACCGCGAGGCTTGGCCGGAAGTAGTCGGCACCATCGCCGGCGACGACACCATATTGGTCATCTGTCCCGACCCGCGCCGAGCAACGGAAGTAGAAGCCCGGTTGAGGATGATTCTCGAGTCATGACCAACACAATACAAACCGCAGTTGTGGGAGTCACAGGCTACGCTGGCGCCGAATTGGCCCGGCTGCTGCTCCACCATCCCCGTCTCAAAGGCGCGCCGCCTGTCTTTGCCGGCCGCGTCGACGCAAAGGACGAAGCACGCGGCGGCATCCCCCTCGCCGAGATCCATCCGCAGTTAGCCTGCAGCGACACCAAGAACCTCAAGCTCGAACCCTTCTCCTGGGAACTGCTTTTCAGCCGTGGCGTTCAAGTTCTCTTCCTGGCCACGCCTCACGAACAGTCCCGCAAGTGGGTCCCGGAAGCTCTTGCGCGTGGTCTGCGTGTAATTGACCTCAGCGGCGCATGGCGGCTCAATGAATCGGCCAACCGAGTCATCTACAACTTCGAAGACGAGGGCGCCGAACTGGCCGCGAAAACCCAGGCACAAGCCGTCTATGGCATGCCTGAACTGCATCGCGCACAAATTGCCGGAGCTCGCCTTGTCGCCAATCCCGGCTGCTACGCCACCTCCATCATCCTCGCGCTCAAGCCGCTCGTTGCCGCCGGCCTCGTCGACCTGAATCACGGCATCGTCGCCGATTCCAAAAGCGGCGTGAGCGGCGCAGGCAAAGCGCCCACCGCCAAAACGCATTTCATGTATGCAGCCGACAACCTCTCCGCCTATGGCCTCTTCACCCATCGCCACACCGGTGAATTGCTGGAGCAGATCGGCGTCGATCAAAGCCAGATCGTCTTCACGCCCCATCTTTTGCCCATACCGCGCGGAATTCTTTCCACCATTTACGTTCGCTTCAGCAGCAAGCAAACCGTGGACAGCATCTCACAGATTTACCGGGAATTCTTCGCTGAAAGCCCCATGGTCCGTCTCCACAACAAGACGCTCCCGCAAATCCAGCACGTTGTGCATACCAACTATGCCGACATCGGCTTCCAGCTTGCATCCGATTGCCGCCGTGCCGTAATTGTCAGTTGTCTCGATAACTTGTTGAAGGGCGCGTCCTCGCAGGCCGTGCAGAATCTGAACGTCATTGAAGACTGGCCCGAAGCAGAAGGACTCGAATGAAGTACGTCGTCAAACTCGGTGGTGCTGGCCTTGAAACTCCCTCGCTCCTCAATGGTTCCATGCGTGCCATTACCGACTTGGTGCGCGATGGCAACCAGGTGGCCGTCGTCCACGGCGGCGGCGTTCAGTTGACCCGCATGTTAAAGGCCCTCGGTAAGCAAAGTGAGTTCATCGACGGCCTCCGTGTCACCGATGCGGAAACCCGCGATGTAGCCCTTATGGTCCTCGCCGGCAAAGTGAACAAGGGCCTCGTCGCCGCTCTGGGCGCGCTCGGCCAGCCCGCAGTCGGCCTATCCGGTGGCGACGGCCTCATCTTCCGCGCCCGCAAAAAGCGCACCGCCCCCGACCTCGGCTACGTCGGCGAAATCGTCGCCAGCGATCCGCGCTGGGTCGAAGCCATCTGGCAATTGAACGGCGTCCCCGTGATCTCGTCCATGGCTCTCGGTTTCGATGGTGAATATTACAATATCAACGCCGATGAAATGGCCGCGGCCTGCGCCATCGCCTGCCGCGCCGACGCGCTTGTCTTCCTCACCGACGTCCCCGGCGTCAAGGGCGCAAACGGCCAGGTACTCCGATGGCTCTCCATCGATCAAATTGCGGAGATGGCCAAGAGCGCAGTCATCTCCGGCGGCATGTTGCCCAAACTCAGCGCCTGCCGTGAAGCTCTCTTGAACGGCGTAAAGCGCGTAAGAATTTTGCCCGCCGAAGCTGCCGGTTCCCTTCCCGACCTGTGCAGTTCCCGCGTTGCTCACGGCACCGAAGTCATGGTGGCCTAACAATCCCACGGAGAAATGAAGTGACCAAACTCGATCAAATTCGCGCCGCGGAAGCCAAGCTTCTGCTTTCCACTTACGACCGCAACCCCATCCTCTTCGTGAGCGGTGAGGGTGTGCACATTATCGACGAGAACGGTACGAAGTACCTCGATCTGCTCAGCGGCATCGGCGTCAACGCTCTCGGGTACGGCCATCCGGTGATCGAAGAAGCCATCGCCCGTCAGAGCAAAGCGCTCATCCACACGTCGAACCTCTTCTATCACGAGGGCCAGGCGGAACTTGCTCTTCGCCTCACTGAGCGCACCGGCATGGACCGCGTCTTCTTCGCCAACACCGGCACCGAAGCCTGGGAAGGCGCAATGAAGTTAGCGCGTGCTCACGCCGGCCTTCTCCGCAGCGAAGGCGTCAACATCGGCACAAAGTTTCTCGCCCTCGAGCAAAGCTTCCACGGCCGCACCTACGGCTCGGTCTCCACCACGTACAAAGCAAAGTATCGTGAGCCGTTCGGCCCCGTCGTTCCCGGCGTCGAGTTCGTGAAGTTCAACGACGTAGCCGATCTCCGCGTCAAGTTCTCCAACGAAGTCTGCGCCATCCTAGTCGAGGCCATTCAAGGCGAAGGCGGAATTCGCCCGCTAACGCAGGAGTTCTTCGCCGAAGTCCGCGCACTCGCCAGTTCCACCGGCGCACTCCTCATTGTCGATGAAATTCAAGCCGGCATGGGCCGCACCGGCAAGTGGTGCGCCTATCAGCATTACGGCATTCAGCCCGACATCACCACTCTGGCCAAGCCTCTCGCCGGCGGCATCCCACTCGGCGCAATTCTCTGCACAGAAGAAGTCGCGCGCGCCATCCACGCAGGTATGCATGGCACCACGTTTGGTGGAGGCCCGCTAGCCTGCGCCGTTGCAATCGCACTTATCGATCACATCGAGAAAGAAAATCTCCTGGCCCACGCCACCGAAGTCGGCGACTACTTTCAACAGCAACTGCGCTCGCTCGCCGCACGTCACAGTGCGATTATCGACGTGCGCGGCAAGGGCCTGATGGTTGCCGCGGAGATCGATTCGGCCGACCTCGCCAAGCTCACCGTAGCCGAAATGCTCAAGCGGCACATCCTCATCAACTGCACAAGCGACACGGTGTTACGTTTCCTGCCGCCCTACATTCTCGAGCGTGCCCATGTCGATACCGCCATTGCCGCGCTCGACGAAATCTTTACAGAACATGCCGGCACTGTCGGCGCATCTCACTCCGCATCTCAAGCCGCAGGAGGCCCCAACCATGTCTAGCAGAGCAACCATCGAACGCCCGGAGATCACCGTGCCCGTGCAGAAAGACCCCGACATTCTCGCCGCTGCCGCACGGCTCGCCGGCGAGGATATGTGTTCCATCGCCGATCTCTCCAGTGCCGAAGTCCGCGCCATCATGAAGCTCGGCCACGACGTCAAGCGCAACCCGCGCGAGTATCGCCACGCCCTCGACGCCAAGCAGATGGTACTCATGTTTGAGAAGCCCAGCCTGCGCACGCGCCTGGCCTTCGAGACCGGCATCAACACACTCGGCGGCAACGCCATCTTCGTCGATCACACCAGTTCCCCACTCGGCGAGCGCGAGTCGGTCGCCGATGTCGCTCGCAACGTTGAGCGGTGGGTCGATGTCATCGTGCTACGCACCTACGCGCACGACACCATTGTTGAGATGGCCGCCAACTCCCGCGTCCCTGTGATCAACGCTCTCTCCGACTTCGAGCATCCCTGCCAGGCTTTGGCCGACTTCATGACGCTGCAGGAACATTTCGGCTCCGTCACAGGGCTCAACTTCACTTATCTCGGCGACGGCAACAACGTCTGCCACTCGCTCATGCTCACCGGCGCGCAGCTTGGCGCCAACGTTACCATCGCCACGCCGCGCGGCTACTCGCCCGACATCGAAATCGTCACTCTCGCCCGCGACATCGCCCAGGCCAATGGCTGCGAAATCCGTCTCCTGCAAGACCCGCAGTTAGCTGTCGAAAACGCCGATGCCGTCTACACGGATGTCTGCGTCAGCATGGGCTTCGAGCATGAGTCCACCAAGCGCGCACCCATCTTTCGCCCGTTCCAGGTGAACGAAGCGCTGATGGCGAAAGCCGCCAGTCATGCGGTTTTCATGCACTGCCTGCCCGCGCGCCGCAACGCCGAAGTCACCGACGCGGTGCTTGACGGCCCGCAATCCATAGTCTTCGATCAAGCCGAAAATCGCATGCACGCGCAGAAAGCATTACTGCTGTTGTTGCTCGGCGGCCTTTCGAACTTGGGAGCTTTTAGCTGCTAGCTACTAGCCTCTAGCTTTTCTATTGCAGGTTGGCACAATTCCGATTTCCTAACCAGGAATCGGCTAGCAGCTAGAAGCTAGCGGCTAGAAGCTTTGAAAGGTTCCCAAGCATGTCCGTAATTCTCGAATCCCTGCCCGTCGGCCAGAAAGTCGGCATTGCTTTCTCCGGTGGGCTCGACACTTCCGCTGCCCTGCACTGGATGAAGCAGAAGGGCGCCATTCCCTATGCCTACACGGCCAATCTTGGCCAGCCCGACGAAACCGACTACGACGAGATTCCGCGCAAGGCCCTCGAATACGGCGCTGAAAAAGCCCGCCTCATTGATTGCCGCGGCCCGCTTGTTCGCGAAGGCATCGCGGCGCTTCAGTCCGGAGCCTTCCACATCAGCACCGGCGGCGTGTACTACTTCAACACAACTCCACTCGGCCGCGCCGTCACCGGCACCATGCTGGTCTCCGCCATGCAAGAGGACGACGTCCATATCTGGGGCGATGGCTCCACTTTCAAAGGCAACGACATCGAGCGCTTCTACCGCTACGGCCTGCTCGTCAATCCGAACCTCAAGATCTACAAGCCCTGGCTCGACACCGCTTTCATCGACGAACTAGGCGGCCGCGCCGAGATGTCCGCGTTTATGCAACACTCCGGCTTCGCCTACAAGATGTCCTCCGAGAAGGCCTACTCCACCGACTCCAACATTCTCGGCGCAACGCATGAAGCAAAAGACCTGGAGCACCTTTCTACATCCATCAAAATCGTCGAGCCGATCATGGGCAAAGCCTTCTGGCGCGACGATGTAGAAATCCAGCGCGAACAAGTCGTGGTCCGCTTTGAAGAGGGCTTTCCCGTCGCGCTCAACGGCCGCCAATTCAGCGATCCTGTCGAGCTTCTTCTCGAAGCGAACAAAATCGGCGGTCGCCACGGCCTCGGTATGTCGGATCAGATCGAAAACCGCATAATCGAAGCCAAGAGCCGCGGCATCTACGAAGCGCCCGGCCTCGCCTTGCTCTTCATCGCCTACGAGCGCCTCATCACCGGCATTCACAACGAAGACACCATTGAGCAGTACCGCGACAATGGCCGCAAACTCGGTCGGTTGCTCTATCAGGGCCGCTGGTTCGACTCCCAGGCCATCATGCTTCGCGAGTCGGCCAGCGCTGGGTCGCCAAACCCATCACCGGCGAAGTCACCGTCGAGCTGCGCCGCGGCAACGACTACTCCATCCTCAACACCGAGTCGCCCAACCTCACCTTCCATCCCGAGCGCCTCAGCATGGAGAAGACCGAATCCACCTTCTCCCCGCGCGATCGCATCGGCCAGCTCACCATGCGCAATCTCGACATCGCAGACACCCGTGATAAGCTCCTCACCTACGCCGCAGCCGGCCTGCTCACCCTCAGCAAAGGCAGCGAAATGCCCAAATTGAACAGCAGCAAGGAGAAGGAATAGCGATGGCCATCTGCAAGTATTGCGAACTCGAAATGAACGAGGCTGAGGGGTGCGTAAAGTTACCGGTCAAGACTGTTGATGGAGACTTCGATCCGGTTCTGTACGGCAGCGAGGTCGGAAATGAGCCGGAACCGCCGGATCATAGGTGCCATGACTGTGGCGCGTTACCGGGGCACTACCATCATGCCGGCTGCGACTGGGAACAATG
>Ga0302278_10006876_pt1 | contig 10632 bp, 9 predicted proteins | sample III_Bog_N3_2_FD_194543 | JGI IMG/M metagenome (GOLD analysis project Ga0302278, IMG submission 194543) | Peat permafrost microbial communities from Stordalen Mire near Abisko, Sweden - III_Bog_N3_2 | ecosystem: Environmental > Terrestrial > Soil > Wetlands > Peat | place: Sweden: Abisko... | reverse complement strand
TGCAATTCCGGGACATATTCCCCTTGCTCAAAACGGTCCGGCTCGTCATTCGCAATTGCCTCAAGCTCAATTGCCGCCTGAGCGTCGTAATCCACCGTGCGGCGGCCAAGTACCACAGCCGCAACTGCATCGAATAACCTACCCAGGCTCGAGGTCTGCGGTGAGTTGATTTTTCGCTCGATCATCCGGCCCACCACCCGCGCGTCGCCAGGCTGGACACCAAGCAGCGCCAGGATCTGTTGGGAATTCACATCAAATCCCGCTGCATGCAATGCGCCGAGCGCCATGCGCCACGGCTCTTTTACCGCAGCATCGCCGCCTGGCATGGGCACGTATTCGAGATGGGCGAACCGCTCAAAGCCGCCCGGATTGTCTCCATCGAGCCGCGTAATCAGCACCTCCCCGCCCCAGATGCGGCCGTCGGTTCCGTAGCCGGTTCCGTCGAGCGAGATGCCGATAGTTGGCGAGAGCACGCCATGCTCGGCCATGCACGCAGCCACGTGCGCATGATGGTGTTGCACCGCAATCGCGGGCAGGTCGCGCTCGGCCGCCCACTGCTTTGCCCACTCGGTCGATAGATAGCCGGGATGCAGATCGTGGACCACGGTTGTGGGCTCAATCTCAAAGGTGCGCATCAGGTGGTCAAGTGACTCGCGAAAGAATTCGAGGCCGGTGAGATTTTCAAGATCGCCCAGGTGCTGGCTCTGATAGACGAACCGGCCGCGGGCCAGTGCGAACACGTTTTTCAAGTGGCCACCGACAGCCAGCAGCGGCGGCGCATCCACAGGCAGCGGAACACCGAGCGGAACAAAGCCGCGCGCCCGGCGAATAAGTTGCGGGGCGCTATCGACGATGGCCGCTACCGAGTCGTCGCAGCGCTGAAGAATTTCTCGATCGTGCATCAGGAACGCGTCGGCAATGGCGCCCAGGCGCGCGCGGGCTTCGTCGTTGTCAATTGCGATGGGCTCCTCACTCAGGTTGGCCGAAGTCATCACCAGTGCCTGGAGTCGGCCATCGGCAAAAAGCAAATGATGCAGCGGTGCATAGGGTAGAAAGAGGCCCAGCCATGGAATGCCGGGCGCCACGGCCGCCGCAATCGCGGAGTCGAATCGCCGCTCGGCCAAGACAATTGGCCGTGCAGGCGTGGTGAGAAGTTTTTCTTCCGCTACAGTCAGGTCGCATAAAGCGCGCGCCGCATCAAGATCCCGCACCATCACGGCCAGCGGCTTTCCAAAGCGATGCTTGCGCTCGCGCAGACGCATCACGGCTGCTTCGTTGGTGGCATCGACGCACAAATGGAATCCGCCGATCCCCTTGATGGCGAGAATCTCTCCGGCGGCGATGCGGGCGATGGCTGACGCAACAACGTCATCGGCGGGAGTCACCGCTCCGTCTGCGGAGACGAGCGAAAGCTGCGGTCCGCAATCCCAGCATGCATTGGGCTGGGCATGGAAGCGCCTGTTCGCCGGATCGTCGTATTCCGCCTGGCAGGCGGCGCACATAGTGAAGCGCGCCATAGAAGTCTGCGGCCTGTCGTAAGGAATGCGGCGCGTGATGGTGAACCGCGGACCGCAGTTGGTGCAGTTGAGAAAGGGATAGCGATAGCGGCGGTCCCCAGGGTCGAGCAGCTCGCGCAGGCAATCAGCGCAGGTTGCGGCGTCAGCCGGAATTCCCGTTGAAACACGGCCGAGTACCTCGCTGGCGACGATGCGGAAGCCCGTCTCGCCTATGGGCGCGAGGTCACGCACCGCGATGGAGTCGATGCGCGCAAGCGGCGGCGGCTCTGAGTGCAGACGCGAAAGAAAAGCTTCTATCGATGCCGACTCACCTTCGATTTCGATGGTGACGCCATCCGTGTCGTTCGAGATGACGCCGGCCAGATGTTCTTCCTGAGCGAGACGATAAACGAAGGGGCGAAAGCCAACGCCCTGCACCACGCCGCGAACAACGACGCCGCGCCGAGTTAATTTTTTCTTAAAATCCTCGCTCACAACTGCGCCTCGCGATCAAGCATAGGGCCGGAGTCCAGCATAGCGCATGGCCAACCTTCTCCACAGCAGGCATTTACAGAAGAACTATTTCGATTGCGCAAAATGGAGCAACCAATTCGTGCTCCTGTTCCTCAAACCACAAGCGGCAAGATACGGCAAAGACCGCGGACCGGCACTCCCCCTGCACGGAAAAAATTACCTACCCAGAGTAAGTTTTCCCCGATTTACACTTCTCTCTGCGATGGCCTTGTGTTCGAGCTTTAGAGAGCAAAGGAGATCGAGATGAAAAAACTTTTGATGATGGCCGTTCTCATGAGCCTGGCGACATTGAGCCGCGCGGCGGATAATCCCATGGACGCAACCAGCGACCGCCTTGCCCAGGCCGGAGCCGTAATGCACCAGATCATGGCCGCTCCCGACAAGGGCATCCCCGAAGAAGTCATCGACCATGCCAAGTGCATCGCCGTTGTTCCTCACATGTTGAAAGGCGGACTCATCTTTGGCGCTGAGGGCGGACGCGGCGTGGCTACCTGTCGCACGCCGAACGGCTGGAGCGCGCCCGCATTCTTTGCCATCACTGGCGGCAGCTGGGGTTTGCAGATCGGCGTGGAAGGCGTCGACCTGGTGATGATTGTGCAGAGCGACAAGGGCATGCAGAGGCTGCTCTCGAGCAAATTCCAGATTGGCGCCGATGCAAGCGCTGCAGCTGGCCCCGTGGGCCGTCATGCCTCAGCCGACACCGACTGGAAGATGAATGCGGAGATTCTCACCTACTCACGCGCCAAGGGTATCTTTGCCGGACTTGACCTATCTGGCGCCGCCGTTCGCCGCGACGACGATTCGATGAAGACCGTCTACGGCGACGAGGTGGGAACCCGCGCGGTGCTGGCGGGCAACGTACCGCCCACGCCTCCGGCTCAGCCGTTCCTCGATGCGGTCAGCAACGCCAAGGCGCAGGCTGCCGCGCGGTAAGCCAAGGCACGTACCAATCTCAACTCAGCTTGCGGCACGCGGCCGGAGCGGGTTTCTGGCCGCGTGCAGATTCAAAGGAGGACACACGTGCTCCGGACCATACTGTTTGTGCTTGTGGCGCTCTGGCTTATCGGATTCGCACTTCACGTGGCCGGAAGCCTGATTCATATTCTTCTCGGCCTTGCGCTGGTTGTCCTTGTGGTTGACCTGATCAAGCGCAGGCAGAGCACCGTGTAGACGGCAGGGCGCCGTCCATGCGGCGAGCTCAACCCGGCTGCTAACCTGAAATAGGTGAACAGGTGCGAAATGACCAATCGGGCACGGGTCGGAAGGCTGCTGTACCCACTGGGTCTACTCCTATGTTGTTGCGCGCCAGCGCAGACGAACGCCGCCCGGCAGGTAGACAGCACGGCGATCCTCAACAAGATTGATGCGGCCGTGAAGGCGCGGTTCGATGGAATCCAGGGCTACACCGACATTGAGCACTACACGGTCTTCAGAAGCGGAGACCAAGTTCATCCCGTCGCCGAAATGTCCGTAAAGACCACCTACAACCGGGACACGGGAAAGAGCTACGCGATTCTCTCCGCGAGCGGCTCTTCGCTCATCCGCAACTTGGTGTTGAGTTCCGTGCTCGACAATGAGAAGCACGTGAATGAGCCCGGCGTGCGCGAGGGAGCGTGGATTAATACGGCCAACTACGTCATGACCGTGAAGCCCGGCGGCCCGCAAACGATGGATGGGCGCGATTGCGTGGCGGTAACTATCAAACCGCGGCGGAAAGAGCCCTATCTTCTCGACGGCACGCTCTGGGTGGACGAAGAAGACGGGAAAATCGTGCACATCGAAGGAACGGCTTCAAAGAGCTCGTCGCTGTTTACCGGACCCACGAAGATGATGCGCCAATACACGAACGTGGATGGCTTTGCGCAGGCAACACACGCCCGGGCCGAGGCAGACAGCGGCCTCTTCGGGCAAACCGTCGTCACTATCGACTACCGGGACTATCAGATCCAGCTAGGGCAGCACAGGTAAGGCGTCTGGCACGACGATCGCAGCTTCTCTGCTCTATACTGAGCTTCGTGACTGCTGCCATTGGCGACTGGAAGCTCGATGCCGCTCTGGGCTCCTGCCTGCTCCTCGGACTACGTCACGGCTTCGATTACGATCACCTCGCCGCCATCTCAGACATTACTGCCGTGCAAAAGAACTGGCGCAGCGGATTGCGCCTGGGCATGACCTACGCGCTCGGACACGCCTTCACCGTGGCCGCCCTGGGCATTGCCGTTCTTGAGCTGCACATGGGACTGCCCGAGGGGCTTGACCACTGGACCGAGCGGCTGATCGGACTCACGCTCATTGTTCTCGGCATCGGCGTGGTGGCCGGCATTCTGCGCAAAGACGCACACGGACACAAGCACGGACGCATCGAGAGCCGCCTGGCCATCGCCATCAACGGCGTGCTGTGGATCGCCTGGAGGGTACGCCTGCTATGGCGGCCCGACGCGCCCAAACCCGATCGCTTCCAGTGGATGTACAACGGGAAATCCGTATTTGTCATCGGCATTCTGCACGGCGTGGGCGCCGAAACGCCCAGCCAACTGGCGCTTTTCTTTCTCACCGCAAACCTGGGCGGAACCTCGCGCGGCCTGCTCGGGCTTACCGCATTTGCCGTGGGACTGGTGGCGATGAATGCTCTCATGACGGCATCGATGGGCGGCGCCTTCAGCGCCGGCGGCCATCATCCCCGCTTCTACCATGTCATTGCCTGGACGGGCGCGGCTTACAGCTTCGTGATCGGATGCATCTTCCTGTTCGGAATCTCCGACCGGCTGCCAACCCTGGGGTAGAAACTGCTCGCCGGTTCGCCCGCTGCGCCCAGGTATTGATCCCCTTGTTTTCCACACCAGACGCCCAAAACGGACGCGAAAAATCACGTGTTTCACCAGGCCATCAATACTTCTAACCAGCAATAAAACCCTAAGAGTGACCGACATCACTCGATTCGTTTTGATGTGGCCGAAATCAGTGATCTGGAACAAGATAGACCCTCAGCCCGGTGACCACTGTCACCGAAGGAAACCTCCTGCCCGCGTAGAACAAAGACATACATCGATGATTGCGCAGGAGTATCGCCACTCTCGATGAGATGGCCAGACACACAGGGAGGAAACCGTGCCAACCTTCACTCCTCCGCCGCTACCAAGCGACGACAAACGCTGGAAGATCGTCAACGGCACCATGCGCAAAAGCGGATTCGCCCGCTACGCTCTGATTGAGACGCTGCACACCGTGCAGTCTTCGTTCGGATATCTGGATGACGAGGCGATCCGGTTTGTAGCCCGTTCGCTGCGGGTTCCGCTGAGCCAGGCATACGGCGTGGTCACGTTTTACCACTACTTCAGCCTCAAGCCGCCGGGCAAGCACACGATTACCGTCTGCGCCGGCACCGCCTGCTACATCAAGGGCGCTGACAAACTGGTGGCCGCGGCTGAAAAGCGGCTTGGCGTCAAGCAGGGGCAAACCACTAAGGATGGGCAAATCAGCCTGATGACGGCGCGCTGCGTGGGCGCCTGCAGCCGTGCGCCAGTGGTGCTGTGCGACGGCAACGTGGCGGGCGAAGCCACCGCTGAGCAGGTGCTTGAGCAACTGGAAAGGTGGGCTGTGGAATGACAATCGAAGAGCTGGAACAGATAGCCGAAAGCGTACGGCTTGAGAACGCCAAATTCGATTTCGAAGTAAATGTCTGCATGGACCTGGCCTGCGCAAGCCAGGGCGCTGACAAGCTGCGCGAGGCGCTGGTGCAGGCAGCAGCGGCATCCGGCAAGTCGATACTGGTGCGCAAGACCGGATGCATGGGTCCCTGCTCGGCCGGGCCGCTAGTCAAAGTGGACGAGGATGACACGCTCTACAGCCACGTGAAGGCTGAAAATGCCGAAGCGATTGTCTCCAGCCTGGGCGGCACACCCGTTCCCGAGCTGCAGTGCGAGTTGAACGAGCATTTTGACAAGCAGGTGCGCGTAGTGCTTGAGAATGCGGGACACATCGATCCGGAAAAGATCGACGACTACATCTCCCGCGACGGATACAAGGCTCTGATGATCGCGCTGATCGAGATGACGCCCAACGGCGTGATTCACCGCATCACCGAGAGCGGCCTGCGCGGACGCGGCGGCGGCGGCTATCCCACGGGATTGAAGTGGAGCACGGTTGCCAAGGCCGGCGGCGATCTGAAGTACGTGGTCTGCAACGGCGACGAAGGCGACCCCGGCGCGTTTATGGATCGCAGCGTGATGGAAGGCGATCCGCATCGCGTTATCGAAGGCATGGCGATTGCGGCCTACGCGGTGGGCGCAAGCAAGGGATTCATCTACGTACGCGCTGAGTATCCGGTCGCGGTCGCACGGTTGACCACGGCCCTGCGCGAGGCACGGCGGCGTGGGCTGCTGGGCAACAACATTGGCGGAACTACATTCAACTTTGACGTGGAGATCCGTCTGGGCGCAGGCGCGTTTGTGTGCGGCGAAGAGACGGCGTTGATCGCCTCCATCGAAGGCCGGCGCGGCACGCCCAAGCCTCGGCCACCCTATCCGGCGGTCAGCGGACTGTGGGGCAAGCCGACGCTCATCAATAATGTTGAAACCTACGCCAACATTGCGCCCATCGTGCGCAACGGCGGCAAGTGGTTTGCGGATATGGGGTCGGAGCGCAGCAAGGGCACCAAGGTCTTTGCGCTGACCGGCAAAATCGCCAACACCGGTCTGGTTGAAGTGCCAATGGGCATCAAGCTCCGCGAAATCATTGAGGTCATCGGCGGCGGCGTACCAGGCGGACACACCTTCAAGGCGGTGCAGACGGGTGGACCCTCAGGCGGCTGCATCCCGGCCGACATGCTCGACATCGGCGTCAGCTATGACGCGCTGCTCAAGGTGGGCTCCATCATGGGCTCGGGCGGCATGATCGTCATGGACGACACTTCCTGCATGGTCAATGTGGCGAAGTTCTTCATCGAGTTCTGCATGACCGAGTCCTGCGGCAAGTGCATTCCCTGCCGCGCTGGCACGGCACAGATGCACACGCTGCTCACACGCATATGCGAGGGCGTGGGCACCATGGAAGATCTGGAGTTGCTTGAGGACCTCTGCTCCACGGTGAAGGAGACCAGCCTCTGCGGCCTGGGCCAGACGGCGCCCAACCCGGTGCTCAGCACGCTCAAGTACTTCCGCGAGGAATACATGGAACACATTCAGCACAAGCGCTGCCCGGCAGGGGTTTGCAAAATCGAAGCGCCCGTGGAGGTGTTGGCATGAGCGACGCCGTTGAAGTCAAAACACTCATCATTGACGGAGAAGAAGTGAGCGCCCTCAGGGGCCAGACCATCCTGGAAGTAGCGCGGGAGAACGACATTAACATTCCCACGCTATGCCACCTTGAAGGGCTGAGCGATGTGGGCGCGTGCCGGTTGTGCCTGGTGGAGATCAAGGGCAGCAACAAGCTTCTGCCGGCCTGCGTGGCCACCGTCTTCGAGGGCATGGAGGTCAGCACCAACACTGAGCGGCTCCAGAAGCACCGGCGCATGATTCTCGAAATGCTGTTCGCCGAGCGCAACCACATTTGCTCGGTCTGCGTGTCGAACGGGCACTGCGAGTTGCAGACGCTGGGCCAGGAGCAGGGTCTCACCCATATCCGGCTGCCTTATCGCAACCCGGAACTGAAGGTGGATGCCTCGCATGAGCGCTTCACTGTGGACCACAACCGCTGCATTCTCTGCACCCGCTGCGTAAGAGCCTGCGCTGAGATTGAAGGCGCGCATGTATGGGACGTGATGGGCCGCGGCATCAACTCGATCGTGATTACCGACCTCAACGATGAGTGGGGTAGTTCCACCTGCACGCGCTGCGGCAAATGCGTCCAGGTCTGTCCCACTGGAGCCTTGTTCGACAAGAGCAAGATCGGCTCCGACCATCCAAAATATCCAGATTTTCTGCCTTATCTGAACCTGATGAGGGAGGCGCAATGAGCAAATTGAAACTGGCAACAGTGTGGCTCGACGGATGTTCAGGATGTCACATGTCGTTTCTTGACATGGACGAACGTCTGCTCGAACTGGCGGAGTTTGTCGATGTGGTCTACAGCCCCATCGTCGACGCCAAGGAGTTTCCTGACGAAGTGGACATCGCGCTGGTCGAAGGCGCGGTGGCTTCCGTCGACGATGAAAAGAAGATCAAGAAGATTCGCGCCCACTCAAAAATGCTGGTGGCCATGGGCGACTGCGCGGTGGCAGGCAACGTACCCTCCATGCGCAATCCCATCGGCCCTGAGGCGATCCTGGAACGGGCGTATATTGAGAACGCCAGCACGCAGCAGCAGATCCCGTGCGTGGTGGTTCCCAAGCTTCTCAAGGTGGTGCGGCCGGTTCACGAGTTTGTGAAGGTGGACGTGTTTCTTCCCGGATGCCCGCCTTCTGCCGACACATTTCACACAGCGCTCACCGCGCTGGTCAACGGCGGACCGCTGGATATCTCGGCGCTTACCCGCTTTGGAGCCTAAGTCATGAGCCAGACGATCACCATCGATCCGGTAACGCGCCTTGAAGGGCACGGCAAAATCACTATCTACCTCGACGGCAACGGCGAAGTGGAGAACGCGCAGTTTCATGTGACCCAGGTGCGCGGCTTTGAACGCTTTGCGCAGGGGCGGCCATTTTACGAAATGCCCAGCCTCATGGCGCGCATCTGCGGCATTTGCCCGGTCAGCCATCTGATCGCATCAGCAAAGGCCTGCGAGGCCATCATGTCGGTGCGCATTCCCCATACCGGGGCCCAGTTGCGGCGCATGCTCAATCTCGCCCAGATGGTGCAGTCGCATGCGCTCAGCTTCTTCTACCTGTCCTCGCCTGACCTGTTGCTGGGCATGGAGTCGAACCCGGCCACGCGCAACATCTTTGGCGTGGCGGCAGCAAGTCCCGAGTTGGGACGCGCCGGCGTAGGGCTTCGCCGCTTTGGCCAGCACATCATCGAGTTGCTCGGCGACAAGCGCATCCATCCCGGATGGGTGGTTCCCGGTGGAGTAACCGAGCCATTGTCGGCCGCCAAGCGTGACGCGATCCTGGCCATGATTCCCGAGGCTTACGCCAACGTGACCCTGGCGCTCAACTGGTACAAGAAGGTCGCCGACACCTTCAAGGCGGAAATCGACGTCTTCGCCAACTTCCCCTCGCTCTACATGGGCCTCATCAACGAGGACGAGTCGATCGAATTTACCGACGGCACGCTGCGCATGATCGACGCCCAGGGCAAGACCATCGAAGACGGCATTACCGCAAGCAGATACACCGAGGTCATCGGCGAAGCGGTCGAGAACTACAGCTATACCAAGTTCGCCTATTACAAACCGCTCGGCTATCCGCAGGGCAGCTATCGCGTGGGCCCGCTTGCGCGCCTCAACATCGTCAAATCCATGGGCACTCCGCTCGCGGAGAAGGAACTGGCTGAGTTCAAGCAACTGGCCGCAGGGCCGGTGGAGAGCTCGTTCCACTACCATCACGCGCGGCTCATCGAGGCGCTCTACGGCATCGAAAAAATCGAACAAATCCTCAGCGATCCGCTAATTCTCGACAAGCACGTGCGCGCCAACGCCGGCGTAAACCGGCTTGAAGGCGCAGGCCAGGCCGAAGCGCCGCGCGGCACCCTCAACCATCACTACAAGGTGGACGAGAATGGCAAGATCACCTGGGCCAACCTGGTAATTGCCACCGGGCAGAACAACAATGCCATGAACAAGGGCGTCTTGCAGGCGGCAAAGCACTACGTGAAGGACCGCAAGTTCAGCGAAGGCGCAATGAATCGCATTGAGGCTGTTGTGCGGACCTTCGATCCCTGCCTGAGCTGCTCGACGCACGCATTTGGGCAGATGCCGCTCGTTCTCACGCTGCTTTCAGCTGAGGGCGACGTTGTCGATCAGCTCGTTCGCTGACGATTGTGTATTCACTGGGTTGCTTTGAAAGGGCGCGGCTTTAGCTGCGCCATCCGTTCGCAGTTAGAAGTCTAGGCTTTAGCCGCCAAGGGAATGTACATTCGTCCTCAAACATTCCCTCGGCGGCTAAAGCCAGGTTTATTATGGGGTTGCGTCGGCGCGGCTAAAGCCGCGCCCTTTCAAAGAAGCGGAGCTATTGATGGCTCAACCGAAGCATTCCTGCCTCATTCTTGCCTGCGGCAACACGCTACGCTCGGATGATGGCGTCGGGCCCTGGCTTGCTGCGTGGGCTCAGGAGCGATTTCACGACGAGCCAGGCGTCAAGGTCATCAGCCGCCACCAGTGGACGCCCGAGCTGGCTCAAGATGTCGCCAGCGCCGAGTCGGTGTTATTCATCGATTGCTCGGCGGGGTCGGCGCCCGGCGCCGTCCGGCTTGTTCCCGTCGAGACTGCCACCGAAACACAAGCGCTCGCCACACATCACCTGAGCGCAGCTCAATTGCTGGCCTTGGGCCGCAAGCTTTACGATTCCTTGCCCGCGAACGCTCTGCAACTCACCGTCGGCGCTGGGTCAACGGAACTGGGCGAGGAGTTCAGCCGGCCGGTCCTGGATGCTCTTGCCTCTGCCTGCGCAAAGATAGAAGAGACAGTAACGCGGCTGCTCTCAGGCGTTGCTCCCGGCATTGCTCCGCGA
>Ga0302278_10006871_pt1 | contig 10642 bp, 13 predicted proteins | sample III_Bog_N3_2_FD_194543 | JGI IMG/M metagenome (GOLD analysis project Ga0302278, IMG submission 194543) | Peat permafrost microbial communities from Stordalen Mire near Abisko, Sweden - III_Bog_N3_2 | ecosystem: Environmental > Terrestrial > Soil > Wetlands > Peat | place: Sweden: Abisko... | reverse complement strand
GCCAGCCTCGGCCCAGGGCCTGTTCACACCACCAGGCGCGAGCGCGTCGGCCCCCAGCGAGGCGGCTCGCTCCTGTCTCGCCTCAGCCGCCGCCTGGCGGCGCCAGGCGCTGCATCTGCGGGAACACGCCACGGCTGCTCACCTCACCACCGACCAAGGACGCCGCCGATCGGCAGGCTGACCTTTGGGACCTCGGCGCGAAGGAAACCTGACATGGCCCGATATCTCCAAGCGGACTACCCGCCGCTCATGCTCGCGCAACTCGACGCTGCGCCGCTACGCATGCTGAATGGGTTCGGCAGAGGCAGACTTATCGTCGTTGACGGCCAGGTGCAGTGAGCCAGGAGCAACATCCCGACTGCCGAAGCTGCCGAAACGCTGACAGCGGCGAAACCACTTGCCGGCGGTTGGCTGGGGGAACGATCCCACAAGCGGCCAGAAAGGGTTTGATCGTGAAACCCTCTCAGCCGTCAGCCGGCGGCAGTTTTGCCAAGCAGGAACCTCTCGGTCTCCTCGGTCACGTCATACGGCCGCCAGGTCTCGCCGCGCCGCGCATACCACACCGCCCGACTCACGCCCCGCGCCTCCTGGCAGCGGTCATGCGCCTCAATCAACAGCTTCGCCGCATGCTCGGTCAGCGACGTCGCTCTCTCCTCCACCGCCGCCAGCCAGTATCCGCCCTCCAGCTTGGCCCGATACAGCTTCTGCTGCGCCTCCACCGATCGCGTCGCCGCCGCATGCGCCACCCGGCACGCCATCACGGCACGCTCAACCACCGGCTGGAGCAGCGCATCGAGCCTGACCGTCAGCTCATGCGGTTCCGCCGGCAGAATCTGCTCGGCAATGTACACCGCCGTCTCCCGATCCGTTGCATCGGTCAGCCCCAGATCAGGACCGGCAAGCTGGAACGACTCAGCGATGTTCATCACCTCGCGAACGTCCGGCTCAATCTCATGCAGCAACATGATCGATGGACGCACCCGCTCTTCCAGGGGAAAGCGAATCACGTTCGTCAGGCCGGGGAGAAACTCAATCTGCACGATCCGGTGCTCCTCTGCGACACGCGGAAACCTACGCCCGGAATCGCCGCCGTGCAATACTAAATTATTGATCTCATTGGGATTTGTAGGGCGTCGTGAAAACTTCCAGCCCGCGTCATGAAGCAAGAACAACCCGGGCGTCCCCGCCAAGCGGCGGGCCGGGCTCTATCGCCGCCCAAGAGCGGCGACGGAGCCCCGTGAAGAACGGGTCTCCGCCTTTCAGGTAACGATCCCTGACGCAAGTAAATGGAGTAGAATACACGAACCGCTAAAACGACGAACCGCCGGTGCTGGTTGTTCGGAATTAAAGAGGGCATCCGGAAGAAGAGGAAAATAATCATCTTATTCTTGTTTTTTCTCTTGCGTTCTATAGTGGTAGCGGCTATATTAACTGTGTTGAGAGCGAGTTAAGAGCCACCGCAAACCAGAGCATACCAGTCTCTATACTCAAACAGAGGTTCTGATCATGGCCGATACCAAAGCCGCCACCGCCGCACCGAAGACCGCAATCGGATCAGCCTTGGCCAAGGCGCTTCAGCAGAAGAAGGCCAAGGACGCCACCGTAGCCAAGCCAACCAGCGGTGATGCCCGCCAGCCGATGACACTTGAGCGCGCCAGGGCGCTCGCACCGCACCTCGGCTTGATGGAGAACATCGCCCGATCGTTCCCCCTCGATGCCATGTCCCAGGAGACCGCAGAAGAAGTCTACAACGAGCTTCGCGATAACATGCGGACGCAGCTTAAGGCGCAGGCCGACATCCTGTCCGTCGTTCTGTCTAAGCAGGCGATTAAACTGCACCTGCAACGGATCGTTGGCGCCTACGTCGCTTCCGCCATCGGCGCAGGCACCTACTATCAGAGCCGGGTTACCGCCATGCGTGACATGCACAGCCCAGTGGCAAACGATGACCGCGACGAAGATCGCGAGGCCCCCGCTGGCTTCATGAGCAAACTTGAGCGTGCCCGCCAGTTCGCCGCCGAAACCGCAGCCCAGGCATTCGCCTTGCTCGCAGTCGCAGACGGCGCAGTCGCAGCCCACGAAGACGCCACTGGCGACAAGTGGAAGCCCTACGACAGCCCTTCCCAGGCTCAGCCGGTCAGCAAGCAGGCAGCAGCCGCACAGCTCGCAGCCTTCGGCGGCTGACACCGGACAAGGCGGGGCCGGTCATTCGGTCCCGCCACACCTTCCGATGCCACAACGAACGTCAGGAGGACCACATGACGGACCCGCGTTTCCCCCGCGATGCGATATTGGCCGAAGATAAGGTCCCCGGGACCGAGTCTGCCTATAAGGAGGAATGGCTCGACAGTTTCGCGGAAGCCGTCAGCACGACAGCGACAGCCGAGCAGACCGGGGCGGACGAAACGAAGCTGTACAGACATACCGTCCACGTCAAACAGCGTGAAACCGGCTGGTGGATTTGCGACGATGAGGGGCCGATCGAAGGACCATTCGGCTCGCAGGACAGCGCCATCGCCGCCGTCGAGTCTACGTGAGCGGGCGCGGAACGATTGGCTGTCCTTGACACAGCCGACGGCGCTGGCGTGTCCCTCCGCTTGCGTCAGCAGGCGGAGGCGTCCGCAGCGCGCGAGCAAGCGACCGAGCAACTGAGGGGCTACCGGCATGACTATGCAGAAGCGCACTTCGTTTCCACGACGGTGGACGTACGCATGTGGGCACACAGGCAGGATGCAGTCTCCGAAACAGCAACAGCGGCCGGACTGACGAATGAATAAATCGAAAGTATTTTGTATGGAGACGGCTAGAATAACCCATGCATCAGGACGGTCCTTGCTTTGGGCGTGCCGCGGTAAAATAATCGTTACTCCGCATTATTACTTGACGGATAGTGCAGGTTGTGCTTTACTTCAATTGCCCTGATGCTCAGGGCGGCCGGGCAGGGCGCTTCCAACACTCTGTCCGGCCTAACCTAGACTTGGAGAATGTCCATGTCCGAGGCTACGCAGAAGATTACCACGCCCGCCAGCGGATTGCCCGCCATCATCTCCTACGGCGTGAACCTGCCGGCGCTGTTCCGCCCCGGCCGACCGCTGACCGACTCCGAGCTGGTCGCCACCTGGGCCGTCCAGAAGTCGGCCCGCGACGCCGAGGAGGCCGCGGAAGACCAGCGCGACCTGGCGCATTCCCGCATCGCGCTGCGAGAGGCCCACCAGCGCATCGCCGAGCTGGCAGGTGACGCCGAGAAGGCCGAGGGAGATCGGCGTGAACTGGAGCAGGCCCGCGCCGATCTGCGCACGGCCAACCAGCGGATCGGCGAGCTGACGCGCCAGGTCGCCCGGCTTGAGAAGGCGGCGCCGCAGGGCGAGAAAGCCGCACCGAAGACCACGACCAAGGGGCGCCGGAACGGCACTCGCATCGAGGTGATCCCCGAGAGCGCGCCGCGAGCCTAAAGCCTGCCAGCACCGCCGGGTTCGTCCCGGCGGTGCTGCCACGTCCACCTGATCGCCGCGCGCGCCCGTTCCGGTGCCCGCCCGTGGCCGAAGAAAAAGCCCTATCACTCGCGACGAGGCGGCGCAGAACAGGAGGCGGAACAGCAAATCCGAAAGGAGCCGTCGAATGTTTGCCCCGAAGCGGCGCGTCGTTTCCTTTCCGGGCCGTAGGCCACGCTGATGGCCGCCAGCGAACAAGACATCCCGGCCAACAGCACCGCCGCCCGCCCGCCCGCGAGCAGGCCCGCCGCCCTCCCGCCGGAGCTGCAATGGACAACCCACAGCCAGGTCGCCGAGGGGTCGGCCGCCTGGACCTATCTCACTAGGGAGCGGGCGCTGACGCCCGCGATCATCGCGGCCGCCACGCAGGCCGACGTGCTGCGCGAAGGACCGTATGGGTCCGCCTGGTTTGCACACCGGGACGGCGACGGCCGGATGACTGGTATCGAGATGCGCGGGCCGAGCTACCGCGGCTTCTCCGCGGATGGCAGCAAGTCGCTGTTCCGCCTGCAACTTGGGCGCGAGGCGCCGACGCGGCTCGCGGTCACCGAGGCGCCGATCGACGCCATGAGCCTGGCCGTGCTGGAGGGTATGCGAAAAGACACCCTGTACGTCAGCGCTGCCAGCGGCATGGGGCCGCTGACCATCGCCGCGCTCGAACAGGAGTTGAAGGAACTGGCGAAGCGCCCCGGCACAGCCCTGGTCGCCGCGACCGACTCCGATCCGGCAGGTCACGCCTACGCCGCCCGGCTGGCTGACATGGGGGAGGCCGCGAACGTGACCGTGCAGCGCGCCGTTCCGGCCGGCTGCAAGGACTGGAACGATGCCCTGAAAGCGCAGACCCAGGGGGCGCCACGCTCGGCAAGGCGCAGGTCCTCGCCGGTGATCACGACGATCGTCAAAGCCATGCAGCGGCCCAGGTCAGCAGTGCCGCCACCGTGGTCCCCCGTGCCGGTCGCAATGGCTGGCCGCGTGCAGGCCCTGGAGACACAGGACGCCTTGCGCGCGGCGACCGCCATGGCGCAGCAGCGCGGCCCTGAAACGCGGAGGCCCGACGAGCCGGGAACGCCTCCATCCGCGAGCCCCGAAGCGCGGCCGTAACCCGCGCGACCTGAAGATCGGCGTTGATTCTCGGCTGGACCGCTTTAGGTTGCGCACGCCTGGAATGAACGGCGACTCGTTCCGGCCATCTGAACTGACAGCCTGCCAGGGAGGTTAGGCGACATGGCCGAACGCAAGACTGCGCGCAAGAAAGCCCGGAAGCCCGTGCTGAACGATGCGGAAGCGATGGTGGTGGTCCTCCAGAGGCTAAAGGAGAAGGCAGGCACGAGGGTCGATCATGCCGCCGCGATGATCGAGCCCGAGTGGCAGGTGGCCACGGACGAAATGGAAGAAAACCCGCATATGGAGCTGATCCTGTATGCGGACCTGGGCGACTTCAGAATCTACGCGGTGACCGTGACCGACGAAGCCTTGCTGACGGTGCCACCGGACGCGCCAAAGATTTCATGGTGTTTGATGTGGCCCGATGACGATGAGGCTATCGGCGGCGGTGCCGCCGATATCGAGCAAGCCAAGCATTTCGCCACATTGGCCTATAAGGCCGCGTGTGGAGTGATCACTGGCGGGAGTGCCTGATGGCGGATCATCCCTTCATCCGCACCGGCGAGACGTTGGCCGCAAACCGGCAAGGACGGCCCAAACGGGCCGCCATGCTGTAGGCCCGCTCCAACACCCGTTCCGATCAGCCCGCACGCCTCGCCCAGAAGGGTAGAATCCCACCGCGTCCTGCCCGCACGAATGTAGAAACCCTTCCCTGCTGGAGGATTCGGCCGCAGCAAATAGGAAGTTAGATTGCCGCTCATGTAGTTTCGTCTGGTCTGGTAATGTTCTCGGATAAATTGCCCGGTTCGCCGCAGTCTACCCAGGCATCAAGCCGTGGCCGGTGTCGCACCATTCGGCGGGTGGTGGTTTCTCCGCAGGAGAACTCGACCAGGAAGGTTAGTCGCTTGTTGCCGCGTCGTATGCGCAGATAGAGCGCGTCACAATGCAGATCGGCGCTCTTCATGGCGACTGTCGAGAACCCGCCTCGCAGCCAGTGCAGCGTCAGTTCGTCGCCAACCTTCAGACTTGACGCAATCGTCTGCCAAGGGTCGTCCAGGGACTGCCAAGCGAAGGCCGTGTAGCTTTCCAGGCCTTCGCCGTAGACTTCTGTGCCCTGTTTTGCACCGCGCTCGTAGTCGCTAATCCTGGCGTTGCATGGAACGGTGACGGACGCCTCGCGCGGCGCGAACGGATTGAGCTCGGTTTTCAATAGTTTCGACGCCCTGATCGTTGACTTGCCGTCAGTGTGATGGAAGCTGACAGTGTTCGCCATGCGAAGTGCGGCGAGCGCCATCTTGTCGAGCACGACGGTTGCGGCGATGCTGTCGATTGAATCCGGCATCCTGGTGGTCCCCTGGTTGTTGGCTATTGAAGCAGCCATGTCGCCGGTTGCGCCGGGTTTGCGTGCTTCGCAGTCTCGGTCTGTCGGAACGGTCATTCCGCCCAATGCGTCGAAGGAGCGTTGTCTGGTCACCCGCGGCAGCTCACGCCGCGACCGTCTGTGTGGCCACGGAGCCGACCTTGGAGCTGACGCGGTTGTAGAACTGCGCGACCGTCCAGCCCGTCATGTTGTTGTTAGCCAGGGCGGTTGCCGAAACATAGTTGCTCATTGGGGCGCTTGGATCGGCACGGGCCATGTTGGCGCCAGCATTCACGCCGAACACGAAGGCGCCGTAAGCCTGCTCGACGGTCGCCGAAGACTGGATCGCGGTCGACACTCGCGCCGAATAGTCCTGGATGATGTAGTTCGCGACGACGGCCTGGGCGGCAGGGGTCGTCATATCGGCAGTGGTGTACGGGAGGTTGTACCTTGCAACATAGTCGTTCCAGGTGCCGGTCGTGATTTGCCACGGGCCAGTTGCCGACGTCGATCCATTGGCCGTAGGGACATTCTGAAACCCGCTTTCGAGCACCCCGAACGCAGCCACAGCGTCGGGACTGTTCCCGAGTTGCTGCGCAGTCGCGTAGGCGATCTGCCCATAGGAAGTCGCCATCATGCTCTGCAGCGGCGTCGAGCCGCCGCCGGTGTAAGAGGTGCCGCCCCCGGAGCCGCCTGCTCCAGGATCGGTGCCGCCCGTGCCAGTGCCGGACTGCAACCCGGAGAACGAGGCCGTGCCGGATGGGGTTGTGAAGGTCGGCGCACCGACCTCCTGATAGGTCGGAATAATCTGCGCAGGCACCCCCTGAAAGTTCGATGGCGCTGGGTCCGCGATCGCCGGCGTCACTCCAGATGAAAGGACGATCAGCAAAATCTGCCGGGTCGTTCTCATTTCCGCCTTCAGCTCAACTTGAACTGGACGACGCCGTTCGCCCTCAGGCCGGCTATGGTGCAAGTCGCGGCGGGATTGAATTCATTATGGTACGGATGGACGTCCATCGTCGGCACATAGCCGACGATGCCTTCGTGGATCAGCGTCGAGGTGTAGCCGTTTCGCGCCTCGCCCGCTGCGATCTCTCCGATCGTTTGACCGATCACAGCAGCACCGGCACGCGGCTCCGCTAGAATCGGGATGTACGGTGTCGCGCTCATGCAGATCCAGATGCCTTTCGGTTGATGGAGCGGAATCGGCTTGAACGCCGTCGAAGGCGCTGGTGGCGCCGCGAAGTTGCGGAAGGCGCCGTTGTCAAGGCGCTCTTTCGACATGCGGTCCAGCTCCTGCGGCGTGAAGCCCTGGGAATGAGCGTGGCCGCATGCGGCGATCACGACGACTGCCGTCGCGAGCATGGTAATCCGACTCATGGGTTTCTCTCCTGGTTCTGGCAACGATCTTGAGGCAGGCGGTTGCGAGTGATGCCTATCCCCCGCGCACCACATCTATGCCGCAATACGCTCGGCCGCTTGAGTCGATGACCTGCTTGCTGATGCACCGGTCAAGCGCGGCCCGGTCGTTGTAGTATCCCGTCCAGATGCCGCCGGCGACGAAGCAGCCCATCAAGACGCCAGCGGCAAGCGCCGCCGCCGTCCAGTTCTGACGCCGGTTCCACTTGACCTCCCTGATCACCAGGGACTCTTTGAGAACTTTCTTGATGTCGTCGGCAACCTCAGTGGCCAACACGAGACGCTCACTGCGGCGCCGCTCCTCGCTTAGCGTCACTTGCGCACGGCAGGCCGCAGTTGCCGCCCGCATCTCCTCGATACTCTTGGTGCCCGCCGCAGCCACCGCGTCCGCCCGCTGTTCGATCCGAACGGTCTGCCCCTCGATGAGCCGGCAGAACGTCAGCAGCACAAGCTCCTGCCCCCGGCCCCAGGCGCCGAGAGGACTGTCATCGTCAATCCCCGCCGATACCATCGCGCGCTTGAGCTGCTCGATGCAGATCATGAGTTCCGCGGTTTCGGCGCTAACGTCCATCGTGCCCGGTTTTGCCAGGACATCCTGGCCTGGCGCGGCGACAACTGGCTCCGAACCTCGACGCCGGCCGGTCGGGGATGCCGGCTGCCTTGCCGCGCTCACGGCAGCCACTCGACTGCGCCGGCCTGGGTAAACTGGCCGAGCATCTTGTTGTGCCACGTTTTGACCATGAACTGCCTGACCGGATCGAGGGGCTTCCCGTCGAGCCCTGGTTTGCCGTTGATCGCGTCAAGGAAACTCAGACCAGCGCGTCGCATCTCCGCCATGCAGGGGAGCCGTGGCATGAACACGCTTACAACGCCGTCCTCCAGCATGGCATCGTAGCCGGGGTCGTTGATGATGGTGTTAAAGGCCCCTTGCGTCGTTCGGCCGCCGGCTACCAGGTGTTCGTTTAACACGAGCACCGAACGCTTCGCGTTGAAGTAGCCCGCGCGCCAGATCGCCAGGACATGCTCAAAATCGTCGCGTTCGGGACCACTCATGTAAAGGGCAAGGGAGTCGATGCCGGCGGACTCGCAGAACTCCGCCAGGCCAAGGTCCCGGCCATATTCCGACAGCACGCGGTCGCCACCACCCAGGTCGAAAACCAGCGACGATCCGGACGTCACCATGTCCGACAACAAGCTGGTCATGAAGTCCTTGACGTCCGGCACTTCATCCGATTCCGGTTGTGTCGCGCCGCCAATCGTGCCGGGCGGATACAGACCAGCCAGCGTGGCATTGCGACGGTCGCCATCGCCAATGGCAACTGCCCGGCCTTGGCTGCGGGCAAACTGGATCGCCCAATCCAGCAATGTGGTACCGCCAGTCCGGCCGCGGCCCATCCTGCCCGCCAGAACCTGCCTCACACGTCTCTCGGTCTTCGGCCTCTTGGACTCGCGTTCGGGTTCGGTGCCAATTCCGTCCATTTTCACTCTCCTATGAAGCGGCTTAGCGGCCACTGCGCTCGGCCAGGGTTTTCCTCATGGCCGCCTTCCTTGCTTCCACAACCTCTCTCGGGATCTTCCCTTCGAGGCCGGGTCGCGTCGGGTCGAGGGTGGGATCGTCGGGACCTGCCGCCGTGGCCTGGCCAACGCTGCCCGGCGAGGAAACCTGTGCGGTGGGAGTCGCCGGCCTGGATGGCGCGCCGGCAGTCGCTCGCCCGGGTTGCGCGACTGGTGCGCGCCGCGCACGGTCGCGGGTCGGCTTGATGCCGAATTTCTGATGGTCCTTGGCTTCCTGGGCTTCCCTGCGGACACGCCACCACGTGATGCGTGCCGTGTCTTCTTTTGCCGGTTTGCCGTTAGTGTCGGTCAAGCCAAGGGCGTCGAACTTGGCACATAAGGCGGCCCAGCGGATTGAGCGGCCGGGCCATACCCGCAGCAGATCGTCATGATTGTCGAGCATCCAGTAGAACAGCGTTGAGCGGCCTGGCCCACGCGCAACAATTTTCAGGACCGCCTTCAGTTCGGCGCGCTTCTTAGTCATCGGAGATGGCCCCCAGTAGCGGGGTCCCTCTCATTCAGGTCTGCGACAGTGGGTGCTTCAGCCCGTGCTCGTGCGACAGCCTTCCGAACCCTCGCCCAAGTACTCATGGCGTTCCCGACGGTCGGCGGCTTGCCGTCGAAATCGGTCAAGCCGAGAATCACAAGCAGGTCGCACGCATCATTCCAGCGAACCTGTCGGCCTGCCCAAGCTTCCAACAGCCGATCGTGGTTCGCCGCCATCCAATGATAGAGCGACGAGTGCCGCGAACCTGGTTCGCGAACGCAATTCATTACCGCCTGCAAGACGGCTTGGGTCACGTCCATACCGGGAAGGCTGGGCCGGTTCGCTACGAGTGATGGTTCGGTATGTCCCGGCGCGGCCACGCCATTGGGACCAAACAGCAGGGGGTGAGCCGCTATACCTCCTGCTGCATCGACACCGGACCCGGCTGTCTGGACGGGAGGCGTAGGCACACTGCTCGCCAGCCCGGTGATCAGCGCAGCCGGTATTCCCGCCCCCCGCGACCTCGCCACAGCGATGCGGGCATGCACCCAGGTTCGCCGTGCTGCCTCTGCAGTTGCCGGATTGCCGTCGCTATCGGTCAGGCCGAAGGCCTCAAGGTCAGGCCAGACGTCTTCCCAGGGAATTGCACCCGCTGGCCAAAGGCCGATCAGGACGTCATGGCTCTCAACCATCCACTCGAATAGCGCGCCCGCGCGGCGGTTCGGATCGGCTTCCAGGCCGGCATGCATCGTGTCCATGCACGCGAGTCTCTGACGGACCGCTACGAGTGATGATCGGCTTTTTGCGCCTTACGGCCGGCTCACGCCTCTGTGAACGGGGCCTCCCAAAGCTGCCGCAAGGTGTACAGGGTCGTAACCAGAGTGAACACTGTCGTGGCCCCAGGGAACAGGGGGGAAACCAAAGGGGTAAGGTCCCATACACCATTGCACCCAAGGTGCATTAGAAACTGGTGATATACGGTTCTCCGCACATCACGGGCGCGTGATCGGTATGGCGGCTGCCGTGATCGGGCGGCTCAGGAGGCGTCCTGAAGCCGCTCGGGGCCAGAGGGATGGCACACAGCCCATGACCGCCTGGACGCCGCCCAGGCCGTGTCTGTGACCGCTTGGGGCTGCACGGGCGTCCGGCAGGAGCGAACGGGCGACGGCCAGCCTCCGAACAGATCACGACGGCGTGATGGTCGGATTTGCCGCGCCATCACTCGTA
>Ga0302278_10006867_pt1 | contig 10646 bp, 10 predicted proteins | sample III_Bog_N3_2_FD_194543 | JGI IMG/M metagenome (GOLD analysis project Ga0302278, IMG submission 194543) | Peat permafrost microbial communities from Stordalen Mire near Abisko, Sweden - III_Bog_N3_2 | ecosystem: Environmental > Terrestrial > Soil > Wetlands > Peat | place: Sweden: Abisko... | reverse complement strand
CTACTATGCCAACTTTTTAAATGAATTATGTGGTTTGGTTGGTGTGGTTTAGGGGGATTTTGGGGCGTCGAGGGGCTTGACAAGGGGATTTGCTGGGGTTTTTGAGAGAAAAAAATACGGGGGTCCCTCCACTCCGCTGCGCTTCTGTCGGGATGACGTAGTTTTGATTACGCTCCGGTCGGGATGACGGCAGGGCGGGGCGGACGGGGTAGAATGGGAGCGATGAAGCGAACGCTGCGCTGGTTGACGATCGTTGTGTTGATGGTGGCGGCCGGGCGGGGGCTGCGGGGCGAGTCGGTGGCTGGGTTGCCTGCGCCGACCGGCTATGTGAATGATTTTGCCGGCGTGTTGACTCCGGAGACAAAACAGAGCCTGGAAGAGCTATGCACCGAGGTTGACCAGAAGGCGCACGCTCAGATCGCCGTGGTGACGGTGCAGAAGCTGGAGGCCGATCCGGCTACATCTGGAAAAACGGGGGGGATGAAGGCGGGCGATGAGCTGCCCGCGCCTACGGTAGAGGAGTTCGCGACCGCGCTGGAAGACAAGTGGAAGGTGGGGGCGAAGGGGACGGACCGCGGCTTGCTGATGATCTTTGTGATGAACCCGGCACCAGCCCACGGACGCATAGAGGTGGGCTATGGGCTGGAGGGAATTCTGCCGGATGGGAAGGTGGGAGACATTGGGCGGGAGATGAAGCCGGTGCTGCTGGCGGGCGACCTGAACCAGGGGATATCTCTGGGCGTGCATGAGATTGCGACGGTGATTTCGACGGACGCGGGAGTGACGCTGGCCGGGCTGGACGGGAGCGAGGCACCGGCGAGAGTGCAGTATTCTTCGCAGCCGCAGATGCAGGTGAACCCGATTGCGGCGCTGATCTTCGCGGTGATTGTGCTGGTGGTGATCGGGGTGCTGATCCGCACCGGACACATCGGGCTGCTATTCTTTCTGCTCTACAGCCTGATGGGCGGGGGCGGTCGCGGCGGATTTGGCGGAGGGGATAACGAGGGTGGCGGTGGCGGAGGATTCGGCGGGTTTGGCGGCGGCGGTTCCGGCGGCGGCGGGGCTGACTTCTGAACGCAGGGACAGGGAACTGGGAACGGGGATTTGACGTATATCGGATGATGGTCAAACGGAGAGGCGAGGGAATATGAATAAGGCTTTGTGGGTTGTGCTGGGCGTGGTTGGGCTGATCGTGGTGTTGGCGCTGTTTGTGGGCGGCAGCTATGTGGGCGCGCGGAACACGATGGTGCAGAAGAATGAAGATGTGGACCAGGCCTATGCGCAGGTGGATGTGGTGCAGCAGCGGCGGCTGGACCTGATTCCCAACCTGGTGGCGAGCGTGAAGGGGTACGTGGGCGAGGAGTCCACCGTGCTGACGAACATCGCGAATGCGCGCGCGGGCGTGCTGGCGGCGGCGGGCAACCGGCCGGGGAGCATCCAGGCCAACACGCAGTTGAGCGCGGCGATTGTGCCGCTGTTCCGTCTGCAGGAGGCGTATCCGAACCTGAAGGGCAATGACCAGTTCATGCGCCTGGAGGACGAGCTGGCAGGGACGGAGAACCGGATTGCCGTGGAGCGGCAGAGGTACAACAAGACTCTGGAGGACTATAACGTGTACGTGAAGCAGTTCCCGAACAACATCTGGGCGGGGATGGCGGGATATCACTACCGGGATGAGTACTTCAAGGGCAATGCGGCGAACTCGGTTGCGCCGACGGTGGACTTCTCGAAGTAGGGTTGAGAACTAATGCAGAAAGGCCGTCGCGCGGGCGACGGCCTTTCTGCGCTTAAGAGAGATGAGCCGATCTTCTGGGTGTATTGCCGGTGCGAAAGACAAATACGGAGATTCTGGCTTCGCCAGAATGACGACTTCAGGGGGCTTCGCCAGAATGACGACTTCAGGGGGCTTCGCCAGAATGACGATGTGAGATTGTCGGCGCTACACCATCCGGAGCGATGGGCTAGTTGAATGCGCTGATGGCGGAGGTCTCGTTGTCCCAGATGTCGAAGACTGTGTAGAGCTTTGTGATCTGGAGGAGGTCGTGGACCTTCTGTGTGAGGTTGAGGAGCTTGAGCTCGCCGCCGGCGTTTTTGACGGAGGTGAATGCGCTGACCAGCTCGCCGATGCCTGAGCTGTCGATGTAGCTGATCTGGGCGAGGTTGAGGAGGATTTTTTTGGAGCCTTTGTCTAGGACTTCGTGGACGCTGTCGCGCAGGGTGATGCTGCCTTCGCCAAGGGTGATGCGGCCACTGAGGTCGAGGATGGTGACTCCGTCTACCTGGCGGATTGCGACTTTCATGCTCATGCGATGTATCTCCTTATGACTTAGGCGGCCGGCTGGGCCGGTGCGCGATGTTTGATGAGGGTGAGTTCAGTCCCCGGATGCATCTGGCGAAAGTGTACCTCATCCATGAAGGCCCGGATGAGAAAGATGCCTCGACCGGAGCCACGCAGGAGGTTCTGCGGGGCGAGTGGGTCGGGCAGAGAGGAGGGGTCGATGCCGGGGCCCTTGTCGCGGATACGAATGGTGAGCGAGTCGGAGCTGGTCTCGAAGGATGCGGTGATGTTCTTGGACGGGCTGTAGGCGTTACCGTGGAGGACTGCGTTGATGGCGGCCTCTCGGACGGCCATGACGATGTTGGGAACGGTGCATGAATCGAAGCCAGCGCGCTCGGCGAAGTCATGGGCCGTCTTGCCCACCGTGTCTACGCTCTCGAGCGAGGAGCCGAGCGTGAGAGAGACGCGGCTTGTGGTGGAATCGGGCAATTGAGTCCCTGTCGCCGGAGCAACCTGCTGATTGGATGCATGCAGCGGCAATGATGGAAGTTTGCTTGCGGATGGAAGGAATGTCAAGGATGGGCGCGTGGGTGGGCGGGTGAATGCAGGTCGATTGCGGTGGAGGGGCGGTTGCCCAGGTGTGAAGGTTTGGAGCAAATCGGTTGCGGGGAGGCAGGGGAAGCGCCGGGTGGGGTAGGATTCGGGTAGGGGTATGCGCGAGCGGCCCGGGTAGAAGTGTTGCGATGACAAAACAGGCGAGCAAGAAGACGAGTGTTTCCGCGCTGATGGGCGCTCCGGTGACGGATGCCAGCGGGCGGACGGTAGGGCATGTGCGGGAGTTCGCGGTGTCGCCTCCGGTGGATGCGAACCATGTGCAACGACTGGTGTTGCGGCTGGTGGGCGCGGGGCGCGGAGAGCGGATGTCGATGGTGGCGGTGGGCGATCTGGAGCTGACGGCGGCGGGTGGGCTAAGGATACGCGGCGATGCGACGCCGACGCCGATGCCGAAGGAGGAGTCGTTCCTGCTGCTGGAGCGCGATCTGCTGGACCAGCAGATCATCGACGTGCATGGGCACAAGGTGGTGCGGGTGAACGACGTGGACCTGGTGTGGGAGCCGGTGGCGGACACGGGCGGTGAGGAGGCGATGGCGGGCGGGGCCGAAGGGCCGCTGGAGGAACATGGGTTGAAGTTGCGCATTGCCGAGGTGGAGGTGGGGACTCGGGGCGCGATCCGGCGGCTGCTGAAGGGGCTATCGGTGGGGACGGTGGAACGGGTTTCGGGGCGATTTGGGACGAGCGCGATTCCGTGGGACTTTGTGGACCTGATTGACCGCGACCCGTCGCGCCGGGTGCGGCTGAAGATCGAGCAGGAAAAGCTGGCAAAGATGCATCCGTCGGACCTGGCGGACATTCTGGAGGACCTTGCGCCGGCAGAGCGGCAGGCGCTGTTCACATCGCTGGAAGAAGGCGTGGCGGCGGAGGCGCTGGAAGAGGTCGAGCCGAAGATGCAGCAGTCGCTGACAGACCTGCTCGACACCGAACAGGTGGCGGGGATTGTGGAGGAGATGGACCCGGCGGCGGCGGCGGACTTTCTGGCGGAGCTGCCGGAGGAGCGGTCGGAGGCGATTCTGGAGGAGATGGCGCCGGAGGAGCGGCAGGACGTCGAGGAGTTGCTGGAGTTCTCCGGGGACACGGCGGCGGGGCAGATGACGACGGACTACATCTCGCTGCCGCAGGGGGCGCTGGCGAGCGACGCGGTGGCCGCGCTGCGCGAGTTTGGCGACGACATGGAGACTCTGACGCATATCTTTCTGGTGGACGAGACAGAGGCGCTGTGCGGAGTGGTCCCACTGTTGAGGGCGCTGCTGGCTCCGCCGGAAAGCACACTGGCCAGTTTGGCGTACAGCCACATCGTTTCGTGCGACGTTCATGCCAACTGGAAGAAGGTTGCGGAGCTGTTCGACAAGTACAACCTGCGCGCATTGCCGGTTGTGGACGAAGAGAAGAAGATAGCGGGCGTGATCTACGCGGAACAGGTGATTGCGCAGTTGCGGACGATGAATTAGCAGGACTGGCGAAGATTACTCCATGGTTGGAATCAATTTGTTGGGCACAAATCCGTTGGGCAAAGAACGGGGCTTCGAGCCGGGTGCGGCGACGTGCGCGGGAACGGGGTGTCGATGAAGCTGTGGTGGCGGCAATGGCGGCTGCGCATCCTGCTGTTCCTGGCGGTGCTGGGGCCGGGAATCATTACGGCCAATGTGGACAACGACACGGGCGGGATCTTTACGTACTCGCAGGCGGGGGCACAGTACGGCTACCTGCTGCTGTGGACGATTCTACCGATCACGCTGGCTCTGATCGTGGTGCAGGAGATGAGCGCGCGGATGGGGGTGGTGACGGGCAAGGGGCTGAGCGACCTGATCCGCGAGGAGTTCGGCCTGCGCATGACGTTTGTGATGATGATTCTGCTGGTCATTGTCAACTACCTTAACGTGGTCTCGGAGTTCTCTGGCATTGCGGGATCGATGCAGCTGTTCCACGTCAGTAAATATGTTAGCGTGCCGATCTGCGCGGCGATTGTGTGGGTGCTGGTGGTGAAAGGCGACTACAAGAGCGTGGAGAAGGTGTTTCTGGTGGCGAGCGTCTTCTACCTTGCATACATTGCGGCGGGGGTGGTGAGCCATCCGGACTGGCATGAGGCGCTGAAGGCGACCATCACGCTGCCTCCGCGCTCGATGTGGAGCGACAAGAACTATATCTATCTGACGATGGGAGTGATTGGGACGACGATCGCTCCGTGGATGCAGTTCTATCTGCAGTCGTCGGTGGTGGACAAGGGGATCACGGTCAAGCAGTACAAGGCCTCGCGGCTGGATGTGATTGTGGGTTGCTTCTTCACCGATATCGTGGCGTGGTTCATCATTGTGGCGTGTGCGGCGACGCTGTACACGCACGGGATGCGCGACATTAAAGATGCGGCGGATGCGGCGGGGGCGATGAAGCCGCTGGCTTCGGAGTTCGCGTACATCCTGTTTGCGGCGGGATTGTTCAATGCCTCGATCTTCTCGGCGTCGATCCTGCCGCTGTCGACCGCGTATACCGTGTGCGAGGGGATGGGCTTCGAGAGCGGGCTGGACAAGAGCCTGAAGGAGGCCCCGTTCTTCTACTGGTTCTACACGGCGCTGATCGTGCTGGGCGCGGGCGTGGTGCTGCGGCCGAACTTCCAGCTGGTGCGGGTGATCATTCTGTCGCAGGTACTGAACGGCGTGCTGTTGCCGGTGGTGATGATCTTCATGCTGCGGCTGATCAACAAGCACGAGCTGATGGGCAAGCATACCAACTCGACGTGGTTCAACTGGGTGGCGTGGGTTACGGCGGCGATCGTGATTGGGCTTTCGCTGGTGATGATGTGGAGTCCGATACACGATACATGGATTCAGTGGAGACATCTGCATGGCGGGTAGGGGACTGGGACAGTGGTAAGTGGACAGGAGAGCGGGATGAGCGATCTGAAACTGGAGGCGAAGCGGACGGCGGTGGTGGTGATCGATCTACAGAAAGGGATTGTTGGGGTCGAGGGCGATCCTCATCCGACGGGGACGGTGATTGCGAATAGTGTGCGGCTTCTGGAGGCGGCACGCAGCAAGGGGGCGCAGGCTGTGCTGGTGCATGTGGGAGGCGCGGCGAATGGCGCGGACCGGCTGCATTCGACCGTGGACGAACCGATGCGAGGAGCCGCGCCACCGGCGGCGGACTGGAGCGAGTTCATTGTCGAACTGGACCGGCAACCGGGCGACATTGCGATCCTAAAGCGGCAGTGGGGCGCGTTCTATGGGACGGACCTGGACCTGCAACTGCGGCGGCGGGGAGTGACGACGATTGTGCTCGCTGGGATTGCGACGGAGTTCGGCGTGGAGAGCACGGCGCGGGATGCCTACGAGCGCGGGTACGAGATTGTGTTTGCAGAGGACGCCATGACGGGCCGCAGCGCCGAGAGCCATGCGAATGCGGTAGAGCGGATATTTCCGCGGATTGGGCGGGTGCGTGCGACGGATGAGATTGTGGGGGCGCTGTAGAGGGCCGATTTCGTAAAGAGTATTGCCGGACCGAAAGACAAATGCGGGGATTCTTCCCCTTCACTGCGTTCAGGGTCAGAATGACAAGCAAGAACAAACAAAGGCGAAATACGGAGATTCTGGCTGCGCCAGAATGACGACTTCAAGGGGCTGCGCTCAGAATGACGACCAGTGCGCTTAGAGGAGCTTGCCCTCGGCGAGGTCGCGGATGAGGTTGAAGTCGGCGGCGAGGAAGTCGAAGGCGGGGAGCTGGCTGAGAGGGGACCACTGGAGGGCGTTGAAGATGTGGTTATCGAGATTGCCGGAGAAGGTGTTGACGACGAAGAATTGCAGGTCTATGGAGCCGCCGTTGCGGTAGCGGTGGCGGAGTTGCGCGATGCGGCGGCCGATGGCGGCCTGGATGCCGAGCTCCTCGTCCAGTTCTCGGGCGAGGGCCTGCTCGGGGGACTCTCCGGGCTCGATCTTGCCGCCGGGGAACTCCCACTTGAGGCTCATGGGCTGGTCCGGGCGGCGCTGGCAGATGAGGACTTCGGTGGTGGGGCTGGTGTCGCCGGGGACGGTGCGGAGGATCAGCGCCGCGACCACCATCCGAAGAGGCTTGCCGCTTGCGTTGGGGTGTGCGTCCAGTTTGCGAATACGCTCTTTCACGCGGGGGTCTGTCTCTCCTGCTTCGAGTTTCAACGATGAAGCGACTCAACTTCACCAGCTTAGACGCTGTGCGGCTGCATTGCACGTTGAATGCGGGCTTGACGAACTAATTTGGGCGCTTGGCGAGGATGGGAACGCCCATGCCGTTGAGTTTGCTGCGTGCCTGGACGGCTTCCGGGGAGTTTGGGAAGCGGGTGATGAGTGCGCGCAGTTCGGTGATGCCAGCCTCTCGCTTGCCTGTCTCGAAGAGGGCCTGCCCCTTGTGCAGGTGCGAGATGGCCCCTTTGGCGTTGTTGGGGAACTGCTCGAGGACATGGTCGTAGTCCTTGATGGCTGTGGCGTACTTTCCGGCGCGGTAGTCGATCTCGCCGAGATAGTAGAAGGAGTTGCCGGCGAGGGGGTCATTGGGAGAGGAGCGGATGACCTCGCCGAACTCGGAGGTGGCCAGCGCGTAGTGGGCGGCCATGTAGTCGCCGAGGGCTGTTTTGTAGAGGGCGGATGCGTCCGGCGGGACGAGTTTGGAGGGAAGGGCGGATGACGCGTCCGGTGCGTTGTCTGGCGTAGCACCGGCGGCCAGCTTGCCCTTCTTGCCGGCGGTGGGCGCTGGCGCGACAGGCGGCGCGGAGGAGGTGGTGTCCGGAGGCGTTGCCGTACCTGTCGCATTGGGTGCGGCGGCGGAGTTGGGGGCGAGATTCTGCAGGGCGGCGTCGATGGACTGCTGCTGGTCCTGCACGGATTTCATGGCTTTTTCCAGGTTGTTGAGGCGGGCCTTGACCTCGTCAAGCGAGTCGTTGAGGGTCTGCACCTGTCCGGAGAACTGGTCGAGCTTGGTGTTGGTGGAGTCGTGCTGCGCGCGGACCTGTTGCTGGAGGGCGTCGACGGCGACCGACATCTTGTTGACCGTATCTGCGCTCTGCTGGACGAGGTCCTTGAGGACGCCCATGCGCTCGTCGTTGGACTGCTGGAGGCGGGCGACGGCGGTTTGCAGTTCCTGGACCTGGGTCTGGAGCTGAACCATATCCTTGTTGACGGCGAAGGCGGGAGGCGTGGCGAGGGTAAGGGCGAGGAGAGCGAGGGCGAATTGAGGACGGAGTTGGATCATAAGGCTATTCCCTCAGGAGCAGATTCATGGCCGAATGAGCGGATGAACAAGTTCCGTGGTTGGAATGGTTGGGGCGGTTGTGGCAGGGCCGAATCCATCGGGGTCCTTCGACTGCGCGATTCGCAAACGACGCGAATCGCTCCGCTCAGGATGACATCGTACGATTGTTGAACCATCAACCCAGCTCCTGCTCTAGCGGTCGAGGGCGAACTGGGCGCGGCGGTTCTGCTGCCAGCAGGACTCGGACTCGTCGGTGCAGAACTGTTTTTCCTTGCCGTAGCTGACGACGCGGATGCGGGCGGGGGCGATACCGGCGTTGACCAGCGCGGTCTTGGCGGCGTTGGCGCGGTTTTCGCCCAGGGCCAGGTTGTACTCGGCTGAGCCTCGGTCGTCGCAGTAGCCGCCGACGACGATTCGGATGTCTGGGTGGGCGACGAGGAAGGAGGCGGACTTGACGGCGGATGCCTGCGCGTCTGGGCGCAGTTCGTAGCTGTCGTAGTCGAAGTAGATGTCCTGGACGTTGTCGTGGAAGACGCTCTCGGAGCCCATGTCTGCGGTTGCCGTGGTGTCTGTGGGCGCGACGGGCGCGACCGGAACGCGGACGGTGACTCGGATGCTGGCTTCGGTGCTGCCCCCGTCGCCCTTGGCGATGATGTGGAAGTTGGTGGAGGTGGTGGGCGAGACGGTCTGGGTGCCGTTGGGATTGACCGAGCCGAGACCTTCGATGGAGACGTTGGAGGCGTCTGTGGTGCGCCAGTTGAGGACGACGGACTGGCCGAGGTCGATGGCCAGTGGATCGGCGGTGAGCGACGCGGTGGGCATGGGCGGCAGCGGCGCGGGTGAGGGCGCGGTGATGTCTGGATTCACGCTGTTGCTGGCGTTTTTGTGGCAGCCGGAGACGGTGGCAAGCGCGACCGCCAGAAAGAGGGCGGTGCGAAACGACCTGGTGAGGAAGGACTTCGGCTGAAACGAGTGCGTGTGGGTCATCGGTATCTCCTGCGTTGCCAATGCTACATCCAACTGTGTTTCCAATGGTTCATCCCTATCTATGTTACTGAAAATCAAGATTTCCGTCAGAGAAGTTTTGTGCAATGGATTGAATTGCGGAGATGGAGAGCATTATTTCCAGCTCCAGTTTGGCATATCGGCTCCGGAGCCGGTGAGTGGACGCTTCTGCGATCCGTCACTGGAGAGCATGGTCCAGATGCGCATGTGCTCGGCGCGACCGTCGGCAGAGTTGGCGTAGACGATGTGGCGTCCGTCAGGCGACCAGGAGGGGAAGTCGCAGCGGCCACCGTCGTGGGTGAGCTGGAACCATTTTTTTGTGGCGACCTCCATGATGTAGATGTCCTGCCCGCCGGGCGCTCCGGGGCCGTATTTGCGGTCCCAGGCGAAGGCGATGACCTGTCCGTTGGGCGACCAGGAGGGCGAGGAGACATAGCCCCCGTCGGTCATCTGCTGCACACCGGAGCCATCGGAGTTCATGACATAGAGCTGGGGCAGGCCGGTGCGTCCACTGATGAAGGCGATCTGCGAGCCGGTGCGCGGGTTGTAGGTGGGGCTGACGTTGCCTCCGCGGAAGCTGGTGATGCGGCGGCCAAGGTTGCCGTTGGAGTCGGCGACCCAGATCTCGAAGGAACCGCCGGGAGCAGAGGCGTAGGCGAGTTCGTTGCCGCTGGGCGCCCAGGCGGGAGATACAGCGCTGCTGCTGCCGCTGGGAAAGGCGATGTAGCGGTTAAGCAGGAGCGAATACATCTTGAGCTGGAAGCCGTATTTGCCGAATGAGGCAAAGGCGAGGCGGGTGTTGTCTGGCGAGATGCGCGGCGAGATGGAGATGGTTCCGAGGTGGGTGATGGGGTGCTGGTTTGCGCCGTCGTAGTCCATGGCCCATATCTCCTTGTCCCCGCCGGAGAGATGGACGTAGTAGATTTTGGTCTCGGCGATGCCGGGGGTTCCTCCGCCGAGGCGGTAGATGATCTCGTCGGCGAAGCGGTGGGCGATCTGGCGGGCGGAGTCTTCGGAGGGTTCCTCGCTGTACTGCTTGGCGAGTACCTGTGGGTACTGGAGGTTCTTGGCGTCGAAGAGGTAGCCGTTGGCGATAAGCTTGCCGCCAACCTGTCCGAGGGAGCCGAAGGCGAGCATGCTGGCGCTGGCGGGCGCGTTGGAGTAGCTCTGCAACTGAATCTCGGCGGGCGCGCCGGGCGTGCCGGGCGGCATGAGGCTCTTGGAGACGATGTCGAAGATGCCTGCTGTGGCGAGGTCGGCGTAGAGGGTGGCATCGAAGGTCTGCTTGAAGGCCAGGGTCTCTGCGTCGGCGGCGAGAGGCTTGAAGTCGGCGACGGCGATGCGGATGGAGGTGACTCCAGAACTGGTTCCGGTGAAGATGTTGTCCTGGGCGCGTGCGGGCGGGGCGAGCAGAGTGGTCAGCACCAGCAGCAGGACGGCGATGGCGTATCGGGATGGGGCGGCTTGTGTGCGGGATGTGCGGGGCGTGCGATCCATGCTCTCTATGGTAGACGGTCGGGATGGATCTTTGGTT
>Ga0302278_10006862_pt1 | contig 10650 bp, 5 predicted proteins | sample III_Bog_N3_2_FD_194543 | JGI IMG/M metagenome (GOLD analysis project Ga0302278, IMG submission 194543) | Peat permafrost microbial communities from Stordalen Mire near Abisko, Sweden - III_Bog_N3_2 | ecosystem: Environmental > Terrestrial > Soil > Wetlands > Peat | place: Sweden: Abisko... | reverse complement strand
GACAACGAATGTAAGCGGATGATATTTAACGTGAACAACGAAATGGCCCAGCGCCTGGACGCCGCCAGGGAGGAGGCGAAAGCGTTCGGAAAGAAGCTGGATGTGGATTCGGCGGTGAACAAGGCGCTCGAAAAATTTATTAAAAAAGCCGAGAAAAAAATCGCCGAATTGCGCCGCGAGGGCCACGGAAAGGCCCTGCCCGGCGAGGACGCCGGCGAAACCCAGGACGCGGAAGAATTCGGCGAGTAAGCAAAGCGCTGCCCAGGGCGGATATTTTCGGCTTCTGGGCAGGCCGTCGGCCGGTCCGGGTTGGCCTCGCGGCGGGGCGAGGCGGGGCGAAGAGCGCCGGGCGGGCGCGCCAAAACGTGTTTTCGCGAGGGCCGCTCAAAATGGCGCGCGAAGCGTGGGAGTCGGGTGAAAAAGACGGCGGGCCGGCCCGGACACGGGCCCGCGCCGCCACAACGTTACAACCGCGAGGAGGACGACATGAGCAAGTGTGAAATGAACCTGAAGGGCAATGTGGATTTCACGGGCGCGATCACGTTGCTGAACGACATCGTGAAGAGCTTCAAGGACAAGACCGTCTGCATCCAGAAGGGCGGGGAGTTCGTCACCCTCAGCCCGGCCGAACCCATTGCCTTCGAGATTGCCGCCCAGCGCAAGAAAGGCAAGCAGAAGTTGTCCATCGAATTGTCCTGGTTCGAAGAGATGGCCGCCGAGGTCCCCACGGACTTCAAGGTCAGCTCCAAAGAGCCCGAGTTGCCGGTGGGCGCGCCCGCGCCCGAAGCGGCCTGCGAAACCGCCAAGAAGGCCAAGGACGCGAAATAGCCGGGCGAGAACGCCGGTTTCCGAAACGTGCAAAAAAGCGTAGAGGGAGGTCTGGGGGCCGGGTAAGGCCCCCAGGCCCGCCCACGGGCGGGGGACAATACAAGCCAGGGGGGCCGGGTGCGAGTCATTGCCGTCACCAACCAGAAAGGCGGCGTGGGCAAGACCACGACCACGATCAACACCGCCGCCGCCCTAAGCCGCCTGGGCAAGCGGGTGTTGGCCGTCGATCTCGATCCCCAGGCGCACCTGACCTATTCGCTCGGGGTCATGGCCCACGAGCTTCAAATTTCGATCGCGGACTGCCTGGGCCGGGGACTGCCGCTGTCGGCGGCGGCCATCGAGGCCGGTCCGGTCACGCTGATTCCGGCAACGCTCGGCCTGGCGGCTCTGGAGCGGGAAGACGCCGGGGGCGCGGACCGGGAGCGCCTTTTGGCCCGGGCCATGGGCGAGTTCCATGATTTCGATTTCGTCCTGATCGACTGCCCTCCCAATCTCGGCCTCTTGACCGTCAACGCCCTGGCCGTGGCCGGGGAGCTGCTCATCCCCATGCTGCCGGAATTTCTGTCCCTGCAAAGCCTGGGCATGTTGCCCCGCACCATGGGCGTGGTCCGCGAACGGCTCAATCCGGGCCTGGGCTCCATGGCCGTCGTGCTGACGCGCTTCCAGAAAAGCCGCAAGCTCCACCGCGAGGTGTTGTCCCTGACCCGAGGGCATTTCGGCGAACGGGTCTGCCGCAGCGTCATCGGGGAAAACATTTCCCTGGCCGAGGCCCCGAGCTTCGGCCAGGACATATTCCGCTACAAGCCGGACAGCGCCGGGGCGCGCGATTACTTGTGTCTGGCGCGCGAGATACTTTCCCGGAGGACGTTATGAGCGACGCGAAACGGCTTGGAGCCGACCCCCTGGCCTGGATCGGCCCCGGCGCAAACGCGGGGGCAGAGCCCGGGAAAAGCGAGCCGGCGCCGCCGGCCGCGCCGGTGCAAACCGAAGGCGCGGCTTCCGCCGCAACCGGGAAAGCGGCATCCGCGCCGCCCGCTCCGGCCGTGAAAGCCGAGGCCGGGGCGCTCGCCGGCCTGGACGTGCGCCGGGAAGACAAGGAATACAAAGCCAAACTGGAAAAACGCCTGGCCACGGAGCAGGCTTGCGCCACCCTGGAAGTCCTGTTGGCCGGGCTGCGCGCCGGCCGTCTCGACGTGGGCCGCGAACCGGGGGTCTGGCGGCTGCCCGTGGGCCGGGCCATGGATGTGGAGCTGAAGATCGCGGCCAAAAAGGACAAGGCCAGGATTTCGCTGTCCCTGGAATGGAAGATCGATTGACCACGCCCGCTCGGGGCCTGTCCCCACGAACGCCTTGATATTGCCTGGTTTTTCCCTGTCCCGGTAAATTCCGGCGGCGCGTCGCCCCGCGCGGCGGGCTGGCGGTTTTCGGCCGCCTGGTTTGCCGCGCTGGCCGCCGGCGCCCCCCCGATCCCCGACTCCCGGCTTGAGTCCGCCCGCGCCGGGCAAATCCGCCATTGATCTGGTAGGGCGGCTGCCGTAAGAGATTTGAAAGTTTCTCCAAAAAACGCGGCGAATAATTCGGGGCAGATTATATGACCTTCCGGGCTCAGCCAGCCAACCCGCTGTCTCCCGCCTTTTCCATCTGGTTCGCGGCCGGCGTCGTGCTGGCGAATCTGTTCGTGTTCGCCCTGGCCGGGCTCTCGCTGCTCGGCAGCCGGGAGCATTACCGCGAGCGGGCCGAGGTCGTCACCCGCAACATGGCGCAGGCGCTCGCGGAGTACACCGACAACCTGCTCTCGCAAGTGGATATCGCCTTGGTGGCGGCGTCGGGGGAATGCCAGCGGCAACTCGCGGCCGGGGCTATCGACGAGCCGGCCTTGGACGCCTATCTGGCCGGGCTCTTGGGCCATTTGAAATCCGTCGACAGCTTGCGGGTCGCCGATGCGCGGGGCGGCATCAAGGCCGGCGTCGGGGTTGACGGCAAGAGCAGCATCAGCGTGGCCGACCGCGACTATTTCATCACGGCGCGGGACAACCCCGAGGCCGGTCTGGTGATCTCCAAGCCGATACTCGGGCGCGTCAGCGGCAAATGGGGCTTCGCCTTCGCGCGCCGCCTGCACAACGCCGACGGCTCCTTTGCGGGCGTGGCCTACGCCACGATGCTGATGGAAGATTACGCCAAGGTCCTGGCCGCATTCGATGTCGGCAGGCAGGGCGCGATCGCCGTGCGCGACCGGGAAATGGGGTTGATCGCCCGTCAACCGCAGTTGGAGTCGCTTGAGGCCGAAATCGGCAGCCAGCCCGTCACCCCGGAATATCAAGAGATGTTCCAGGCGGGCCTGGCTTTCGGAACTTACACCACCGCCGTCTCCCGCGACGGGGTGCCCCGAACCCTGTCGTACCGCAAGATCGGCGACAGCCCCTGGTATGTCCTCGTCGGCGTCGCCCGCGACGAATATCTCGCCCCCTGGCGGACGGAAGCCGCCAGGACCATGGCGCTGGTCGCGGTCTTCATGCTCGGCACGGTCTCCCTGTCCGGTCTCTTCTTTCTCCACTGGAAACGCCAGGTCGCCTCGGCTTCGGCCTTGGCCGAACAAGAGGCCAGATTCCGCGGGGTGGTGGAGGGCACCGGCGACCTCATCACCCAAGTCGACGCGAGCGGCCGGTTCCTCTACGTCAACCCCGTTTCCCGAACGATTTTCGGCCTAAGTCCCGAGGACTGCGTCGGCCGCCCGGCCTTCGACTTCATCCACCCGGACGACCGCGAGGCCACGATCAGCGCTTTTCAGGGCTGGGTGGCGGGCAGGCTGAGCCATACGACCTTCGAGAACCGACAGATGTCGCGGTCCGGGGAAGTGCGGCGGATGTCCTGGACCATCGACCTGCACTACGATTCCAAGGGGCAGCTCATCAGCATCGACAGCATCGCCCAGGACATAACCAAGCGCACACAGGCCGAGCGGGCCCTGGTCGCGGCCAAGGAGGCGGCCGAGGGGGCAAGCCGGGCCAAGTCCATGTTTCTGGCCACGATGAGCCACGAGATACGCACGCCGCTCAACGGCGTGCTGGGCATGCTCCAACTCCTGAACCTGACCGGCCTCGATGAAGAACAAGGCGAGTATGTGCGGCTGGCGACCGTCTCCGCCCAGCGTCTCACCCGGCTGCTTTCGGATATCCTGGACCTGTCCAAGGTGGAATCGGACATGCTCGAGGTGCGGGCGGCCGAATTTCCGCTGATCGACATGCGCGCCTCGGTCCTGGATATCTTCGGCAATCTCGGCAAGGAAAAAGGACTGGAGGTGAGCTTTACGCTCGACGAGCGCCTGCCGCCCACCCTCATCGGCGATGCCGCCAGGCTGCGCCAGATCCTGTTCAACTTGGCGGGCAACGCGGTCAAATTCACCGATCAGGGAGCGGTCCGGATTGATGCGGCGCCCGCCTCGGACCCGGCGGTCTCTCCGCTGGCCGTTGTGTTCACCGTCGCCGATACCGGCCGCGGCGTCGGCGAAAAGGAGCTGGCCGGCATGTGCAAGCCGACGACGCCTACACCCGGGGCAACGGCGGGGCCGGGTTGGGGCTGGCCATCGTGAAACGTCTGACCGGTCTGATGGGCGGAAAAATAGAGGTCACGAGCGCAATCGGCCAAGGCACGGTCATGCGCCTGACCCTGCCCTTCGACTTGGCGGTCTCGGAGGCGAGCCGGACAAGCGAACCGGAGGGTGCGCCGGACGCCGACCGGAACTTGCGGATGCTCCTGGCGCAGGACGGCGAGATCGATCAGGAGGCGATCGACGACATCATCGACACCCGCGACGGCGCGCTCACGGAAACGGTTTCGGTGCAAAAGATGCTCGACAGCCTGGCCCAGGTCCAGGTCGACTTGGCCAAGGGCGCAAGCCCGCTTACCGGCCTGCCGGGCAACCTGGCCATCGAACTCGAATTCCAGCGCCGGGCCAAGAAAGGCCTGCCCTGCGGCATGATCTACATCGACCTGGACAATTTCAAGGTTTACAACGACGTGTACGGCTTCAACCAGGGCGACAAGGTCATCCTGCTCACTGCCCGGATCCTGTGTGAAGCCGTGGCCTCGGCCGCGCCCCGGGATTTTATCGGCCACGTCGGCGGAGACGATTTCGTGGTCATCGCGGCCAAGGACAAATCAGAGGCCGTATGCCGCGCGGTCCTGGGCGCCTTCAGCCTCGAAGCGCCCAGGCTCTATACGCCCGAAGACCGCGAGCGCGGAGGCATCCTGAGTAGAAACCGGGAAGGCGCGGAGCGGTTTTTTCCGCTCGTGTCGATGTCCATCGCCGTCGTGGATTGCGATTTCCAGACAGCGGTCAGCTTCGAGGAGTTAAGCCGCCGGGTTGCCGAGGTGAAAAAAATCGCCAAGTCGCAGCCGGGCAATTCCTGCGTGCGCGACCGCCGCGCCCCGCTCGGGGCGGCCTAGGCCGGAGCGGGCGCACCGGGCGAACCGGGCGAGGCGGAAACCCCGTGGGCCGAGGACGGCGAAGCGCACCCGCGCCGGCCCGCCGGGCTTTTCCGTGTGCGGCGCCGGCCCGCCTTCGATACCTTGTGTCCCTGCCTTGGCGTGTCGGCCATAGGTATTTCCTCCTGTTGCGTCATCTGCTACCGTCGTCTTCAAATTCAAGATTGACGGGAGCCGCATGCAAGATTCCGAGAAGCCCAAAGCGGTGCGGGCAGCCACGGCGCGCCTGGCCTCGTACTTCTCCGGAAATATCGGCCGCGGCCTCTATGTGCTCGTCGCCTGCGCGGTTTTGCCCGCCTTGTTGATCATTTTATATAACGGCCTAAGCCAGCGCGACAAAGCCGTCACCGAAGCCAATGAACGGCTGGCCGATCTCGCCGGCGGCATCGCGAACCTGCAGGCGGAAAAGACCAGCCAATTCAAGATGCTCTTGCAAACCCTGGCGAGCCTGCCCGAGATCAAGAGCCTGGACGCGTCCCGCTGCACCGTGCTTTTCCAGAAGCTCAAGCAAGAAAACCCCGAATTGGCCAATATCGCGCTGCTGGACCGTCAGGGAATGTTGCTGGCCGGGGCCTTGCCGCGTATGGGGAATCCCGATTTCTCCGACCGCCTGTCGTTTCGGGAGGCCGTGAGGACGGGAGACTTCAGCGCGGGCGATTATGTGATCGGCCGGTTGGCGAAAGTGCCGGTCATGCAGTTCAGCTACCCCGTCAGCGGCGACGACGGCGAACTGGAAGGGGTTTTGGTTGTCGCGCATGATCTGGATAAATATGTTAAATTGTTCGGAAAAGTTGCCATCCATAAAGGGAGCCGTCTCATCTTGGCCGACAGGAACGGCAACCGCATGATCTCTCTGGCTCGAGAAGAGCAGTCTCCGCCGATCGGCCAGCGTATCCCGGACTGGAATTGGCGCATCATCGCCGGGGCGGAACGGGACACGGGCCGGTTCGCGTCGCGCCGCAGCGACGGGACGCCGTCCTTCTACCATTTCGTCAAGCTGCGGCTGCGCCCGGACGAACCGCCGTATATGGTCGTGCTCATCAACACGCCCCCCTCGGTCATGCGGGCGGATGCGAACCGCGGACTCGCCGTGGACCTGGTCCTTTTGGCCCTGGCGACGCTGACGGCCATGCTCGTCGCCCGGATGCTCGGCCGGGCCATTATCGGGCGCCAGGTCGAGACGCTCGTCCAAAGCGAGGAGCACCAGCGATCCGTGTTCGAGCACAGTCTCGACGCCATCCTGCTGATCGACCTGGAAGGCGGTATCCACAAGGCCAATCCCGCCGCCCAACGCCTGTTCGCCATGAGCGAGAAGGAAATTCGCTCGGCCGGCCGCGCCGGGCTGGTCGACCCGAACGACCCCAGGCTTCCGGCTTACCTCGCCGAGGAAAAGCGCTCGGGGAAAGTCCAGGGAGAGTTGCGCCATCGGCGCGGCAACGGCGGGACATTCGAATGCGAATTTTCCGCATTCAGCTTTGCTTCGGCCGGTACGGTCATGGGCAGCGTATTCATCAGGGACATCACCGAGCGCAAACGGACCACGAAGGCCCTGGGGGAGAGCGAGGAGAAATTCCGCTCGCTCTACGAATCCATGAACGAGGGCGTGGCCGTCCACGAGATCATACGCGACGCGGCGGGCAAGGCGGTGGATTACCGCATCCTCGACGTCAATCCGCGCTTCCGGCAGTTGACCGGAATCGAGCGCTCCCAAGCGGTCGGGGCGGTCGCCTCGCGGCTCTACGGGACCGGCGAACCGCCCTATCTGGACGTGTACGCGGCGGTCGCGGCGACCGGCGAACCGGCCCAGTTCGAGGTTTTCTTTTCGCCCTTGGGCAAGCATTTCAGCATTTCGGTCTTCTCCCCCGGGCCGGGCCGCTTCGCCACGGTTTTCGCGGACATCACCGAGCGCAAGCAACAGGAGGAAGCGTTACGCAAAAGCGAATACGAATTCCGCCTGCTGGCCGAAGCCATGCCGCAGATCGTCTGGGTCTGCTCCCCTGACGGCTTCAATACGTATTTCAATCAGCAATGGTTTGATTACACGGGGATGACGCGGGAGGAAAGCCGCGGCCGCGGTTGGGACAAGCCTTTCCACCCCGACGACCGGGAGACGGCCTGGGACGCCTGGCACAACGCCATGGCGGACAAGGCCACATACGCCCTCGAATGCCGGCTGCGCCGCCTGGACGGCGTCTATAAGTGGTGGTTGATCCGCGGCGTGCCGGTGCTGGATGAACGAGGCGCTATTCTCAAATGGTTTGGCACCTGCACCGACATCAATGGATTAAAAGAGGCGGAGCGTAGGCTGATCCAGGCCATCGGGGCCGCCGATGCGGCCAATACGGCGAAATCGGCCTTCCTGGCCAATATGAGCCACGAGATACGCACCCCGCTCAACGGCATTTTGGGTATGCTCCAGCTTCTGGAGACCACCCCCCTGGGCGGGGAGCAAAAAGAGTATCTGCTCAATGCGATAAAATCGTCGAAGCGGCTGACGCGGCTGCTCGCCGACATCCTGGATCTCTCAAAGGTCGAGGCCGGCAAGCTCAGCGTTCGGGAATCCGCGTTCGAACTGGCCGGCCTGCGGGATTCGGTCCTGGAGCTGTTTCCCCTGGCGGCGAAACAGAAGGGGCTGGCGCTTGATTTCGTCATCGACGAGCGCCTGCCGCCGAGGCTCGTCGGCGACGAGACCAGGCTGCGGCAGATTCTCTTCAATCTCGTCGGGAACGCGATCAAGTTCACCGAAGAAGGCCATGTCCGCATCGAGGCCAGCCTGCTGCGGCCTCGAAGCGACGCCCGCCCGCGCGTCCTTTTTTCGGTGAGCGACACCGGCATAGGCATTCCCGACGGGTCGCTCATGGACATCTTCGAACCGTTCGTCCAGGCCGAGGATTCGTATACCCGCCGTTTCCAAGGCGCCGGCCTGGGCCTTGCCATCGTTCGCAAGCTGGTGAATCTGTTGGGCGGCGAACTGGCCATCGACAGCACCGAGGGAGAGGGCACGGCGGTTTACTTTTCCTTGTCCTTCCAGGCGCTCGGGACAGCGGCGGAGGCGGAGCGGGTGCCGAGCCCGCCGAGCCCGGCCGAGGGCTGCCGGAGGATACTCTTCGCGGAGGACGACGAAATCAGCCTGGAAGCCGGCAAGCGGATGCTCGAAAAATCCGGATACGCCGTGGTCGCCGCCGTGGACGGCCGCCAGGCGCTTGAGCGCCTGTCGGAGCAGGAATTCGACCTGATCCTCATGGACATCCAAATGCCGGTCCTGGACGGCGTGGAAGCCGCCAGGCGCATCAGGGCTTCCGGCGCCCCCCAGGCCGACATCCCGATCGTCGCCATGACGGCTTACTCCATGACCGGCGACAGGGAAAAGTTCCTGGCCGCCGGGATGGACGACTACATCGCCAAGCCCGTGGATATGGAGACGCTGCGGGAAGTCATCTCGCGCGTATTGATAAGGAGAAAGGCCGCCCGGTAGAGCATAAATCCATGCCCCCGGCCGCATCGCGGCGCCCGGCGTCCCCGGGGCGGCAGGCGAGCCCGTGCCCCCTCGGCCTTTGCGTCCGGCCGGGCCTCGTCTCGCGCGTGGAAATATTTTTGGACGTTCTTGGACAAGGCTGGATTATCACGTGGTACCGGGAGAGAGACTCGAACTCTCACAGTCGCGAGGACCGGTGGATTTTGAGTCCAAGAATAACCCGCCGCCATAGTCGCAAATACTTGTTTTTATTCGTCTCCAGTTGTCTTGAGTTGTGTTGACTCACCTTGATTTTACCCCAAAATAGTGAGTCAGGAGTGAGTCACTCTCCATATCGGAGGCGGCCTTTACCCGGCATATACGTGCCTGGAGGAACACCGCAAGCGCTCTGGGCTGAGGCTCTCCTCGCCCCAAAAATCGGAGAAGGACCCCGCTGGCTGTTTGCTATTTATTTTAGCGTGTTACACAGGAAATGGGACAGGAGGGACAGGTCAAAGCATTCGCAGAAAAAAAACCATCGTGCACACGCCCATCCCAAGGTGACTATTGGAATACAAACTTTAAGGCTGCCGCAATACGCTTGTTACCCCGCCCCAAATCAGGTGCGCAGCATGGGCATCATCCCATGCTCAATCACCTCCCCCCTACCCCCTACCCTCATCAATTACGAAAATATTTGATCATTTCCGCGACATCTAGTCTTCCTACTGCGTCGTTCGAGCCCGCCGACCCTTCTAGTGCGCTGCTTTTTTTAACTCCCCCTCTTCACGATTCGAAAGATTGCCTCGCCGAACCTTGGTAATTTTCCAACGACGACCGTATCGAGTCAGTGCCAAGCAATGGGTGCTGCTATGTTCACCTCCTACGGGGAAAGCGTTCCATGGGCGACCTCTGAGGAATTGACTTGTCGCCATGCCTCTTCAGTCAGCCACAAAAAAATAAGTACAATTATTACAGCAAGATTTCAGAATCTCTTCGAAAACTACTTCAGAAGTCGGAAAACGACCCCAAAAGTCGCCCTTCATAAGTGAGAAGACACTGCGCCCTCCATCTCCACCAGGTGAATACATCATGCGGAGACCGAAAGGAAGCTGGGCAGTGCGACTACCCGAAGGCCTGCGGGCCGAGGGAAAAATCTAAGGGAGACCTGCGTCTTCCATCAGGAGGGGAAGAATGATCGTTCGTTTGATTCGGGAAACTGCCGGGAAATACGCATGGCGCGACCTCGCGGCTTGGGAGAGCCGGGAACTCATTTCTGATCGGGTCATGATCTTCCTTCACTCGAAGGGGATCACGTTAACCGAGGAAATGCCTCGGACCGGGATGCGACTGAAGACTTTTCTGCCCAAGCTCCGCGTGTTCATCACAGGTGCTCTTAATTGTCCGGCGCGGGACTTTGCGGTGGAGCTATACTTGGCCCTTGCAACGCCGATGACCCAAAATGACCATGCTCGTTACCATCGTCCGAGCCATCCCTGGACTGCGGGCCTGGGTAAGGGTGATCCGAATCGACCCCAAAAACGCTCGAAAATCATCAACTGCCCTATACAGCGTCCATCAAGGGAATGAGCAGAAAGGATTGAGGTCACAGCCGGATGACCCAACGCTGTTAACCAAAGAAAAGGCATTGATAATGGCCTGTTACCCCAAAAGTGGGACGCGTGGGACGGACCTTTGCAGCCTCCCCAAAAAAACGAAGGGGAACGCATGCCCCAGTAAGGAGGAGAAAATGTAGCCCCAAAAACTACCGAACCAGACCAGCCCCAGAAACGATAGAAGGCCGCCCCACCAGGCGGCCTTCTTCTTTTGAAGGGCCTCCACGTCTGGCAGGCTTAAGTTTTTTCAGCAAGCCATACCGGCTC
>Ga0302278_10006861_pt1 | contig 10652 bp, 8 predicted proteins | sample III_Bog_N3_2_FD_194543 | JGI IMG/M metagenome (GOLD analysis project Ga0302278, IMG submission 194543) | Peat permafrost microbial communities from Stordalen Mire near Abisko, Sweden - III_Bog_N3_2 | ecosystem: Environmental > Terrestrial > Soil > Wetlands > Peat | place: Sweden: Abisko... | reverse complement strand
GAAGTCGCCGAGCTTGCGCGGCGCCTCGGCGACGACCTCACCGGGGCCCGGAATCTCGAGCGCGTAGCCGGAGAAGTCCGGCAGATCGAGCGCGGTGAGCAGCCGGCCGCCGTTCACGTGGGGGCTCCCGCCCATGCGGCGATTGCCCTTCGGAGCGAGTGCGGCCAACTCGGCGATGAACGTCCCGTCGGCGTCGAAGAGCTTCTCCGGCTCGTAGCTGCGCATCCACGCTTCGAGAATCTTGAGATGCTCGGGATTCTCACGGACGGTCGCGAGGGGAACTTGGTGCGCCCGGAACGTGCCCTCGATCGGAACCCCATCCACTTCTTTCGGGCATGTCCAGCCCTTGGGCGTCCGCAGCACGATCATCGGCCAGACGGGCTGTTTGGTGAATCCGTGCTTGCGGGCGTCGTGCTGAATCGCGCGGATCTCGGCATAACACTCATCGAGGGCCGCAGCGAGGAGCTGGTGCACGACGAGCGGTTCGTCGCCTTCAACGAAGTGGGGCTTGTAGCCGCGGCCCCTATAGAGCGCCTGTAAGTCGTCATCGCTCGTCCGGGCTTGCACGGTCGGTCCGGAGATTTTGTAGCCGTTGAGGTGCAGGATCGGTAAGACCGCGCCGTCGCCGACCGGGTTGAGAAAGCTGTTGGACTTCCAGCTGCCCTCGAGCGGAGCGGTTTCGGATTCACCGTCACCGATGATGCAGGCAACGATCAAATCGGGATTGTCGAACGCCGCCCCAAAGGCGTGAACCATCGAGTAGCCGAGTTCGCCGCCCTCGTGCATGGAGTTCGGGACGTGCGGTCCGCAGTGGCTCGGCACGCCGCCCGGCGTCGAGAAGTTCCGAAAGAGCAGCCGGAGGCCGTTCTCGTCGGGCGTGATCTCGGGGTGGACTTCGGTGTAGCTTCCTTCGAGATACGAACTCGCGTTGAGCGAGGGACCGCCGTGTCCGGGACCCGAGATGTAGATGATGTCGGCGTGATGCTGGTTGATGAGCCGGTTGAGATGAATGTAGATGAGGTTCTGGCCCGGTGAGGTGCCCCAATGGCCGAGCAGTCGCGGTTTGATCTGTTCGGCTTTGAGCGGCTCGCGCAACAGCGGGTTTTCGAAGAGATAGATCTGCCCGATGCACAGATAGTTGGCCGCGCGCCAGTAACGGTTCATCTTGTCCAGCAGGTCGGGTGCGAGGGGACCCGCCGGCACCGGTACGATCGCCTCACAGTGCCCGTTCGCCGCGATGGCCGTCGAGAGGTGGGGGTCGAAGAGAAACTCGGGCATTAGACGGCTGCTGCGACGGTCGGCTGAAGATCCAACGGCTTCTTGGTCACTGGCGAGTCCTTTGCTGGTTGCTGTTCGAGGAGACGGTAGGCGAGCAGTTTTATCGGGTCGGTCAGGAGCGCGCACGCAATCGCATAGCCCCACACGAACCCGGCCCAACCCCAGCCGATTGGCGTCATGATGTGCAGACCGTAGACGGCCGTGAGGGTCGCGATGGCTTGCGTTCCGAGTACCGCGAACAACAGGATATTCGCGGGCCGGATGGACCACCACGGACCGCGCGTGCGTGCTAGGAAGATCGTCAGGTGACCGGCGACGGAGAGCTTGAGATACATCAGCGTCTGGATGTGCGAACGGTCGATGTGAAAGACGCGTTCGCCGAGATAAAAGAGGCCGAACGCCGTGGCGACGCCGACGATGCCGAGCACCGTCGAGACGCCCAGCACCAGGCGCATGTTCCAGGCCTCAGGCGTGTTCCGGTAGCGAACGTCGTCGTAGGCGATCGACAGAATAGCGCCGTCGTTGAGCAGCGCGAGCATGACGATCATCACGGCCGTGACCGGGTAGAAATTGAACACGAGGATTGCCAGCGTCATGAACAAGAGCACGCGCAGCGTCTCGGCGATGCGGTAGATCGCGTAGCTGTTCATGCGTTGGAAGATGCGCCGGCTCTCCTTGATCGCATCGATGATGACCGAGAGACCGGAAGCAAGCAGCACGATCGATGCGGCCGCGCGCGCGGCGTCGGTGGCACCGGAAACGGCGATGCCGCAGTCGGCCTGCTTCAGCGCGGGGGCGTCGTTCACGCCGTCGCCGGTCATGCCGACGATGTGATCGTGCTTCTGTAGCACGTCGATAATATGATATTTGTCGGCGGGGAAGACCTGAGCGAAGCCGTCCGCCTGCTCGATCGACGCCGCCTCTTGCCCCACGTCACCGCTCTTCGTATCGTGCAAGCCGCCGGCGTCGAGGATGTTGGTGCCCAGGCCGAGTTGCCGGGATGTCTCACGCGCGATCGCGATCTGATCGCCGGTCACCATCTTGATCTTCACGCCCATCTGTTGGGCGCTCGCGATGGTCGCTTTCGCTTGTTCGCGCGGGGGATCGAACAGCGGCAGCACGCCGGCGAATTTCCATTTGCCGTCCTGATCGGCTCGGGCGACACCGAGCGATCGAAAACCGTGCCCGGCAAAGTCGTTCACGGCTTTTTCGACGGCGGGCTTTACGGCGGCGACATCGCTCGACATCGCCAGAATCACCTGCGGGGCGCCTTTCGCAACCTGGAATTGCTTGCCGTCCGTGCCCTCGACCGTCGCCTCGGTGCGCTTGTGCACCGGGTCGAACGGCTGAAAGTGCAGGATCCGGTAGCCCTTCAGGCCGTCGTCCTTGACCCCGGCGATCACGGCCAGATCGATCGTGTCTTTGTCTTCCGCGCGCGATGCGAGCGCGGCGTCGATGACGACCTGCGCCGCGGCGCTCCCGTTCACGCAAAAGGGATCGCCGAGGGTCAGCTTGTTCTGGGTCAGCGTACCGGTCTTGTCCGAGCACAGAACGTCGACGCCGGCCAGTTCTTCGATCGCGGCTAAGCGAGTCACGATCGCTTGCTGCTTCGCGAGGAGCTTCGCCCCGACGGCCATCGTTACGGACAGCACCGTCGGCATCGCCACCGGGATGGCGGCCACCAGCAGCACCAGCGCGAATTCCAGCGTATCGAGGATCGGGTCGCGGCGGTAGATCCCGACGACGACGATCAGCAGCACCAGAGCGCTCGCGAGCACGATCAGGTAGTCGCCGATCTTCAAAACGGCGCGTTGGAAGTGGCTGACCGTATGCGCCGATTCGACGAGTTGCGCGGTCTCGCCGAAGTACGTTTTCGAGCCGGTCGCATACACGATCGCATCGGCCTCGCCTTGACGCACGATCGAGCCGGAGAAAATCGCGTCGCCGGGTTTGCGCGTCGCCGGTAACGATTCGCCGGTCAGCGTGGACTCATCGACCTCGATCGGGTCGCCCGCGAGCAGGCGTGCGTCGCCGGGCACGATGTCGCCCAGGCGCAGCCGGATGACGTCGCCCGGAACGAGTTCCGACGCATTCGGATCGGTCCATGTGCCGTTCCGGCGGACGCGCGCTTTCACCGCGAGCTTGGACCGCAGCGCGGCGATCGCATCGCCGGCTTGATGCTCTTCCCAAAAGCCGACGACGGCGTTCGAACAGAGCAGCAGAAAGATGACGCCGAAGTCGAGCCAGTGCCGCACGACGCCGGAGAGAATGACCGCCGCTTCGATCATCCACGGGATCGGGCCCCAGAAATAGGTCAGGAACGTGAGAAACGGGTTGACGCTCTTGACCGCAATCGCGTTCGGTCCGTACTGCTTGAGGCGCTTCTCGGCTTCCGCCTGACTGAGGCCGTCCGCCGACGACCCCAATTTCGTCATCAACTGCGGCAGAGGGAGGGTCTTGAGCCCATCGGTCTTATCGCTCGGCGTTGCGGGTTTATCCGCCATGCGAGGTCACTCCGCGGTGCGGCAATGCGGCGGGGAGCGTGACGCGTACTGCCGCGATAACGTGGTCGGCGGCGCCATAGTAGACCGTAAGTGCGCCGTCGCTCCGCTGATCGGTTGCCGACGGGAACACGACCTCGTTGACCAGCCCGTTCCGCTCGTACTCTTCCTGTGGCTCGAGGATGGGCGCCGGCGAGCGGTAGAGCACGCGCGATGGCCGCTCTGCGTCGAGGACGGCGACGCCCATGCTGTAACGCGGATGCCCGTTCGGTGCGCAGACGGCATGGTAGGTCAAGATCCATCCGTAGTTCTGCCGCACCGGCGGCGCGCCGGTCCCGACTTTCTTCATTTCCCACAACTGCTCGGGGGCCATCACGCGTTCGTGCCGTCGCACGGCCGTCAAACTCGCGATATCCGCGAGGGCGGACTTCACCGGAACGTACGAGATCCAGATATTCTCTTGCGTTTCGTCGCCGCTCGGTGGCTCGACGAGTTTGAGCCCGTCGTGATGCCGGCGGAAATGGAGGCGCGTCGTCGGCCGATGCAAGATCGCGAACGAGGGCACGCCTTGGGGGTCGGCAACGACGTCTGGGAAGAACGCCGCGTCTTTATTCCCGCAGGCATTGAGATCGCGCTCGCCGTCCGTGATTTCAAAGCGTAGGCAGCCCAGTCGCTCCCACGTGACGAGGTCCGACGAGACGGCCACGGCGACGCGCGGTTCGTACGGGACGAAGGCGGTGTAGGTCATAACGTACCGCTCGAGCAGCGGTACGTACACCACGCGCGGATCTTCGACGCCGCCCCCGCCGGCGTTGACTTCATACGATTCGTGCGGTTCGAGGGCGACGCCGAGCCGCTCGACGCCGGCCGGCGTCTCGCCGTCAAAGCGCACGCGCGCGTGGCCGATGCGGGAATAATTGCCTTCGGCAATGAGGCGCGGAAACAGATGCATCGTCCCATCTGCCGCCCGGGCACCGCCGGGATTCAGTACCCCCCACGCTTCGTGCGGCTGACCCGGCAGCGGGCGCATGATGACGCCGAGGCGCGTCGCCGCGAAATCGAGACCCGTCGCTATCGTCGGCATAGTAACGGTAAGCATATCGCGAGCGGGCGTTGCCCGGTATCGTGAAATACATGGAACGCCGAGCTCTTGCCGAGTCTGACGTTTAGCGGACGCATTCCGGGTAAATAAGGTCTACGATGAACGTGCGTGCTTGGCCGGAGCGATATGGCGGAAACTCGCGCTGACCCCGTGGCGTCCGCGCGCCTCATCGTTCTCGGTTGTGTCCGCCGCGAACTCGGCGAACTGGCCTCCCGCCGTTCGGCACTCGGCATCGCGACGGTCGTGCTTGCTTGCGAACGCGATCGCCGGGCCGCCCAAACGGCCGCGCGGGCGCAGACGCGGCCCGCACCGCGCTCGGTCGCGATCACGCTGTGGAGCCTGTCGTGCGTCGGCGTCTTCGCATGGTTGCTGGCGATCGCGACGATCCACCCGTAGCAATGCGAAAGGCCCATCGGTATGATGGGCCTTTCGTTCTACGTGGCTCCCGAAGTTGGACTCGAACCAACGACCCGCTGATTAACAGACGTCGGCACCCGCGCGCGGCGGTCAGCCCGAGCGCGAAAAGGGTGCGTCTCAGGCGTCCCGGGCGCCTCAGGCGCGGCCGAATTCGGGTCAGGAATTGGGGTCAGAATCTTAGGGCGACTCGTGCGAGCGGAAGGGCCGGCACGAGGAAGGGACTTAGCCGCGACGATGATGGACTCGTCTGGAGCGCGCGTCGATGCGCAGACGCCCCTTATCCGGTTATCTTATCGCTTTGAAGCGTTCGGAGAGCGCCCGGTGTTGCTCGGCGAACTTCGCCGCATTTGCCTGCTCCAGCGCGGCGAGGTTTTGCAGTTTCCACTTCAACGCCGGGAGTTGCTGGGCGTGAGTGACATCAAGGAGCTGCCACTGAGGCTTGTTCTGCACGAGCGACAGTAAGAAGTCGCGTTCGTGGGCGCTCAGTTGTGAGTGCAGCGTAGCGATCATGCGAGCCCGGGCGCTCTCAAGTTCGTCGAGCGTGACTTCGCGCTCGGTCATTCCGTGAAATCCGTGCGTGAACTCGTAGCTGATGTCCTTAAGGGCTGGGAACAGCACCTCATGCACAGGGCGATCATGGCTGGCGAGATAGACGACGAAGGCTTGCCGAATTTCCGGCGTTATCCCGTCGGTTTCGAGAAGCTCCATGACATCGAAGAGGTCGCGGGGGTGTTGACGATCCAGTGCCGCCACGAGCTTGCCACCGTACAAATCGGCGTGGGAAACAAGCGGCAGGCTCAAATCGGCCATAAGGGCGTCGCTTGCACGCGGCCGTAGGGCAACGCGCTGGACAGGTGAAACGGTCCCGCGGATTACGTAGTTCGCTTCAACCTTTACGCTGATGCCGTTTTGCTGGATGAAGAGCTTTGATTCGTGTCCCTCCCGGGTCGTGGGGGCGTGAATCGAAAACCCGAGCGATCGCAGACGAGCGGCGGATGATTGGAGCGCTCCGGTAATTTGCTCGATCGCGGCGTTTCGGTCGAGTTGGTAGTTGCGAAACGTGAGATCGAGGTCGACCGATAGGCGTGGCATATCGCGTACGAAGAGATTGATTGCCGTGCCGCCCTTGAGAGCAAAGGTGTCGTCATGGAAGATAGCCGGCGCGATGCGCACGAGGAGCCGCGCAGTATCGAGATACTGCGGCGTCACGGCTTGAGCACTAAGAGCCCGTCCGGCGAACGTTGAACCCATCGCTGGCGGCTACCCATTGGCAACCTGCTGGCATCCAGGTCGCGAGCCCACGGAAGGTCCAACTCCTGGCCGAGGGACAGGCAGAGTCGGACGGTCTTGACGCTAGTGCAATGTTCGAGGAGCGCCTGAAGTACCGAGACGCGGAAGGTGTAGGTGCCTTCGAGAAGCTCACGCGCCTCTTGTAATGGTTGCCGATGCCCCACGTCGCTGAGGAGCTCGAGCAATGCGCGTTCGGGATCCGAGACCATTGGGCGCCGGCTGCTCGTGCCCAGTGGATGTACGTAGAGCAGAGCGTCGGGGAGTTCGTCAAAGAGACGTTTTTGGTGGTAGTTCGCCGGGAAATGCGTTGTGAACCATGCAGGTAGACGAGCGGACGCGGACCCCAAGAGCGTTAGCGGTCGGGATGGAGCAATGTACTGCTGTAGGCCATGACGCTCAAGCGCAGACCGCCCGGCGACATGCAGCCCGAGGATCAACTGTTGCAACGTAACAAGGCTCGCATCGAGATCGAGCGCGGTTCCCGGCTTCGCATAGACGCCGCGACCAAGCCGATCGAGCCAGCCGGCTTGCTGGTAGTGTCCAGCTAGGTCAGCAGATATGCGGCTCTCCGCGAGGTCGCGAACGGTCACCGGCACCCCAGGCTCGAGTCCCGAGATGACCTTGTTTAGTTTATGGCGAGTTGTCGGAGCCATACTCCGATAATATCAAATAATATAAACAACCGCAAGGCGGGCGTAACGCCCTCACTTACTCGTGCCCCTCGATGTCGGGCAGCCTCCAGCAACTTCGTGCTCTGACAGATCATGGGACCAATACCTTGAACGTTGTCAGAAAAACGGGTATGTTTTCTGACAAATGGCTGCGGCGTCAACTTCTGAGCAGGTCCGCCAGGCGATCCGGACCTCCGAGGACCGGGTTTTTACTACCCGCGATATCCTAAATGCCGCCCCTGAGGCGACTCGGGACTTAGTCGATCAGGTCATTTCCCGGATGGTCCGCACCGGGGAGATTCAGCGCGTCAGCCGCGGTCTTTTTAGCCTGCCAAAAATGCACGCCAGCTTTGGGCCACTTCCACCCGCTGCGGAGGACATCGCCGCTGCCGTTGAGCGTAGCATCGGCGTTCCTGTTACACCTACGGGCGCGCTAGCGCTAAACGCCTTCCACCTCTCGACGCAGGTGCCGGCGAAGCCGGAGTTTCTGACGGCCGGCCCGAGCCGAACGATCTACGTCCGCAATCTCCCGATTCGTCTGAAAAACGCATCAGCACGCCGCTTCCGTATTCGAAACGCCGCCGTGCGCCTCATCATCGAAGCGCTTCGCACGCTCGGGCGTGATCGCGTTACCGAAGCGATCATTGGCACGATCCGCGCGTCCGTCTCCAACGGCGATCGCGTCGATTTGGGCAAGCACGTCGGCGACGCCCCGGTCTGGATGCAACCGCACCTGCGGCAGATCGCCACAACATGAAGTTCCAAGACCTCGCGCTCCCCAACGGTTGACGAACGCTCGAGCCTGAGTCCCGTTTCGCCGGTTCTGAGCGCTTAGTTGTCTAGCTTATCAAAATAGGCGTGACAAACGTGACAAAACCGGCGGAGCCCCTAAGAAACAGCGCGTTTGGTAGGCTGTCAACGATCGCCGCCTCGGCGGCCGCCATTCCAAAATGGGCATGACGCCCCCCATTGCGTCAGCATTAAATAAAATATAACTTGCCTAAATGCTGACATTTTGCTAATATACGGAGCGAAAAGGTCCAATACTAACGATGCTATCGTCTGGCAAGCATAAGGAGCAAGCGCTCTACGATCTCGTCTCGGGCTGGCGCCGCGGGATTTTCACGGCTGAGGATGCTCGGCGTTGCGGGTATTCCAACCAGCTGGTCGCGCACCACGTTAAGGCCGGCAACTTCGTGCGCCTTGCCCGCGGGGTTTACCGCCTCGGTCTTTTTCCGGGCGACCACGTGGACGGGCTCGTGGGCGCTCTCGTCAGGCTCGATCCGGAAAACGCGGTCGTCTCGCATCAGAGTGCGCTCCAGCTTCACGAGCTCAGTGAGGTCGCGCCAAGTGCCTACGAATTTACGCTACCCCGCGAAAAGCGCTACCGTGGCAGCCGGACGCGCCATGCCGATGGGGTGAAGATCCACACGGCCACACGTCTCGATCCTCAAGACGTGGCCACGGTAGGGGGCATTCGGGTAACCTCGCCGGCACGCTCGATCGTCGACGCCGGCAACGGCGGCATGGATCTCAAGCTCGTGCGCTCCGCGGTCTTCGATGCGCTTCGTAAGCTCAAGGCTTCGCCCACACAACTCCTAGACGAAGCCGCAAAGAGCGCAGAGCCAGCAATTCGGCGCGCGATCCAGGAAGCGGTCGCCGATGCTCCGAGTTCGGAGCGAGTCGCATGAAGTATGCTTCCGCTGCCGCCCTCGATCGCGCAATTACCGACATTCTTGTTCGCCAGGTCGGCGGAGACGCCAGACGCTACCAGCAGCTACGACGCGAAGTTGCGTTCGAGCGTGTTCTCGCGCGACTAGTCGCTGAAGACCCCGAAATGTGGCTCCTTAAAGGCGGCGTAGCCCTCGACTACCGGCTGCGCGAAGCACGCTCGACGCTTGACCTCGATCTTTCTTCGAACGTCGACATAACGGCGTTCCAAGAAAAACTCGTGCGCGCGACGGCAATTGATCTCGGTGATTTCTTTGACGTCCAGCTTTCGGGAGAACCTTCTCGGCCAGTTGACGAGGTCGAAACGTATCGCTTCGGACTCGATGTAACGTTCATGAAGGTCAGCATTGACGTCGGCTTCGCTGACCCATGGCTCGGCGACGCCGACATCCTAGAAACAAGCGAAGTCCTCGCGTTCGCCGGTGTCGCACCAGTAACGGTCAAGGCAATTTCCGTTGAGCAGCACATTGCGGAAAAGGTTCATGCGTACACGAGGAGCTACGGCAGCCGCCAAAACTCGCGCGTGAAAGATCTTGTCGATTTGGTACTCCTGTCGGGCTACCGTCCAATAGCAATGGCCGAACTTGGCAGCGTCCTCGAAGCAGTCTTCCGGACTCGCGCGACGCACGAACTTCCTAAGAGCTTTCCGCTTCCACCGAACAACTGGCGCGAGTCTTACCGCAGGCTGTCCGAACCGCTACCAATCACCACCGACATCGATCTGGCGCACAGCAGCGTCGCCGCTTTCCTCGATCCCGTGACCGCGACGCGCGCCGATGAAAGCTGGTGGGATCCTACGAGGCGACTTTGGATCGCTGAAAAGCCGGCGAGCTGACCGGCGGGTCGGCCAAAAAAACAAACCGTTGCCTCTTCATCCTACTGGCAACGGTTTGAAATGGCTCCCGAAGTTGGACTCGAACCAACGACCCGCTGATTAACAGTCAGCTGCTCCCGTCTCCGCTGCGATGGGCAGTAGGGTGCAGGCGACGGTATTATCCTCAATTTACGGGTATTTTTCGATTTCTGGCTTGGGTCGACTGACCGCATGTTTCGGCACGAGTCCGGACTCAACTGTATGCGGGACTGTATGCGCCCTCGTCGGGCCAACCCGTGCGCCGGCTTCCCCCGGAAAGCTAGCGAATCGCGAGCGAGCTTCGTCGCGATCGGAGCGACGTTTTTCGCCGATGAGCTGGGGCACGAGCCCGACCTTAGCGGGGCTCAGGTCAGCGTGGCGGGCGGCGGGCCGGCCGGCCAAAGTCCCGGGCGAACGCCATGGCACTTTGCGCGCGCCTTGCCCGGGGTTTTCTTTTTCAGGATTAGCGGTTGTCGGACCCGGCCAACTGTTCGAGGATCGTCTGCCCGATGACGAAGCCGACGGGCGTCACGTCGAGCGTGTCGATCCGATTCACGTCCATCTGAGCGATCGGCACGATCTCCTCGTCGAAGAGATGACCGATGCTCAGACGCGACAAGGCATGCAGCGTCGGATAGGCTTGCGCATACCGCGCGCGGCGTCCACGACGTGCACCCCGAACGATTCGGCTCTGGCGCAAAACGGAGCGCACGTACGGAGATCGCGCCCAGCTCGAGCGCGCCCTCGGCCAGGTGACGAATGGGGACTTCCACGTCAGCCTCACGACGGTGATGCACGACGCGGCGCGC
>Ga0302278_10006860_pt1 | contig 10652 bp, 8 predicted proteins | sample III_Bog_N3_2_FD_194543 | JGI IMG/M metagenome (GOLD analysis project Ga0302278, IMG submission 194543) | Peat permafrost microbial communities from Stordalen Mire near Abisko, Sweden - III_Bog_N3_2 | ecosystem: Environmental > Terrestrial > Soil > Wetlands > Peat | place: Sweden: Abisko... | reverse complement strand
CGAACTAGCCAAGCGTAAGAAATCCTGGAAACAGCCCAAGCCCCGCTACCACCGCGGAGTCCTTGCAAAATACGCCTCTCATGTCACCGACGCCTCCCACGGCGCCGTGACGGATGACGGACTGTGACCGAAAGGCCACGGAGGTGAATTGGCTGAAGCCTGTTAGGCCAAAATTGAATAATTCAGCCTGCCCGATTTCATGTCCCTTTGGTCGATGTTGACTCCATCATGCTGCATCTCCTCAAGGGGTGCCTCTGGAATTTTCGCTAACAATCCACAGAGGATCATCAGTGGGAGTCTTATTCCTAGCCGTCTAACAGCCTTCAGTCTATCTGCCTACTCGGGGCTTTTTTATTTCTTCGTTTCCGGAAACTCAGCCGCGATCCGGTCGTAAATGGTCTTGGCAAATTGAACACGGGCATACCACTTGAAGTCACCTGGGATCACTGTCCAAGGAGAACACTCTGTTGAGGTCTTCACGAACATCTCCTCGGCGGCCTCGTTATGCTGCTTCCACTTGCGCCGGTTGCGCCAGTCCTCATCATTGATCTTCCAGTGTTTGTAGGGATCGGACTGACGGAGTTTGAAGCGTTTGAGTTGCTCGGCCTTTGAAACCTGGAGAAAGAGTTTGATGATGATGGCTCCGCCATCTGAGAGCGTCTGCTCCATCTCGTTGATCTCCTGATAGGCCCGCTTCCACTCCTTATCCGTGGCAAACCCCTCGACACGCTCGACGAGTACGCGTCCATACCAACTGCGATCAAATACGGCAATCTGGCCAAGAGGCGGAAGCTTCGTCCAAAAGCGCCAGAGATAATGATGCTGAAATTCCTCTGGCGTCGGTTTCTGCGTGGAATAGACCCTCACAAGCCTAGGATCGAGGCGTTCGAGCGCCCGCTTGATCGCTCCTCCCTTACCGGCGGCATCAGGCCCTTCGAGGACAATGATGACCGTGCGTTTGCTCTCCTTGAGTCGAAGTTGGAGATTGAGCAGACCGAGCTGATACTTCTTCAAATCACTTGCGTATTCCTCTTTGGAAATCGGCGTGTTCTGGTCGAGGGTGTCGAGTCGGAGTTTTTTGAAATCCATAGGTATGTTCTTGGGTGTAGTGGAGAGTGGCTAAAATCGCAAAGAAACTAATTCTTCAACGCCTCAAGAACGATGCGTTCGGTGAGAAGTTCCGGTAGAACAATGGGGGCACTCTCTTTACCCTCAGGATAAAAAACGACCAACGGCACACCGACCCGGCCAAAGGATTTCAGGACTTCCGTGATCGCGGGATCGGAATTCGTCCAGTCTCCCTTCATCGCTACGATCCCCTTCTGCTGAAGGAGTTGTCGCACTGCGGGGACATCGATCGCCGTGCGTTCGTTGAACTGACAGGTCAGGCACCAGGAAGCGGTAAAATCGACCAGCACAGGCTTCCCCTCAGCCCTGAGAGAGGCAAGTGCCTGCGGCGTGAAGGGAGTCCAGGAGAGCCCATTAAGCGTCGGAGAATGAACACCTGCATCAACTGGCGAGACCCGTTGAATCATTCTCGCCACCGCAATCGTGGCCCCACCGGCGAGCAAGAGGACTAACAGTAACAAGAGCGCATGGGCACGGGCGGCAAGACTTCCATAGACCCAGGCGAAAAATGCCAGCATAAGAAAGAGCATCAACAGAAGCAGCACCGCCTCGACCCCTCGCTGATTCTGAATCACCCAGAGCAACCAGAGATTTGTCGCAAGCAACGGAAACCCCATGAACTGCTTCAGGCGCTCCATCCAAACACCCGGCTTGGGAATGAAATGCCGCCAACTGGGGAACGCGGAGAGGAGTAAATAGGGAAAGGCCATACCGAGTGCCACAGAGGCAAACATCACTAAAATCACCAGTGCGCTTTGCCCAAAGGCAAATCCGAGAGCACTCCCAAGGAAGGGAGCCGTGCACGGGGTGGCAAGCAGCGTGGCAAAGAGCCCCTGAAAAAATGATCCCGAGTAACCCTCCCGCGAGGCAGCCTGATCAAGTGAGGTCGTCGCCTGCCAGGGCAGCGTGATCTCAAAAACGCCAAAGAGATTCAGGGCAAACAGAAAGACCAGCACGCTCAGTCCGATCACAAAGTAGGGATTCTGGAATTGGAAGGCTCCCCAGGTAACCTGAGCCCCTCCCGATTTCAAGGCGATGACCAGCACTGCAAGCCCCAGAAACCAGACAAAAATCCCGGCGGCAAAGGCGAGGCCATAACGCAAAATCTTCGCAGGCGATTCACCCGCCTGGGCGATGAAGCCAAAGATCTTCAGCGAGATCACCGGCAACACACACGGCATCAGATTAAGGATCATCCCTCCGAGGAATCCCGAAAACAGGGCGGCGATCAGCACACCCCAAGAAAAAGAAGAAATCGCCGAGGACGAAACCTTCTTTGCTTTCCCATCAATCCACCAGGCATGAGTCACACCTTCACCCTTCTCAACCAGCAGCGCCTTGAAGTGAGCAGGGCCATCCCAAGGAATCGTATAGAGCATGACCTGCCCTTTCTCCACGGGCGTGACCATCGCGGTGACATGGCCCACCGTCGTCCCGTCTGCTGGCTCAGGATCGGGGAAGAGCTCGTAGGAAGCCCCGATAGTTCCCGTGAACGAAACCATCCTGTTCGTTCCCTGGCCGGATACCGTGACTTCATAGGGAGATTTCCCAGCCTCGGGCCAAACTCCTTTGGGTACCGGCGCCTGCTTCCAATCAATAGGCCCATCCGTCGGTCCCAGCACCTCGGTTGACACTTCACCTGCTCCCGGCACACAGAGTTCCTTGCAGGCCAACCAGGAAACATTCGCCTTGAGGTTGAAGGTTTGATTCTTCGGCAGATCGTTCGGCGGAGTAATCACTGCGCGAAGCAGTTGCCTCCCCTCATAACCGTAGATGACCATGTCACCCGGTTCGCTGTATTGCTCCGGCACGGAGAACTCAAGCGGTCCCGCCTTCCATCCCTCCGGTAACTTCCATTCCACCTTGGGGGGCAATCCAGAATCCCCCGGATACTGCCAATAGGTATGCCAGCCCGGTTGAAGATCGAGCACCACGGTGGCAAGGAAAGGATGTCCGGGAATGATCGGAGAGGGTGCATCCGTCAAGAGCCGCGCCCGACTCCCCTCACCCGTTCCGCCCATCACAGGTAGGACCGAAATCACCAACATCAGCAGTGTGAGCATCGGGCGCGTGAACTTCATACCAGTGATTCTAGTCGATGTTCGTCCTGCTGCTTGCCAAAAACTCTCCGGATCACTTCTTCGATCGGCACTTCCTTCACCGAAAGGTCGGAAACAAGTCCTCCCGACAGCAACGCCGTGCAGGCGCGGGGAACCTCTGCACGGGAGACCTCGATTTTGAGTTGGAGCGGATCGCGCTCTAGGACGATACCCGGAGGGATGAAATCAATCGGCAGTGGGGCGCTGAAATCCGCCTCGATGATCTTGGTCGATGTGAAACGGTTGACCACTTCTTCCAGCGATCCGTCGAAAAAGAGCTTCCCATGATCGATCAGGATCACCCGCTCGCAGAGCTCCTCGATATCCTGCATGTAGTGACTGGTCAGCAAGGTCACGACCTTATAACGGGCATTATATTCCCGTAAAAACTCCCGGACTTTCTTCTGGCTGATGACATCAAGTCCGATGGTCGGCTCATCCAGAAAGAGAACCTTGGGACGATGGAGCAAGGCGGCAATCAGTTCCATCTTCATCCGTTCCCCGAGGCTCAACTCACGGACCATCACCCCCATCTTGTCCCGCACATCGAGCAGTTCGGTCAACTCATCCACCGTCGTCTCAAATTCCTTGCGTTCAATACCGTAGATCGCCCGATTGAGTTCCAGAGATTCACGCGCTGGCAGATCCCACCAGAGGGCGTTTTTTTGCCCCATCAGCAATGCAAACTGACGCTTGAGTGCGGTCGGCCGCTTCGAGGGGTTGAATCCCAGCACCGTAGCACTACCCGAGGAGGGTTGCAGGAGACCGGAGAGCATCTTGAGCACCGTGGTCTTACCTGCACCATTCGGCCCGAGGAAGCCAACAAACTCCCCTTCATTGACCGAAAAGGAAACCTTCGAGGCGGCATGCGTCTCCGTGTAGTGCCGATGAAACAGCCCGCGCACGGCACCACTAAGTCCCTCCTCCTTGCGGTAGGTGCGAAAGACCTTGGTCAGGTCACGCGTCTGGATGACAGGCTGTTGTGGCATCGCCCTACGAGATCAGTTGAAACGGTTTCCGGCGAGCGGGATTTTAGAGAGAAGAGATTATCTCCCGCAGAGACGCTGAGTCGCAGAGAGTCTTGAAAAAAATGCGGTGGTGCCAAAAAACCCACTTTTCCTGATAGGGTTGTTTACCTATCACCTTCTTTCTCCGCGTCCCAGCGTCTCTGCTCGAAAACCTTCCCGCTTTCCCCAGAAGTAACAAGATGTGAAAAACCGATAAAAAACGCTTTAACGAACAGTGATCTGCCGGATTGCCTCGTAAAGCACAATACCAACGGACGTCGCCAGATTGATGCTCCTTGTCCCGTCGGTCATCGGGATCGTGAGTGTCCTGTCAGGATGCTCAGCAAGCAGACTGGACGGAAGCCCCTTTGTCTCACGGCCAAAGACAAGAAAATCTCCATCCTGAAAGGCTGCATCCCAATAGCTTCTCTCTACCTTGCTGCTCAGAAAATAAAAGCGTCCTTCCGGATTTGCTGCCTTCAGTTCCTCCCACGAGGACCAGGTGCGCAGATCCAGACGCTCCCAATAATCCATCCCTGCACGGCGTACCTCCTTCTCATCAATGGAAAATCCCAGCGGCCCCACGAGATGTAGCCTCGCTCCGGCAGCCACACAGAGACGGGCAATATTTCCCGTGTTCTGCGGAATCTCCGGTTCGATCAGGACAATGTGAAACATGGGAGGAGGGCAGAGTTAAAAGTAAAAGGTGCGAAGGTAGGAAGGTGCCGAAAAACCTGAAAGGTGAAACTTGAAACCTGAAGATGTCAAAAGATTAGGGGGTAAAAGGTGCAAAAGGAAAAGATTGGAAAGTGAAATGGTCAGTTACAGTTAAGGAAAAAGGTAACACCGAAAGAGTCGCATCACAGTCATTGCCTCGGGAGGAGATCCAGTTACGATTTCACGCATGACCACCATCACCCTTGTCTTTGGAGCGCTTCTCACTCTGATCGGCCTCGCCGACTTCTTCTACGAGGGCATGCACTCTCCGACACTCCTGTTCCCCAGCCTCCTCGGTATTCTTCTGATCATCTGCTCGCTCGTGTCCAGCGATCCCAAACTCCACCGAAAGGCCATGAAAGGGGCTGCCCTCGTCGCCCTGTTTGGATTTGCCGCGACTGTTTCCTCGTTCTGGAACCTCCTCTTCTCTCTCAAAAAAATCACCTTCGCCACTCATTCTGAAATGATCGCCAACAGTGCCACGGCCCTCCTCTGCCTCATCTTCCTCACCCGCTGCTTCCAGGAATTTCTGGTTTCGCGCAGCAGGAAGAAGGAGTAAGTAGACGGGCTTTGAACCCAGAATTACCTCCTTCCTGAATACAACCCATTATTGAAATATAATAGGATGCTGTTCTAAAATTCTTTAGACTACTGAAACCACGATCATCGCAGGCCATATATTACAATTATTTAGCGTTACCTTCACGTACTAAGAACTGAGATCATAGCATAATTACAAATGACACAACTCAGCCCAATGTTAGTTCAATATTTGGTTGCTCTGTGCTGCCTAAAATGGGATCGAGAAGCCGTCGATGTGACTATCGGAGATATGGTCTATGATCCGGCCGCCGAAAAAGAGCGCGATGTCGATGTAACAGTAACAATTAAAGAATCACCGACTGTAACCCGTGCGTTCAAAGCATATGAAGTAAAGCGTGAAAGCGCTCCACTCGACGTTGCTACCGTTGAACAACTCTGTATTAAACTACTCGATATGCCGTCCGTGACCCATCGAGCAATTGTATCGGCATCAGGATTTACATCTGGCGCACAAACGAAAGCCCAACGCCACAATGTGGAGCTTTACGAATTTCGTGCATGGACACGCCCTCTCCAAGAACAGTTTCCCGCATTCGCAATGAACGGAACTATCGAGGAATGCTTCCCTGGTAGTAAAGTCTTGCTTTACTGGATGCAGCCCAAATACGCATTAATAGCTCCCGATGCAAAAGCTACCTTCTCAGTAGAACCCGAACAGAAATTGTTTGGGGAAGATGGCAAATTTCACGACAAATATAAAACATTTGCTGAATATCAGAACGAATTACTACTTCGATCCACCGAAATACTAATACACGTTGATCCAGTAACCTCCGTCTTTCGTACATTCCCAATTCCTTTTTGCTCAGCAGATGGCCTCCCGCCTTCCGGCCCTGCATGGCCACACACTCATACACTCGACGTAGTCAGCGACGCCATACACGTAGAGACTGGAAGTGGTCTTTGCCAACTCGCTCATATCACGATTACAGGCCATCTTCAATGGCAACGTAGTAGTGAGAGTCCTCAACCTTATGTTATCGAGCACATTCCAAGCGGAGAGGCATTTGCTGGAGCGCTAATCTCCGCTGGCGAACGCGACGGAAACATGATCGCTATTGTGTTTTCTCCAAAGACCCGTGAAATTGGGTTTCAGTTTGTTCAGCTTGCGAAAAAACATCACAACTGTATTCGGCGGCTTAAACTTGAACTCCCAGATCGTCCGTCAGATGCCTAACCAATCACTGAAGCAAACACTATTAGCTCTGCCTGTTTGCATATGTAGATCGTGGAAGGTGTCGCTCAGTTCCAGACGTTAGGCAGCACACAATTTGACAAGTTGATCAATATCCATGAAACAACAGTTTCTCATCTGCTTGGTCGGAGCAGCCATTCTGTTCGCTTTGGCCAAAGTGCTGGCACCGGCGCCAATAGCTTCGATGGCTGAGCCTGTTCCTATTTTCCGGAAAAATGACCGCATCCTTTTTCAAGGTGATTCCATCACGGATGGCAATCGCGGGCGCACCCTGGACCCCAACCACATCCTCGGCCACGGCTATGTGTTCCTCCTCGCAGCCAAGTATGGTGCTGCCTATCCGGAACTGAACCTGACTTTCATGAATCGCGGAGTCAGCGGCAATACGGTGGAAGACCTCGAGACACGCTGGCAGCAGGACACGCTGGATCTCAAGCCGGACATCCTCAGCATTCTCATTGGAGTGAACGACAGCACCAAGAATGTGCCGATTGACCAGTATGCACGGGTTTATGACCAGTTGCTCGCCGATGCCCGGGCGGCCAATCCAAACCTCCGCCTCGTGCTTTGCGCCCCTTTTACGCTGCCCGTCGGCGCAAAGAAGGAACATTTTGCCGAATGGCAGGGCATCATCAGACAACGGCAGGAAGTCGTGGCCAAACTGGCGGCGAAATACCACGCGGCTTTGGTGCGTTTCCAACCCGTGTTTGACGCCGCATGCCAAAGGGCTCCGGCGGAGCATTGGATTTGGGACGGAATTCATCCGACCTATTCAGGCCATCAGCTGATGGCGGATGAATGGATTCGGACAGTTCGGAAATTCTGGCCAACACCATGACAAGGCCGCCTAACCAGTCGCCGGAGCCAACCGCCGTTGGCGCTGTCAGTTCTGTTGTCGCGGTTCACATCGCGAGTCGGCGGTGGATCAGCTTTCTACATTGGATATAAAATTCTCTTCAGAATTCCAAAGCGCAGGGATTTTGGATGCGGGGCAAGACGCACGAGTGCAGCTGTAGTGAACTACTGCAAACGAGCAGCAACACCGCCCCGCGCCAAAATCACAAGCCCTTTGAGTGCTCGATCCAAGACCATGGCACCGCCCCATGCCCCAGTGCCCAGTCGTGGAACTTTCTCAGTGACCAACCTTCGTTCTCGATGAGGCGATTCTTGACCCGTTCGAGTTCGAGTCTGCCAAGCAGGTAGCTCATTGGCACGGTCGGGGCGGCGGTGTACCAGTTCACATCGGCACGGGCGCGGGCAGGCGTAAAGCCGACTCCCTTCACCAGGATCTGAGCGGCGGCTTCGTGGGTGAGTTTCCCCGAGTGGAGTCCGCAGTCGATCACGATGCGGTAGGCTCGCCACAGGGCATCCTGCAACTGCTGGAGTCGGGCATAACGGTCGCTCACCCATCCTTGTTCAATCGCCATTTTTTCACACCACATGGTCCATCCCTCGTAGAAGATCGCGTGGGAGCAGAGGCGGCGAATGCGGCTCGGATGGCGGTTCTGAATGGCAAACTGGAGGTGATGGCCCGGATACCCTTCATGGGCGCTGGTGAGTTCGAGTCCGTAGTGCTGACGGGCTTCCTTCAGTGCCTCGGTTGGATTGCTCTTGGTTGCACCGAGATCATTCACCCAGAAGATACCGCGCTGGCGCTTCTGGAAGGGACCGGGGGCACTGTAGGCGGCTGTCGGAAAGTGGTCGCGCATGAAGTCGGAGACAGGGGTGACCTTGAGGGATTCTCCCGGTGGTAAGGGGAAGAGTCCGCTCCCGATCACACGCTTCCGCCACGCGGCAGAGGAGCGGGTGTAGAGTTCCAGAAGAGATGCCTCGGGCATCCAGGAGTCACGAGCTTCCTTCAAAAGCTGGGCAGCCGTCTTCTTGTTTTTTCCCTTCCCGGAAAGCTTCCGTGCTTCCTTTTCCAACTCCTCTTGAAGTTCGGCGATCAGCCGCTGTCCCTCGGCCTCGACTTCGGCAAGGCTCCAATCCAGACCGCAGCGTTCCCGAATCAGAAATTCAAAGCGTTCACGCCCGATAGCGAAGTCTCCGGCCTTCCCCTGCGGTTTCCTTGCGATCGCCTTGGCGTAGGCATCGAAGGCCTTGGATGCTGCATCTATCAGCGAGCGCGTTCTTTCAGCATCGGGAGAAATCTTCATTAAGGTCTCACCGAGTGAGTCGAGAAACTCCCGGGATCCCTTGCACGATTGTACCGCCAGCTTTGTCCAGAGAGGGACGGGATAGCGAATGGCGGCAGCACCTTTTTTTAAGAACTCAGGAATCGCAGCGAGCCGGGATTCGATGGAGGGACGGACGCGTTCCAGATCGTCGGCATGACGGATCACGAGCTCAAAAACCGATCCGATCGCACCATCGCAGCATTCCTGGGGGTTGGTCCTCCAACGCTGCAAGTAGCGAAGATTCAGCAACTCCGTTCGGAGGAGTGAAAGAAAACAGCGCCGATCAAGCCAATCATCGGGGGAGAGTCCCTGGGCGGAAAGCGCCTCTGTCTCGGCAAGGAGTTGCTCTAGAAATTTGACCCGCTCCAGATGAGTCCGTGCATCGCTCCCAGCGAGAAGCGGCTCGAACTTCTCAAATCCCAGCCCACTCCCCCATTGAGGAAAATCGGTGCAGGTACGCTCGATATAGTGGTTGCCCGGTATCTTGAGTTGATTGGAGGACTGCTTTTGCATTCTTGGAGAAAATCAGAATTTTCCCTCACGCGAAACCTCAGACTACTGAAAGACGAGTGCTCAAAGGACATGTTTTGCATGTCCGATACGGGGTACTCTTACAAACGGAAATTGGACAGGATAAACAGGATTTACATGATTGTAGGAAATCAGCGACTGGCTCGGGAACATCAAAAGCCGGGAAGCGCGATGCAGCCTGCAAGGTGAGCGCCTCGGGTGAGACCGAGGAAAAACATGAGTTCAAAGCGACTCACGAAAATAGGCTACTCACCCAATGAGTGAAGGTTACTTTGTAACTCATTCCTGTTAATCTTGTTCATCCTGTCTAAAATTCCCCACTGCTGTTTCTAGGGTAGTGGGTTGCCGTTTTTGCGCTCCTCGGTTAGAGATAGTGGTTCTATGGCAGAAGACCTGACATCCCGGATTCACGAAATTGGACGCACCGCCCGTGCTGCGGCTCGCGTGCTGGCGACAGCCTCTACCGAAAAAAAGAACGCCGCCCTGCTGGCCATGGCCGATCAACTCTTGATCCAGAAAGAGGCAATCATCGCCGCCAATGCCCTTGATCTGGAAGCCGGCCAGTCTCACGGCCTTTCCGGTGCGATGCTTGACCGACTGCGCATTGATGAGAAGCGCCTTTCCTCGATGGCTGAGGGAATACGCACCGCAGCATCCCTCCCCGATCCCGTCGGTCGTATTCTCAAGGAATGGAAAAAGGATAACGGTCTCCTCTTCCAAAAAATCAGCGTCCCAATCGGCGTCATCGGCATCATCTATGAATCACGGCCCAATGTGACCAGCGATGCGGCCGTGCTCTGTCTAAAATCCGGAAATGTCTGCATCCTCCGAGGTGGCAGCGAAGCGATTCATTCCAACATGGCCATCGCCGCAGCACTTCAGGCTGGGCTCGCCCAGGGGGGGCTCCCCGCCGCCGCGATCCAACTCATTCCCGTCACCGACCGGGAGGCCATTCGCATTCTCTGCGAGATGGATGCCTATCTTGACTGCATCGTCCCCCGTGGAGGCAAGGGGCTGATCGAAACCGTCGTGCAGCACGCACGGATGCCCGTGATCAAGCATTACCACGGCATTTGCATCCTCTATGTCGATAAGGCCGCCGATCAGGAAATGGCCAGGGAAATCATTCTCAATGGCAAGTGCCAGCGTCCCGGTGTCTGTAATACCGTCGAGACTCTGTTGCTGCACCGCGAGA
>Ga0302278_10006859_pt1 | contig 10652 bp, 9 predicted proteins | sample III_Bog_N3_2_FD_194543 | JGI IMG/M metagenome (GOLD analysis project Ga0302278, IMG submission 194543) | Peat permafrost microbial communities from Stordalen Mire near Abisko, Sweden - III_Bog_N3_2 | ecosystem: Environmental > Terrestrial > Soil > Wetlands > Peat | place: Sweden: Abisko... | reverse complement strand
GCCGCTCTACGGCCCGTCCTCGAATCAAAATCGAACGCAGCTCGCACGGTGTCCGGCGTTGTTCGAGCCAGGTCCGGCCATCGTCCGGGGCCGGATCGAGGGCGGTTCAGCGGTAGGCTTCGCGGCGCTGCTTGACGGCCAGGACGAGGATGGAATCGCCGTGGTCGTGGAAGCGGACGCGGTAGTCGCCGACGCGCAGCCGCATCTCGGGCGGCTCGATGGCGATGGCGCGGTCCACCGGATCGAGCATGGAAATAATCAGGGTGACGACGGCGGAGGCCTGCGCGGTGGATATGCGCTCGATCAGTTCGTGAGCCTGCTGCTTCGGGTTGGTTGCGGCGGTTGCCATCGGGAATCCTTCTCTCTAAACCTGAGCCGAGGCGAGGAATTTATCAATCGTGGTCAGCAAAGCTCGCTGCTCATAGAGCGGCAGTGCCTCAATCTGTTCGATGCGGCGCTGCACCTTGAGACTGGGCTGTTTGCTGACAGGCTTCTTCGCCTTGGGGTGCAGCAGGTCATCGAGGCTCACGCCGAGGGCCAGGGCGAACCGCACGGCCATTTCCGCCGAGAACAGGTGCCGGTCGGTCTCGTAGGCGGAGACCAGAACTTGCGTGATCCCGACTTTTTTAGCGAACTCAATCTGCGTAAATCCGGACTGTTTCCGCAAGCGCGCCAGGCGTTCGCCCAGGCTCTCTCCGCCAAAATCCAAGGGTGGTCTCTGCACTGTTGGCCTCTTCGACATGGAAGCAGTTTATGGCGTACTTCCAATAATCCTTGACGTAATACTACACAGCATAGTATTTCTTGAGTCAAGAAAAAAGCGCAAAAAGCACTTGACAGGTTTTTTGCAGAAGGTCTGAAAACGGCAGGAAGGATGGTCCACGGATGCCCTATGTTCCCCCGGACGTGAAAGAGCGGATCAAGCGCGAGGTGTCGATCCAACGGCTGGCCGAGGCGCGGGGGATCAAGCTGACACGCAGCGGCAAGGAGCTGATCGGGCTGTGCCCGTTCCACGACGACCGCAATCCCAGCCTGAACATCGACCCGGCGAAAAACGTCTGGCACTGCAAGGGCGCCTGCGGCGAAGGCGGCGACGTGATCCTGTGGGTGATGCGGACCGAAGGGGTGAGCTTCCATCACGCGCTGGAGCTGCTGCGGAACGACTACGCTCCATCGGCGGGACCGGTCATGAAGCAGCGCACGGTTCCCAAGCTGCCTCCGCTGATCGACGCCACAGCCGACGACAAAAAGCTGTTGGGAACCGTGGTCCACTACTACAACGAGACGTTGAAGCTGTCGCCGGAGGCGCAGCGGTATCTTGTGAAGCGCGGCCTTGAGTCGGGCGAGATTATCGACCGGTTCAAGCTGGGCTACGCCAACCGGACGCTGTGCCTGCATCTGCCGGCGTCGAACCGCGCCGCCGGCGATGCACAGCGCACCTGTCTGAAAGAGCTTGGCATCCTGCGCAACCAGAAGCCAGGTCACGAGCACTTCAACGGCTCGCTGGTTATCCCGGTGTTCAATCTCTCGGGCGATGTGGTCGAGATGTATGGCCGCAAGATCACACCGAATCTCCGCGCGGGGACGCCGGACCACCTGTATCTTCCCGGCGAGCACCGGGGCGTATGGAACGAAGAAGCCCTCATCGCTTCTAAAGACATCATCCTATGCGAAGCCCTGATCGATGCGTTGACGTTCTGGGTTGCAGGCTACCGCAATGTAACCGCCAGTTACGGGGTGAACGGCTTCAATACCGATCATCGGGCCGCGTTCGAGCGGCACGGCACCAAGCGGGTTTATATCGCCTACGACCGCGACGAGGCCGGCGACAAAGCCGCCGCGAAGCTGGCCGAAGAACTGATGCAATCGGGCATCGAGTGTTTTCGCGTGGAGTTCCCCAAGGGCATGGACGCCAACGAATACGCGCTGAAGGTGACGCCGGCGGCGAAGAGTCTTGGAGTGCTGTTGAACCGTGCAGCGTGGCTGGGGAAAGGCCAGCCGCCCGCGCAGCAGCGCGTGGCCGTGCCGGTGATCGCGGCGGCGGCGCCAGCCATCGAGCCACCGCCAGCGGAAGCGAAAAGCACAGCTAAAGGAAAAATCATCGAGGAATCTATGCCGGAGCCGGAGCCAGGCCCGGAACCCGCGCCAGTAGCGAGCGAGCCAGACCAGGAGTCTCCAGCACAACAGAGGGATTTTTCTTTAGCTGTAAACGATGTGACTGCTGTAAACGCCGTGCCTTGCGAAGAGCTTCCCTCGCGTCCCATGCCGCTGGCTGTACCCACCGGGCCGAAGGTCGAGATCGACGGCGAGGAAGTGAGCGTGACCATCGGGCCGCGCGTGTACCGGGTGCTGTGGCTGGAAAAATCCACGGTCCGGGGCAGGATGCAGGTCAACGTGAAGGTGTCGGGGAAGAACGTGCGCGGCGAGTTCTGCTGCCACGGCGACACGCTGGACATGGAAGCCTTCCGGCAGCGGGCGGCGTTCGTCAAGCAGGCGGCGCAAGAGCTCGCCGCGAAGGAAGAGACGATCCATCGGGAAGTGGGCCAGTTGTGGGCGGCGCTGGCGGATTTACAGCGGGAGCGGATGAAGAAACTGTTGGATGCCCCGCCCGAAGAGACGGCGATGACGGCCGAGGAGCAGGCGGCGGCGATGGAGTTGCTGCGCGATCCGCGCTTGCTGGAGCGAGTGCTCGAAGACTTCGAGCGTTGCGGCGCGGTGGGTGAGGAGACCAACAAGAAGGTGAGTTATCTGGCCGCTGTCTCGCGCCTGTTGGCGAAGCCGCTGGCCGTCGTGGTGCAGTCCTCATCGTCGGCGGGCAAAAGCTCGCTGATGGAAGCGGTGCTGGACTTCATGCCGGAGGAGCACCGGGAGAGTTACACGGCGATGACCGGCCAGGCGCTCTTCTATATGGGGCAAAAGAACCTCAAGCACAAGATACTTGCCATCGCCGAGCAGCAGGGAGCCGAGGCCGCCAGTTATCCGTTGAAGCTGTTGCAGTCCGAGGGCAAGCTGAATATCGCCTCGACCGGCAAGGACCCGGTGAGCGGCAAGCACGTCACGCATGAATACACCGTAGAAGGCCCGGTGATGCTGTTTCTGACCACGACGGCGCACGACGTGGACGAAGAGTTGATGAACCGCTGCCTTGTGCTTGCGGTCAACGAGGACCGGGAGCAGACGCAGGCCATCCATCGGAAGCAGCGCGAGGCGCAGACGCTCGAAGGCTTGAAGGCGCGGACGCGGCGGGACAAGATCGTCCGCCTGCATCGCAACGCACAGCGGCTTTTGCGCCCGGTCCATGTGGTCATCGAGCACCTGAAGGAGCGCCGCTTCCCCGACGCCATGACCCGGACGCGGCGCGACCACATGAAGTTTTTGACGCTGATCCAGGCCATCGCGCTTCTCTACCAGCATCAGCGGGAGATCAAGACCAGCGTCGAAGAAGACGAGAGGCTGGAGTACATCGAGGCGACCGAGGAGGACGTAAAGCTGGCCTGGGAGCTTGCCAGCCACGTGCTGATGCGTTCGCTGGACGACGTGCCGCCGCAGACGCGCCGCCTGCTGCTGCTGATCGACAGGATGGTGACGGAGGAATGCGAGCGGCTTCAAGTCGAGCGTCTGGACTACCGATTCACGCGGGCCACGGTGCGGCAGCGCACCGGCTGGAGCGATTCGCAGTTGAAGACGCACCTGCATCGGCTGGAGGACCTTGAGTATCTGGGGCTGCATCGCGGCGCAGCCGGCCAGAGCTTCGTCTATGCGCTCAACTTCGAGATGGACGAGAGCGGCAGGCCGGTCCTGCCGGGCTTGAGCTACGGCGCGAAGCGGGCGCGTTCCGAGGAACCGGGGTCCCCACGGACAGGTCTTGGTCCGTGGGGTGGGGATGAGCGGTCTGGGTCTGCGGAGGGGGTGTCTGGGTTGGGAGGGCAGCGGTCCGGGTCGAGTCTGGCCCAGGTCCGGGGGGTGTCTGGGGGTGGTCTGAGTAAGGAATCTCCAGCAACGGCGCGGGCGGAAGCCGGTTTTTCCGATAAAAACGCGAAAAACACATATATAAGAGCCGAGGCCCACGGCATCCCGCAAACTCCCGTCGTAGTCGTACCCATGATGAGGCCCAGCGGCAACGGCAACGGCAAAGTGGAGGCGAGATAATGGCGCGCAACAAGAAACTGCAATCGAAGCCGCTTCCCGACAACCGGATGACGGCGCTGCTGGAAGAATTTATCGAGTGGATGCAGATGGGCAATGCCTCCGTGTACACGATCCACAACCGCCGAGCCTCGATTGCATGGTTCATCCGCTGGGCCTATGAGCGCGGCATCGAGGACCCGGTGGAAGTGACGCGGCCTGTGTTGCAGAACTACCAGCGGCATCTCTTCTACTACCGCCAGAAGAACGGGGAGCCGCTGAGCTTCCGAACACAGTACGCCAACCTGGTTCCGGTGCGTTCGTGGTTCCGCTGGCTGGTAAGGAACAACCGCATCCTGCACAACCCGGCCGCGGACCTCGATATGCCCAGGATCGGGCAGCGGCTTCCCCGCGCCGTGCTGAGCGAATCGGAGGCCGAGCGGGTGATGGCGCAGCCCGACATCGGCGAGTCGCTGGGCCTGCGCGACCGCGCCATCCTCGAAACCTTCTACTCGACGGGAATCCGCCGCACCGAGTTGGTAAATCTGAAACTGTACAATTTGGACCGGGAGCGCGGGACGCTCTCCGTCTGGCAGGGCAAGGGGAAGAAGGACCGCATCATCCCCATCGGCGAGCGCGCCCTGGCGTGGATCGGCAAGTATCTGCGCGAGGCGCGTCCCAGGCTTGCCGGCGATCCGGACGACGGCACAGTCTTTTTGAGCGTCGAAGGCGGGCCGTTTCATCCCGATCGCCTCAGCGCGTTGGTGCGGGAGCACGTGGACGCCGCCAATCTGGACAAGCGCGGAGCCTGCCATATGTTTCGACACACCATGGCCACGCTGATGCTCGAAGGCGGCGCGGACATCCGCTACATCCAACAGATGCTCGGCCACGCGGACCTCGAAAGCACGCTGGTCTACACGCAGGTGTCGATCCGCAGCCTGAAGCAAATCCACACGGCCACGCATCCCGGCGCGACGCTGGCTGGCCATCTACCGACCCCAAAGCAGTCAGGCTCGGAGCAGCCGCCAGAGAAACAGCCAGGACCGGGAGCCGAAGCCTTGCACACGGCCCTTCGCCGGGAGCTTGACCGGGAGGCCGAAGAGGACCGCGAAGAGCCGGACAAATAGCCATCGAATCCAATCCGGCATAACTACGCGATACAACCGGAAATCTTCCCCCCTTTAACTGTGTATTTACAGCTAAAGAAGAATGGCCTATGCCCGAAATGCGCCGCGCTTGGCGGGACAATCGCTTCCAGATGTTCTTCCCTTAGCCGCTGCTTCCAGCGGTCCAATCCGGCCCGCAACGGACGCGCCAATCGCCCGCCCAACCCCGCACAGAATCCGCTCCTCATCCCGGCCCCGAAGTCGTACAATCGGAGCGACATGCAACTTGCCTCCAGCCGCGCGTTAAGGGAACCGCCTCCAGCCGCGATGCGGCTTGGGGGCGAAAAACCGCATCAGGGGCTTTCGAGCAAAAAACCGGCCTCGCATCGGGGCCTCAATCGTTGCAAGTCCATGACCGCATTATGGGCTAGCCAGTCCTGGCGGCCCGAATCCGTGCCGGGAGCAACAGTTTTCCGCAAGTACGATCCGTCGGCGGGAAGGTGGATGTCGCCTGACCCGGCCGGTTGGTTCGTAGTGAACCAGGCTGATCCACAGTCGCTCAATCGATATGCGTACGTTGAGAATCAGCCGATGAATGCTGTGGACCCACAAGGGCTTGAGTATTGTATTTCGTCAGATGGCGATCTTTACACCAATGGCTCAAGCAATACCACCTGCCCGAACGGATGGACCGACGCGGGTATGGCTGTAATTCAAATGCAGACGCAACAGTGTCCCACATGCTTCTTACCACCTCCGCCTGCCCTGGCTGATTTTACTGACAGCTTTGATCCCTTGCCCTATATGGGCCCAGCGGTCAATCCAGACGCCTCAGCGCTAAATAACGCATGGGCGTTTGAAAAGAAGGCTATAGCATGCAACATTTCCACAATGCAGCATAACGGCATTGCAACTGCGTTGGACTTTGCTTCGCTCGGTGCAGATGCATTTGGGCCAGAGGAGCAGTATGCTAAATTGGCAATAGGGCTTGGCCTTTCAACTGCATCCACGATTAATAGTGCAGCGAATAAGGATGTCACCGGCGCTGGACTGGGAATGGCGTCTTATCTTAAATCAACGACCGAGCTAGCTGCGAATAGTGCAGGATGGGGTTGGGCGAAATGGATTCCGTTTGCCGGTGCGGCAATGGACGTGGCTTCCACATACAACGATGTCAAAGAAGGCATTAACTACAATTTGGACTGCTTGGAGGGGCATTGATGGAAATTCCAAACCCCGACAAAGTCACACCACGTACTGCAGCAAGACTGGGAATTCTTGTCGGCGTTCTATCACTCCCCTTTGTTATATTCATCAGTCACATCGCTGATCCTGGGAGAGGAAGAGCTGCGGGGGTTGCACTTTCACTGATGGTTGGCGGCATCCTTGCCTTCTGGCACCTGAGACGGCAGGTGTGGTTCTGGATCACAGTGGCAGTCCTTACGATTATTCATGTGGCACTGGTTGTTATCATACCTTGGACCAATAAGAGCTTTCCTGCTCCAGAGCTTTGGCCAATTGGCATTGTAGATTTTGTGGCTATATGTGGGTCAATCGCCCTGATTGAGAGAGTAATGCGCCGGGGGACCCATGTATGACTGTGTCGGATTCGCCACGGTTTATTTGGGGTATATCGCCCCAAATAACGGGCAGCAAAAGCCTGGCTTCTGGTCCTGCACATTTACCGGCAAGGTAGGCATGTCTTTGGCGTCCACTACGCTTGACGCTGTAGGAATCATTCCAGGTGGTGGGAATGTTCTTCACGGTATCCAATTTGGTGCGGGACTTATTGGCGCAGGTCTCTCCGTATTTGGAAGCCCCACTGATGCAGGCTTGTCTGCCACAGGTGTGGGTCTTTCATTTGCAGACAAAGCAGGAGCTAGTATCGCGATACATGGAACAGAGATGATCCCTGTAGTCGGAAATATAGTTTCCGCTGGAGCAACGCTGCATGACGTTTTCCGGGACGAAGGTCTAATTGCAAACTACAAGGGCTGTATGGCGGGTACGCATCCGTGAACGAAGAAATAAAAAAAGGCACAGACTACACGGGTTTGATTATCGCGGCAATACTAGCGCCCGCTTATCTAGTTTTTTATCTCATGGGAAAAGAGGAGATGGGCAGATCAGTGTTCATCGTTCTCGGAATGACAATGCTTGCGATCAGGGTTCGCTGGGACTTGAGGAATCGCTCCTGGTTCTGGGCAGTTATCGTTCTGGTGCTTGCGGCCCACATCCCACTGTTGTTTTTGGTTCACTGGCCGGAGGGCTATCATGGCTGGCTCCCGGCAATCGGTACGCTGCCTATCGGGCTTGCAGATGTTCTGATCATCCTGGGCGCTGTTCATTTGGTAGAGAAGTTCATCGTGAAGTCCCCTCCTCCTGAAGAGATGTGACCTAGCGGAGGCAGCTCTCCGGGGGCGGCCTTGCTGTGTGCGGCAACTCTCCAAATTGGGGGACATGATACCTATTCACCGCAATCGTAACAGTTTGTCGGGTTCAAATTCTGTTGTCGGGACAACAAGCGCAGCGAATAGCTGCCATCCGGCAAGACAGTAAGCGTGTGGTCTGAGCCGTCTTGACTATCAGGTTTCTGACTATTGTGTCCACACGTCGCGACTTTTGGACACGACTAGGCAGTAACAGTATCAGTTTTGATATTCCAGGGAAGCAGTTCTTCGATGCGGTTGATGGGATGCTGAGCGATCCGCGTCAAGACATGTCGGAGATAGAGCTCCGGGTCCAGCGCGTTGAGCTTTGCGCTGCCGACGAGCGAGTAGATGGCCGCGGCTCTCACCCCGCCAGAATCGGCGCCTGCGAACAAGTAGTTGCGTCTTCCGAGAGCGACGGCGCGCAAGGCGCGCTCGGCGCTGGAGTTGTCGATCTCGATCAGTCCATCGTCGACGTAGCGCGTGAGGGCACGCCATCGCGACAGCGAATAGCGGATGGCCCCCGCAGTGTCCGACTTGGCGGAGAGTGTCTTGAGTTTTTGTTCGAGCCATCGGTGTAGCTGATCGAGCAGCGGCTTGGCTCTGGTCTGCCTGATCTCTCGCCTATATTCTGCCGTCTGGCCGCGGATCTCGCGCTCGATGCCATACAGTGCACCGATTCGATCAAGCGCCTCGGTTGTGATCGGGGAAGGATGAACCTCGTGGATGTCATGGAACTTGCGACGGGCGTGCGCCATGCATGCGGCTTCGTGGATGTTGCCGGTGCCGTACAGATGCCCAAAGCCTGCGTAGGCGTCGGCCTGGAGCACGCCGCGGAAATCCGTGAGGTGCCGCTGCGGATGCTCGCCCTTTCGATCCGGCGAGTAGGCGAACCATACGGCGGGCGCAGTGTCGATGCCGGCGGGCCGATCGTCTCGAACGTATGTCCACAGGCGTCCGATCTTGGTGCGGCCACGCCCTGGCGAGAGAACCGGAACCGGCGTGTCATCGGCATGGACCTTGCTCGCCGACATCACGTGCCGCCGAACAGCTTCAACCAGCGGTGCAAGCAAGTGGCTCGATGCGCCGACCCAGCCGGTCAGAGTGGAGCGATCAAGTTCGACGCCTTCGCGTGCGTAGATCTCCGACTGCCGGTTCAAGGGAATATGGTTGGCATATTTAGCGGCAAGAACATGAGCCAGCAGTGCCGGGCCGGCAAGGCATCGTTCGATGGGTCGCGGCGGCACCGGTGGTTGCACGATCTTGTCGCAGCCCGAACAGCTCATCTTCACGCGCACGTTGCGGATGACCTTGAAAGTCTCGGGAATGCGCTCCAGGTACTCAGACACATCTTCACCGAGCTTACGAAGCTTGCCGCCACAGTCAGGGCAACACTCTTCAGACGGTATGTGCGTGATAACTTCGCGCTGAAGATGATCGGGAAGCGGCTTGCGTACGGGCTTATTCTTGAGCGGCTTTTCGGAAGCGAGCTGTTCGGTAACTTCCTCGGCTGCCTGGTCTGACTCCAACTCTTCGAGCTGGAGCTCCAACTGATCGACGCTACGGTCGAGCTTTTCACTCTTGGCGCCGTATGCATCGCGCCGCATCTTTTCAAGAAGAAGCTTCAGATGCTCGATCTGCTGTTCATGTGTGGATAGCTTCTCATCCCGCGCAGCGATCTCCGCATCCTTGTTGGCCAGCAGTTGATCCTTCAATGCCAGCAGCGCTCGAACTGCTTGGTGATCGAAGAGATCAACTTCAACAGGAGCACTCGATGACATGGCCGAAGTATGTCATGAATATGGAAAGAATCAACAACAAAAACACACCGGTTTATGCTGCCGGATCTGGTTCCCATGTGCGCTCGACGCGCCGCCAATCTATGCCTTCGAGCAGCATCGATAACTGCGCACGCGTGAGCGACAGAGCGCCGTTGTCCGCCTTGGTCCAGATGAAGCGTCCGCGCTCTAATCGCTTGGTGAAAAGGCAGAGCCCATCGCTGTCAGCCCATAGAAGTTTTACGATGTCGCCTCTGCGTCCCCTGAAGATGAACACGTGACCCGACAGTGGCTCTTTCTGAAGCGCGCCTTGCACCTGTGCGCTCAGCCCATCGAACCCTCGTCGCATATCTGTAACGCCGGCAACAATCCAGATCCTGGTTCCCTTCGGAAGCTCGATCACCGCAATAGTCTCTCGATAACAGCGGCCACCAATGCAGGATCAACTCCCGCTTCAATGCTGACCAGAGCCCTGCCCGGAAACTCAATATGAATCGAAGCAGCGCGGCTCTCCGTCGTCTCTTGCACCGGCGTCTTCCACCGGATCGGATACGACTACAGGAAGAAGTTTCGTGGCAACCGTACTCGTCAATCCCAGATCCCCGGACCGATACTGGCGGCGCCACTGGAAAACCTGGTTCGAGTTCACTCCATGCAATCGCGCCACCTGAGCTACGCTCGCGCCACGCACCAGCGTCTCTTCCACGATCCGCCGCTTCTCCTCCACCGTGCGCCAACGCCGACCACGCTCAGCCCGGCCGACAACCATCTCCGAATCCACAGCGATGTGCTGATCCATACAGCCATCGTCTACCTGCACACTCAAAACGTCCACACGGTCGGGACCAAACGCTTACTGTGGCTCGGGACCGGCTCAAAGACCACGAAGCGCGGCGCTGAGCATCGGTGGCCGAGTACCCTTCGCTGTGGTGGCCGTCAAGGGTCTCCGCTTCGCTCCGATGAACGCGCCGAGGACGCGCGCCCTTGACCGCCGTCCTCGCTGCGGGTGTTTTTCAGCTATGAGAAGAATGTCTTCTTCTCATGTTCCACATGACCAGGGCCACGGCTCCCGGCCATCGGCGGCGTGGTGAGGTCCACCGGCGAAGCACGCAGTACCAGGGCGCTGTCGGGCTTCCGTGGCTCGTTCGGCGGTGTGTTGTGAGGTAGACACCATCCCTAAGCCTGACGGCTTAGCGGAGCCGCTCTACGGC
>Ga0302278_10006850_pt1 | contig 10662 bp, 10 predicted proteins | sample III_Bog_N3_2_FD_194543 | JGI IMG/M metagenome (GOLD analysis project Ga0302278, IMG submission 194543) | Peat permafrost microbial communities from Stordalen Mire near Abisko, Sweden - III_Bog_N3_2 | ecosystem: Environmental > Terrestrial > Soil > Wetlands > Peat | place: Sweden: Abisko... | reverse complement strand
CGCCGATCTGATTCATGAATTGATACGCAAAATACGCTGGTTTTTTTATGCCTTGAAAATTCAGCAGTCCGAAGCCGCCGTGAAAAGGCGTCATTGGCGGTCCATTTTCCTCGAAAATGTCGGTGAAAGTCCAATATGACATGGAGGCGATTCCGTGTTCCGCGTGCTTGAATTGCTCCAAAATATACGGAGCAGAAAAATAGGAATCGTGGATCGGATCGCGCGGCGAGTAGGACGCGCTCCATTCGGTGACATGAATTGGCAGATTCGTGCGGGTGGTTTCGTCCACCAGTTTACGCCCGGTCGCCATGGTGTCAGCGGGCGCATGCAGATTATTGCCGAGGTAAAGAAATTGGTCGCCGTTTTCGTCCAAGCCGCTGGTGCCGCTTCCGAGGCCATAAGTGTGAAAGCTGATGAAATCCAGCGGCGAATGATTGGTACGGCAGAATTCGATCAGTGGCTGAATCCAAATGGTCTGCGAACCTGCCGGGCCGCCGACGGAATAATTTGCATTCACACTTTTTATGTCCGCCGCCGTGTGCGCGTATAGGTGAAAATACTCGGCGCGTCGGTGTTTCGGGTCATGCGGTGCAAAAAACGCGGGATAATCCGCCTCGTTCCAGATTTCAAAATTCCAACGCTTCACTTCATCAGCGCCGTAACGCGCAGTCCAGTGCGCGACGAGGTCTTTGACCAAATCATCCCATTTGTCCCAGGATTTTGGCGGCGTGACATTTGCCTTCCACCAAAAAATGGTTTGATTGCCGCTCGCGAGCTCATCCGGCATGAAACTGATTTCCACAAACGGTTTGATTTTCATCGCCAGAAGCGCGTCATAAAGCTGGTCAATGTATTGAAAATTGTGGCGTGGCTTGCCGTCCTTGGTTTCAGAGTAGGTGCCCATGTCATCGCACAGCAGTCCATGAAAGCGGATGGATTTGAAACCGATTTCGTCCTGGCACATTTGCAATTGTCGCTGCCAGTCGGCGCGCAACCCTTCCGCCGCGCGTCCCGCTCCGATGCACCCGTGAAATAATTCCGAATGCGGGCCTTGAATGTTTTGCCAGTCGGCGGAGATGTTGCGAATGGGAGCAGCAACGATATCGCCAGCAATTGCATTCCACTCAACCAACATGACACCCGCAACAAGGCAGATGAAAATCTGCCAAGACAATTTAATGGAATTGCTCATCAAATAAACCACTAATGAAATTGGATGATATTCTCCTTTGATTTGTCAAAAACAACAATCGTTTTTCTTTCATCGTTTAGGCAACAAAACGGCAAAAACATCCTTGCTGCGAAACTCGGTGTGAGTTTGTACATACTTAAAAACTGGGCGTTTGGACGGATTCATCCAAACCAAAAATCATGGTGGAACATTCGCGCTCTTCAAAGATCACCTATAGGCTGAACCTGCTCGATTTCCAACTTGTATCCTAATTCCGCGCAGCTTTGCCCAGCGTGTTTAACGTGGCTGCGTCTTTGAAGCGAAGATTTTACACAATACCATATGGGTGGGGAGAAAAGCCGCGAGCCATAGCACGCCCAGCCACAGGATGACATAAAGATTTTGGTTGATCCAGTGTTGCGGCTGCCGGTCATTGAATCCGTAAAGATAATTTATATTAATAGGGACATTTGGATTGGCCGGATGCGCTCCGGCGGGCGGAGTGAAAAAATAGCAAATGAAGCCCAGACCTGTGGCCACCACAGTCCACGCGGGTAAAGCCCGCCGGTCATAGCCAAGTCGGAACAGGAGCCAGACGAGAAGCATGGGAAGCCAGCCGTGAAACAGCGAAATCGCACGAGTGAACAGCGGCAGCGCGGGGTCGAACATATAACTGGTCAGGTTCAGAAAATGAAACCCCAGCAGGTTGACGCCAAAGTCCGCGAGCCAGAGGCATTGCGGTAGCAGGATTCCCACGGCGCACATGCTCACGAGAATCGGACTTTCCAGCCACATGCCCGCCACCGTGAGAATGAGCGAGGCGTCACAAAACCATAAAAAATTAGTCGGCCCATAGGCATGCAGATAGACCGGAACAAGCACGGCAAGAAAGGCGGTGACGGCCACTTTGGCGGTTAATGGAATCTTTCTGTCGGACATTTTCGTCACGAACTCAAACTACCGCACGATGACTTCCGGCGGTCGCACCACGAGAACTGGAGGCCCCACGACGACCGCATCGTGACGTTCATATCCCCCGTGCCGGCGTCCGCCGCCGTCATCAACAAGACATCCGCTGGTGGTGAGGAGGGTTATCATGCCGGTTATAAACAGAATTATTTTCATGTTGGATTTATATTCTTTCTTTGAAGAAATTAACCGGTTGGCGTGAACTCTTCCATGGGGCATTACCCTACCGGCTCAATTTGGTCGGGGCTGGTTTCAAACCCGCCAGCGCTCCCAAAATTGTTTTTTGCACGGTCGGATTGACAAGATTCCCCAAGTGTCCACCGCGATTGAAAACAGTCAGCTGATCCGCCGCAAATGTGGTGCGAAGCCATGTGAGGTCTTCATCGGCCAGAAGAAAATCATTTTCATTCACGATGATGCGGATGTCCGGGTTGACGCGCAGTCCTGCATCATACGTGCGCAGGTCGCCGGATTTTTGCAGTGTCGCTGGCGCATTCGTTCCAAGGCCGTGGGATTCGTAATACGGAATCGCAAGTTTCTCAAAATAATCGTCGTAGGAATAATTGAGGATTTCCTGATAGACCGGCTCTCGACGGAAATTATGGATGGGATGTTGCAGGACGCCCTGATTGTTCCGCCGCTGGCTGCTGTAAATGATGTCGCGCAGCATAAACCGGAACGTCATGCCGATGAGAAATTTGGATTCGGTGGAGTTAAACGGCAGCGAGACTCGTGGCGTGAGGGTGAGCTTGCTCAAGACGGCCACCTTGAGAAAAGTATTTTCAATGTAATCGGCCCGGTTGGTCTCCGGCCACTCCAACGGTGCGCGATAAAATTCGTCCAGCTTGGAAATTCCATACTCCAGCCTCACAGGTGAATTGATGGCGACGACGCGGTCGAATTTGATCAACGAATCTCCTTCGCCAGGTTTCAACGCGTCAGTTGGTTGGTTCGTCGGCTCGGTGGCCGCGATGTATAACGAATCGAATGCGCCCATGGAATAGCCCATCAACGCCCTGTCGCCCAACCTGCCCGGATACAGCCCGTTCAAGCGACGATCAATTTCTGTGAGAGCGACGTGCAAATCGTGGCCGTCCGCAGGCAGATAAGCGGGCAGCGCGGCGGTGGAGGCATTTTCCATGAACTCGGAATTGAACGGGCTGCTGACGTTTACAACGGAGAAACCGTTATTGTAAATCAACTCGGCTAGCGCCAGCGAGTTTTCGGCCAGACGATGCGAACCGAGGCCGGGAACGATATAGACCAACGGCGCTTTTCCGGGTTGCAACCAAAACGTGAATTTCAATTTCCGGCCCGTCGCCGGGATCAAGGCTGACTTGGTTTTGCCGTGACCCGGAAAATCAGCGTCCTGATAGGTGAAGAAGACAGATTCGATAGTCTCGAGCGTGGCTTCGTCCGGTTTTCCCTTCGCCTGGAAATCCGCCACGCGGTTCGCCCGCGCGAACGTCCATGCATATTGAACCTCCGAATACGGATCCATTTCCGCCTGACTGAAGCGCACATATTCGCCCACGCTGTCGGACAAATCGTTATACATGACCGCGTAGGTGAAATAAGTGTAAGGACCGAGCCATGTCAGCGGATTGTTCGCGACGAAGTCATAGGGCGCGATGTAGAGCAGCGGATTTGCGGCCGTGTCGGCAGCGAGACCAAGGGTGTCGCGCTCGTTGCTCGGCCCAAAAACCGGGAGCATGATAAAACATTGCGGCTTCCAGCCCCACTTGCCAAACGTCTGGCCGAAATCCGCGTCGGATTTTGGAATCTTCCATTTCGTTCCCACGTCCCAGAATCCAATTATTCCGACAGTGGTGTTGCAAACGAAGCGATAAGTTTCATCACGCGCACCTCGCCATTTTTCCTGGAGCAGATTGTTGATCAACCGTCCCGGGTAAGTAAGGTTTCTTCCGAAATTTCCAATTCCGGTGCGGATCGGTTTCACAACGACGAATCGATAGACTTTGCTCGTCGGTTTGATGACATCGGTCATCAGTCCCACATTGAAAGCCCACATTGCACGGTTGAACGGCTCGATTGGATCTGGAACGGATTTTGGAAGGACAACAATTCCCGGAGCTGTGGAATTTGTAAAGTCCGCAGCAAACTCCTGCGCATGTGTCAACGATGCGAGGTACAGTGCAAAAACAATTAGAATTATTCTGCCAGATTTGTTCACGAGTAATTTGTTTGTCAGCTCAAACGAACTGTCTGGTTACCATCCATCCGTTTGGATAAATCAACAGGGTCGCCGACGGAAACCTGCTGCGGGTTGACTTGATAAGCCCATACTTGGAAATACGTCAGGTTGGCCTCGCGAACGCACCGTCCACCGCGTCCGCGCCATGCGCAACCTTGACGCGACCGATCCGGGGAATATTGTAGCGCGCGTCGAAGGTCAGCCATTCCTGCCCCAGATAGACTTCGCAGTAGGCGTGAAAATCCATTGGCGTGCCGGGATCAATGAATCCGATGTCCGGCAAATGTCCCGTCACATAGCGTGCGGGCAGATTAAACGCGCGGCAGAGCGCGATTACGGCATGGGCGAAATCACGGCAAACACCGTGACGACGCGCAATCACTTCGGACGCGGAAAGATCGGGACGCCCGGAGCCGTATCGGTATTCGATATTGTTGTGAACCCAGTCGCAGATGGCCTGCACGCGAGGCAGCCCATGTTGAATCTGGCCGAACTGGTTCCACGCAAAATTCATAAGCTTGTCCGAATCGCAATAACGGCTCGGCAGCGTGTAGCGCAGCAACTCATGCGGTAGTTGCCCCACTGGCACGATGTTGCCGCGAATCTCCCGGCTGTCCGGTAATGAAGAAACCGCGACGAGCGCGTCGTGCCGGATTTCATTTTTTCCCGGCATGAAGGTCGATCGATAAGTGATGTTGCCGTGGCTGTCTTGAAATTCATACGACGGCAAACCAATCCCGAAGGACAACCGCTCCTGCATCACTAGCACCCGGCCTTCCAGTCGCGGTTTCAGGACGAAGAGCACCGGCGTCTGCACGGTTGTTTCGTAAACCAGATTGCAGCCAACTCGGACGGTGATGTTCAATGGACTCCAGTTCATAATTAATCTACTCTGATAGCTCTTTTTGGAAGAGCGTTCCGCTAATCAACGTCATTATGGTACGGAAGATATTTCGGTGATATGGGGTGTTTCCCTACCTGGCGATTCGATGAGTAGTGTTTGCAACCAAGCTGGCAAAGCGAAGCAGCGTCGGGCTTGAAACATTGCCCTCGCCCTCTGGCAACCCAACATTAACCAATCGGTCAACTTTTAGTTGCCGGATGGAACGGACATCGGCTGTTGCGGCTGTTGTGGTTTGACTTGAATGCGCCATCTCAAACCTCCAGTTGCCACATAGGCCAGCATGGCTGCCAACATCATGATCGTGCAGAACCAGATGCGCCAATCACGATGAGCGCGTTTCCAATAGGGACGATGGCCATGACCGCCAGAGTCATCGTTATTCGGATCTCCACGCGGATGGTGGGTTTCCTTTGAATCATTCATTGCTTTATGACTTCCAGGTTTTGTCCAAGTTTAAAAATGCAATGGCGACGAAACGTGGCAGGTCAGGCAAACCGTTCGAGCGGTTGCATTATTTAGTCCTCATCATCCGAGTTAAGTGCCGCCGATTCCCAGACGGACTGGCTCATTTGATCAATCTCCGCTTCGGCCACTCCCTCCTCCACCAGCCGTTCATTGTCGCTTCGGCCTTCCTCGTCCTCATCCTCGCTGGGTGCCGCTGGCACTTTGTGTCCGGTGGAACCGGGCGCTGGATCCCAGCGTTCGGCTTCGGGTGCGGATTCAAGCAGGGCTTCCTTCGGGTCAATGTCCGATTCGCCGGTCAATTCCCGTTTGGCCTGCGCAAAATGTGCCACGGTCGCGGCTCCCGATATTTCACCGTCAATGGCGGCCAGTTCTGCAGCCCGTGCGCGCACCATCTGGGGTGTCACCGTGCCGATGCCGGCGGAATTTTCCGAGATGACGCCGTCCTTCAGTGGATTTGTTTTCATAGGATAAAATTTATCGTGAATGAAAGGTTTGGTCATTGTGGGAGGTTTTCATTTCACGCGTACCACGGTCCTCGCGCGCGTCGCGGGATTTTGAAAAAATGTTGTCCCGCTTTTTGGGTTTTGGATTTGGCATGGGTTTCTCCTGAACAGGCCGCAACGTGTGGAGTGTTTGTGGAAAGACAGGAGTTTGTTGCGATGCCGCAGGTTTGGTGAAGGGAGATTTCATAATTGTTCGGTTAATCATTCCACTGCTCAAACGGAGGTTAATTGCAGTGGATTTTTAATTTGCCGACGGGTCATGCGCTTCATACACATGATTTTCATGCCATTGGTTTAGAGGATCCTCCAAAATCGCGATTTGATTTGTTGTCAGCAGCGGCTTGATCTTGTTCACAGCCGAATCCCTATAAGGCTGAAGACCGGCCCAGGCCGCCTGCGATTCGCTGCGAGCCGCCCGGATTTGGGCGGCGTTCTTCGATCCGCGCACCTGCCGGCTCACATCTCCGGCGGCATCAATCCTGAATTGGTTGGCCACCTCATATTGCTGGCTCATGCTGGCAAAATCATCCTCGAACGGCTTCAACGCCTCACACTGTTTATAGGTGAGCTTCATCTTATCCTTGAGGCCGGGCGGTAGCAGCGAGTGTTCCCCCAATGTCCGCTCGCACATCACCGCATCGTGATATTTCAAGGTCAGGACGATCGGGAAATTTTTGGATTTGGGATCGGTGTAAATGCTGTTGGTTGTGATGCACTGCGCGCGCAATGCCGGGAGGACGGCAAGCATCAGGCAACCAACGATTGCGAACAGGAGGAATTTGAAGTTCATACCTTATTTCGCGGCCTGCGAATGGGCTTCCACAAACCAGAGCCATTTGTCTATGCCGCGTGACACCTCGGTGAACAGATCCGCCGTGTCGGCGTCGTCCAACGCGTTCGCCTCGTCAATCGTCGCTCGGGCTTGCTGGCCGAACGTGGACAGCGCGCGGGCCACGAACTCCACATGCTCCATGCCTTCCGAAATCTCCGGCGAATATTCAGTGAGCTGCGTGCGGGCCGCCGCCATGCGCACCGTTCCCTCGGCCACGCCGCCGAGCTGCACGATGCGTTCGGCAATCTGGTCCACATAATCCTCCACCGCTTCCGCCACCTTGTCAAAAAGTTCGTGCAGGCCGATGAAGCTCGGGCCTTTCACATTCCAATGCGCCTGCTTCATCTGCAGTTGCAGGTCCACGGCGGACGCCAGCCGCAGGTTCAGCAGCGCGTTCAATTCCGTCCTGCGCTCCTTGGAGATGTCGTTTTCCGTCTCATACATTTTGGGCTCTTCCGTGCGGGTGCCATTCAAAGTTTTCATGATTTTGTGATGCTTGGGGTTTGTTGGGGTGTGATGGAGATTTAGTTACGACTTGTTGTGAAATCCGTGCGTGCGCGTAAGGTTGCGTTCCGCGATCAATTCCGCCTCCGCCGCCAGCCAGTGCTGCACTTCGTGTCCCCGCAGTGAACCCTGGTTCACATAACTGAAATAGGCCTTGCGGGCCACCTCGTCCGGTGCCGGCACAAATTCGGCCTCACCCTGGGTCGATGTGGCAAACGCCGTAGGCCGCGAGGTGGTGGCCGGGTTTTGATTCTGGCTCTGGGAAAATTTAACGTGTTTCATAATCAAAAAAGTACGGGTTCCTCGTGTGCGGGCACGACCGCCGGGATCAGCAGGTGCGGGGGACATTTCTCCACCGCGTCACTCGTCAGGTTCACGAATACCGTGGAATCGTCGTAACTGATCCGGTCCACAGTGCTCACCGGTATCACCACTTCTTTGCCGGTGAACCGATGGCCGATCTTGATGACCAGTTGCCGGATCACCCAGCTTTGGGTGTCCATCATGAAATCGCAGACATGGCCGCTCGTGCCGTCGCTGGCCTTGAGATGATATCCGTTCACCGCCTGCGTGCTCAGCAGATGAGCATCTGACCGTTTGTGTTTCGTATAGACCGGGGCCGGATGCCCGCTCGGCACGGTGGTCGGGGGCGATTCCAGAACCGGGAAACCCCTCATGCCGCCCCACAAACCGTCTCCCTCCCAATAATATGGCCAGCCATAATAACGATGATATTCCTCCTCATATTGACGTGACACCGGCTTGTGCAAATCAATCGAAGGAGCACCCTCGATCTGTTTCCGCGTGAGGTTCACCGTCAGGATTTTACCGGCCTGATGCAGGCCGCCAAAGGCGTGGGGCGAGAGCAGCACCTGCCGTTTGGGCAGCCAGTCGCCCGTGTCGGCAAACACATAGCGCACCGCCCAGTTCTGGTCGTCAAAATAAAAGTCCTTCACATGGCCGATCTCGCCATCTGACGCCCCGAGTTTGTTTCCGTATAATTGTTTGATGCTTTGCAACATATTTTGGTTTGTTAGATTGTGTGAACCGTCCGCATTCAAATCCTGCCCAGCAACATGAGCACCAGAATGATGACCAGCACCGCGCCCAGCCCGCCGGTGGGGTAATAACCCCAGTTCCGGCTGTGCGGCCACGCCGGGAAGGCACCGATCAACATCAGTATCAGCAGCACCAGTAAAATGGTTCCTATCATAATGATCCTTTCAGTGTGAATTTGGTTGGTTTGCTTTTTGAACTCTTGCCGTGCCCTGCAGCGAACCGCCCAAGGCGAGTCCGATCCGGGAATTTTTAATGGGAAGTTTTGTGCAGTCCATGGGATGAGATTAACCCAATGCCCTGAGCTTGCCATGGGGTGTTACCCTACCAAACCACGCACAAAATAATTCCTTCTCCGCATCGGGTGTGGAGCAACGGTCTTGAAAAGCAAAAGGTTTGCAGAGTTCGTTTTTATGAGTGCATCCATTTGAGGGTAGATGATGTAGTTGATTCTTGTTCCCAAGGCGGTCAACATCCACCATCAGATTGATTTTGCATATATGATATGACAACGCCAGCCAACCATCCGCGCGATCCGTTGCATTGCATTACGCTGGAGAGCATCATCAACCAGCTCGTCCAGCGGCATGACTGGAGCGAGATGGGAAGGCGCATCCCCGTCCGTTGCTTCCGATTGAATCCGACGGTGAAATCCAGCCTCACGTTCCTGCGCAAAACTCCATGGGCGCGGAAGCGGATTGAAGACTGGTTCATCGCCTAATCATGAGGCAGAAGTTTCCTTGAAACTGGCGGGCATGTTTTGCAATGCCCGCATTTACCGCTTACAAAAGTCTCTCCAGCCCAATCTGGTGGGGATAATACCCCATATCACCGGCCAGAAATCCGGCGCATCCTCCTTGAGGAAATCATCGGCGACGTGACAACATCAGAACATTATTTCACCGGGCAGGATGATTGTTGGAATCGCGATCGGGAACAAATATGCCATGCAGACACTGCCATTGCGCCTTCATAACTGGGTGACGGACATCACGCGCGCCCGACCGACCGGTGGCGAGCCGCCGTTGCGGGCTGAGTTGTTCAGCGTTGAACAACTGGCACGCCATGCCCGGATGCTTGCGGCCAATCATCAGGTGGTCACCGGCCAAGGCTCGAATAATCTGCTCTCGCGGCTCGGGCAAAACGAGGACATCCTCCGCACCTTTAATCGCGCCACCCTCGTCGTCAAACCCGGCCGCCGCATAACCCCCGCCGCAGAATGGCTGCTCGACAATTTTTACCTGATTGAGGAGCAGATTCAAATGGCCCGGCGGCATCTGCCGCGCGGCTACAGCCGGGAACTGCCCCGCCTCTTGAACGGCGCCTGCGCCGGGCTGCCGCGCGTCTATGACATCGTACTGGAATTGATCTCGCACGTGGACGCGCAAATTGATGCGGAACCGCTCAGCGCCTTCGTCGCCGCGTATCAAACGGTGCATTCCCTGAAACTCGGCGAGCTGTGGGCAATTCCCATCATGCTGCGCCTGGGCCTGATTGAAAATCTCCAGCGCGTCACCACCCGGCTCACCGTCGCCCGGACGGATCGCGACCTCGCGGATTTGTGGGTGAACCGGTTGCAGGAAATGGCGGAGAAAGATCCGTCACACCTCGTGATCGTCGTGGCGGACATGGCGAAGTCCGACCTGCCGTTGTCCAGCTCGTTCGTGGCGGAATTCTGCCAGCGGTTGTCGCGGCAAAGTCCGGTGCTGCACCTCGCGCGTGGCTGGCTCGAACAGCGGCTTGGTCAGCTCGGCTTGTCCATCGAACAACTCGTCCAGTTGGAAAGCCAGAATCAGGCCGCCGACCAGGTCTCCGTCAGCCACAGCATCACAAGTCTGCGTTTCTTGAGCGCCATGGACTGGATGGAGTTCGTGGAAAACCTTAGTCATGTTGAATTGATTTTGGGCGGTGATCCCGCCGGGGTTTACCACGCGATGGATTTTGCAACCCGCGATCGCTACCGGCATTCGGTGGAATTTCTGGCCCGGCAAAGTAAATTTTCGGAAGCGGACATAGCGCAGCGCGCCGTCCAACTGGCCGCTG
>Ga0302278_10006849_pt1 | contig 10663 bp, 12 predicted proteins | sample III_Bog_N3_2_FD_194543 | JGI IMG/M metagenome (GOLD analysis project Ga0302278, IMG submission 194543) | Peat permafrost microbial communities from Stordalen Mire near Abisko, Sweden - III_Bog_N3_2 | ecosystem: Environmental > Terrestrial > Soil > Wetlands > Peat | place: Sweden: Abisko... | reverse complement strand
CTGGATGCTCCGTTTGGCGAAGCAAACGTCGGTGCCGCCCAGAAATTTATCGGCACCCGGATGCAGAACGCTTTCACCCGCCGTCGTCACCCTGTAGCGGGTGCCGCTGACGACAATTAGACCGGCCTTGGTCAAAGCCTCCATCGGTCCCTTGAGGTAAGAGACATTGTCGATCTCAACCGGAAATCCGATCGCCATCGACGCACAAACCGGATGCGCATCGTAATAGTCTTGAAGCGTCCGCCTAGCCTGACTTTCTGTCAGTGCTTGACCGTCATCGCAGGCAGAAAGAACAAACAGGGCAATCAAGCAGACGGATATCTTGCCAACTCCGGTCATCGGAACCTCCTGCTGTTTTAAGTCGAACGGGGTGCGGGAAACTCTCCCGCCAATCTCAGATCCCCTCACAGCAACCACCCTCCCCTCTCACTCTCGTCCCGGGCTTAGCCGAGAAGGTCCCGGTACCCACCGCACACCATCTTTTCGGCGCCACGGATCAGGCGCTGGATGCGCAGACGCAGGTAGTCCGATCGCCCAGACCAGTCCTCACGAACGATCCTCTCGGAGAACAGCCCCACCGCGATCTCCCGGTGGCTGGCTCCGGCATGCATGCCATCCAGTGCGCGAAGCTGCAAAACCCAACGCGCGGCGCGACGTTCCGGTGGAGAAAGGTGGTGTGGCAAGCGTCCCTGCCGCCAAAGATGACCGAGGCGCTGAAGAACCAGGGCCTTTGCTTCGATCTGTTGAAAGCCGGACAGCGCATAGCGGAACCGGACCGGTCCGTTGAGCACACTGCCCGCCGTCACAATGAGCTGAAGATGCCACTGGCCATCACTGAATAGAAGATGCTCGGCGCCAGGCAACCGTAAAACGGTGGTCAAAGGAGCAAGGCGGCGGACATCGAAAGCGTCTTCGCTATTCGACATCGCAGGCTCGACGTTGAGTGCGAGCACGGATGAGCAGACGGATGGACTCCAGAAGACGCCTTCGCGCCCGGCAAAAAAGGATCCCCCAGCGCGCCGCCAAGGGAGCATCCGATACAGTGACGACACGCGGCTCCATCGCGCCCTGGACCGACGGTTTGGGCATGGCGGCGACAAACTCTGGATTTCGCCGCAGCCATTCCCAGGCCCAGCCGACGCGGTCGAGTTTCAGCAAAGGCTGATAACTGGACGGATCGCGCCAATCGGCGCGGGGATTGATCCCGGACGGGGCGGCCATTTCCTCCGACATCGGCGCTCTCCTCCCTGCAAACCACGCGGGATGGAAATCCGCGCTGACGTTCGACTTGCCAGTGCCGGACAGCGGGCCAAAGCGCCCTGATTCTCACACCATCCGATGGAAGAACAGTTCCGGCTATATCGATTATTATCGATAGATGAGCCAGGGCCTGGCTTCCAGAATTCAGGGAAAACTATCGAAAAATTGGCAACAGCATAAATACACACAGAAATGTCTCACGACATCCCCACGCAACAACACAATTACATTTTTAACAACACATAAATGTCACAAAGTAACTAGAGACATCACAAACATCTATCCGCTTTTTCACATATATTTATTTTAACTTTAAAATACCCTATTCGCGTGAAACATGTTTCCCTCATGTAGCGGGAGCTTCCGCCATGCGCCAAAGCTCACTGATCGACTATGACGCGAATATCGTGCCCCGCTCCATTCCGGTGAACGAACGTGGAGGGCTGAGGGTATCTTGCCAACGAAGAGTGCTTGATTACATCGAGGCGCATTTGACGGAAGAGATCTGCCTCGACCAATTGGCGCAAGAAGCAGGTCTCAGCCCCAATCATTTCAGCAAGGCATTCAAAACCAGCCTCGGCGTGCCGCCGTGGCGTTACGTCACCGAGCGGCGTATCCACCGGGCCAAGAAATTGCTCTTGGACGGAAGCAGCTCGATTACCGAGATCGCCCATGATCTGGGTTTTTCCAGTCACAGCCATTTCACCGATGTGTTCAGAAAAGCGACGGGCAAGCCGCCTTCGCATTTCAGACGGGATTGAACGCAGAAGAAGGCGTTCAATTATAATCCGTTAAATTGCTGTGCGCTCCATCACTTAAACCTGTTACCGAAAGATATATTATTCCACGTCACAGTAGCGCGAACTGGATTCGGTGAGCGAGGACGGTGCGATGATCACGCGACGATGGCATATCGCCGGATCGGTTCTCGTCCTCGGCCTCGAGCTTGGTGGCTGCGGCCTGACAGATGATGTTCCCAAACCGGCGACATCGACTCCGCTAGTGACCAAACCGGTGGAAAAAGTGGAGGAACCGGCCAAATCCCCACGGCACCCACCATCGGCAACGAAACCGGCAAAGCCCCCCTCTCCCGAAGAATTGATCGGCCTTGGTGAAAGCGACGTCCGCAAGCTTCTTGGGGCACCCGCCGAAAAGCGCGATGACAATGCGGCACGGATCCTGTCCTACCGCTCGGCTGGTTGTGCCTTCGACGTGATCTTTTTCATGGACCTAAAAGCTGGCGATCTTCGCGTCCTCAGTTATCAATGGAATAACGATGGCGCCCGGACGCACGCTGCCAAAAGCTGTTATGCCCAATTACGGGTGACGCCATGAACGCCTCCGTCAAGACACGTCTGGTTCTGGTCGATGACGACGACATGGTGCGCGGCGTTCTGGCCGGCAATCTGACGGAAGCCGGCTACATGGTTCGGCAATTCGGCGATCCGGTCGAAGCACTGGCTTCCCTGGAAAAAGCTGGAAACAGTGCCGATCTGTTGATCCTTGACTGGCGAATGCCGGGGATGACCGGTCTTGATCTGCTGAAACGCCTGCGAGCCGGCGGCATCGATACCGCGGCGTTATTTTTCACCTCGTACAACGACAGCCTCTTCGAGGAAGCGGCGCTAACCTGGGGGGCGGTCGACTTCATCGACAAGACCCGCAGCTTTGCCATCTTGCGGAAACGCATCGAATTGATCCTGGGCCGCGCCGCCCAGACCGACGATGGGGCGTTGCCGCTCCGTTGCGGATCGCTCAGTCTTGATGCCGGGTCACATGGCGTGCAATGGCGGGGACAAAAAATCAGCCTGACTTTCGGTGAATTTCGGGTCGTCTCAATGCTGGTGCAGGCAGACCGCGACGTGACTTACCGCGAAATTTACGATGCGCTGCGCGGAGAAAATTTCATCGCCGGCGATGGCGCCGAAGGCTATCGCACCAATGTCCGCGCCCTGATCAAGCGGCTACGGGAAAAGTTCACGGCGGCAGATCCATCGTTTGCCGCGATCATCAATTACCCCGGATTTGGTTACCGCTGGATGGAAGGTCCGTAGCGTGACTAGATTTTTACGACTGATCAGCCGGTCTCTGACGGGCAAGTTCATCGCTCTGGCCACGATGGTCGTGATCGTGCCCGCCATTCTCTATGTGAGATTCGCCGAAGCCGACGCCGAGAAGCAAGATTTCCTGCTGCGAAGCCTGCAGATGGAAGGGCGCCTTGCTGCCGAGGCATTGGAGCCGATCCTGAACAAAACCGATGGCAAGTCACTCCTCGACGCGGCCAAAACTGTTCAGAGCTTCGCCAACGATCAAGTGCGTATCAAGCTGCTGTTGCGACCGTCGGGGCGGAGCGACGCCTTCTTTCTGGTCGCCGCCAGCCCGGCAATCGCAACGACGGATCTGGACCAGGAACGTCACCGGCTAGGCGATACCGGGATTTTGTCGCGCCTCGACGAAAGCTGCGCCGGGACCAAGCCTCTGGCCGTTCATTACGCCGCCTCGTCGGGAAAAGACGAACTCTTGACGTCGATCTCGCCCCTGCATACGACTGCGGGCTGCTGGGTGATCATCACCTCCTACGGGCTCGATGATCTCGCCGGGTCATCGTTGGCGCGGCCTTTTTCCGAAGCTCCCGAAGTCCGCCTGGCCATGCTACTTTACGCGGCGATCATTCTGCTGACAGTGATGGCCGTGGTCGGAACCTTGGTGGATCTGCGCTCTTTCACAAAATTGGCGCGACGGATCAGGCAAGGCGGCCAAGCCGGTGCCGAAACTTTCGCCAAGGTCACCGCCATTCCCGAATTGATTCCGGTGGCGGGAGAGTTTGACCGCATGGTCGGCACGCTCAACGCCTCGGCCCGCGCCATGCGCGAAGCGGCCGAGGACAATGTGCATGCCTTCAAAGGACCGATCGCGGCCATGACTCAATCCATCGAACCCCTGCGGCTGCATACCAGCGACGATCCCCGCACCCAGCAGGCGCTGGAGATCATCGAGCAGTCCCTGGGCCGGCTCACCGATCTGGTGCAAGGGGTCCGGCGGCTTGACGAAACGGCGGCTGACCTAATCAACGCCCGTTTGCAAAACATCGACCTTGCGCGGTTAGCGCACGACATGGCAGACGCTTTCCAGCGCGTTCACAGTTCCACCGGGATTCACGTCTTGGTGAAAGAGACCGGGAAAGCCTGGGTAGCGGCCACCGAGGACAGCCTTGAAACGATCCTGGAAAACCTTCTGGACAATGCCGTCAGTTTTTCGCCACAAGGCGGCACGGTAACGATCATCGTAACTACGGCAGCCTCCACGGTTCGGTTGATCGTCGAAGATGAAGGCCCCGGTGTGCCGGCCGATCAGTTGTCGGCGATTTTCCGGCGGAATTTCTCCTACCGACCTACCGAAGCAACGTCGAAACAGATGGAAACAGCCCATTTCGGCATCGGTCTGGCAATTGTCCGCCGAACGGTGGAAATTTTGGGTGGTCATATCCGGGCCGAAAATCGACCCGATGCCGGCCTGCGGATCTCCATCGATTTTCCGGCGGCGTGAAAGCCGCAGGCAATCCTCCACAAGGGAAGTGCGTGGAAAAACAGAGCATAGAGCTACAGCCAGTTCCTGGCTGGCCGGTGAGCGTCGGAAATCCGCTCGCGCGCGTTACCTATGTGTTACCTGCTGTGAATTTGTAAGCATCCGGTGAAGCACGCGGCTTAGGCCGCTTCTGTCGCGTTCTCGTTGTGACGCCGCCAATTCCAGGGCAGCAACTCGTCGATGCGCTGAACGGGATGATCGGCGATACGAGCCAGCACGTCGGCCAGCCATCCTTGAGGATCGACATCGTTCATCTTGGCGGTGACGATCAGGCTGTAGATGATAGCGGCCCGCTGACCGCCGCGATCAGACCCGGCGAACAGCCAGGATTTGCGACCGAGGGCGATGCCGCGCAAGGCTCTTTCGGCGGCATTGTTGGTCAGGCAAATCCGGCCATCACCGAGAAACGCCGTGAAGGCATCCCAGCGTTTGAGCATGTAGTCCATGGCCCCGGCGACGTCGGCATGACGCGAGAGCTTGGCCCGTTGCTCGCGCATCCATCGTTCCAGGTCGGCGACGAGGGAAGCGCTGCGGTCTTGCCGGGCGGCAAGCCGTTGCTCGGCGCTGATGCCATTGAGATCGCGCTCGATGGCGAACAGGGCGTCGATACGCTGCACCGCTTCCAGCGCCAGCGGCGAGATTGCCGCCGCCTTGCCCTTGCGGCGCGCCGAGGCGGCGAGGTCGGCAAGCTCGAAGAACTTTCGCCGGGCATGGGCCCAACACAGCGCCTCGGTGATTGGGGCTGGCAACCGGTCGGCCTCGTAGAGCTTGCCGTAACCGCCATAGGCGTCTGCTTGCAGAATGCCGGTATAGTTGGCGAGATGGCCGCGCGGATGCTCACCGCCGCGATCACGGGAGAAATAGAAGATCGCCGCAGGAGGCCCCTTACCGCCGAAGGGGCGGTCATCGCGGACATAGGTCCATAATCGCCCGGTGTCGGTTTTTCCTTTCGCCAGCACCGGCACGGTGGTGTCGTCGCCATGCAGACGCTCGGCGGCCAGGACATGGGCTTCCAAGCGGTTGAAGATCGGGGCCAGCACGGTGCAGCAGGCGCCGACCTGATCGGCCAAGGTCGACAGGCTCAAATCCACTCCCTCACGGGCATAGCGCTCGGCCTGGCGGTTCAGCGGCTGATGCTGGCCGAACTTCTCGAACAGAATCATCGCCAGCAGGCTGGGACCAGCCCAGCCGCGCGGGATCACATGAAACGGTGCCGGTGCCTGAGTGATGTTTTCGCAGTCGCGGCAACTGAACTTCTCGCGCACGGTCTGGATCACTTTCCACTGGCGGGGGATGACCTCCAGCGTCTCGGTGATGTCCTCGCCCAGCTTGGACAGGCGGCGGCCGCCGCAGCAAGGGCAGGATGTCGGGGCGGCAATGACCACTCGCTCCCGGGGCAGATGCTCGGAAAACGGCTTGCGCGCGGGGCGCTTGCGGGAAAAGGCCGTGACATTGGTGGTGTGGGCTGCAGCCGCTTCGGCGGCCAATTCGTCCTCGGTGGCCGAGGTCTCCAGGTCTTCCAACTGCAGCTCAAGCTGATCGAGAATCCGCGCGGAACGCTCGGAGCGTGACCCGAACTTCTCCCTGTTGTATTTGGCGATCAAAAGCTTCAGATGAGCGATCAGGGCTTGATCGCCGGAGACTTGGGCGCGGGCGGCGGCTAGCTCACTCCGAGCCGAAATCAGCGCCGCTTTGAGCGCTTCTATGTCGTCGGGAAGGTCGTCGTCAGGCTGGCAATCCATACCCAGAAGTGAATCACAAAATGCCCTGTTTGGCTTCCAATAAATGGCGGAAACCCAGAGAAAATCAGACTATCCGACCCGCTCTGGCCGGAACGTCAGGCGCGGGTTTCTCCAGTCGATACCGTCCAGCATATAGGCCAGTTGCGCCGCGGAAATGGCCACCACGCCGTCCGCCGGAGACGGCCAGATGAACCGCCCTTTCTCCAATCGCTTGTAACTCAGCTCAGAATGCAGACATTCCCGCCGCTTTGGCACAGCTTGTCCGCATAACCCACCCTTTCCATCCATTCAGCGGACGGCAGCTTGTCCTCGTCGGCGAGCGTCAGAACCGGGCCGGCAAGCGACTCTTGTTGCGCATCGACGACAACACTATTTGCGCGGTTCCGCCGCAATGGACCGACATGGTCTCCCCGGATCCCGAAGTCGCCATGGGGCAAGGACGCGCGGTTTTCCGGGTTGCGGATTTGCTGGAACTTTCTCGACTTGTGGAGCGCCTCTCCTCGGATAGGCGCTCCGAGGCACGATCTCTGTGTAAGGATATTTTTGCCGCACATGTAAGGGAAATGACGCCGCATGGGCGTTGATGTTGGTGATGCATTCCCGGAATATGCGGATGTTATGCGGCAAGTCCTGGGACTTCGGCTCTTGACAAGGCAGTCATATGCGGCATAGTTGTAATTACATTTATGTTTCCCAGCATCCTGGAGCTCGCTGTGCCGGCACGCAACGACCGCAAGCGCTCGAAGGCCGATGCCCTCGTCGAAGACGGCACTCTCAATCCGGCGCCCGAGAAGGTTGGCGATCCAAGGTTCCAGGAAGGCGGTTTCTTCGATCCGCGCGATATCGTGCAGGTGAAGTACGAGATGCTGCGCCGTGTCTCTGTCGAAAAGGCGTCGGTGACGGACGTGTCCGACGAATACGGCGTGTCGCGGCCAACCTATTACCAGGCCAAAGCAGACTTCGAGGAATCGGGCATTGCGGGGCTGGTGCCCAAGAAGCGAGGTCCCCGTGGGCCACACAAGATCCAGGCCGAACTGCTGACCTTTCTCAGAATGCAGCTTGCTCCGGGCGAGCCGATCCGTGCGCGCGACCTGGCGAAGTTGGTGCAAAAGGAGTTCGGCCTCGATCTGCATCCGAGAACAATCGAGCGCGCGGTCGGTGGAAAAAAAACGCCGAAATGATAGAGGCATTGGCGACCCCGTCGCCATTCTCGTCTTGTATCGTTGTTCAGTACGAGACGCTGCGCGCCGCCATGCTTGGCGAGACCCTGCCCCCAGCCGCCCGTAGCGGTTTGGTCGTCCTTCTTCATCGCGGCCTGTGGGCGTGGGTCCGCACGGTTGCTCTTGGAACCACCCGGCAAGAACCGATCCCGACGACCGCATTCGGCCCGTCTTATCCGGCGGAGCCCGGTGAACGTCGCGCCGTCATTCAGGTGCTGGCGACAATGGCAATGACCCTCAATGACCGGAGATCAGCATGAACGCATCGCTCAAAGTTCAAGCACATCACCTCGAACGGGGCGCCTATCTCTACATCCGTCAGTCGTCGATGCGACAGGTCATCGAGAACGTTGAAAGTACGAAGCGGCAATACGCCCTTCGCGGTCGGGCAATCGCGCTCGGCTGGCGTGACGAGCAAATCATTGTCATCGACAGCGATCAGGGGGAGTCCGGCGCGTCGGCGTCTTGGCGCGAGGGTTTTCAACAACTGGTGACTGATGTCGGCATGGGACGTGCGGGCATCGTCATGGGTCTGGAGGTGTCCCGTCTGGCAAGGAACAACGCCGACTGGCATCGCCTGCTGGAGATCTGCGCCCTCGCCGATACCCTGATTCTCGACGAGGACGGCGTCTACGATCCAGCCAGCTTCAACGACCGCCTCTTGCTTGGCCTCAAGGGAACGATGAGCGAGGCCGAACTCCATGTCATCAAAGCCCGATTGCGCGGCGGAATTCTGAACAAGGCCCGCCGCGGCGAGTATCGCTGTTCGCTTCCGACCGGATTTGTTTACGATGAGGCCGGCAGCGTTGTGCTCGACCCCGACACACAGGTCAGGGAGACGATCACCTACTTTTTTGAAACCTTCTCGCGGGTGGGATCCGCCTCCCAGACGGTGAAGGTGTTTCACAATGAGGGGCTTCACTTTCCATCGCGCGTCCGCAACCAAAAGACGGCGATTTTCCAGCTGCTGACCATATCGACGGCGATCCGGACGCTGAACAATCCGCGCTATTCCGGCGCCTACGTCTATGGGCGGCGCCATTATCGGCGAGCCGCCGATGGGAAGAAGTTACTCCGAAAGCGCGAATACAACGACTGGCTCGCCTGCATCCCGAGCGCCCATCCCGGCTATATCAGTTGGGAACAATTTCAGCACAATCTCAAGATCCTCGAATCCAATGGCCGTGGATACGAAGTCGCACGAGCTTCACCACCGCGAGAGGGCACGGCACTGCTGCAAGGGCGCGCGGTGTGCGGCTGCTGCGGCAGACATCTCAGAGTTCGATATACCGCCCGGCGCGGCAGGTTGGAGGCATGGTACGTCTGCGACCGCGCCTACGCCTCTCACGGAGAACCGACTTGCCAGTCGATTGCCGGCATCCCCATCGACGAAGCGATCGGCGAGTTGGTCGCCACCATGATGACGCCGGCTGCGGTCGAACTGGCTCTGGAGATCCGAAAAGAGATCGAAACTCGGCACGACGAGGCCGATCGGCTCCGTCTTCGCGCGGTCGAACGCGCCCGAATCGAAGCGGACCTCGCGCAACGGCGGTTTATGCTGGTCGATCCGAATAACCGACTCGTCGCCGATACGCTCGAACGCGAATGGAACGACAAACTGCGCGCTCTGGCCTTGGCGCAAGAAGAAAGGCAACGCGGGCAGCAGGAGGACCAGCGCGTCATCGACGCCGCCATCCATGATCGGCTGGTCACCATGACCACGGACTTCAAAGCGCTCTGGCGTGATCCGAACTTACCAAACCGCGAGCGGAAAAGGCTTCTCGCCTATGTCATCGAAGACGTCACGCTCATGAAATTGCCAGCGCAGGGGACGACCACGATCCATGTCCGCTTCAAGGGCGGCAGGACCGAGACGCTGACCACACAAAATCCCAAATCCTCCGCGCAGCAGGTAAAAACCCAAGGGAATGTGGTCGAACTCGTCGACAAGCTCCTCGACGATCACATTGCTTCCAAAATTGCCGAAATCCTGAACGAAAAGGGGATTCGCCCTGGCGGTTCCGCGCGGCGTGGCCAAGCCAACGCCCAGTTCACCGACTTGCGGGTGACCTATCTCGTCCACCAGTACGGACTCCGCTCGCGCTACGACCGACTGCGAGACAGGGGAATGTTGACGAAAATCGAGGCGGCATCCCAGCTTGGAATCACTGAAAGTACTCTTACCAGATGGGTAGCCCATGGTCTCGTCGCCAGACATGCCTACAATGGCTATGCTTATTTATACGAAGCCCCTGGGCCAAACCCGCCGGTCAAGCATAGCAGCCGATGGAACCCGCTCACCGACCGCGCGGCGGCGATCTGCCAAACATTGGAATCAAAATCATCGTAGCCAACCGAAGGAGATGCAGTATGAAGCCAGATAGTTGGCGTAAAGCGACATCCCCAAACCGTCATGCCAGATGATCTTGATCATATCGCCTCGGCGTCCGCGAAAGACGAAAAGATCGCCCGCATGGGGATCACGCCGCAGCGCTTCCTGAACCTGAAGCGCCAGACCGTTCATGCCACGCCGCATGTCAGTACGGCCAACCGCCAGCCAAACGCGGCAATTACTGGGAACTGGAATCATCGCCGCACCAAGGCCGCCAAGACCGCCGTCGCCAACTCCGGTGAGATACTTGCCGGAAGGCGAACGCGGGCGCCACCGTCCAACTCGACATCAATCACCGAAGCGGCCAACTTGTCCGGTGGGACCGAACCCGGCGAAACCACAATCTCGGCAAATCCGGGCGGTCCGCCCCGAAGCTCCCGACGCCAGCGATAAATCTGCCCGCTGTTGACATCCACCTGCCGTGCGACGGCACTGACCACCGCTCCCGGCGCAAAGGCCTCTGC
>Ga0302278_10006848_pt1 | contig 10663 bp, 9 predicted proteins | sample III_Bog_N3_2_FD_194543 | JGI IMG/M metagenome (GOLD analysis project Ga0302278, IMG submission 194543) | Peat permafrost microbial communities from Stordalen Mire near Abisko, Sweden - III_Bog_N3_2 | ecosystem: Environmental > Terrestrial > Soil > Wetlands > Peat | place: Sweden: Abisko... | reverse complement strand
GTAAGCCCAGTGATCCCCGCCGCTTCGGCGCAAATGTGCGCGCAAACCTCGGGCGATTCAAAAACCTCCGGCAGCCACTCCTCCGGAATCCCCGCGGCGGCAGCCACTTCGCTCGACCAGCGGCGGTGCGTCACATCCAAAAGCAGCGTGCCGCTCGCCTCCTGCACATCGATCGCATAGGTTCCCGTCAGCCGGTAGCGGACGTAATCCTTGGGGCAAAGAATGTGCGCCGTGCGCGCGAAGATCTCCGGCTCATGCGTCTTCACCCACAGCAGCTTGGTCAAAGTAAAGTTGGGCAGCGCCGGGTTGCAGGTCAGCTCGATCAGCCGCTCATACCCGATCTCGGCAGTCAGCCAGTCGCATTCGGGCTGTGTGCGCGTGTCGCACCAGATCAGTGAAGGGCGCAGCACCAGTCCATTCGCGTCCAGCAGCACCGCGCCATGCATCTGCCCGGTCAGCCCGATGCCGCCAATTGGCTCGCTCGGCGTGGGAGCGGCCGCAATCGCCCCGCGAATCGCGATCACCGCGGCCCGCCACCAGTCTTCCGGGTCCTGCTCCGCCCATCCAGGATGTTCGGTACGGAAAGGAGCATGTTCCTCACTGGCGGAACTGACAATCCGCCCCTGTTCATCCACCAAGACCGCCCGCGTTCCGCTCGTACCCACATCCATCCCCAGGAACCACATCGCCGAACCACCCTTCCGTAAATCGCTTTTCTAAAACCAACTTGCCGCGCTGGCAAGGATACCAGCTTTGACGCGGGACAAGAAAGCGCTGAATCGATCTCCCCTCCCAGCCGTTCGCGGGAAGCGCCAACGGAGTCTCCTGAAGAGTGAGTCCCGGAAAGCGGTTCCACTTCCCGCAGGTCCGGAAGGTCGAAGGTCCGTCCCGATGGTCGTCCCATCTTCCCGCAATCCGGTAAACGCTCTCGCACTGTGACAGATGACACAACATCCTCGCCCGTTTGAGCGGAAAATAAGTCTGTAGGCAGGGAGCCGAATTGCGGCGCCTGCCAGGAGACTTCAGAATGAGCGATCTAGCAACTTTGGCAGAATCGGTAGCAGTTGACCCACTCGTCGGCCACCCCGCCGATTATCACGTCTTTCACCAGTTCTTGGAGCGCTGCAAGGAATTGCCCGCGATTGTAACCACCGTCTGCTGGCCGCTCTCGGATGTCGCCCTGCGCGGCGCGGTCGAAGCCGTGGAGGCGGGAATCATCAAGCCGATTCTCGTCGGACCGGAAGAAGAACTCCTCGCCCTCGCGGCCAAAATCGGTGTGGACATCGCCGGCTACCCAATCGTCGAAGCCGCCACCGAAGCCAAAGCCGCGCAACTGAGCGTCGATCTGTGCCGCAACGGCAAAGCCCAGGCCATGATGAAAGGCAGCCTGCACACCGACGAACTGATGCGCGTGGCCATGGGGCGCGACACCGGCCTGCGTACAAGCAAGCGCATTACCCATGTATTCGTGATGGATACCCCGGCCTACGCGCGCACACTGCTCATCACCGATGCCGCCATCAACATCGAGCCCGAGCTCGAAGACAAAATCCATATTGTGCAGAACGCAATCGACCTTGCCCACGCCCTCGGCATCCCTGAGCCCAAAGTCGCCTTGCTTTCCGCCGTCGAAACGGTCAATCCAAAAATCAAGTCGACCCTCGACGCCGCCGCGCTCTGCAAAATGGCCGACCGCAAGCAAATCACCGGCGGCATCCTCGATGGCCCCCTCGCCTTCGACACGGCCGTAAGCGCCAAAGCCGCCCAAATCAAAGGCCTCGTCTCTCCAGTCACCGGTCAGGCCGACATCCTCGTCGTCCCCGACCTCGAATCCGGAAACATGCTCGCCAAACAGCTCGAGTATCTGGGCGGAGCGCAACTCGCCGGCATCGTCCTCGGCGCAAAAGTCCCAGTCATCCTCACCAGCCGCGCAGACTCAGCCGAAACCCGCCTCACCTCCTGCGCGGTCGCAGTTCTGCTCCACTACGCCCAAAACCCGCTGGGATAGGAACGAAGCGATCGAGCATCTACTGCCTGAACCAATCCGCAGCGTTTACAGGTCGGAGATGAGCGTATGCTAATTCGTCGTTGGCACAAAAAGTCGCCTCCAGGGACCCTGCGGCTTCAGGCCAATCTCTACGCAATCCGGCAACACAACGCTCCCCAGGAAAGTCAGTTCGGCGACTTCTGAGGGAGTTCCATCAAACTCGCTGCAAACAGCGAAGGTACTTGGTCCTCGAGGAGACTTCCTCCCTCCCACGCATCGCGGGGAGCCCGAGTTGAACCGGCAAAACTTAGGCTCAGGGTCGCCCTTCAGAATTTCACCTGTTCGTACTCTCAAGACAACCGGAAGCTTCTCCCAGGAGGGACTCTCGAAGTGTCTCAGCCCATACCCAATCGGAACCTCGGCGGTTCCGGGCCAAAAGAAAACACGGCGATTTAGACTCTCAACCTAATCCGGCAGATTCCACCCGTCTTCAAATGCAAAATTCCCCGCATGAAGCGGACCTTGACTTTGTATGCGGACATCTTTTCCGCCTGTATCGATTGTCTGGCTCTGTTGACGACGCACTTTCAAGAGGTCAGGTCTACTGGCCATTTCAATCAGTTTAGCAGCACTTTCCAAATGGCGCGTCGCACAAATCAAACTGAGGTTGTCTTCCGAAGTGAAGTGGAATGCGAAAGGACGAAGATCGCAGACTTTTTCTAGATCGAATGACATTGTAGACAGACAATATCAAATCTGCGCGCCATAGAAAAGCATCCCAAAAGCGAATCGTCTATTTCGAGTCCTCTACCAAAGAGTCTTGACGCCCGAGGCCAAGATGCGCCTGTCGCAGCTAATGACCGAGACGTCAAAGTAGACTGCAGTTGCCGCAATCATTCGGTCCGGCATATCTGGGACTTCAGTGCGAGAGACCTGTCGCATGGATTCAACAACGGCAGCGGTGAAAACGGCCTCAATGAAGACATGGTCAGGATCGGCAATTGCTCGCGCAATTTCCTCATAGGCAACGACAGGCAGACGGCCTTTCTCAACCAGGTAAACCAGTTCGGCAAGGCTGATGGATGAAATCGCTATCGAATGCCGCGCCTTCGCCGCCTCGAAAATAAAGGATCGCGCCACCGCGGAAAGTCTGGCGTCGCCGAACAAATACCATAGAGCCGTGTGAGTGTCTGCAACGCCCGCGACCGTCAAAAGGCTTCACCAAAGTTCTTGAACATCTCCGCCCGATTCGCGTCGATCTCCTCAGCGGACGGGGCCTTTCCGTATTTGGCCAGCATACCGTACCCGGTCTTGAACGGAACAACCGAAGACGGTGCCTCGAAATTGGGCGCAAGCTCCCGTTCGAGGATCACCTGGACATAGCTGGTGACCGAAATACCCTCCGCGTTCGCCCGCGCCTTAAGGGCAGTTTCAAGCTGAACTGGAAGTTCAATCGTCATCTCTGATTACCCTTCTCAGGATTCATGCGTAAATACGACTTGTCAGAATCCTGATTGCCTCAATGCTTCGCGTTCCCGGTCGAAGTCTGCCATGGTGTAGTCTTCGTAGACTCCGTGGGACTTCAGGAATCCATCGAGCTCGTACCGGGTGCCGAATCCGAGCAACTGGCGCAGTTCAGGCTTGGTGATTCGGCCTGTGGTGAATTCACCAAGGGCGAGCGCCTCCAACGCGCGTCGCGAGAGATCGCTTTCGGGCGCACCCATTCGGACTGCCAGTTCATCGGGGATTTGGACATTGATATCCATGCTCGGTCACCGTTCGACTTCAGTATAACCCGATTGAGGAAAACTCGAGCATAATGAGGGAGGAGGGCCCGCTATATCAGTTCTCGATTGGTGCCAATGCCCCGCAGTTGAAAGCACTCCCGGCAAAGTAAGCGGCGCTTGGGTTTTTCGCAATACCCGCATGCCGGTAGCCACGGTCTTCGAGAATTTGGAAGATTTGAGCGTCGAGGAAATGATGGAGCAATTCGACGTGACCCGCGAACAGATTGAGCCTGTGTTTGAGTTCGTGGCGCATAGCCTGCGGGCTTACACGCCCGAACTGTCGGAACCGCCAGCTCTGGCGGTAGAGGCTGGCGCGGTTAACAGCCTGTGGTGAAAGTCTGGTCTTGAAAGGGCACGACTTCAGTCGTGCCGATAAAGCCAATAAAATCAATGGGGCTTTAGCCCCTGAGGTACAGTTTTTCGAACTTCTCGACTTTTGCCACAGGCTGTTAAACCTGCGCAGGACATGGTGGAGCTTTTTGCTCCGCTTCGGGGTGTCAATCTCGATTTCGAGCGCGACCGGGCCTAAACGCCGTTAGCTCGTCCGCACTCCACCTGACGCATGCCGCTCACTTCACCGCCGTAACCGTCCCCTCCAGCGGCGTCGCCTCCGATGAGTCCCCAACATGAATCACAAACTTCCCCGCATCCATCTTCCAATCCTTGCTCGCTTCATCCCAATACGAGAAAGAACGCGCATCCAGATTCAGAGTCACGTGCCTGGTCTCTCCCGCCGCCAGCCGCACTTTCTCAAATCCCTTTAACTCCCGCTCCGGCCGCGTAACAGTCGCCCCCGGCTCCGAAACATAAAGCTGAGCCACCTCCGCTCCAGCCACGCTCCCGGTATTGGTAACATCGAAACTAACGCTCGTCGACCCGCCAACCTTCACCGTCGGCGCGACGCTGAAGTTCGAAAACGAAAACGTCGTATAACTCAAACCGAATCCAAACGGGTACAGCGCGTGTTTCCCGCTCGTCGTCCAGTAGCGGTAACCCACCATCAGCTTGTCCGTATACTTCACATGCGGAATCCCATCCGCTTCGTTCTTCGAATAGTAGATGCTATAAGAAGGGTTATCCTCCCAGGCCCGGTCAAAGCTCACCGCCAGTTTGCCCTCGGGATTCCGCTTCCCCAGCAGCACCTCCGCCACCGCCGTACCGCCCTCCTGCCCAGCGTAGTAGCTTTGCACAAATGCCGGAACCTTCCCCAGCCAGCGCCGCGTATCCACCGCGCCCCCGGCGGTCAAAAGAACCACCGTATGGGGATTCGCCGCCGCCACCGCCTCAATGAGTGCCTCCTGGCCCCACGGCAGCTCAAACGTGCGGTCCCACCCTTCGCTCTCCGTAGTCGCGTCATAACCCACCGAAAGCACCACAGCATCCGCCTTCGCCGCCAGGCGCCGCGCTTCCTCCGATACCAGCCCCGCCTCCGGAGCCAGCCCCAGCGCCAGCCGCACTCCCGGCGTCCACGGCGTATAGTCCGCCTCAATGTGAATTGGCTGCCCCGCCGTCAGTTCCAGAGTCGTCGAAAGCGGGCTTTGCCCCTCGCGATGCGGCTGGTCCAGCACCTGCCGCCCATCCACCTTCACCGTATAGAAGTCCTCGCCGTTCGCCGCCGCCAGCAGCAGAAACCTCCCGCTCACCGCCGGCTTGTAAGTCGCCGTATAGCGCAGGCTGCGCGGATTCGGATCGGTTTCGTCCCACGCCGCTGCCTTCAAATCGTTGATCTGCGCCTGCGTACTCTCAACCGCCTTGCCCTCAAACTTGTGATTGGCAAAGGTCTCAACCCGCACCTCGCCCTCGAACCGCGTGTTGCCGAAGATCTCCCCAACTTCCGGCAACCCGCGCGTGTACACCACATTCACCCCCGCCTGCGCTCCCAGATTGCTCAGCCCCGTCAGGAGGCTCACCGGCTCCCAAGCCGTCGCCTGCGACGACCCACCTCCACCGGGATTCGCCGGATAAGCGTCTGGCCCAATCAGCGCAATGGTCTTCACCTTCGCCGGGTCGATCGGCAGCAGTGGCCCGTCGTTCTTCAGCAGCGTAATGCTCTCCCGCGCCCCGGCCAGCGCCGCGGCCCGGTCGGCCACCGAGTAGACCGGCAGCAAATCCACCTGCTGCGGCCGGGCATCCGGCCCAATCCAGCCGTAGCGCAGCGCTACCCGGAACAACCGCAGAATCTTGTCGTCGATCGTCGCCTCCTTCACCGTTCCCGCCTGCACCGCTGGAAGCAACTCCTTTTTGTTCATGAATTTGGCGTACGGCATCTCCAGGTCCAGCCCGTTGTTCGCCGCGCCCACTGCGTCATAAGTCGAGTCCCAGTCGCTCATCAGCAATCCCTGAAATCCCCATTCGCCCTTCAGCACTTTCAAATTCAGGAACGGGTTTTGCGTCGCGTGGACCCCGTTGATCAGGTTGTAGGAGTCCATCACGGCGGTCACCTGCGCTTCCTTCACCGCCGCCTCAAACGCCGGCAGGTAGAGCTCGCGCAGCGTACGCTCATCCACATCCGAGCTCACATTGTGCCGGTCATACTCCTGGTTGTTGGCGGCAAAGTGCTTCACCGTCGCGCTTACACCCTCCGACTGCACTCCCTCGATATACTGCACAGCCAGCCGGCCATTCAAATACGGGTCTTCGGATAAATACTCGAAATTGCGTCCACTCACCGGAGACCTGGCGATATTCACCCCCAGGGCGAGCAGAAAGTTCACTCCGCGCGCCCGCGCGTCCCGCCCAAGCCCCTCGCCCACCTGCCGCGCCACCGCCGGATCCCAGGTCGCCGCCAGCGCCGCGCCACCCGCATACGCCGTCGTCGGACCCCACGAGCGAACTCCCATCGGGCCATCCGACATCTTCAACCGCGGCAAATCGATCGACCCAATCGCCTGCGTAAACATCCAATCCGTGCCGCCGATCAACTCAATCTTCTGCTCAAGCGTAAGTTTGGCCAGCATCGCATGGGCCTGTGCCTCAATCGCGGGCGAGTCGGGCCCAGGCCCCGACTGCTCCGGCGACTGTGCCGCGGACGGAGACGGCGTCACAACAGAGCCGAGCCCGGAAGCCAGCAGCGCAACCGTGAATATTGCCCGAACAAACGATTGTGTAAAGACGTTTCGATGGATTCGCATGAGAATTCTCTTTTCGACCCGAAGCCTAAACCGCCGGACGCCTGCTTGGCAAACATGGTCCCGTATCGCCCCTCCCCCACGGCTTCCGGATGCGTGAATGCGCCGGCCTGGCGTTCGGTCTACGCACCGTCATTTGAATCTCCACAGACCGCGCCGTCGATCGTCTCGCCATCCGGAAGCCCGCCGCACGATCCGTACGGAACCGCGCGCACCAGGAAAATCTCCCCACTCCCGTTTGCCGGCCATGCCCGTCGCGCTATACTTCTTGTATTAGCTTGACCAAAAGCTTTGGCATCCTTCCCGTGCCCAGGCAAAGACGGATCTCATGCTGCCCATCACCAGCCATCACGCGCCAGACGACTGTGTCAATTGCGAACACCGCCACCTGCGGATGTTCTGCAATCTCACTCCGGACGCCCTGCGCGACTTCGACTCGATCGGCGTTCTCGTCGGTCACTCCCGCGGAGCCAAGCTCTTCACCGAGGGCGACACCGCGCGCAACGTCTTCGTTTTGTGCACCGGACAGGCAAAAATCTCCTCCACTTCCCGGGAAGGCAAGACGATGATCCTCAAAATCGCCGGCCCCGGAGACCTCCTCGGTCTGAATGCCGTCCTCGCCGAAGTGCCCCATGAAGTCACTGCGGAAACCATCGAGCCCTGCCAGGTGAAAACCATGCGCAAGGAAGAGTTTATGGACTTCCTGAACCGCCATGGCGTCGCCAGCATGCACGCGGCCCAATCCCTCTCCGCGGAATACATGACCGTCTTCCAGGATGCGAAACGGCTGGCCCTCTCCAGCTCCGCCGCCGGACGCCTCGCGCACCTTCTCCTCGAGTGGGGACGCACCGCCTCTACCAGCCGCCAGGAAATCCGCTTCACCATGGCCCTCACCCACGAAGAGATCGCCAACATGGCAGGCACTTCGCGCGAAACCGTCACCCGCCTTCTCAATCAGTTCCGCCGCGATAAGATGATCAGCATCAAAGGCGCCAGCATGACCATCCTCAAGCCGGAAGCTCTCGACCGCCTCACCGCCTGACCGCTCCGCTCTCCCGAGTCCGCATCGAGCGGAGAAGTTCCAAAATCAACTCAGCTTTGAAATCCCAAATTACCCCCCTTGGCGGCCAGCCCCAGATCAGTCGCGTTTTCCTTAATGGAATCCCATAAATTCCCGATGAGAAAGGAGAGCCAGCGCTGTCCGGATCCCCAAATCCCGGACGGCCCGGTGCTCCGCGCGGCCGCCCCTCCCACTTCATCGTGCGTGAACGCCGGCCGTTGAGTTCAGGAAAGCAAGAGGATCATCGCAATGCGTACACAGGTAACGCCGGAAAACGTGGAAAAAGCAAACTCCCAGTTCTGGGAGCAGATGCTGGGAATGCGCCTGGAGCGCATCGGCCCCGGCTCCCCGGCCGGCGCGGACTCCGCCTCCATCGATCACCTCCATGTGATGGGCTGCTGCGAACTCGCCGGAGTGTGGAGCGGCCTCATCGAGGTCCGCCTCTCCATGGGCCTTGCCCAGGTAGCCACCGCGGCCATGCTCATGCAGGCGCCCGAAGCGGTCCTCTCCGAGGACCTTCTCGACGCCACCAAAGAAATCGCCAACATGATCGCCGGAACCATCAAGTCGGTCTTACCTCGCCCCTGCACCATGACCGTTCCCCACGCGGAGATCGAAAACCGCGATGTCTCCTCACTCGACCGCACGCCCGGCGTCCTCAGCGTCTATTTCGAAAATGATGCGGGAACGCTCCTCGTCCGCGTCTGCGAAACCGGCGTGGAAGCGTCCATCCCGGAACCAAAATCGGCTCAGAGCTGGATGCGCCCGGTCGCCGCGCTCGCCTGAACTCCGCCCTGGTTGGCCCCGCGGCGCCCCCGAAAAACCCGGCAAATCGCCCCGCACCCCAAAATTTATATTGCTTTTTCATGCCGGATATCGCTACTTTAAAGAATGGACACCACCCACCTGCATTTCTACCCCTGTAAATTCCCAGACACAATCTAGGCATTCCTCTGCGCATCGGTGCGCCGAGGACTTCTTGCAATCGATTTCAGAAATTCCGGGAAATCGAATCGCACCACTCTACCCTGATTCATCTTGGAGGAGTAACGCATGAGATTCCGTAGTCTTCAAAGCTTCATCGGTGCGGCGGCCCTGCTGCTGGCATTTGCCTTGGTTCTGAATCAAAATTCATCGGCACAAACATTCCGTGGCGGCATCAACGGAACCGTCACTGATCAGTCTGGGGCGGTGATCCCTGGGGCAACGGTCGATGCAGTCGATGTCGCCACCAGCATTTCCCACAAATCCGTGAGTTCCAGCGCCGGCGAGTTCATTTTTCAAGAACTTCCTCTTGGCGCCTACTCCGTCACGGTTTCGGCAAGCGGATTCCAGACTGCGAAATACAACAACGTCTCAGTGATCGCGGGAACCATTTATACCCTTCCCGTTAAACTCTCTGTCGCTTCCGGAGCGGAGACAGTGGAAGTATCGGCTGCCGCACTCGCACTCGACACCACTTCCACCACCCAGACCAGCGTCATTGAATCCGAGAGTGTGCAGGACGCTCCACTCAATGGCCGCGACTTCACGCAGATGGTGGCTTTGGCGCCGGGCTTCTCAAACTCCGGCGCAGGCGGTTACGGGTCCCTCAACGGCACACGCGCAAACCAGATCAACTGGCAAATTGACGGAATCGACAACAACGATCTCTGGCACAACATTCCGGCCGTGAATCAGGGCGGAGTCTCGGGTATCGCCGGCGTCATTCTGCCCCTCGACGCCGTCGACCAGTTTTCCGTCCAGGCACAGGCCGCTCCGGAGTCGGGCCGGAATCCCGGCGGAAGCGTGAACCTGTCCTTGAAGTCGGGAACCAATACCCTTCACGGCTCCGCCTACTACTACAACCGCAATGAGGCATTCGGAGCCATTTCTCCCATCGTCGAGGCAAACGGACTCCCAAAACAGAAGGTCCGTAACTACAACTTCGGCTTTTCCGCCGGCGACAAGATCATCCGCGACAAGTTGTTCGCCTTCGTCACATTTGAAAAGCAGCGTTTTGTCATCGGCGTCCCGTCGGCGGGCACGGTGCCTTCCACCGCGTACCAAAATCTGGCGCTCGGTCTGAAGTACACCCCAGCCGGTTCGACGACACCGGTTTCCTACACACCGAACCCTGTCGCCGTCAATCTCTTGAAACTTCTGTACCCGTCGGACACCCTCGCCGGGGCCGCGGCCTCTCCCAACTACACCAGTGCGGTCCCTGAATTCGGTTACAGCTACAACGGCACCGCAAAGCTGGACTGGGCGATTTCTCCCAAGGACACGCTCTCCGCTCACTGGTTTGTCGGCCAGGGCAATCAAGTCGCCCCCGTCGGTTCGGACCTGCCCGCGTACTACGAAGTCGCCCCGATCCATGTGCAGAATTACGCAATCACCTACAACCACATCTTCACCCCAACCATTGCCAACCAACTCTTGGCGGGCGTGAACTACTTCAATCAGGTATTCAATGACGCGCAAACCGGGTTCAACATCGCAACTGCCGGGCTGGTTACCGGCGCTCACTACCTGAACGCGCCGAAGATCACCATCGCCACCTTCGCCGCAACTGGCGAGACTCCTCCGGAAGGCCGCAACGACATCACTGGCCACTTGACCGACGACCTTTCCTGGACAATCGGAAAGCACGAACTGAAGTTTGGCGGCGAGTTTCGGCAAGCCCAGTTGGACGAGTTCTATCACCGGCACGCCACCGGTG
>Ga0302278_10006846_pt1 | contig 10666 bp, 12 predicted proteins | sample III_Bog_N3_2_FD_194543 | JGI IMG/M metagenome (GOLD analysis project Ga0302278, IMG submission 194543) | Peat permafrost microbial communities from Stordalen Mire near Abisko, Sweden - III_Bog_N3_2 | ecosystem: Environmental > Terrestrial > Soil > Wetlands > Peat | place: Sweden: Abisko... | reverse complement strand
GCCTCCACCACCGACATGGCGGAGAAGAAGATCACGTTCTCCGAGATCGGCACCGATCTGTATGCCTTCACCGCCGAAGGCGATCCCAATTCGGCGGTGATCGTCGGCGACGACGGCTGCATCGTTTTCGACGCCCAGGCGACGCCGGCGATGGCCAACAAGGTGATCGAGCGGGTTCGCACCGTCACCGACAAGCCGATCAAATATGTCGTGCTGTCGCATTATCACGCGGTGCGGGTGCTCGGCGCATCGGCCTATCACGCGGAGGCCGTGATCGCCTCGCAGGAAACCCGCCGGCTGGTCGAGGAACGCGGCCAGCAGGACTGGGATTCCGAATATGGCCGCTTTCCGCGGCTGTTCCAGGACGCCCAGAGCATCCCCGGCCTGACCTGGCCGACCCTGACCTTCGAAGGCGAGATGTCGATCCATCTGGGGAAGCGCGAGGTGCGGCTGATGCAGCTCGGCGCCGGACACACCTCCGGCGATATCGTGGCATGGGTGCCGGACGCGGAGGTGATGTTTTCCGGCGACCTGATCGAATACCATTCGGCCTGCTACTGCGGCGACGCGCATCTGCGCGAATGGCCGGCGACACTGAACGAGATTCGCGCCTTCAATCCCAAGGCGATCGCGCCGGGGCGGGGCGACGCGCTGAAGGGCGTTGCCACCGGGCGCGACGCCATCGCCATGACCCGCGATTTCGTCACCTCGCTGTATGGCGCGGCCGAAACCGCGGTCGCCCGGGGCCGCAACCTCAAGGAGACGATGGCCGCGACCCGCGAAGTGATGGATCCGAAATTCTCGAAGTTTGCGATCTACGAGCACTGCCTGCCGTTCAACGTCTCGCGCGCGTTCGACGAGGCCTCGGGAATCGACGACCCCGTGATCTGGACCGACAAGCGCGACCAGGAAATGTGGGCAAGCCTGCAAGGAGGATGACCATGAATATCAACACCTCGCCCGACCTGATCGGCCGGAGCTCCGTCAACATCACGCCGGGCTACATGTCCGGCTTCGGCAACAGTTTTGAAACCGAGGCGCTGCCCGGCGCGCTGCCGATCGGGCGCAATTCGCCGCAGCGCTGCCCCTACGGGCTATACGCCGAACAGCTGTCGGGCTCGCCGTTCACCGCGCCGCGCGGCAGCAATGAGCGCTCGTGGCTGTATCGGATCCGGCCGTCGGTGAAGCATTCCGGCCGCTTCGGCAAGGTCGATTCCGGGCTGTGGCGCACCGCGCCGTGCCACGAGGTGGAGATGCCGATCGAACAGTTGCGCTGGGATCCGGCGCCGATCCCGAAGACCGACATGACGTTTCTGCAGGGCGTGCAGACCATGACCACGGCGGGCGACGCCAACACCCTGGCCGGCATGGCCGCGCACGTCTTTCTCGTCACCCAATCGATGGTCGAGCAGCATTTCTACAATGCCGATGGCGAGATGATGTTCGTGCCGCAGCAGGGCAGCCTGCGGTTCGTCACCGAGTTCGGCCGGATCGATGCCGAGCCCGGCGAGATCGTGGTGATCCCGCGCGGCGTCAAATTCCGCGTCGAGATTCCGGCCGGCCCGGCGCGCGGCTATCTCTGCGAAAATTACGGCGGCGCCTTCACGCTGCCGGAGCGCGGTCCGATCGGCGCCAATTGCCTGGCCAATGCGCGGGATTTCCTGACGCCGGTCGCGGCCTATGAAGACAAGGACACCCCGACCGAATTGTTCGTGAAATGGGGCGGCTCGCTGTTTTCGACCAGGCTGCCGCACTCGCCGATCGACGTGGTGGCCTGGCACGGCAATTACGCGCCCTACAAATACGATCTGCGCACCTTCTCGCCGGTCGGCGCCATCGGCTTCGACCATCCCGACCCGTCGATCTTCACCGTGCTGACGTCGCCGTCGGAAACCGCCGGAACCGCCAATATCGACTTTGTGATCTTCCCGGAGCGCTGGATGGTGGCCGAAAACACCTTCCGTCCGCCATGGTATCACATGAACATCATGTCGGAGTTCATGGGGCTGATCTACGGCGTCTATGACGCCAAGCCGCAGGGCTTCACGCCGGGCGGCATCAGCCTGCACAATCTGATGCTTCCGCATGGCCCCGACCGCGAGGCCTTCGACCACGCCAGCAACTCGGAACTGAAGCCGGTCAAGCTGACCGGCACCATGGCCTTCATGTTCGAGACCCGCTATCCGCAGCGCATCACCGCGCATGCCGCGAAATCCGCAACCTTGCAGCAGGATTACGCCGATTGCTGGAAGGGCCTGGAAAAGCGGTTCGATCCGAATAGGCCGTGAATTTGAGAACCCACCCTTGTCATTGCCGGGCTTGACCCGGCAATCCATTTGCTTTCGAAAGATGGATGCCCGGGTCAAGCCCGGGCATGGCGACTGCCGGAGAGCTATGTGACGCATCCCAACGATCCCGGGCTTCGTTCCTTCATCAACGTCGATCCCGTGTCGGACTTCCCGATCCAGAACCTGCCCTATGGGGTGTTTTCGACCGCGGCGTCGCCGACGCCGCGGGTCGGGGTCGCGATCGGCAACTTCGTTCTCGATCTCGCGGTTCTGGAAAGCGAAGGCCTGGTCGATCCCGCCGCCGGGCGGGGCGTGTTCGCGCAAGCCTCGATCAATGCCTTCATGGCGCTGGGACCCGAGGTCTGGTCGCGCACCCGGGCGCGGATCAGCGCGCTGTTGCGCCACGACAATCCCGAGCTGCGCGACGACGCCAAGCTGCGTGAGCGCGCGCTGCTGCCGATGGCGGACGCCAGGCTGCTGCTGCCGGTCGCGGTTGCCGGCTACACCGATTTCTATTCGTCGAAGGAGCATGCCACCAATGTCGGCACCATGTTCCGCGACAAATCCAATCCGCTGCTGCCGAACTGGCTGCACATTCCGATCGGCTACAACGGCCGCGCCTCCACCGTCGTGGTCAGCGGCACCAGGGTGCGCCGGCCGCGCGGCCAATTGAAGCCGCCGAACGCCGAACTGCCGATTTTCGGCCGGAATGACAATCAGCGACGCATGACCCGCGCAGAAATACCTCTTCGCCGTTCACCGCCCTTGATCGCGCCGCCAAGCCGCCGGGCTGGCTTTGACGCGTCGTGCGAAAACCCGCGTGAAATGGCTCTGATCGGCAAAGCCGGTGTCCAGGGCGATCTGGCACAACGGATCGTCGGTATTGAGAATGAGCTGCTTCGCCCGCTCCACGCGCTGATGAAGCAGCCATTGATGCGGAGCACATCCGATCGTTTGCTTGAAAGCCCGGCTAAAATGACCGGTAGACAGGCGACAGGCACTGGCCAGTTGCGGGAGACCGAGATCGCCCGACAGGTTCGCCCGTAACATTTCCTTTGCCCGCCTCTCCTGCCAGGGTGCCAAGCCTCCCTTACTGAATTTCGGTTGAAACTCGTTTGGCGTGTAGGTTTTGACCAGATGCGCAATTACGGCACGCGCGGCGAAATCGGTAAATATTCGGTTCGTTTGATCCGGCTTAGCCAGTGCGGGAAGCAACGCCAGCGCACAATTCTTCAACACGGCATCGTCGCGCGCTGGGCCCGAGGGGCAACGCAGCATGATCGTCGCAGATCCTTCTTCCGAAGTGATTTCATCAAGAGCCGATTGGGGAACACAGAAATTTACCACATCAAAGGGGCCTCTAATGTCCGCCCGCCAGGCCTTCCGCATGTCGTTAATGTGCATCGCGCCCGCTTGTACAATACCGGGCGATTCATGTTCTTCATCACACCAGATGTCATAGGCTTCCAACCTTTCGAGATGAACACAGGCGACATAGGAATCGCGCTTAATCGTCCCATCCGTCATCCCGTGACCAGCACTTTTGCGAGCCATACGCGTAATTGCAAAATCGCCGCCTCCAATCGTGCTAAATGAAAGCCGCTCGACTACATCCACGCGATTGGGAGAGGTTTGGGCAAATACGATACTTGTCCCTGCCTGATCATCAATTGGCTGCCTGAACTGCGGTCCCACGCACTTTTCTGCCATCGAGATGTGAAACATGATTTGCCGCCTTTGCGTTTCAGATTGAAGACGCTGAATTGGTTGCGCCTCTCGGTTTTCTTAAACGCACAGTAATCAATTGCGGTTGTTGCTCCATCGCACTTAGGTTTCCTTTAGTTTGCGATAACCTATACGCAGGTCTTAAGGCGCCCTTCCATGACGAGGGAAAATAATTATGGTCGCCTTTTTGATGTGCAGTGTTTTCAACATCTTGAGTATCAAACGGTCAGATGCACCCGGGGCCTTGCTTGTCATTTTCAGCAACAATCAGATGTTGCCGATCCGGGATCGCACCAAACCTGAAGCGAGCGGAGCCTCGATGTAGCGTTAAAGCTGACAATCAAATCGGGTTCTGATTGAACAGTTCGGCCACCATCGCAGAGTCAAGGTAGGCGCGAACCTCGACAATGCGGTCCGCGTCGAAGCGAACCACCCAGCAATAATGATTGTCGAAACGCATGCCGTTGCGCGCGATTGCATCGGAGACGAGTTCGACCACCGCCGTGTTCGTTGCGACGATCAAGTTGGTCACGCGCAGCTGAGCTCCCTTCGGAAGCACCTTGCCCAGTTTGACGAAGGTCGCGTCCTGGAAGGCGCGCTTGGAGCGATAATGACCGGCAAGCGGGTGGGTGCCCAGTCGATGCCATCGTCGACATGCGCGAAGAAAGCTCCTCCATCGCCGGTCTCAAGACCCCTGAATGCTTCGCGAACATAGTCGGATGTGACGGCCATCGGGTATCTCCTGATTTTGCTGATGCCTAAACGACTTCGTCCACCGGCGGTCTCTCGTTTTGTTGGGGTTCACTCCGCGGACCGAGACATCAATCGTAACGGCGAATATGCCCCTGCTGCGTGGCTTGAGTTCCTTCAGGCACCTGCGATCGGTTCCGAAATCGGGAAGGACACAATCGCGACTGCGCCTTTTGTCCCAAAGCGCTGATCTATTGTGCCGTCAAGCCCGCGCGCGAGTTGCTGAATGATTCCAAGTCCCTGCCCTGGTCGAATGTATTCGGGACCGGATCCGTCATCCGTCACACGGCATTCAACACTGGCCCCACGTTTCCTTAGCTCGATCCGAATCGTTCCGCCTACATCTGCGAACGCATGCCGGGACGCATTCGTGATAAGCTCGGCGACGATCAAGCCAAGCCTCCAACACTGCGCCGAACTCAGTTGGAGCGTCTGTTCCACCAGGACGAGCTCGATGCCGTTATGCCGCAACTTTGCGCGGCTGATCGATTGACAAAGCTCCCGCAGATAGGCGGCGGCGTCGATCCGCCTGTTTGCTGTCGGCATCTGCAACGCCCGATATACGCGGGCATGGTCGTATAGATGCTCGATTACGTTGGCCAAGGCGACCTTGACATCGCAGTTGTTCGAACGCTCGACTGCGCAGGAAATAATGCCGATAGTTGATGTCAGTTCGTTGTTGATTCGATGCATCATCTCCTGCAGTAAGAAAAACTCGCCTGGATTGCTCATCCAGGCCTCCTCCACTCTGATCGGAATATGCTTGCTCTTCTTGCCCAACGCGTTGCTGTCTGCGATTTGCATGCCGAAGCTCCTGCTATTTGATAACGAACAGGCTAGTAGTGAGCCTTGACGGTGGCTTGAAATTTTGGCTGCCAAGTTGTCGATTCCCGCCGTCGCGGAGGATGTTATTATCGGGCGCCCGACTTGATCACGGCCTACGACTTGTCGGCGAAGCCTGAGTCGTCACATCTAGTGGCGCTGATGTTGCGGATATGCGCGCCGCTGGCGCAACGGCATTCATTATAGCGATCAGGAACGGCACGATCGCGATCAACGCCGTAACAGCGAAGATAGCAAGCGCGGCGGCGAATTTGAACGAAAAGCCTTCGGCGTTTTCCGTGAAGGACGCCAGTCGCGACCTTCGTTTGATGGGGGCGGCGGACATTACATTCATCCGATCGATGAGGGATCGCTCAACAGACAGCCGCGGCCGTCGGTCGCTCAATGTGCATACTTCGTAAAGAGCATGTCGTGGTTTTTGGCGTTGGCCTCGTGGCAAGGGAAACATGTCTCATGCTGAGCCGCGTCGACCGGTTTGCCATTGATGAACCGGCCAAAACCCCAACCGCCCGTCGCTGCGTTGCTGGTTGATCTCTTCGGATTTTTTGGTCGTGTCCATCAGTGAATCTCCTCGGTTCAGCGTCAATCTCAGGCAGCACGACTAGCGTTATGCGCTGGTTGAGAACTAGGTCGGGAAGAATCGCTTGAATTGTACAATTCTGACTCAAACCAACGACGCAACAACATCCGTCGAAAAGCCGCAAAGCTCGGCCAGACCTCTTGATCGCGCCCGCGTTGTATTAAGATCGAGTTCAACAAACAGGAACCGTTTTGTAAAAAACCTCGGACACAATCGGCGATAGAATTTCCGGAACGGATCGGCGCGAGGCATGCGGGAAATACCTAGTGATATATCGTTCGTCCGGAACGATCCTGCTTCCTGAAGTGGCGTCCGGTGCGGACTCGGAGATTGCTTCCATGGCTACGCTGACAATCGACGACGGACGGTCGTCCTGCGACGCTGCGTCGACGCTCGCAGGAGCCGCACAAACAGCGGGTCCCGCTAACATGGCAGGTGGAAAAGACCGAATTCAGCGAAAGTTGACGGCCATTTTAGCCGCGGATGTCGCGGGTTACTCACGGCTGATGAGTCGCGACGAACGCGGCACGATGAAGACGCTCTCTGCTTATCGGCAGCTCATGGATGACCTCATCGCCCAACATGGCGGCCGGGTGGCCAACACCGCCGGTGACAGCGTCCTCGCCGAATTTCCGAGTATTTTCGACGCCGTAGAATGTTCCGTCAGCGTACAGGTGAGACTAGGCACAGCCGCCGCCGGGCTGCGCGAAGACGCCGCGCTACGGTTCAGGATCGGCATCCATCTTGGCGATGTCATGGTTCGGGGTAGTGATCTACTCGGCGATGGCGTCAATATCGCAGCAAGGCTGGAGGGCATTGCGGAACCCGGAGGCGTATGCATTTCAGGCGTCGTTTTCGAACAGATCGACGGGAAAATCGATCTGTCATTCCGATCGCTCGGCATGCAGTCCCTTAAAAACATCGCCAGACCGATCGAGGCCTACGCAATTGAACTCAACAAGGAAGAGCGTTTGCCGCCGGATCATGGCCCCACCTCGGCGTTGTTCCGGCAGGAAATCAAATATTGCCGCTCCGAAGATGGCGTGCGGCTGGCCTACTCTTTGGCCGGCAACGGACCCCCGCTGGTAAAATCTGCGAACTGGATCAATCATCTCGAGCTTGATTGGGAACTTCCGCTCTATCGACACACGCTGACTGGCCTCGCCAAGCACCATACCCTGATCCGTTATGATGCTCGTGGTAACGGACTTTCGGATTGGGACAGCAGCGAGTTGTCGGTCGACGCCTGGGTGAACGACCTGGAGGCTGTGGTAAGTGCCGCGAGCCTCGATCGCTTTCCTATTTTTGGATTCTCGCAGGGTTGCGCGGTCTCGATCGCTTATGCCGTGCGTAACCCGCACCGCGTCACCCGCCTCATTTTATTCGGCGGCTTTGCGACCGGACGATACAAGAGAGCATCAACAAGGCCGGAGGATCTTGACCGGTTTCGTGCAGTCGCAACCTTGATGAGATTCGGCTGGAATTCCGAGGACCCTACATTCCGACAAATGATGACGTCCCAATTGATGCCCACGGCGACCAGGGAACAAGCACAGGCGTTCAACGAGATGCAGCGAAAAAGCCTGTCTGCGGAGAACGCCGCTCGGCACTATGAAACCGTCTGCGGCTTCGACATTCGGGAACTCCTCCCGCGTGTTACGGTGCCGACGCTCATTCTCCACATCCGCGACGACCTCATGGTGCCGATTGATGAAAGCCGGCGGATGGCCGCCAGCATTCCAGGCGCCAGGTTCGTCTCGCTGCCGGGCAGGAACCATATTCCGCTTGAGAACGACCCCGGCATGCCTCAGTTCTTCGAGGAGGTTTCAAACTTCCTAAAGAACGGAAACGCCTGATCCGCTCATTCGATGATCGGTCTGAATGAGCGATCTGGGCGGCGAGCATCTGCGCTCATGAAGGCGCCGACAACCGGCAATCGGTCAAACGGTGTGCGATTCCTACAATCGGGGAAGTTTTTGTCCGGCAACAATGTCAGCAAGACCAAACCAGGAGATCACGATGAACACACCATTGCGGGAACGAAATGCTTCGACCGAGACCGACGTTCGATCGAGCGCAGCTCTCTTCAACGATCCCATACGCAACAAGGGTACTGCCTTTACCAGGGAAGAACGCCGAAGGTACGGCCTCGAAGGGATGTTGCCCCAACACGAGCCGTCACTTGGGCGCTCGATATGGCGGAGCGCGTGTTCGCTTTCGAGCACGACTGTAACGTTGACCTTGCATCGTTAATTGACAGGTCTCCGCGGGATCGGAGGAAATATATCGCTTCGACAGGAATAACGACGGCTGGTCGCGACGGAACACGCCCATAATGGCTGGCGGGCGGGAATCTGACCCCTTTTGCTAAAAGTTGTGTCCTCAAGAGCCCCCTCGCACGACCTAATACCTTGGTTTGATCCCGGTGCGATTTCTGCTGTGCTAAGAGCTAGTTATTGTCACGAGTCCCTCACATGCCTCCACGAGCGCGCGATACGACGGTTGTGCATATAGTAGATGACGATGCGTTGGTGCGCGGCGCGTTGGAGTTCTTGTTTGAGTCGGTGGGACTCAACACCCAAACCTACGCGACGGCCGGAGATTTTTTGGCCGCGAGCATCTCCGACAAACCAGGATGCATCGTTATCGACGTTCGCTTGCCCGATATGAACGGGCTAGAGTTCCAGGCTCAGCTGTCCCAAACGGGCTTTTTGCTGCCAGTTGTGATGATGACCGGTTATGGCGATATCCCCATGTCGGTTCGTGCCATGAAGCGAGGTGCGGTCGACTTTCTTCCCAAGCCATTCCACGATCAGGATATGCTTGACGCCGTACTGGCCGCGATCGAACGCGATCGTCAAAGGCGAACAATTGAAGGTGACGTTTCGCAATTGCAGCAGCGATTTGGAACGCTGACCCCCCGCGAGCGGCAGGTGATGCTGTTGGTGACAACCGGTAAGATGAACAAACAGGTAGCGGGCGATCTTGGAATAAGTGAGATCACGGTAAAAATTCATCGAGGCGCGGCTATGCGAAAAATGGGTGCGCAGAGCCTAGTCGACCTCGTCCGGATGGCCGGACTGGTCAAGCCCAAACAATCTAGCACCGATGCATAGCTGACAAGCGGCCCTTGTTGCATCTGAAAGTCGCTAAGGCGGGTCCCCCAATGCCGGCCGCGATATCCGGGGGAAAGGAAGATGTGTGTCAAGACAGGTCTTAATATCGGTTATCGACGACGACGAACTCTTTCGCACAGTTCTCGTAGAGTCTCTTGGTTCTCTCGGATACGGCGCGCAGGGGTATGCGTCAGCTGAGCAGTTCATCGCGGACGATAATCATTTATCATGTGATTGCGTCATCAGCGACATTCACATGCCTGGCATGAGCGGGATCGATCTCAAAGAACTACTCACAGCCAGGGGCTCCAAGATCCCGGTCCTCTTGATAACCGCGCGCGAAGAACCAGGGCAGGAAGCCCGAGCAGCAGCAGCCGGTGCCGTTTGCTTACTTAGAAAACCGTTCGAATCAACAAGCTTAGTCCAATGCCTCTCAAAGGTTCTGAAGGTCTAACGGCGAACCGATGGCTACAGTTGCCCGAGACTTCCATCACCAAGATTAGGAGGCAGCCGTATAGCCTTAACCGATAGGCGGGGCGGCAAGGAGACTAACAAGCCACTGCTCCACTGACGTAGGCGACCAATATGATAAAGAGTGTTAACTCCGTTTTCTTCGTTGTCCGTCGACCCTCCATTGAGGCCACTTATTACAGTCCTACGGAATATGGTGCGGGATGTCGAAATCATGCGCAATCGCGCAGTATCCGGCACCGAACCGATCGCAGCACTTACAATTGTTTAGTTGGCGCTTTTTAGTTAGAACAGTCGAAGCTTATAGCGGCTGCGTTAGCAGGAACATCTCTTGCGAGATCTCTCTGGTTTTACTTTCTCGCTACTGCGCCAGGGAGAGCTGGCGTTGTACGAGGGTCAGGCCGATGGACTAAAGTCGATCCTGCTCGTATCGCCGACAGGAGAGGCAGTATCGCGCCGTTCGCTTGAACGTCTTGACCACGAATATTCACTCAGGACTCACCTTAACTCAAGCTGGGCTGCGTGCCCGGTTTCCCTCACCGATCGCGAGTCGCGGCCGGCGCTCGTACTTGAACATCCGGGCGGCCATATGCTCACGGAGATTCTTGGGAGGCCGCTCGACGTCACACAATTTCTGGACGTCGCAATTCCGCTAACCGCTGCATTGCGTGGTGTGCACGAGGCAGGCCTAATTCACAAAGACATAAAACCCGAAAATATGCTGCTTGACCCGGCCCAAGGTCGAGCCTGGTTGACCGGCTTCGGATTTGCCTCGCTCCTGCCAAGCGAGCGCCAATTGCCCGAGCCGGTAGAGATTATCTCTGGAACGCTCGCCTACATGGCTCCCGAACAAACCGGCCGGATGAATCGGCCGATCGATTCGCGCAGCGATC
>Ga0302278_10006844_pt1 | contig 10668 bp, 6 predicted proteins | sample III_Bog_N3_2_FD_194543 | JGI IMG/M metagenome (GOLD analysis project Ga0302278, IMG submission 194543) | Peat permafrost microbial communities from Stordalen Mire near Abisko, Sweden - III_Bog_N3_2 | ecosystem: Environmental > Terrestrial > Soil > Wetlands > Peat | place: Sweden: Abisko... | reverse complement strand
AGCATCAGGGGTATGGATAAAACTTGTGCTTCGGTGCGCGGAGCCATGAGTTAGTTCGGTCGGCAACTTTGGCGACGGGAAGTTGTTGCCATCGGTCTTCCAATTCCGCCGGTCCGTGCTATAGTCTGAGCGCATCGGGATTGAAGCTGGAGATCCCGGTTGAGGCTTCTATGAGGACATTCGCTGTAATTCTCCTCTGCATCCAAGTCGTTCCAGCCGCTATCGCCCAAACGCCCTGCGGAGATGTGCAGTTAAAGCTTTCGCCAGACTACAGCTTTGCCATCGGCAGCTCCAGCGGCGGTGGGCACTACAGTTTTGCCCTCGATGGCAAGACGCTGTCTGAAGGCCCCACCCCGCAACTGACACTCTTTCATTACGACAAGTCGCTCGACAGCACCTCGGGAATCGCGCCTGCCGAATCTGCCGGAACCTCGTTCGTCTCCGGAAAATTCGGCTCGGCGCTCACCCTTGCCGCCAAGGGAATCCTCACCTACCCGGAAGCCGGACACCTCAGCCTCGAAGACGGAACGGTCGAAATGTGGGTCGCGCCCCAATTCGACGGCTCGAATTCCGTTTACACTTCGACCTACCAGCCCCTCTTCCTTTACGACTTTGGCGGCGCTGAAGGCAGTCTGACTCTCGCCATCGCCACCAACAGCGGTGCCAGCCCTCCCTACTTCTATGTGGGCGCGGCCAATCATGATGCGGGTTACGCTCAGGTCTCGGGGATCAGCGCCTGGAAGGCCGGCCAGTGGCACCATCTCGCCTTTTCGTATTCCCCCGCGCATAGCCGTCTCCGCATCTACGTCGATGGCGCGCTCGCGGCCGAGACCGACGCCGCAATCAAGTTTCCCATCGGGCCGAAGACCTTTTCCATCGCTGGCGATGGATATGGAAACGCAGGCAACTTCGCCATCGACGAGTTGCGCATCTCCAACGGCGAATTCTCCGCCGCTCAAATCGTCTATGATGCCGCGCGCCCCACACCTGACGCGGGCAACGAAGTCTTTCTGCCGCTGGCTGGCGTTGCGCCGGGCAAGTTGACCTACGCTGTGAGTGACTGCGGGACGGCAAGTTATGACTACACTGGCATCCCGGTAAGCAATCTGACCCCGCCCAGCGGCCTGCTCCCGACTGCCAGCACAAGCTTCGCTATGACCCTTAGCACTCTTCAGCCCACCGATTGCCGTTACTCAGTCGGAAGTGCGGCCGATTATGCAAACATGCATCCGCTCGACTCCGGCCCGCCGTCCACGAAACACAAAGGCGTCGTCGACGGAATCTCCCCCAACCCGCTGGTAACGAATCGGATCTACCTCCGTTGCGCCTCAAATCCAGATTTTCTGCTCACCGAGACCTACCGGGCGGTGGCCGCGCCGGGTGGGACCTTCCCGAGGATTGGAAACATCTGGATCGGTCAATACGTTCTTGAAAATGCCCCGGAGAATGCCCTGAAGTCCGAACTCGTCCTGGGCGCCAACGGTCTGACCCCCGCGCAGGTCACGCAGCTTCGCACGGCCAATCCCCACTTCCTGAATCTTCCGTCGGTCAACGTGGCGGATAACGGCGGCGAAGGCAGCCCTCCGGATAGCTATTTCCTCCACGATACGCATGGAAACAGGATTGCCGATTGGCCGGGCCGCTATGTGCTCAACCTCACCAATCCCGCTGTCGTGCAATTCCTGGCGCAGTATGCATACCACCTTCTTGCCCAATCCAGCTTTGTCTCCGATGGCCTCTTCTTCGACAGCTTCAGCACAACAATCTCTCAACCGTACACCGATTATCTCGGCAACGTGGTCGAGGTCAGTTCCAAAGATGACGGCGTCGCCGACAGCCCGGCAGCACTGAACGCCGCCTGGAGCGCCGCCGCATATCGTGTTGTGAGCTCATTCCGTTCGCTCGCCCCAGGTGCCTACGTCTCCGGCCATGTCCTCGACTCTCCGGCGCAACTCAAGGAGCTGTCGGCCTTCAACGGAACCAGCCTGGAGTTCTACACACAGAGCGTTCGTGAAGGCCAGTTCCCTTTTGCCCAGTTGTGGAGCCTGTTCCAATCATGGGAGTCGAAAGCGGTCCCGCCAGCCATAACTATGGTTCAGGCCTGCCCGCCAAATCAGTTGTCCTATGGGTACGGTTATCACCCGTTAAACGCGCTGTTGCCCTCGACCATCGAGTTTGCGCAAAGCTCTTATCCGAACATGCGATTTGGTCTGGGGCTTTCGCTGATGGGAAACGGGTTTTTCGGATTTGACTTTGGAGACGAAGCACCCCCGATCACCTGGTGGTACGACGAATACGGCTTCAACCTGGGCACGCCCACCGGCCCCGCGACCCAGCTCGGCACAACCAAGCCGGTGAATCGACTCACCAACGGCAACTTTGGCTCCGGCCTCAGCGACTGGCACTTGGGCGTCTTCGACGACGGCAAGGGAAAAGCAACGGCAACGGCTGAAACGGCGGGTCCAGCCCCCGGATACAAGGACTCCGCGGAGATCTCAGTCACCTCGCCGGGAACCGTGAACTGGCACATCGATTTCGAACAGGATTCGCTCCCGCTCTCCGCTGGGATCGAGTATCAGGTCCAGTTCTGGGCGCGCGCCAGTTCGCCGCGCGTCATCACCGTTTTCTCCCAGGGAGGCGCGCCCAGCTACCCGTTTTACGGACTATCGGCGCAAATTTCGATCGGTAAGACCTGGAGTCTCTACTCGGCAACCTTCGAAGCCCCGGTAACCGTCACGGACGGCCGTCTCGAATTTTGGGTCGGAGATGTCGCGGGTACCGTCTGGCTGGACGGCGTGCAGCTTTCTGAGGCGCCTCCCGCCGTGTATCGCCGCGACTTCACCAATGGAATCGTACTGTTAAACGGCATGTCCACGCCGCAGACGGTAACGCTCGGAGCCGGATTCAAACGATACAGCGGCTCTCAGGCACCTCTCTATCAATACATCGTCGACGATTCCGACTCCGCGTTCACGAGCACCGGCCCGTGGAGCACGGTCATTTACGACACCGGCGCATATTCCGGCGCAGGTTCCAGCACCAAGCTCCCGGCGGAGCCGCAGAACCAGAATGGGCCTTTCTATCACTGCTGGAAAGGCTCCTGTCACGAACTCAAGACCGGCAGCGGCCAGGCGCAATGGAATCTGAATCTCCCGGCTGACGGCAGGTACACCATCCAGATCTGGCTCCCAGCCGCGCCGGGAGCGCAGTCCTGGACCAAAAACGCCATCTACGAGATCGTCGCTGGAGGCAAAGTGGTGGCGACCACCACCATCGACCAGACCTCAGCCGCCGCCGGTGACGCCTGGCACACAATCGCCACGGCAAACCTCAAATCGGCGGAGGCACCGTCCCTGCGCGTCCACAACAGAGGCTCGGGCGCGCTCATCGCCGACGCAGTCAACCTGACCTCAGCCGCCCTCTACAACGACGGGACTGCTGCCCCCGAGGTCACGCTTGGCCCATTCGACGCAATCCTGCTCGAGCGCGGCAATTGACCGCCGGAGGGCCTCAACCGCTCTCGGGCCTTCGCGCCTCAACCCCGGGCGAACGGCTCCTCCAGCGAAGCGCTCTGCGGCGTAAACAGCGCCGCCCCATCCTCCGTAATATGCATATCGTCCTCCAGCCGCACCCCAAACTCCCCGCGCAGATAAATCCCCGGCTCGTCGCTGAAAGTCATCCCCGCCTCCAGCAACTGCCCATTTCCCTTCACCAGGTACGGCCACTCGTGCCCATCCATCCCAATCCCATGCCCCACCCTGTGCGTAAAATGCGCATACCCCGGCCCAAATCCAGCCTCGTCAATCACCTTCCGCGCCGCCGCGTCCACGCGCTCGCAAGCCACCCCCGGCCGCGCCGCCCCCAGCGCCGCGGCCTGTGCCCGATGCACTACATCGAACACTTGTTTCTGCCGGTCGCTCGCCTTCCCAATCACAAAACTCCGGCTGATATCCGACTGATACCCCTGCACCGTGCATCCATCGTCAATCAGCACCAGACTCCCCTCACGAATCGTCTGCGGCTCAATCGACCCATGCGGCAGCGCCGAGTAGGCATCCACCTGGCAGCTCGCGTCCCCCGGAAAACCCGCCCGCTCATACCCCGCGCCAATCCACTCGCTCACCTGACGGTTCGTCACCCCTGCCCCAATCGACTTCCACGCCGCCTCATACACCGCCAGCGTCACACTGTTCGCCAGTTGCATCAGCGCCAGCTCCGCCGCGCTCTTCACCGCCCGGCACCCGGAGACCACCGGAATCGCGCTCACCAAGTCGAACCCCGGCGCGGCCTTCCGGATGCTATCCGAAAAAACAAACGTCACCCGCTCCTCGACTCCCAGCCGGCCCGCAGTCAACCCCAGATCCGCCAGCCCCTTCCCCACCAGCACATACGGGTTCTCGTCCTCATTCCACGTATAAACCCGCGAGTCCTTCCCACCCGGCGCATCGCGCATCTGCTCCCGCGCCCGTTCCTCCTCAAAAGCCGGGCAAACGTAAAACGGCGCGCCCGCCCGCGGCAGCACGCACACAAACAGCCGCTCCGAGTTCCACCACCGCACCCCTGTAAAGTACACCAGCGAAGTCCCGCCAATCAGCGCCACGGCATCGATCTTCTCCCGCCGCATCAGCGCCTGCGCCCGTTCAAAGCGCTGCGCCCGTTCCGCCATGGTGATCGGCTGCGCCTCCGCCCGGCGATTTGTCAGCGCCGCCAGCGCCGGCGGCAAAGCGGAGGTCGTCTGCGCCTCCCCCCGCAGTACGGGAAAGACAGGAAGAGCGGCGGAAGCGGCAAGAAAGCGGCGTCGAGTGAACATAATGCCACTCTAAATCCGCCCGCCCTTTATATACTGCGGAAAAGATGAAACGACTCCAGCACACGCACCCGATTGCGCTTCTCATCGCACTTCTGCTCGCCTGGTCAAATTCGGCCGCCGCCCGCGTCCTCCGCGTCGAAGTCCTCAACCGCACCGCGCTCGACGCCACAGCCAGCAGCCCGGCCTACGAAAAAATCGCCGCCATCGTCTACTTCGCCGTCCGCCCCACCGACGCGCACAACCGCGGAATCGTCGACCTCGACAAAGCCCCGCGCAACCCCCAGGGCGAAGTCGAGTTCTCCGCCGACCTCTTCCTCCTCCGCCCGCTCGACAAAGACAAATCCAACGGCTCTCTGCTTCTCGAGATCCCCAACCGCGGCGGCAAAGGAATCCTCTCCCTCGTCGATGGCGGCAAACCCGACCCCGCCACACCCGGCGATCTCGGCGACGCCTGGCTCCTCCGCCAGGGATTCACCTTCGCCTCCCTCGGCTGGCAATGGGACGTCGTCGAAACTCCCGGCGCCCTCCGCCTCTACGCTCCAGTCGCGGTCGAATTCGCCAGAGCCCCCGCCGCCCCGCCCCGACGCCGCAGAGGCGCCCAACCGCCAAAAGAACCGGCAGCCGCCACCGGCCACATCACCGGCCTCCTTCGCGACGATTTCACCCCCTTCGAGCCAGCCAAAGACGAACCTCTCGGCCACATCACCGGCGCCTGGCTCGGCGGTACCGAATACCCCGTCGCCAATCCGTCCGACACGCGTAATACACTCACCGTCCGCGACTCACCCCACGGCCCACGCCACACGATACCCGCCGCCCAGTGGCGCTTCGCCCACCAGGTCAACGGCGTCCTCGCCCCCAGCGACCGCTTCGTCCACCTCGACCAGGGCTTCGAGCCCGGCCGCATCTACGAACTGATCTACGTTGTCCGCGACCCGGTCGTCGCCGGCCTCGGCTTCGCCGCCGTCCGCGACTTCGCTTCCTGGCTCAAGCACGCCCCCGACGCCATCGCCCCCGTCCACCAGGTCTACGCCGCCGGCATCTCCCAGTGCGGCCGCTTCCTCCGCGACTTCCTCTACCAGGGCTTCAACGCCGACGAAAAAGACCAAATCGCCCTCGATGGCGTCCTCGCCCACGTCGGCGGCGCGGGCCGCGGAAGCTTCAATGTCCGCTTCGCTCAGCCCTCCCGCGACGGACAGCCCATGTCCTCCATCGACTACCCAACCGACATCTTCCCCTTCACCGACACCCCCGAGCGCGACCCCCTCAGTCCAAAGGCCCCCGCCGAAGGCCTACTCGACTCAGCCACCGCTCACCGCGTCGTCCCCAAAATCTTCCTTTCCCACACGTCCTACGAGTATTGGGGCCGCGCCGCCTCGCTCATCCATACAACCGCCGACGGCCTCGCCGACTCGCCCCAAAACCCCAGCCTCCGCATCTACTTCTACTCCGGCCTCCAGCACTACAGCGTCCCATTCCCGCCTCAGCCAACAACCGGCGGCGCCGCCGCCCAGCAGTTGCCCAGCCCCCTGCCCATCCGCTGGTTCTGGCGCGCCATGATCGCCAATATGGACTCCTGGGTACGCTCCGGCACAGCCCCACCCCCCAGCCGCTACCCCCACATCGACGATGGCACCCTCGTCCCCATCGAAAAGCTGGCCTTTCCCGCCATCCCCGGCCTCTTTCCACCCGCATCCGCCAACAAAGGCTGGCGTCTCGACTTCGGACCGGAGTGGCGCAAGGGTGAGCTCACGCAGCAGCCTCCCATCGCGGGCGCCCCCTTCCCCGTCCGCGTCCCCCAGGTCGACTCCGACGGCAACGACCGCGGCGGCATCGCCCTGCCTGAGATCGCCGTCCCGCTCGCCACCTACACCGGCTGGAACTTCCGCGCGCCCTCTATCGGCGCACCCTCCGAACGCCCGGCCTTCCTCGGCTCCTTCGTCCCGCTCCATGCCACCGCTGCCGAAGCCACATCCGCCCACGACCCCCGGCCCGCCGTTCTCGCCCGCTACAAAGACTACGCGGACTACCGCGAACGATTCAGCCAGGCGCTCGACTCCCTCATCAAAGACCATTACATTTTGGAAGAGGACAGGGAGCAGTTGATCGACCGCTCCCAGCAAGAATGGAATTGGATCGTGAAACCAGCGGCTCGGGAAAATAAATAACCCGTTCTAAGCACTTAACCTGGTGAAATCGGAAGGCTCGTCACCCCACCCCGCCCGGAGAGTGTCACGCCTGCCGCGCGAGGGAGCAGCTTGTTTTCTCTTCAAATCTCACAGGTGTCGTCATCTCGAGCGGTTCAGCTCGATTGGGCGGATTGCGCTTGAGATAAGTGAACGACCGGCTAACTTGCTAACTCGCTTGCCGGCTAACCCGCTACTTCCTAACCCAGGAGTCATCCTCGCAAACAATCTGTGCGCGGGGAGCGAATCGACTGAACTGCTTCTGCCTGACGCGAAGCCTTAATTTCATACCGTCCGCAAATTCCCCAGGAACCTCTACCCGTGCACAGCCACCCCGGCAAAAGAAAGCACCGCTAGCCCCCGCACAGGCTGCCCAAAGAACCGAGCCGGCTCAAAAACGCTCGAAAGCAGCAGGCTTTCCACCTGCGCCTGCGTCTGCGCGTCATTCGACCCGGAAACAATCCGGTAGTCGTACACCCGCCCCGACCCGTTCACATACGCCTCCACCACCACCGGCCCATTCACCGTCCCAATCTTCTGCACATCCGAAGCCGCCCCCGATTCATACAGGAAGCGTGGCGCGGTCCGCTCGCCAATCGGCTCATCCTGCGCCGAGGCCTGTTCCGGATGCGCAAACATCCCCACCAGCAGCGTCACCGAGCCCAGCAGAAGCACAGCGCTCGCCAATCCAGCCGACATCTGCAGCAGCACCGGCCCCAACGTATTTCTCCACGTCAGTTGCCACTCCGCTACCCGGTCGCGATTGCGCTGTGCCCGTTCCTGGCTCAGCGAGACGCGAATCTTCAGCAGCAGATCCTCCGGCGCCTTCGGTGCTGACAACCCGCCCAGCACGCGCAGCATCCCTTGATCCTCATCCATCTTTTGCGCGCACGGGCCGCAGCTCTCAAGATGCTCTGAAATGCGCTGCATCTCGCGCCCCGTCAGCCGGTTATCCAGATACTCCGTCCACTTGGTCCGAACCCCGCTGCACGTTCCCTTTCCCAGATCAAAGATCGCGCCGATCATCCTTGCGCCTCCCATTCCTGCCTCGGCAACTCCCGATTTGCCCATTCCTGGCCCGCCCATTCCCGGCCCAGCCGTTCCAGACCCGTCCGCTCCAGCCCCGCCTGCTCATGCTGCGCCTGCGCCGCCCGCGCCGTGTCGCTGCGCTCCGCGTTGCTGGCCACCAGCAGCTTCTTCAGGCACGCCCGCCCGCGCATCAGCCGCGATTTCACCGTCCCCAGATTCACGCCCAGCATCTCGGCCACTTCCTCGTACACAAATCCCTCAATGTCCCGCAGAATCACCGTGCTCCGAAAAGGCTCCGGCACCTGCCGCAAAGCCTCTTCCACTCGCTCCCGGGTCTGCGTATGAGTCGCCAGTTCCAGCGGAGACTCCCCCGGATCCACCAGCATCTCCTTCAGCCGGGTCGGCTCGCCGTCTTCGCAGTCCACCGTCTCCATCTCGATCGTCACTTCCTGAAACTTGTGCCGGCTCCACCAGCGCCGCTGGTTCAACCCCTCGTGCAGCGCAATCCGATAGATCCACGTCCGCAGCGAAGAGTCGCTGTGGAATGTGCCAATTCCCCGGAAAACCTTCACAAAGACCTCTTGCGTCAGGTCGGCCGCATCCGCCGGGTCCCGCACCGTCCGCGCCAGCAACGCGTAGATCGGCTGGTGATACCGGTTGATCAACCAGGCAAAAGCCTCTTCCGAACCGGCCTGCAGTTCGGCCACAAGTGCCGACTCCTGTGTCCGAAAGCTGAGCGCACTAGCGATATTTCCCAATGTGATATCCGCCTGCAAGTGAATGCCCTCCACTTTATCGCAACCGGCGTGAATTTGGCAGCGAAAACCGCAATCCGTTCAGCCGGAAGCCCTTAAATGGTCGCCAAAACCTGGCGGCGCGGGTCGGCTCTATTGTAGTTAGACACCGGATACCCCTGAAAGTGTTCCCGGTCACACAACCACACCCAGAAGACCACTGGGAATCCGTCCCGCACGCCAAACGTACAAACGCCGCGCCCGGTCTGGAGTCACTGGGCGCGGCATCCGTTCATCCGGAGGAGAAAGCCGTCTTAGTAGCTGACAGCCACCGGCGAAACCGCATCGCCCATCACCGCGACGCCATTCGCGGCGGAGTTGATCGTGCTCACGCTCAAAGGCGTCAGGTTGCCGTCTTCGTCTTCGCTGAAGACCGTCAGCCGTGAGACCGTCGTCGTCACATTGTTCGTCGTTGTGCTGGTCGAGTCCAGCGCGCCCAGGATTCCCCCATGCGTATCGACGTCCGTGACCGCCCCGGCAAACGAAGCCACCACCGCCTCATCCTGCACAATTTGCCGACCGTACACCCCGTAGCGGGAAAGGGTTTTGCTCGGCGAATTCGCGGAATACAGGAACGGCCCATCCAGCGCCAGCCAGCACGGCGCCGACTGCGTTCCGGAACCGGTCACCGTCAGCACTGCGTCATTCCGCACCAGGCTGATCTCGTTGGCGTGCGCAATCGTCACATAGGCATCGTTGCCGCGCGTAATCATCCCAAAAGGCGCGTTCACGTTGGCCGGAATGTTGGCCACAAGCGCCGCTGAGCCGTTCACCGCTCCATCCGCCAGCACCACCGTCTCGATCGCATTGCTCTTTTCAGAGATCACCAGTTCGTCGGGCAGCACTCCCACCTGAGCTGCGGAGCCGTCGGCCTTGATCAGCCCCGTCACCCCATCCGGGCTCCTGCCCACGTTGTCTGCCCACCTCGGGTGAGACTCAACCGTCGTCGTCCCCAAAATGTAAAGATGATCCCGGCCAAAGGCCACGCTCACCGGCGCCGAAACCGCCGGCACAACCTCGCGCAGTGAAAAGCGGTCGTCATGGCGCTCAAAGACGGACACATTCGATGATCCAAAGTTCACCACGGCGAGCATCGCGCCATCCGATGCAATCCCGCCTGCATTTCCGCTCACGCCACCTTTCCCTCCCGTGGCGATCGTTTGCAGCAGATTGCCGGAGGTCGAGTAAACCAGCAGTTGGTTGGCGGCGGCGTTGGACGTGGTCACCACCAGGGTCTTCTCACTCTCGGCATGAAGGGGGCTCATGGCTCCGGACAGCAGGACGCTCAGGCCAAGCAGCCCGAACTCCCGAACTTTGCGGTTCATCATAGAATTCTCCTTGAATTGGAAGGGGTATGCCCATGCCGGCCGAAGATGGTACTCAACTCCCCAGCTCGGAGCAGGGTCACTGCACGGGTATTCGCCAACGGCCCAGGGAAAGTTACGCTTCCCCGAAAGATTGTGCCAAGGTGGCGAGAAATGCCCATTTTTTTGAAATTGAAAAAGATCGGCCCCTCCGTAACTTTTCTCCCTTTCCGGTCGAATCCAATTGCAGAGAACAGAATGTGCACGCTGGCAGCCGGTCTGCCGCCCGGGAACCGGGCACTGCGTTCCGTCTCCTCGACGAGACACAGGTACGATTGAGAGTATTCAGTTCAGGTGCGGGTATGTCGGTGGTTGATCGGGCGGACGAGAGGTCGCGTGGAGACATACCCCGCCAGGACCCCTCGCGCTCAATCTCGCCTGAATCCGATTTGGGACCTCTCATGAACTCCTATCAAGCCGGGGATTTTGCCGCGGCCACGGCCTTGATTGAAGAGTTGAGCCCGCGTCTTCACCGGTTCTTCGCG
>Ga0302278_10006840_pt1 | contig 10670 bp, 6 predicted proteins | sample III_Bog_N3_2_FD_194543 | JGI IMG/M metagenome (GOLD analysis project Ga0302278, IMG submission 194543) | Peat permafrost microbial communities from Stordalen Mire near Abisko, Sweden - III_Bog_N3_2 | ecosystem: Environmental > Terrestrial > Soil > Wetlands > Peat | place: Sweden: Abisko... | reverse complement strand
CGTGGTCGCAGGCTATTACGCGGCTGCCTTCGACGTACCATGCCCCTTCAGGCGGCATTGCCTTGCCCGTGCTGTAATCGTGGACCGTGATTAGGCGTATCGGCTTTCGCTCCTGATTTGCTTCCGTGATTGCGCATCGAGGGCAGCAGACCTCTGCCCTCTTTCCATCAATCTCCGCCGTCACCTTCAGGTTTGCGTGCAACGCTCTAAGACAGTAGGCGCAGGTTACCGGTTCAGGGTGAGCGACAAACCTGAACCAGGCAAACGCTCCCGCACCAACAACAAGCAACAGGGTTACGGTCAAGGCGATACGTCGATAGTTCATGGCCATTCTCCTTAGTGCGTCATCCCGCTCATCGCGTCTTTTAGTCCGCTTTCGGAGTCGATCAGGAAGTTTCCGGAGACGACAATCGTCTCGCCAGGCTTGAGGCCCGAAAGAATTACAGCGTTGTTGTCCACCACCGGCCCAACGGTGACCTTGCGAGGCTCAAACACACCTCCTTGGTGAACGACGAAGACGTGCTGTTCCGTGCCCGAGTCGAGAACCGCTTCCTCCGGGACCAGGATCTTTGTTCCGTAATCAACCCGCACTTGAGCATCTGCAAACATCTGCGGTTTCAGAAAAAAGCCTGGATTGGGAAGCTGAACCCGTACCTTCACCGTTCGGGTCTGCGGATCGACGGTTGGATAAACGTACGAGATGTTCCCCGTATACGTCTTGCCTGGGGAGTAGCTCAGGGTCAGCGTGACTCGCTGGCCAAGATGAACGAAGGGAACCTCGTACTCATAAATATCGACGTCGGCCCACACCGTAGAGAGGTCCGAGACCGTGTAGAGCTCGGTGTCAGGCGTAACCGAGGTCTGCGGAAATACCTTGCGGTCGGTTACGAAGCCCGTGATCGGAGAGTAGAACGTCAGGTCCTTGCTGACTTTGCCCGTTGCATCGAGTTCCTTGATCTGGTCATCCGATATATCCCACAGCTTCAGTCGCTCTCTTGCGGATTGCAGGAGCGACTGCGATCCATCGGCGATCTCCTGGAACGGCGCACTCCCAAGCGTAGCGTTCCCGCGCTTCGCAATCAGGTATTCCTCCTGCGTCGAAACCAGGTCGGGACTGTAGAGGGTGAAGAGTGGCTGCCCCTTCTTGACCAACTGACCCACAAAGTCCACGTACACCTTGTCAACGTATCCGGCCACCTTAACGTGGACGTGAGCGATTCTGGTCTCATCCGCGACGATTTGTGCCGTGGTGCGAATGTCCCGAACCAGCGGCTTGCGCTCTACAATCGCTGTGCGCACACCGGCGAGCACCTGCTTCTCCGGCGAAATGGTGATTGTTCCGGACGGCATCCTGGCCATGGCCTGGTCATCCGCATACTTCGGGACGAGAGCCATTCCACAATCGGGAGCAATCCCCGGCTTGTCTGACGTATAGGCCGGGTGCATCGGGTCATACCAGTAGAGGATTTTGCGTTCGCTGTCCTTCGCAGGCATCCCGGCCATCTTGTTCGTGTCCGCGGCTGGGGCGTCGGCCTTTTGGTCGGTAGGGATCGCCGTCGGCTTCGCATCTTGAGGAACAAGGTCCATGCCGTCTGGGGCCTTGCCAGGCTGGTTGTAATGATGCTGCGGATTCATGGCGTCGTACCAGTAGATGGGCTTTCGCTCACCTCCTGAGCTTTGGGACGTTGCCACACTGCTTGCGCCCTGGGCAAACCAACGATGGGTCGCGGTTCCATAAACGACCCCGAGCGTCAACAGGATCAAAATGCCCAGGATGATTCTTTTTGGTGAGTGGTTCATAGCTACTTTGCCTCCTTCGAGGACTGATCTGATACCGGCATGGCAGGAACGGGCAGGCCAGACACATCGGTGCCCGTCAAGACCTCTATCTGAGCCAATGCGGTCTCGTAGTCGGCAAGTTGCCGGTAGTAGTCGATTTCGTAGCTCAAGAGGGTGGAGAAGTTGGCTATCAGTGAAAGAAAATCCACGGTCCCGACTTGATAGGACGCCATCGACGATTCGAGAGCGAGAGACGACTGCGGCACCACTCCCTTCGAGTAAAGAGTGAGCAGCCGTTCCGACGCCTTTGCGGTGAGATAATCCTGCTTCAGCTCGAACCTGACTTCGTTCAAGCGGTTGTCGCGCATCTTTTCGACGCTCATCAGGTCTTCGCTTGCTTCGGCAACGCCCTCGCGCTGTTTGGTTTTGTAGAAGACTGGGATATTCACGCTGACGGTGACGCCATTCATGTCGGGCTGTGCTGAGCGTTGCTGGTACATGTAGCTCACTCCGATGTCAGGCCGATACTCCTTCTCCGCCAGCGATAGGGCCAAATGGCCGCGCTCCACCATCCTCTGGTCCCGCGAGACGGCAGTGTCGTTCTCCGCAGCCAGCGCATACAACTCGTCGAGTGTGCGAGTAAGCGTCGCAGGCTCCACGTCAGCCGCGGGCGGCAGCGGAGACTCGGGAGACCGAACGAGGAAGGCATTGATCCTGGCTTGGGCAATCCCTTGCTGCTCCTCCAGTACGGTCAACTTTTCCAGGAGCATAGAAATCTCGATCTGTGACCGCAGCACATCCTGCTGCGTGGCTTTCCCCACTCGATATCGCGCCTCCGCAATCTTCGATAGCTTTTCGAGCAGTTCCTTGTTCCGCTTTGTAGTTTGGATAGCTCTGCCGAAGTAGAAGTAGTCGTAATAGGCAGTCTTCACTTCCGCTTCAACCCTCCGCCGAATGGCGTCATAGTCGGCTTGCGCCGCGTCAGCCTCTTTGCTGGCGATTTGCCCGCGTAACTTCAATTTGCCCGGATAAGGGAACTGCTCAGATAGTGTCAAGCCGCGATAGCTTGAAGAGTCACCCGACATCACACTGAATGGAGCGGGATTCCCCGCCCATCCGATGGAGGCCATCGGATCAGGCAGCGACTCTACCTGCGGCACACGTCGCTGCAACGCCTTCACCGCGTGAAGCGCACCCTGGGCCTCTGGATTCTTCTCCAACGCCTCCCGGATGACATCGTCGAGCAACAATACCTCGGGGGCGTGGATCTGATCAGCCTTGATACTAGTGCTCACCGTCTGCACCGCCGTCTGGTCGGCCTGCGCGAGGACCACAACGGCTGGCCACAGTAACAGGACCGCGAGGATCCTTGTGTTTCTCATTGGACTACTCCCTTAGTCTGAAAAAGTGGACGCCGCAGACCGTTGAGTCTGAGCGGTTCTAGACGAGGGAGATGACTAAACGAGGAAGGTGCAAAGAAGGGCGTGAACCGGCGAATGCCGCAAGTTCACGAAATGCGGGGAGCCACGATTCGACCGGATGGTCGACAGGGGAAGATCGAGGGTCACGGCATTGGTTGCCTGAGTTCTATACGTCCCATCATGGGCGCGGATGGATGGCAATATGGATGGTGTGGTCACCAGCCCAAACGGCCCAACCTTGCAACCGCAGGACGAATCCCCCGACAGCGTTCCAGTTGTCCCGCATAGGGCCGCCATTTGCTGGTCATGACCCATGCAGCAGGCATGCGTGTGCGATCCGGAGGACATTGCGCAGAGAGGGGAAGCAAGTCCCGAAGCTCCGGCCAAAAGCAGGAGGACAACGAGAAACACGCTTTTGGATAGACGCCCCATCTTTAGCCTGAGGGCAGATTATACCTTCTCAGCACACACGTTATGTGACGCATGTCACAGAAGTCCGGCCACAGATGCACGGAGGGTGCGGTTCCGATTCCAGACGGAGTCCGGATACGCGGGGTGGCCATCGGTAAGACGGACTCGTATATATATAGTTGGACCTTGGGCGCCCTCGCTCGTTGCTCTTTGAGGGAATACCGGATAGCAACGGGAGATTCCGTATATCTTTTTTCAGCGACCGCAGAAAAGTGTCACGCGGCGGTCTCTGATCTGATTCAAAGCAACTTAGAGGAAATGGCGGAAGAGGAGGGATTCGAACCCCCGATACCCTTTCAGGTACGCCAGTTTTCAAGACTGGAGCCATCAACCACTCGGCCACTCTTCCGCTTTCCTGATCATAAATCACCGCCCAGGCGCCCCCACGCCACTGGTCCGAACAAAATCCCATTGCGACCATCGGGAGCACCACGCGAAGCCCATTACGCGTTATGGAGTAACCCCTCCGCCTATAATCGTCTCACTGGACGGAGGGTTGTCTCGATGGACGCCAGCGCAAGCCGCAGGAAGATCGTCATCATTGTCCTCGGCTCCATCCTGTTCGCCTTGCTGGCCGGATTCACCGCGCTCAGCGCCTTCAAACTCAATTTCCTCACCCCCGCCACTACTGGCGAGATTGTCGTCTTCGCCGGCCTATCCACGGTCGCCTTTCTGCTCTTCGTTGCGGTCCTGGTGCTGCTCGTCCGCAACGTCCTTAAGCTCTACGCCGACCAGCGCTCCAGCGTTATGGGCACGCGTCTGCGCACCCGCATGTTGTGGGGAGCGGTGCTGGTCTCGGTCATCCCCATCGTCTTCATGTTCCTCTTCAGCTACGACCTGATGAACCGCGCCGTCGATCGCTGGTTCTCGCAGAATCCCGACGAGATCCGCGACGACTCCACCCGGCTCGCGCTCGAACTCGCCCAATACACCTCCGCCAACGCCCGCGTCGAAGCCGAATCCATCGCCGCCTCACTGCCCCCAATCGCCGCCGACGCCAGCACCTCCACCCTAACGCCCCCGCCCGCGCCCCCAGCCGACACCATCGATCGCGTCCTCCATCAGCACGAGATCACCTTGCAGAATGGCTTTGCCGTCGTCTATCGCGAAGCCCGTCCCATCGCCACCTTCCACATGCCGCAGCGAACCGCTGCACCGGCCGAGGTCAAACCTTGGCTTTCTTACCAGGCCTCCAGCGATCCCGACTCCGACAATCCGCCGACGCCCTCCACCCACCAGCCCGGCGACGATCGCGTCCTCGATCAATCCATCGACTCTGCTATCCTCACCGCGGCACGCCGCAACGATCTCCCCATCTTCTCGCTCGGTGACACCGACTACGCGCTCGGAACCGCGGCCATCAAGCAGGGTGGCACCGTCGTCGTGGGCCTGCCCATGCCCTACGGCCTCTCCGCCACCGTCACCCGTTTTCAGAACGCGGTCGACGCCTATCGCAAGGCGTACCTGCAGCGCCGCCAGGTTCGCACACTCTATATGCTGCTCCTATTAATGATGACCAGCCTCGCGCTGTTCGCTTGCAGTTGGCTCGCACTGCATCTTTCCAAGCAGGTCACCAAGCCCGTCGAATCCCTCGCCGAAGCAATGGAAGCCATTGCCCAGGGCGACTACGCCCACCGCGTTGCCGAGACCGCAACCGAAGAACTCGGCGAACTCGTCCGCAGCTTCAACCACATGGCCGCCGACCTCGAAGGCAGCCGCCGCGACGTCGAAACCTCCAACCTCCAACTCTCCGCCGCCAACGCCACCCTCGAAGCCCGCCGCGGCGAGCTCGAAACCATGCTCCAAACCATCCCCAACGGCGTCGCCACACTCGACCCTCGCGGCTGCATCCTCCTCGCCAACCGCGCCCTCTCCGAGATGCTCGACCCCGGCGGCCAGACCCCCTTCATCGGCACCTCCCTCGAAAAAATCTTCCCCGCCGAAGCGCTCGAATCCATCAACCACCTGCTCCGCCGCAGCCACCGCATGGGCTCCGCCTCGGGCGAGATGGAGATGACCATCAACGGCGCCACCATGTACCTGCTCGTCACCGTCGCGCTGCTCGAAACCGGCTCCGGCCCCGACCGCATCCATCACGGCTACGTCCTCGTCCTCGAAAACGCCACCGAACTCCTCCGCGCACAAAAACAATCTGCGTGGAAAGAGGTCGCCCGCCGCGTCGCCCACGAGATCAAGAATCCGCTTACGCCCATCTCTTTATCAGCAGAGCAAATCCATCGCCACATCGCCCGCCTCGGCGTCACCCTCTCGGAGGCGCAACTCGAATCGCCCTCCATCGCCGTCATCCGCCGCTCCAGCGAAGTCATCTCTTCCTCAGTCGAAAGCATGAGGATGCTAGTCGATCAGTTCGCCGCGCTCGCGCAGTTTCCCACCGCGCAGCCCCACCCCGCCGCCATCAATCCCATCGTCGAGAACTCGCTCGCCCTCTTCGCCGGCCGCCTGCAAAACATCCGCCTCATCAAGCGCCTCGCACCCAACCTCCCTCTCGTCCTCGCCGACCCCGAAGCCATGAAGCGCGCCCTCGGCAACATGATCGACAACTCCGCCGAAGCCATGCACGAGTCTCTCCTACGCGAACTCCGCGTCACCACCGCGCTGCTCCCCTCCGGCATGGTCGAACTCACCATCTCCGACACCGGCTCCGGCCTCACCGACGATATGCGCGAACGCCTCTTCCTCCCCTACTTCTCCACCAAGCAGCGCGGCACCGGCCTCGGCCTGGCCATCGCCGCCAAAATCATCCAGGAACACGGCGGCACCATCCGCGCCGAAAAGAACTCCCCCGCCGGCGCCACCTTCCTCATCGAACTCCCCGCCGCCCCCACCCCCGACCCCGAGAATGGCGAGTCGGTCGAACCCGGACCCAAGGAGGCGCTGCAAAGTTAGCCAATGCGGAAACTCATTCCCTTGTCTCTGCTGACTCTCTCAACGCTGAGTGCCAATATCGGCGCAGCACAGCAACCACCGCGGCTACCGATCTTCCCTCTTCCGACAAAATTCATCCCGGAGGCTCCCTGGCCGCAAAAGGACTGGCCGCCTGCGATGAGGCTCGCAATTCGGCAAACTTTCCAGTGCACAAGCTGCCGCAGCGTCGTCGTCAGCCGCGTCTCACTCGGAGCCTTGGGAACGGCAGCGATCCTCGATCAACCCGACGACCCCTGCGAGGCGCAGGCAGGCAACTGCGCCAATCTCACGATCATGTACCGCTTCCACGGAAAATATCAGCTCCAGGACATCACCGGCAGCGGCTATGCGAATATCATCCCCAGCACCGGCTCCGTCCCGGACATCATCGGCGTGTCCGACTTCCCCTGCTGCTCCGGATACGCGACCCGCTACAGCTACAGTCTCAGCCAGCAGAAGTTCGTCGAGTCCGGCTGCGACATTATCGACTATGACAAGTTCGGCGACTTCAAAGGAGCCGAAGTAACCCCCTGCAACTAGCACGGCCCGCTCGCGGAACCTCCCCACCTCGAGCCGTCATTCTGTGGGTGCCCCGTCCTAGCTTGCTAGGGCTGGCTTGGGGAGTTCCATTCATGCGCTGGGTGTCCCAGTCATGACCGCTGCATCCTCTTGAGTGGGGTCCAGCCCCAACCTCCCACAGCAAAGTATTCCAAATCACATCATCGCGTACCATAATCACGTGACCCACTAACCTCCACGCGCCTTCAACTAGCAACCGGCAACTAGCAACGAACAGCCGCCCTTATGAACCACGTCCTGATCGTCGACGACGAAGCTGAAATCCGCGACTCGCTCGAATCCATCCTCGCCGAGGAAGGTTACGCCGTTGCCACCGCTGCCACCGCGCACGAGGCCCTCACGCTGCTCGCCGACGCCATCTACGACGTCGTCCTCCTCGACATCTGGCTGCCCGACCGCGACGGCCTCGACGCCCTCGCCGACATTCGCCAGATGGACTCCGCGCACATCCCCGAAGTCGTCATCATCTCCGGCCACGGAACCATCGAAGCCGCCGTCCGCGCCACCAAACTCGGCGCCTACGACTTCCTCGAAAAGCCGCTCTCCCTCGACCGCACCCTCATCGTCCTTAAGAACGCCATCAACGCCCGCCAACTCCGCGAGGACAACCAGGAGTTCGTCCGCCAGCTCAGCTTCCGCGTCGGCGTCACCGGGAACTCTGTCCCGATGAAGGCCCTCCGCCAGCAGATCAAGCTCATGGCTCCCACCAACGGCCGCGTCCTTATCTATGGAGAAAGCGGCACTGGCAAAGAACTCATCGGCCGCGCAATGCACGCCGAATCTCTCCGCAAGGATCGCGTCTTCGTCGAACTCAACTGCGCCGCCATCCCCGAGGACCACATCGAAACCGAACTCTTCGGCTACCGTCGCGGAGCCGTCACTGGCATGCCCGCCGGAACCCCCACCGAAAAGCGAGGCACCTTCGAACGCGCAGACGGTGGCACTCTCTTCCTCGATGAAGTCGGCGACATGAGCCTCAAAACCCAGGCCCGCGTCCTCCGCGCACTAGACGAACAGCGCTTCCTCCCCGTCGGCGCCACCCAACCCATCCATGTCGACGTCCGCGTCATCGCCGCCACCAACAAGGACCTCGAAGAGGAGATCGCCCGCGGCAACTTCCGCGAAGACCTCTTCTATCGCCTCAACGTCATCCCCTTCTTCGTCCCGCCGCTGCGCGATCGCAAGGAAGACATCCCACTCCTCGTCAAGGAATTCCTGCAGGAGTTCGGCCAACAATATGGCCGCCCCCATGTAGAAATGCACGCCGATGCTCTCGAAGCTCTCCGCCAATACAACTGGCCCGGGAACGTTCGCGAACTCCGCAACCTGGTCGAGCGCGTCCTCATCCTCAACCCCAAAACCCAACGCATCGAACGCAAGCATCTACCCGCCCTGGTCGCCCGCGATCCTGGTCGCGACGGCCAGCGCACTCGCGCCGAAGACTCGTCCACCCTGGCCGAAGCTCGCGATGCCTACGAGCGCGACTTCATCCTCAAGAAACTCGACGAGTGCCACGGCCAGGTCTCCCGCACCGCCGAAGCGCTCGGCCTCGAACGCTCCCATCTCTACCGCAAAATGAGAGCCCTCGGAATTGCGATCAAGGAGTAAGAAGGGCGCATGCGCCACATGATGCAGCGTAAGCCAAGCATCAAACCGCCGCGCCGGCGCTGCTAAACCCTCCTGCTCACTCAACCATTTCAAACTCTTCTTCTCTGAAATCGTTATTAGCGATAGACTCCACCTTACAGCCCCATCTTCAAGCACACCACCGACTTCCAATGTCTGAACAGCTTCTCAAGCCGTCCAATCGAGCCTTCTACCCTGCACTCAATGGCCTCCGAGCCTTCGCCATTCTGCTCGTCTTTTGCGAGCATTATCTCTCCGCCTCCACGCCCTCTTACCTGGAGTGGGGCTGGGCCGGCGTGGACATATTCTTCGTGCTCTCCGGATTTCTCATCACCGGAATCCTCATTGATACCATCGATGCACCGCATCGTTTTCGAAACTTCTACATCCGAAGAACCCTCCGTATTTTTCCCCTGTACTACACCGTCCTCCTCGTCATCGTGCTCCTCACGCCAGTTTTTCATTGGAAGTGGAGCGCCTTCTGGCTGCTTTGGCCAACCTATCTAGGCAACTATGGCGCTTGCCTCGCTGGATACCTGCAAGCCGACAACTACGACGTCATCAACTACCTCGTCTCACAGACCAGGGGGTTTTCTCTCCACGTCATCCACTTCTGGTCGCTGTGCGTGGAAGAGCAGTTCTATTTCATCTGGCCTTTCGTTATCTACAAGGTGCGTAAGATCGGTGTCATCCGCAATATCTGCATCGTCGTCATCGTTGCGTTGCCCATCATCCGTATCGCCGCGCGCTTGTACCTTCCGCGTGTGCTCATCGACCTCGGAATCCTCAGCAGCGCTACCTTCTTCCGATTCGACAGCTTCCTCGTCGGAGGCCTGCTTGTCATTCTTCTCCGGGGCGAGCACGCACAACGCATCCGCCATCTATCCTCGACCATCTGCGCCGGGTCGATCCTCATGCTCTTGGCGGGCTGGGCCTTTGCAGTCTTCGTCCTGCATCAGGGAGTCTCGGTCGGTTCCAATACGCCGTGGATGAGCACCGTCGGCCACACCCTCGTGGACTTCGTCTCCGCCGCCCTGCTACTGCTCGCGCTCAAACCCGGTAGCCTCGTCTATCGGCTCTTTACCCTTAAGCCACTCGACCGCCTCGGCATGGTTAGCTATGGCTTCTATGTCTACCACGACATTCCGTCGGAGTTCTACCGGTACCTCGCACGCCATGCACTCGGCCCGCACTTCACCCACATCGGCGTGCTCGTATCGCCCATAGCTTTCGCCTGCACGACCGCGCTGGCATTCCTCAGCTATCGCTATCTGGAGCGGCCGTTCCTTCTCATGAAGAAGCGTTACACCCGATAGATGCCTTCCGCAGCATCACCATGCAGCACACCATTGCCGCACCACTGCATGATGCACCGCCGAAGTCCCTAAACCTCGAACGCTCCCACCTCTACCGCAAGAATGAAAGCCCTCGGCATCGCAATCAAGGAGTGATGATGGCAGCAAGCGTCAATGCACGCTGGATCGAAAGAAGATTGAATGACGCCGACTGAGAAGACCACGAATATTCGCAAACAACTCCTCACAGCCAAACACAAGAAGCTTGTAGTGAAGAATACTGCACTCAACTACGCCCTTGAAGGGCTATTCACTGCTAGACCCGGGAGCTACTCGATGCGCGTGCTCAATTTCCTATTTCTCCTCACCTTGGCGGCACCGCTCCTCGCGCAGGAAACCTCGCTTATCGACACTTACAAAGACATCCACGCGCATCCTGAGCTCTCCCATAACGAAGCGCGCACCTCGGCCATCCTCGCCGACGAACTTCGCAAGGCCGGCTACACCGTCACCGACCACATCGGCGTTTATCCCGACGGCACTCGCGCCTACGGAGTCGTCGCCATCCTCAAGA
>Ga0302278_10006834_pt1 | contig 10677 bp, 5 predicted proteins | sample III_Bog_N3_2_FD_194543 | JGI IMG/M metagenome (GOLD analysis project Ga0302278, IMG submission 194543) | Peat permafrost microbial communities from Stordalen Mire near Abisko, Sweden - III_Bog_N3_2 | ecosystem: Environmental > Terrestrial > Soil > Wetlands > Peat | place: Sweden: Abisko... | reverse complement strand
ACTCGAACAGGTATGCGCCGGCGCCCCACTCGCCGCGCGACTGCACCAGCGGCTTACCGCTCTCAAGCGTTGTGGTGTGCGCCAGATCGGCAAGGCGCTCGCGGATGATGGCAACGGCGCGCATGAGCACGGCAGCACGCTCGTAAGCTGTCTTCTTTGACCATGCGGGAAAGGCCGCCGCTGCCGCTTCAATGGCCAGCTTGCAATCGTCTCCGTCACCAAACGGAAGTTCGCGCAGGGGCTCTTCGGTTGCGGGGTTGATCACTGGCTTTGTGCGTCCGCTGACCGCGGGCGTCCAGGCTGCGCCGATGCGTTGCTGATAGATGAATGCCATGCTTTCCCCTGTCTTGATTGTCGGCCCTCGATCGGTTGCGGCGCGGATTACGGCGCGTTAGCTGTTTGCGGCAGCGTACGCGAGTTCTCCGGCCAGATAGGTTTGCTCGACTCGAATTTGCGAGATTTTTTCGGGAGCTACGGTTGTGGGATCGGCCGAGAGCACGGCGAAGTCCGCCCATCGGCCGGGCTGAATGCTGCCGCGTGTCTCCGCTTCACATGCCGCGGCAGCGGCGGCTGCTGTGTAGGCGTACAAGGCCTGTTCAACGGTGATAGATTGCTCCGGCAGAATGCACTCGCCTTCCGATGTGCGGCGCAGCACAGCAGCTTCAACCCCTTTGAGCGGCGCGTCGTTCTTCACCACCGGCGCGTCTGACGAGAAGGCCACAGTGAGCCCGGCGTTGAGCATGTCGCGTATGGGATAAACCTGCGGCATCAACGCGTCTGGAACGTAGGCTTTGAAGTTCGCACCCAGCTCGTCAAGAAAAATCGGCTGCGTAACGGCGATTGCGCCAAGGGTAGCCATGCGCGCGAGTTGCGCGCGGCTGGCCAGGCCAAGATGCTCTATACGGTTGGGAGCGGAAGATGCATCGCGCGGCAACTGTTCGTAAAGAGTAACGACCTGCTCGATGGCGGCGTCTCCGATGGCGTGCGTGCAGATGCGCCAGCCGTGGCTGCTGTACTCAGTAAAGAGCGCGAACAGCTCCTGCATGTCAAAGCGCGTGACTCCGCGCGATGTGCTGTTGCGGTAAGGAACCGACAGCGCCGCGGTTGCGCCGCTCAAGCCTCCATCGGCGAGAAACTTGACCGTATCCACTTTCAGTTTTGGCGAGCGGTAGCGTCCCAGATTGGCGGCGGATGCAACTGCTCCGTCGGGCTTGCCAAGAGGCATCACGTTCATGCGCGCCGGCAGCGATCCGTCGGCGTCCATTTCGAGATAGGTATCGAGCAATCCGGGCAGTACGCCGCAATCGGACGAGGCGGTGATGCCGAAAGACAACTGCCGCTTGAGTGCGGCCGCGATCATGGCGCGGTAATCCTGATGCGTGGGCGCCGGAAGGACGCGGTTGACGAGCCCCACAGCGGTTTCATGCAGCACGCCGTTCGGTTCGCCACTGGCATCGCGTTCAACAACGCCGCCTTCAGGCGCTGTTGTGTTGCGGTCAACCCCGGCCAGCCGGAGCGCCGCGCTGTTGCAGACAAAGATGTGGCCGCATGTGCGCGTGAGCATCACCGGGCGATTGGCCACGAAGCGGTCGAGATCGGCGCGCTGCGGTAGCCTGCCCTCGGCCATTGAAATCTCATTGAACCCGCGGCCCAGCAGCCACGACGACGCCGGCAGTTCGCGATCACGCTTCGCAAGCGTGGCTCCAATCTGCTCGATTGAGACTGCGCCGCGCAGGTCGGCGGAGGTGGTGAGCAGTTGGCCCAGCTTCCAGATGTGCGCGTGCGCATCTTCAAAGCCGGGAAGCAGTGTGCGGCCTTCGAGATTGACGATGTGCGTACTTGCGGAGCAGCCGGCCTTCAGTTCGCTCTCGTCCGCAACGGCCACAACTTTGCCATCATGGACGGCAACCGCTCTTGCGCGGCGGCCGCCGTTCATGGTGAGAATGTTGCCGTTAACAAAGAGCGTGTGGAAGGCCTGCATTACCGCGCTCCCGCCGCACCGGCCGGCACGGCGCGCCGCTCGCAGACGGCGTCGATTGCGTTGCCGACCACGGTGAGCGCTTCATTGGCCATATCGAGCGGCATGTTGAGCGGAGGCAGAAAGCGGATGCAGTTGCTGTAGAGGCCGGCGCGCATCAGCATGACGCCATGCTCGGCCGCGTGGCGCACGATTGCAATAACATCGGGGGCTTCGAGCGGGGTCTTCGTCTCGAGGTCGGCGACAAACTCCACCAGCAGCATGGGGCCAAGACCGCGCACGTCTCCAACGATTGGATACTTGCGCTTCCAGCTTTCCATCTGCTTGCGAATGGTGCCTGCAAGTTGATTTGCGTGCGCAAGAAACTCCGGCTGGCGCAGCATGTTGAGCGCGGCCACCGCCGCTGCGCAGGCCACGGGATACCGCCCGGATGCGCAGAGTCCATGATCTCAGCGCGGCCTGTTACCGCGCCGATGGGCATTCCCGCGCCGAGCGACTTAGCCGAGACGATAAGATCGGGAACCACATCGTAGTGCTCGCAGGCGAACAGCTTGCCGGTGCGCCCCGAGCCGCACTGCACTTCGTCGGCGATGAGGACAATGCCGTGCTGATCGCAGATTTCGCGCAAGCGGCGGAAGAAGGGCGCGGGCACCGGGATGAATCCAGCCTCGCCCTGCACCGGCTCAATGAGGATGGCAGCCACCGCGCTGGGATCGACCTGCGCGATCAGCGCATGATCGAGTTGCTTGACCGCGTAATCGAGATACTGCTGCTCGGTCATTCCCTCAGGCGTGCGATAGAGATTTGGGAAGGGCAGGCGCACAATCTCTGGCGCGAATGGGCCATAGCCCTTCTTGAACAGGCCGTATTTGCTGGTCAAACTCAAGGTAAGCAGCGTGCGGCCGTGATACGCGCCTTCAAAGCAGATGATGGTGGAGCGCCCAGTGAACTTGCGCGAGAGTTTTACCGCGTTCTCAACGCTTTCAGCACCGCTATTGGCTAGCAGAGTCTTCTTTTTGAAGTTGCCCGGCGTCAGCTCGTTCAGCATTTCAGCCAGTTCAAGCATGGGCTCGAAGGTAGACACCAGCGCGCAGGGATGGATGTACTTTTCCGCCTGCCTGGCAATGGCTTCAACCACCGGGGCAGGCGAGTGGCCCACGCCCAGCATGCCCACGCCGCCCGCCATATCGATGAGCGTATTGCCGTCAACATCAAAGACCAATGCGCCCTGCGCACGCTCGACAACAACGTCAGTGGCTCGCGCCAGCCCTGCCGGCAAAGCAGCCGCGCGGCGCGCCAGCGCTGCTTGCGCCTTGGGCCCTGGGACAGGTGTTTCGAGATGGATATAGCTCATGGCATCCTTTCTTGATGCATTGCGCACCGGCTTATCCTCAGGAAGCACAAGCAGCACGCTGTAGTTGTCGCAAACTGGATCGTCAAGGTAATTCGCAAGCAGGCCGCGCGGCTCAAAGCCGATCTTGATCTGCATGCTGACAGTTGGATCGAAGATTTCGCCGCTCACGACGCGGTCATAGTACTCGGGCACAGTAAGCTTTTCGCGATGGGCCGCATAACCCGGCAACATACCCGCCGTGACCTGCCCCTGCAAGCCCAGACGCCACACAAGCTCCTGACGCGCGGCATAGAGCGCGGCTGCAATTCCGCGGCCGCGGTACGCGGGATGCGTTCCGATGTCCGCGCCGTAGAGCCATGCGCCCGCAGGCTGGTGCGATGTGAGCCAGCCACCATCGATGATTTCGTCGAAGGTGTGGTTCACGTGTTCAAAGTCGAAGTCGAGACGAATGGTCGTCGTCGCGCCCACCACGCGATCTCCGTCGAGCACTACAAATTGGCCTTCAGAAAACAGCTCGATGTGGCGCTTGTAGTGCGCCGCCTTAAATCGCTGCTCGTCAGCCAGAGTGGGAAAGCAGAGGAACTGCATCTGCTCCAGTTGCACGCAATGATCGGCTTGCGTGTGCAGCAGAGTGAGACCATCGCGCAGTTTTCTGAAGTAGCTCATCTGGCAATCACCTCAATACTCCACATTAGACCGAGGCCGCAAGCGCAGCCTCAATCACGTCGAGCCCTTCGTTGAGCTGCGCATCGGTGGCCACCAGCGGAACAAGAATGCGCAGCACATTTCCGTGCGGTCCGGCTGTTACCAACAGGACACCATGCTCCAGCGCGTAGCGCGCTACCTGCTTGGTCAACTCCGTTGCCGGCGTTTTCTTCTCGCGATCAAGGACCAGCTCAACGGCGCACATGCCGCCGAGACCGCGAACGTCACCAACTGCGGAGAAGCGCTGTTGCCACGCATGGGCACGCTCTGCAAACTTCTTGCCGATGCTCTCCGAACGTCCGCACAGATTGTAGTTTTCAAACACCGCAAGGGTGGCCAGCGCGGCGGCGCAGGAGACGGGATTTCCGCCGAAGGTTCCGCCAATGCCGCCGGGACCCGGTTGATCCATGATCTCAGCTTTGCCGGTGACGGCTGCCAGAGGCATACCGCTGGCAATGCTCTTGGCCGTGAGCAGAATGTCCGGCTCCAGGCCAAAGTGCTCGCAGGCAAACATGCGGCCGGTGCGGCCAAATCCGCACTGCACTTCGTCGGCGATGAGCACAATTCCGTACTTGTCGGCAATGGCGCGAAGTCCGTCGACAAATTCCTTTGGGGGCACAATGAAGCCGCCCTCGCCCTGCACCGGCTCAAACAGAATTGCTGCGACCTTATCGGCCGCGATGCGCGTGCGAAATGTTTCTTCAAGGGCGGCAAGCGCGGCTTTAGCGGCATCGGCCACGCGATACGAGTTCGCGTAAGGGACGCGATACACTTCCGGCGCGAACGGCCCGAATCCCGCCTTGTAAGGCTTCTCTTTCGCGGTTACCGTCATCGTCATCAGAGTGCGGCCATGAAAGGCATCGTCAAAGCAGATGACTGCGGGACGGCCCGTGTACGAACGCGCAATCTTGATGCCGTTTTCGACAGCTTCAGCACCGGAGTTGACAAAGAAAGTGCGCTTCTCCGTCTTGCCCGGCGCGAGGCTATTGATGCGCTCCGCCAACTCGACGTATCCCTCATAGGGCGCCACCATAAAGCAGGTATGCAGAAATTGCTCGGCTTGCTTCTGGATGGCGTGCACAACCTCCGGCTGCGCGTGGCCGGCGTTGATGCAGCCGATGCCGCCGTAGAAATCGAGAAACACATTGCCGTCAACGTCGGTAATCGTCGCGCCGCGCGCGCTCTGGACAAAGATCGGCGCACCCTGCGGCACGCCGCGCGGAACCGCCTTCTGCTTGCGCGCGGAGAGCGCGATGGACTTTGGGCCGGGCAGCGCGGTAACAAGATGGATGGACTTCATAATCCCCTTTCGATGCGATGGGCGCGGCAGCGAGATATTTTGACGTTCGCTGCTCTCGACATTCTTCCATTGTGTTGGAAGATCGCGAAGACGCCGATTACAGGGAGTTGAATTCAACAAAAGTGTATCACACATAACTTACGATAATTATGCAAGATCAATGGACTCCCTCTCCCGCGTCCCACTTGCTGCAGCGGCACGGATGCTACGCTGTGCACGAAAATAAAGGATGAGCGCAATGGCAAGCACCGTTCCGATTGCGCCAATCATTTTTGCTTCGTATGTCCACACGTGCGTCGTCGACTCGGCGGGGACGAAGGCAAGGCAAATGCCCAACATGCTGGAGGCCAGGCCCGAGGCGCCGTTGAACGCCATCATTCTGCGCTCGGGTTTTGAATAGCGGCGATGCAGCGCGAGTTTAATGAGAGCCGCAAACATGTAAACATTGGGGATCAACTGGAGAACGACCGAGATGGCGATGAGCGTGAGATAAGCTTCGGCTACGCTTGCGCCGGCATAACTCATAAGAATGAGCAGCGCCGACAGAACGGCAAATGCAGTGAGCGCTACATAGGGCGTGCGAAAGCGCGGATGAACGCGGCCAAGCGCACGAGGCAGATAATGATCGATACCTGCCACGAAGGGAAGGCGTGCGGTGCCGCCAAACCACGCAGCGGCGGTGCCGAGAATGGCGATGGCCTCAAACAGCGCTACTGGCGCGACGATCATCCCCAGGTGGACGCGCCCGGCCATGGAACTGATGGATTGCAGCACGCCTGTGAGCACGCCGATCTGCGAAGCGGGCAGCGCCACCAGCATTGCGCCAGTCACTCCCAGATAGGCAGCGCCAGAGATGACTCCTCCCCAGAAGATTGCGCCCGGCAGCACCTTGCGGGGCTCACGAATCTCATCGCCCATGATGGACGCCAGATCGAGCCCTTGCAGGCTGTAACAGATGGTTCCGAAGATCGCGAGCAATCGCCAGTCCACCACATGCGGAGTAAGAGAGGCCGTAGACATAGCGCCCTCATGATGCGCCAGCACCAGAGCGGCCAGCCCGCAGATGACGACTGCGCCCACCAGCGTGCCAATGCCGCCAAGATTGGTGATCCATTTGCCGGCCGACTCGCCGCGAATGTTGAGCACCAGCAGCATGGCGAGCAGCGCGATGGCCGCCGCGCAAGTGAACCGCGGATCGCCTGCAAGCGCCTGCACCGACGGCCCAAAGACATAGACAACCACGCCGATACACGACAGCAGCACCGTGGGAAGATAAACCACATTCGCCAGCCAGTAACACCAGGCCGCAATAAAGCCGTTGAGATCGCCAAAGGAGTTCTTTGTCCAGATATAGACGCCGCCCTCGCCGGGCCAGACTGCGGAAAGCTCAGTGACCGCGACGCCCTGCGGCCAGAAATAGGTGGCCATCGCCAGCAGCCACAGCCATAAAGTAAGCGGACCAGCGGCGGCAATGGCGGGAACAATGTTGAGGTTGGCGACGGCGGCGACAAACAGCAAAATGAGATCGCGCCGCCCGAGAACCTTCTCGAGTTGCGGCGTTTGAGACGGATGCGGATTGCCGGCAGTCTGGACCGAGTCCACTGCTTCCCCCACTCCCAAATGAAATGTGACGATAATTGAGAGTGTCGGATTTCCCGTCAGGATCGCATAAAGAAAACCACATCGCGATCAAATCTTCTGGATTCGCGTAGATTCTTGCATCCCGCGCGGCAGCCTCGCGGCGCGCATAAGTCTTTCTTTTACTTGGTTTGGTGTAGTAGCCTTAGGCCATTAGTTTTGTGAAACCAAACAGGATTTCCTCTGCGATTTTGTTGCCGCACGTCGCTGTTGCAAGGCCGCTCACTCTATGAGTCGAAAGAAGATCAGCCGTTCTAGTTTGAAGGCGGACGCCATTGAAAAGCGCCAGCGCCCAAAAACCACCACCAGCCACGCCGAGCCCACCCCGCGGACGAGTTCCGCGGCAAGCAAGCTCCTGCGTATTGGCACCGTTGCGCGGCAGCTCGAAATCTCGCCATCGATGATTCGTTCGTGGGAGAGGCTGGGGCTGCGGCGCGAGGCAACGGAAGAAGGACAGCACCGCCATTACGATGAACGCGACGTGGAACTACTGTGCCGCGCAGTCTATCTTCGCCGTGTGCAGGGGCTGAATGCGCCGGCGATCATCGATCGCGTGCGGAGCGAAGGCCTGCTGCCCGGAGCGGGAGAACAGCAAACGCTTCCGCGCGCACAGGCAATTGGTGGCCATTTGCGCGCGCTGCGGCTGGCACGCGGCGAGTCACTGGCTCAGGTGGCCGCGGCCGTGGATATTTCAACCGGCTTCTTGTCGAACCTGGAGCGATCGCAAACAGGCGTCTCCGTGGGCATCATGCATCGGCTTGCCCACCACTACAAGACCACGCTCTCAGAGTTCTACTACCAGGCCGAGTCGCCGGGGCCGCTGGTACCAAAGGATAAACGCCGGCTGCTCTCAAACAGCGATGGCGTGCGCATGGAAGAGCTGGCTTGGGGCAATATCGTGATGGAGCCACACATCTTCCACGTGGCGCCGGGTAAAGGAAGCCTTGAATACTACACACATCACGGCCAGGAGTTTTTACATCTGATCGAGGGCCGTTTGACCATCAATCTCGATGGCAAGGAATTCAAACTCGATGCAGGCGACAGCTTCTACTTCGACAGCAGCATCCGCCACCGCTGGCAAAACACGGGAAAGAATAAGGCCGTGGTGCTGTGGGTGAACACGGCCGAGCGCCTGGCGCTGGTGCGATAGCTGCAGCGGTTTGACGCAGACTACTTCGGCGAGAACGAGACCCAATGGTACGACTCCGGTGGGCCCAGATAGCTTGGCGGAAGCGCGTTCTTGCTAAGAACCAGACGCTCCAGAACAACGCCGGGGTCGACGTACCAGATTTTCAGCACATGCTCGCCAGGTACGGTGATTGTCAGCGGGACCGTGACCTTCTTTGCGTTATCGCTCACGGCGATCGACCAGTCGCGATCGGTGTTTTGCGCCAGCGCATCGACGATTTGGCAGGGACCGTCGTCCACAGAGACGGCAAACCGAAGGCCGCGGCCGGGGACGAAGTTCTCTGTCGGCGCAAGGATCAATTGTAACCGCATAGGGCCGGAGTCATAGAGGTGTATCTTATAAGACAGGCTCGCAGCAGAGCTTGTGTTACTCTGCGCGGTCACTGGAAACACGGTCATCGCCGACTTAGTCCGTCCGTAGCCGGGCAGTTCAACCCAGTGCACCTCTCCGTCGGCACTTTGCGCGGAGATATCCGAGGCTTCAATAGCCACATATCCATCGCTCTCGACAAAGCCAGTAGTACTAACGCGAGTTATATTCTGCCGGCGGGCGGTCAAGCTAACATGACTTACCTCCCCGGCATCGCTTGAGACCACGATGTCAGTCTGCGACACACCTGCGGGTGCGGTTTTCCAGTCGATATATATAGGGATTTCAATCTGCTTGTCGACTATGCCATCGAGCGGTGAGGCCCCTTTGCCCGATGCGGCTCCATTGTCGAGTACGACCCAGGGCGCGCTCACTTTGACGTGATACGCGACGGGAGCTTTCCCCTTATCAAATAGCGTCAGCGACTCCTGCTGCCGTGCTACCGAGTCGAATTCGTCCATGGCAATCTGCGGACCGGTCTTATCGCCGAACGCAACGCCGAGCTCACCTTTCTCCGGCAGTTCGAGCGTGGTAACTCGCGGAGCGGAGTTGGCCTTGGGACTATTCCACGAGGTATAGCCCAAGTGCGGCTGATCCATCATGTGGTCCCACTTGCCGTTCAACAGATCGTGATTGTATTCATCGGCGAGCTGCTTATCGCGGTTAAACAGCGCGAGAGTACGGGCGGCATCGTCGTTTGCGGAGGCGCGACCTTGGCGCACCGCCAAAGCATTTTCGCCTGCTGCGATATACATCTCGGTAACTGTGGCCGAGGCCTCAACCATGTATTGCACTAACTCAAAGTAGGATGCTCTCTCGTCCTGCGGTAACTTGCCTGCTAGATCGTTGACGCGCTTTTCGAGCGCTTCCCAGTCGCCCTTGACGCGATTGGCTTCGTCGAAGTTTGCAACGCTGAATGTGCCGGGATTGATCAGCTCCGGTTTGCGGCGGCTGTTATAGCGCGTGTAATCCTCGACATCGCGTGCGATCTCCTCGGCGTGTTCTGGCCCAAAGTCACGCGTGGCCCAGTCGACGGCGAACTCATGCAGATGGTCCTGATCCCAGCGCTGCGGCTCACGCGCATAGGTCAGAAAGAACTCCATGGGAAACTCCATGGGCTTGAGGTCTCCCACGTTCACAATCCAAACACGGTCCGCGCCGTACTCCAGGGCAAGGTGCATCTGCTCCCAGACTTTCGAGATGGAATTCGTATTAATCCAGTTATAGTTGCGCGGCGCACCGACATAGTCGAAGTGGTAGTAGATACCCGCGCCGCCGCTGCGCTTTCTTTCCTCGGCGGTGGGCAATCGGCGAAGGTCGCCCCAGTTATCGTCAGACCACAGCAGAGTTACATTGTCTGGAACGCGCATTCCCTTCTCGTAATAGCTCTGAACCTCCTTATAGAGCGCCCATATCTTAAGGTCGCTGTCCAAAGTGGGCGTTGACTCGTCCTTAAGGATATCCAACTGGTCGTGAACGATCTTCTCAAGCAGTCCTACATTATCGGTAGTGCTCATGGGCATGTCGCCATCGCCGCGCATGCCCACCGTAACAGTGCTCTCAAGATTTTTGTTGCGATCAATTCCGGATTGCCAAAAACTGCGCAGCTCCGCGCCGTTAGTCTCGTAGTTCCAGGCTCCGGCTCCGTGGCGCTTCCATTCCTGCTGGCTGCGGAGCATGGGCTCATGGTGGCTGGTGCCCATCACAATGCCGTACATATCTGCGAGCTTGGGATTTTCGGGGTCGTCTTCGTTGAATGCGTTGTCCCACATTGCCGGCCACAGATAGTTCGCCTTGAGGCGCAGCAGGAGTTCAAATACGTGCACGTAGAACTTCGAGTTGAGGCCGCCGAACTTCTCCTTGCCCCATCCACTGAGAGCCGGAGCTTCGTCGTTCAAAAAGATGCCGCGATACTTTACCGCAGGCACAGGTTGCACGTAGCGGCCGGGCACAACAAACAAATTGCCGTGATGCGGAATGCGCACATCGGCCCACCAGTACCACGGCGAGACGCCAATCTGCTCGGAGAGATCGTAGATGGCGAAGATGGTTCCGCGCTTGTCGCTGCCGGCGATCACCAGTGCGCGGTGAATGCCCGGAACCGGGTGGTCGACGATGGTGGTCACGGCGGACTCCCATTT
>Ga0302278_10006829_pt1 | contig 10682 bp, 11 predicted proteins | sample III_Bog_N3_2_FD_194543 | JGI IMG/M metagenome (GOLD analysis project Ga0302278, IMG submission 194543) | Peat permafrost microbial communities from Stordalen Mire near Abisko, Sweden - III_Bog_N3_2 | ecosystem: Environmental > Terrestrial > Soil > Wetlands > Peat | place: Sweden: Abisko... | reverse complement strand
GGGCGGTGCTGACGGTGACGCCGGTTCCGGGAACAAACCAATGCGCGGATATCGAGAGGATAGCCTTTGGTTTTGGCAATTTCCGCCCGATGCGCTGCCAAGCGGCGGTGTAGACGTTATCGAGCAGGGCGTTCATCGGATTGCCGTGTCCAAAGAAGATTGCTGGAAGGATGTCGGCCATTTGTCGGATCCTTTGGTTTAAGTAAATACGATGCAGCAGCGTGGAGCTGTGATCAAGCGCTGATTTTCCCAGAGTAAAGCGCCATGCCTACGACGGCGTCAATGCCGAGGGCGTCAAGACTGTCGATTTCCTGTTGATGGGTGATGCCCCCGGCGACGACCAGATGGCGAGTTGTGGCGCGATGAATGGCGAGGACGGTGTCCATGGGGATTCCGCCCATCAGGCCTTCGGTATCGATGTGGGTGTAGAGGAAACTTTCGCAGAATTGTTCCAGTTCGCGAATCATGTCGAAGGCGGTGACGGTTGTTTGTTCGCGCCATCCATCGATGGCGACGCGTCCGGCGCGGGAGTCGAGAGCAAACATCAGGGCGGACTTCGGGATCGCGGCGGCGAGCGAGCGGGCGTGGTCGTGATTGACGCGACCGTTCGTCAGCAACGCCGATCCGATGATGACTTTGCGAACGCCAAGGCCGAGAAGTTCTTGGGCAGTTGCGGCGTCGCGAATGCCTCCTCCAACCTGGCAGGGGAGTTGGCTGACTATTCTTTTTACGATTTCACGATTGTGACCGGCGCCACGAGCGGCGTCGAGGTCAATGAGTTGAATGATGGGATATTTCTTGAAACGCTCGATCCAGTAATCGAAGTTGTCGAACTCCAATTTCTTTTTGTCGCCCTGGACCAGTTGCACAATCTTGCCGCCCATGAGGTCGATGGATGGAATCAGCATGGCCACCTCACGGGGACGTTGGCCGATTGCAGTTCGCGTTTGAGTTCTCCGATATTTTCGAGTCCGAAATGAAAGATGGAGGCGGCGAGGGCGGCGTCGGCTCGGCCTTTCTGAAACACTTCAATAAAATCTTGCGCGGAGCCAGCGCCTCCCGAGGCGATCACGGGAATGGAGACGGCGTCAGCAATTGTCTGCGTCAGTTCGCAATCGAAACCGGCCTGAGTGCCGTCGCGGTCCATAGAGGTGAGCAGGATTTCTCCGGCACCGTTGGCGGCGGCTTCGCGCGCCCAGGGCAGGGCTTCGCGGCCAGTGGGGGTGCGGCCTCCGGCAACGAAGACCTCAAAGTGCCCCTTGACGCGGCGGGCGTCGATGGCTACGACCACGGCTTGGGAGCCGAAACGGGCTGCGATTTTTCCGATCAAGCCTGGATCTTTCACAGCGGCGGAGTTGATGGCGATCTTGTCGGCTCCGGCGTCGAAAACGGCGTCGGCATCGGCGAGTTCGCGGATTCCTCCGCCGACCGTGAAAGGGATGAAGAGGCCGCGCGCGGTGCGGGAGACGACATCGAGCATGGTATGACGTTTATCGCTGGTAGCGGTGATGTCGAGCAAAACAATTTCGTCGGCGCCATCGCGCGCGTGGGCGAGCGCGCATTCGGCGGGATCTCCGGCATCGCGCAGGTTGACGAATTGGACGCCTTTGACGACGCGGCCATCGTCGACATCGAGACAGGCGATGATGCGCTTGGTCAGCACGGCAACTCACAAAAATTCTTGAGGATGAGAAGTCCGACGGTCCATGATTTTTCGGGATGGAATTGGACGCCAAAGATGTTTTCGCGTTCGACGACGGCGGAGAACGGGGCGCCATAGTCTGTCATTCCAGTTGTGGCGGAAACCATGGGCGCATGAAAAGAATGCGTGTAATAAACGAAGGCGTCGGGCGCGACATTGCGAAGCAGGCGTGAATCCTGGCGCAAAGTGAGCGAGTTCCATCCCACGTGCGGGGATTTCACGGAGTTTGAAAAGGGGCGGCATCTGCCGGGGAAAATTGCCGCTCCCGGCAGGTTGGGGGCTTCTTCGCTGCCTTCAAAGAGCCATTGCATCCCGAGGCAGATTCCGAGGAATGGTTTGCCCGCGCTCGCGGCTTGCAGCACGGCTTCTCGCAGGCCAGTTTCGTCGAGGCGACTCAACGCAGAGAAATGGCCCACGCCCGGGAGAACGATTTTGTCGGCTGCGGCGACGGTCTTTGGATCAGCGGTGACGACGACCTCGGCGCCAAGGTGGTTGAACGCCTTTTTCACGGAACTGAGATTGCCTGCGCCATAGTCGACGATGGCGATGGTGTTCGATTTCATAGAAGCCCCTTGGTGCTGGGCAGCATGCGTCCCATCTGGCGATCGCGGGAGCAAGCGACGCGGAGAGCGCGAGCGAAAGCTTTGAAAAGCGCTTCGATTTTGTGATGGCTGGAGCGCCCGTAGAGAACACGAGCATGAATGTTGGCGCGCGCGCCACGTGCAAAGCCTTCAAAAAAATCTTCGACCAGTTCGGATTGCATATCGCCGACCCTTGTTACGCGAACTTTTGTCTGTATGACGGCTACGGCGCGACCGCCAAAATCGACGGCGGCGAGGCCGAGCGTTTCATCCATCGGCATCAGAAAATATCCAGCGCGTAGGATGCCACGACGGTTGCCGAGAGCCTGGTTGAAAGCTTCGCCGAGAGCGATGCCGACGTCTTCGACAGTGTGATGCTGATCGACGTCGAGGTCTCCCGTGGCAATGAGTTTGAGATCGAAGCCGCCGTGGCGGGCGAAGAGTTCGAGCATGTGATCGAAGAAATGAATGCCCGTCGCGATTTCGTATTTGCCGTGGCCTTCAAGGGTGAGGGCAATGCGAATTTCTGTTTCGGCGGTTTTGCGATGTAGAGAAGCTTTTCTCATGCGCGGACCTCGGGTTGCACTTCCCGCCACGACTTGGCTTGCAGGCCTAATTGAGCCGAGACCGCGCGCAGAGTGGTGATCAGGGTCTGGGTATGTTCGTCGGTTCCGACGGTGAGGCGGACGCAACCTTCGCAGCCGGGGTCGGAGTTTCGATCGCGGACGAGAATTCCGCGGTCGCGCAGGGCTTGCACAAATTCCGCGTGCGACGGGCCGATTCTTACGAGGACGAAGTTCGCGTGGCTCGGCCAATAGTGAAGACCGAGTTGAGCGAGTTCCCGCTGAAGTTTTTCGCGATTGCGGATTACCTGTTGAACGTAGTCGGTGACGAATTCCTGATCATGCAACGCGTCGGGCAGAACGGCGAGCGCAGCGGCGTTGACGCTGTAGGGGGAGGCGACGCGGCGCACCATGTCCATCTGACGAGCGGGTCCGGCGAGAATGCCGATGCGCAATCCGGCGAGGCCGTAGGCCTTGGAGAAGGTGCGGGCCACGAAGAGGTTTTCGAGGCGGCTGGTTTGGTTGATCCTCATCTCGTCGATCAGGGTTTCTCCATGGAATTCGAAGTAGGCTTCATCGACCAGCAAGGCGGCGTGCGGCGCGGCTTGCGCGATTTGTAGCAGAGAGTCGCGTGGAACGGCGGCTCCCGTGGGGTTGTTGGGATTGGGGACGGCAATCAGGCGAGTGCTCGCGGTGATTTTCGCGAGAACTTCGTTAAGCGGGAAAGCGAAATCATCGGCTGCCTGCACGGGGATGACGCGCGCGGCTTCTGCCTTGGCGAAGATGGCGTACATGGCAAAGGTAGGCACAACGATGAGCGCTTCGTCCGCGGGATCGAGATAAGTGGAGCAGAGAAGATGGATGGCTTCGTCGACTCCGTTGGTGAGAAGGACTTGCGCGGGATCGAGTTGGAAAAAGTTGGCAACTTCTTTTTCGACGGGCTCGCGCTCAGGATAGCGGGCAAGGAGCTCGGCGTCGAGGGAACGCAGGCGCGCGAGGACGCGGGGAGAACATCCGATGGTGCTCTCGTTGAAATCGAGACGAAGGCCGGTGCGTCCCGCTAGTGGCGGCTTGTAGGCGTGCAGAGTTTTTACGGTCGGGCGCGCTTCAAGCACGGGAGGACCTCACACGAAACGCTTCGGCGTGCCCTTGCAGTCCCTCGGCGGTTGCGAGTGTGATGCCGGCGGTCGCGATGTTGTGAATTCCGGCGCGAGAGATTTGCTGGCAACTGATGATGCGTACAAAATCAAGGACGCTGAGACCGCCTCGTATGCGGGCCATTCCGGCGGTGGGTAGAACATGGTTGGGACCGGAGATGTAGTCTCCCGCAGCTTGGGGCGTGAACTCATCGAGAAAGACTGAGCCGGCGTTTTGGACGGATGGAGCCAGTGCCGCGGGAATCGTAAGATGCTCGGGCGCCATGCGGTTAGATATTTGAACTGCGTGTCCCATGGAGTCGGCGAGAAGAATCGCGCCGCGGCGAGCGAGCGCTCGGGCTGCGATTGGATTCGAGCGCGCGCGTTTCTGGACATCTTTCTGAACGCTCCTTGCCAGTGCACGGGAGGGTGTTATGAAAACGCAGAGGGCGTCGGGATCATGTTCGGCCTGGGCGACGAGGTCGGACGAGATGCAGGCGGGATCGCCGTTTTCGCTGATGATGAGGGCTTCGGTGGGTCCGGCGAGAAACTCGATGGCGCAATCGAAGGCGACCATTTTCTTGGCCGCGGTGACGTAGCGATTGCCGGGACCAACGATCTTGTCGACACGAGGAATTTCTTCGGTGCCATAGGCGAGAGCGGCGATGGCTTGAGCGCCTCCCACGCGATAGAACTCGTGGACGCCGAGGAAGGCGGCGGCGGCGAGAGTGGCTGGCGCGGGACGGGGCGAGGCGACGCGAATTTGTTGCACGCCCGCGACCTGAGCGGGGATTACGGTCATGAGCAAGGTAGAGGGTAGTGGGTAACGGCCGCCGGGAACGTAGCAGCCCACGGATTCCAGAGGGCGGACGAATTGTCCGACGGTGATGCCGGGTTGAATTTCGCGGGTCCATTCGGCGAGGGCGGGTGAGGCTTGCCACTCCGCAAAGCGACGGATGTTGTTGGCGGCTTGCTCGATGGCGCGCTGCAGCTCGGGATCGGCGTTCTCCCATGCGGCGTGGAGTTCGTCGTCGGGGACACGCAGGGGCTGGCCCGTTTGCAGTCCGTCTAAACGCGCGGCATAGCGACGGAGGGCGCGATTGCCGTTTTGCTGAACGTCTTTCACGATGCGGCGGACAGCGGGTTCGACGGCAGCTAAGTCGGTTGCGCCACGATCGGCCAGAGTGTTGACAAAGCGAGTTTGGGCAGAGCCTTCGAGGATCCGCAAGACGTCTTTAGGCGCAGGCTCTTTGCCGATTGTCCGGCGAGTCTTGGTCTTCGAGGTCGCAATCTTCGAGTTCATCGTCTTGGAGGTCGCTATCCTTGAGTTCACCATCCTGGAGTTCACGGGCATCACATCACCACCTTGTTCAGTGGATATTCGACGATGCCTTGGGCGTTGGCTTGTTTGAGTTTTGGGATTAGAGTCCAGGCGGTATTTTCTTCGATTACGGTGTTGACGGCGACCCATTCTCCGTCGGCGAGGGGTGCGACGGTTGGATTTTTCAGCGCGGTCAGAAGCGCAAGAACTGCGGGCAAGTCGGTTTTGCGGACGTTGAGCATCAGGCCAACGCGTCCGAGGGCGGCCATGGCTCCGCTGAGCATGACGGAAAGGTTTTCGATTTTTTGGCGGCGTTCGGGATCGGCCCAGGCATCTTTGCTGGCGATCAACTGAGTATTGGATTCGAGAACGGTTTCGAGGACGCGGAGGTGATTGGCGCGGAGCGAACTGCCGGTTTCTGTGACTTCAACGATGGCGTCGGCGAGGAGGGGGGGCTTGACCTCGGTAGCTCCCCAGGAAAATTCGACATGCACGGCGATGTTGCGCTGGGCAAAGTAATTGCGCGTGACACTGACAAGTTCGGTGGCGATGATTCGGCCTTTGAGATCTTCCGGCTTCTGAAAGGTCGACTCTTCGGGGACGGCGAGCACCCACTTCACGCGTCCCATGCTTTGCTTGGCGTAGATCAGGTCGCAGACTTTGACGACGTCGAGGCCACTTTCGAGCACCCAGTCGAGGCCAGTCAGGCCGGCATCGAGAGCGCCGTGTTCGACGTAGCGGGCCATTTCCTGGGCGCGAATCAGAAGGCATTCGATTTCGGGATCGTCGGTGGAAGCGAAATAGGAACGAGCGTTGGTATAGACGCGCAATCCGGCGCGGGTGAAGAGAGTTAGAGTGGCTTCCTGCAAACTTCCTTTGGGGATGCCGAGGCGGAGTTTCACGGTTGGGCCTCCGGAAGCTCGGAGATAGGGATATTGGCGGCAGAAGTTGGAGCGCTTTTCGCACCATTCTGCGCGGCACTTAAGGGGAGTTGCGCGGTGAAGCAGGAGCGGGTTCCGGTGTGGCAGACCTTGCCATCGCCGAGAACGCGGACGCGGAAGAGCACGGTGTCGCGGTCGCAATCGGTCCAGGCGTCGACGACTTGCAGGCGATTGCCCGAGCTTTCGCCCTTGGTCCACAATTTCTGGCGGGTGCGGCTGTAGAAGGTTACGAAGCCGGTGGAGAGTGTGTGATCCAGCGCCAGCTGATTCATGAAACCGACCATCAGGAGTTCGTTGGTCGCGGCATCCTGGATAACGGCGGGCGCCAGGCCTTGCATTTTGTCGAAGTCGATGTTGATGTTCGTCTCTCTGTTCATCTCCGTCTTTCTCCCGCGCAGTGAATTAAGCGGCGCTAATATTCCGTCATGCTCGGCGAACTCCGGAACTTTGCGAAAACAAAAAGCCCGCTGGATTGCTGCGCCAGCGGGCTTGGATTTCCTATGATTGCTTGGCTATCCGTGGTTCCCCGCCGACACGCTGATGGCATGGTGATGGTGGTAGTGTCGATGGGTTCGCGAAGTCATATTCAGCAATGATAGTAAGGGCGGCGGAATGTGGTTGTCAATGCGGGTGCGGAGTGGGGTGTCTCCGCGAAAACCGTTACCCACGCAGGGCGCTAAGGTACACGAAGGAAGAGCGTGGGATCGATGTGGCGGATGATCATGGTGGAGCGGGATCATCGAGGACAAGGGCCTACGATTCTAGACGGGCTCGTTTTCTCCAAAGTCTGTCAGGAATTGCTGATAGCAAGCGATGGCGTCCTGCTCGGACGCGTGTCCGTGAAAATGGAATTTGTCGTTGTTTGCGACGCGCAGGAGGCGGTCCCTCTCCCATTCGGTCTGGTCGAAATAGGGGAGCGCATGGCTGATGGCGACGTCGGCGCAGGCTTCTTTCCAGGTGATTCCCTGGATGGGGCGTCCTGCCATCTTCGGAGGCAGACAATAGCCGAGAAGAACTTTGTTCTGGTTGTAGCAAGCCCAGGATCCGTCAGCCTGGCGGTGCAAGGCAGTTGGAGGGCGGGGAGCGTCGAAGCTGGTGCGTAGAGCGGTGGCTCCGGGCGGAACGGTCACCTCTAACTCTGATGTCATTCCGTTGGACCAAGTTACTATGATTTGCATGGTGATTCCTCTCAAGCTTATTAACCAAGGATATGATTCCGGGAAGCGTCTTAGTGTTGGCTAAGTGTAAGCCGGTAAAACGTTGGTAACATTGGAAAAACTTAGAACGTAAGTGATATTTTATCGGATTCTAAGGTGATTTTCAGAAGATGGGCACGGTCTGCGATGGTGCGTGCGATTGATTTGTGCCGATTTGGTAAATCCCACCCTCGACATCGCTGAGGGAAGGCTCTAACGTCGCAAAAAGCACGACGTTACCCGCCGTTCCTCGCAAAATAAAAGTGTTTGCGCGACCAAATTACCAGCTGCGTCTTTCCCAGCACTTGAAAGTGTAAGAAGTGTGAAGGGGGAACGCGCCTGTTGTCGTTCTCTTAGATAGGTCGTTGACCCGTCTGAAGCGCGGCGCTCAGTGGACTTATTTTGTATGTGGTGAAACGCTGACCTTCCTCGTCGCACTATTCAGAAGATAGTGACCTCCTGCAGTGGGCCCTTGCTACCAAGATTGAAAAATGGCGCGAATACTCTCGCGGTGATTTCGGTGTCTCGCAGACCGGCCGGCGCGAGGGCATTGACCTGACCGAGGTGCGCGCCACAGAACCCGGGTGTTTCGCATTCACACTGGAGACCTCGAAGCGAAAATCTGTTTAAGGAGAAAAGACATGCCAGATCCGATAGTACTTGCAATTCCTTCTGAACGACCGAGTCCCGACAACGCGACTGTTTTGCAGAATCTGGGCCTCCTCGCCGAACTTGCTGGAAACTGGGAAGGGGAGGGGTTCAATCTTATTGCCCGTCCTGACTTTGTTCAAAAGACAAACTTGTTTCTACAGCTTAACGACACGCACGAGACGTTGAAGTTCGATCCCATCGGATCGCCAATTCCGAATCGTGGGTTCGGGCAGGCCGACATCTCACTCGCCGGGCTGACCTACCTGCAGAAGATTCACGATGCGAGCGGAGCGGGCGCGCTGCACATCGAGCCGGGGATATGGGTTACGCAGCCGAATACGACCTATCCACCGGAAGCGGCTGGAGCGGGACAACAGCTGATTGCGCGAATGGGAACGATCCCGCACGGCAACTCTTTGCTGGCGCAGGGCGTCGCTGCGAAGTTTACGGGGGACCCGGTGCTGACGATTCCGGGCGCGCAATATAACGGATCGCAGTTTCCGTCGTTCAACAGCACGCCGTTTGCGGTGCCTCCGTCCCCGGCGACGCCGACGCTGAATGCGGCAGGAAGTTCGGAAGCGCTGACGGCGCCAAACCCTCCGGGGCCTCCGGGATTCACGCAGTATGATCTCACGCTGCCAATTTCGCCGACGAATACGAGAACCGATCCGCCACCGGCGGGATGCACGCAACTGGTGTTGAATGATCCGATCCTGCTGCTGCAGGACGTGATCACGAAACAAAAAGCGAGCGGGCACAGTTTCGAGGGCACGGTGCTTAACATTTCAACCCAGGCGCAGGTGACGTTCTTCCAAAAGCCGAACAGCCAGCCCGGCGCGCCGACGACGGTGGTTAACGTCGCGAACGGAGCGGGGGGGATCGAGAACATCCTGTTTCTGGAGGGTGGCGATCCGGTTGGCGGAGTCGGTGCCAATGCGGATACGGCGTTGGTCTATGCAACGTTCTGGATCGAGAAAGTCTCGCATCCGAACCGGCCATCGTTCATGCAACTGCAGTATGCGCAGATGGTGATTCTGGATTTCCCAATTTTTGCAGCGCTTCCGAAGGTGGTCAATTTTGGCTGGCCACACATTTCGGTAGCGACGCTGCGCAAGGTGTTCAACTAGGCTGGAGGCGTCTAGGGTACGCTTTCACCTCCTTAGGGCGAAAAGAGCCGGGTGTGTATACACACTCGGCTTTTTTCTTTTGCGGGTCGTTGGCAGTTCGTCGCGTCGTTCGCTACTCGCTGTTCGGCGCTCGCTTCGCGATCGTGGTTCGATGGCGCGGTTGCTTCCGTTTACTTCGCGGTATAAAGGTCGGGAAATTCCTGGCGCAGATTCGCGACTTTGGGTGCATCGTTGAAGGCGATGTAGGGATTGTCGGGATGAAGCGTCGCGTAGTTCTGGTGATAGGCTTCGGCTGGATAAAAGGCTTTCAGCGGGACGACCTGCGTAACGATCGGACTGGCGAAGACTTTGGCCTTATCGAGTTGAGCGATGTAGGCCTCGGCAATGTGCTTCTGGTCGTCATTGGCATAGAAGATCGAGGAGCGATACTGCGTTCCGGAGTCGGGGCCTTGATGGTTCAGTTCGGTAGGATCGTGCGCGACAGAGAAGAAGACGCGCAGGAGTTCTCCGTAGGTAATCTGCGATGGATCGTAGACGATCTTGACGGACTCGGCGTGGCCGGTGTCGCCATTGCTGACGAGTTCATATTGGGCGGTGTTGGCTGCGCCTCCGGAGTAGCCGGAGGTGGCGCTGATCACACCTTTCACGTGCTGAAAGACGGCCTGAATTCCCCAGAAGCATCCACCGGCAATCACGGCGGTTTGCTGCGCTTTGGCGGGGGAGAGAGTTGCGTCCACGGCTGCTTTGGGGACAGCGGCGGCGTGCTCTCCGGCGCTGCAGGCGACGACTGCTCCTAAGGTCAAAGTCAAAAATAGAGCGGTAAGGCGGGAAGACAAGCTGGACATGTTGGACTCCTTGGGCTCGGCGGCGGTGGAAGAAAATCGAGCCTATCCATTGGAGTCGACGGCTCGGGAAAAGTTACCAATTAGGGATGAATCACACCTCTGTTAACTAACTTAGTACCCCACCCCCTCCCCCCTCGGTCTTTAAGAATCAGGAGGTTAGGAGGAAAATTTCGAAGTGGTCTTTGATTCTAAGGGACTTATATCAAAGTATTCCGGGATAAGGAGTTAGAGGCCCGACCGCGCGGATTTAGGATTCGCGGGAGATTTCCTTCTATCACTATTATACCAATCTGCAGTGGGATGCCCCGACAGGCTGGCGAAGTTTATTTCTCTTGGCGATTCTTGGAGTTATCGGGAAAAGTGCGGAATGGAGGGCTTGACAAAATTTCTTGCGCGATTCTCTCGCAGGCGGTCGAAGCCACATTTCTTGGGCGTGCGGCCGGAGTGAAGCAGGCGGCAGGATGGGATGCCAGCGCTATCGGTACGCGGAGTTGTGGGAAGGTAGGGGTCCTTCGCTGCGCTCAGGATGACACACAGGATGGGATGCCAGCGCTATCGGTACGCGGAGTTGTGGGAAGGTAGGGGTCCTTCGCTGCGCTCAGGATGACACACAAGATGG
>Ga0302278_10006819_pt1 | contig 10698 bp, 8 predicted proteins | sample III_Bog_N3_2_FD_194543 | JGI IMG/M metagenome (GOLD analysis project Ga0302278, IMG submission 194543) | Peat permafrost microbial communities from Stordalen Mire near Abisko, Sweden - III_Bog_N3_2 | ecosystem: Environmental > Terrestrial > Soil > Wetlands > Peat | place: Sweden: Abisko... | reverse complement strand
CGAATTGTGGATGGGCGGACGCTCTACGTGAACACGACGCAGCGCGAGCAGAGGATTCCCATCGATGGCCGGCGAAGAGGGATGATCGGCGATCGCGTCTACGATGGAGCCGTAATCCTGGGTCCGCAAGATGCCGATCTGGTACCCTGATCAATCCGCTCACGGATCCCGGACGACTTCATGTTTCAGTTGAACGCGGATGAGTTTCGCCACTTGAAATCACAGATTGTGACTTCAAGTTGGAGCGGAATCCGCCGGGCGGCACCCTATGCTTTCACCGAGCAAGGAGTCGAGATGTTGTCCAGCGTTCTCAACAGCAAGCGCGCCATCTTGGTGAACATCGCCATCATCCGAGCCTTCGTGCGATTGCGGGAGATTCTTGCGGGCCATCAGGAACTCGCGGAGCGCTTTAAGGAGCTAGAAGAGCAGGTCGGCCAGAACACCGCCGATATCGAAACCGTGTCGCGCATCATTCAGCAGGTCCTGAAACACCTCCAGAGAGGCCCAAGAAACCGATCGGTCTTCAGACGGAGTAGGAGCAGGGGGCGCACCCTGCCGAGAACGTCCGTTAAGCAGATGAGGCTCCGAGCTGGTTGTCTCCCGCGACCACAGAAGAGATCTGAAGGACAAGATGACACCATGGTGTAAAGGAAATCAGACTATGAAGCAATCGAAGCTCCTGTTGCTGGCCATGACAACATGGAGCATCTTCCCTACTGCGCGAGCGGAGTCGACGGATTCCTGCGCGGATATTGCGACTCTCAAAATCGGCGGAGTCGAGATTACAAAGACCGTGCCTGTTCCCCTTGGAACCACGCTTCCGCCTTCCTATCCCGGCGCTCCGAGCACGGGTCCGTTACCCGCGCATTGTCGAGTCGACGGCGTCATCCATCGCCGCAAGGGGGCCGACGGTGAGGAGTTCGGGATCGGGTTTGCGCTGGCGCTTCCTGAAAAGGCAGCCTGGAACCGTGATTTCATCATGCAAGGCGGAGGCGGCGGCAACGGCGTGGTCGCCTATCCGATTGGAGCCTCGTATTCCGGTGAGAAGCCAGCCCTCATGCGCGGATTCGTGGTGGCCAGCACGGACACGGGACATAAGGCAAAGAATGGCGCATTCGACTTCTCGTTCATGCGCGATCAGCAGGCGTATCTGGATTTCGCCTACCAGGCCAATGCCGAGGTCGCTGGAGTGGCCAAGCAGATCATCGCGCACTACTACGCGAAGCCCGCCTCATACTCCTATTTCGTCGGTTGCTCGACGGGCGGACGCGAAGGGATGATTCTCTCGCAGCGCCATCCCACGGTATTCAACGGCATCGTTGCCGGCGACCCCGCAATGCGCACAGGGCTGTCGAACCTAGCGATCGGCAAGTGGATTCCAATCGCCTACAACCAGGCCGCGCCTAAGGACGCATCGGGCAAGCCACAGACCGACAAGCTGCTCTCCGCAAGCGAGCGCAAGCTGTTTATGGACGCGCTGATGAAGACGTGCGATGCGCGAGATGGCGTGGCGGATGGGATGATCTTCGATCCCCTCGGCTGCGATTTCGATCCCGCGGTGTTGGCCTGCCAAGCTGGCCAGAGCGAGGGATGCATCGCTCCAGAGAAGTTGGCGGCGATCAAGAAGGCCTTTGCAGGACCCAAGAACGCTTACGGAACACAGGTCTATCCGGGCTTTCTTTACGATGCGGGCATCGCGACGACGGGCTTTGCGTCCGGGCTTCTGGCGATGGGCCGGAACGGGATCTTCGGGCCGTATCCAACGGCGATCGAGATCGACGTTGACAACGAGGCGCTACACGCGAGCGATCCGCTGGTGGAGCCGTCGTCGACCAACCTCTCCACATTCTCAGCCAGCGGCGGCAAGATACTCTTCTTCCACGGAGACAGCGATCCGTGGTTTTCGCCCCTCGATACGCTCCAGTATTACATCTCGTTGGCTGGGCCCAATGGTGGCGCCGGCAAGGTGGCCGATTGGAGCCGGATGTTCCTGGTGCCGGGAATGGGGCACTGCGGCGGCGGTCCTGCGCTCGACCGTTTCGACATGTTGAGCGCGGTGGTGAACTGGGTCGAAAAGGGAATATCGCCGGACGAGGTGATCGCGACGGGGCAAGCGTTCAAAGGCCGGAGCCGTCCGCTGTGCGCCTATCCCAAACACGCCCAGTACGTGGGGAACGGCGACAGCGAGGACGCGCGGAACTTTCGATGTCAGTGAGGCCGCGGCTCCAGGGGCGAGGCGTTCACCGATGATTCCGAATACACCATGTCGTTACGATTGCCGCTGCGAGAAGGCTCGCTTTCATCTCGCCGGCGAAATTCTCTAAAGAAAGTGTAGGCCCATGTCCAGTTCAATTATTCGGCAGCATTCAGTCTTTGCTATCGCTATCATTGTGGCTGCATCAGCATTGTCTCTTGCGGCTCAATCGCAACCGGCTCCGTCCCGAACCATTGTCGTGAACCTCAAAGACTCGACCGGGCCGGTGGATCGCTTCTTCGATCTATCGGTCGGGTCCGATTTTCCCGGAACGCTGATTCGCGATGACAGCCAGGCGCAGCTCAAGCTCGCTGCCGATGAACTCGGCTTTCGCTATATCCGCTTCCACGCGATCTTTCACGATGTGCTGGGGACAGTGCGAGTCGAAGATGGCAAGACCGTCTACAACTGGTCGAAGATCGACCAGCTCTATGACGATTTGTTGGCCCGGCACGTCAGGCCATTTGTTGAGCTCGGTTTCACGCCGAGAGCGCTTGCCACGTCGAACAACAGCATCTTCTATTGGAACGGCAACACGTCGCACCCGAAACCGGAAGGTTGGCGCGATCTTGTCGATGCTTTCATACGTCACGTCGAAGAGCACTACGGAAGAGACGAAGTGCGCATGTGGTTTTTCGAAGTGTGGAACGAGCCCAACCTTTCCGGCTTCTGGGAGAACGCCGATCAAAAGGCATACTTCGAGCTCTACGATCTGACTGCGCGGACCATCAAGTCCATCGATCCTGCGTTACCGGTCGGAGGACCGAGCACAGCCGGAGCGGCATGGGTTCCAGAGTTTCTGGCCCACGTGAAGCAGAGCGGCGCTCCTGTCGACTTCGTGACAACGCACACGTACGGCGTCGACGGAGGATTTCTCGATGAAAACGGAAAGGACGACACAAAACTCTCCGCATCTCCCGACGCGATAGTCGGAGACGTTCGACGCGTTCGCGAGCAGATATCGGCATCACCGTTCCCGAAGCTTCCGCTGTACTTTACCGAGTGGAGCACGAGTTATAACCCGCGCGACTCGGTGCACGATTCCTACATCAGCGCGCCGTATATCCTGACCAAGCTCAAAGCCAGCCAGGGATTGCTGCAGGGTATGAGCTACTGGACCTTTACCGATTTGTTCGAGGAACCCGGACCTCCGACGGCGGCGTTTCAAGGGGGATTCGGCCTCCTGAACCCGCAAGGCATTCGCAAGCCGGCGTTCTTTGCGTACAAGTACTTGCACGCGCTTCAGGGCGAAAGTCTCAGGACAAACGATCCGCAAGCATGGCTGGCGGCCGAGGGTGGTAACGTCGCGGCCGTTATTTGGGACTTCGAACATCCTGACCAGAAGGTGAGCAACCGGTCCTTCTATACAAAGCTGATACCCGCGCACGCTTCGGCGCCGGTACAGTTGCAGGTAACGCACCTTGCTCCAAATGCCGCTTACCGTCTGGAAGTACATCGCGCCGGGTATCGCGCCAACGACGCTTATTCGGCATATATCGAGATGGGCTCGCCCAAAGAGCTGAGCGCGGCCCAAATTGCGCGGCTGAATGAGCTCACGCGGGATCTGTCGGAGACGGACAAAGTGGTACGAAGCGGACCCACGGGCAAGGTCGAGTTGACCGTGCCGATGAATAGCAATGACATCGTGCTCGTCAAGCTGACCCGCAATCGGGCAAGCAAGTGAGCTATCGGGAAGCCGGCCAGTTACTCGGGAAGGGATCCATGAGTAAAAAAAGATATCCAGCGAGTTGGCACAGGAGCTTGGCATTGCCTCTTATCCTCGCGGGCCTCTTGAGCTCTATATCCGTGGCCCAAAATGCCTCCTCATATGCAAACTGGTGCGAGCCGGGGCGGCTCTTTGTGGGGACTTGTTATCAGCCCATCGATCGCACGCCCGAGGAGATCGATCGCGACATCGCGATCATGAAACACGCGGGATTCAACGTCGTGCGAATGGGGGATGTGTCGTGGGACTCGTTTGAGCCATCGCAAGGCAGATTCGAATTCGGGTGGTTCGACAAAGTGATGCACAAGATGCAGGCCAACGGGATCAGGGTGATCCTGGACATACCAAGCTCGCCAGCGCCCACCTCGTAGTATCCGAAAATGCATCGCTCTGAAAACACAGGACGTCGCTGGGTTGTTAGGCAGGACGTTCGGCCAACGTGAACAGTCGATTTGTGGGTGAACTTTAAGTCGTGTTACGTCCGATTCAAGAACGGTCCTGAGTAACCGGGTCAGCTCCATGCCCATCCTTCAATTCAAACAGGTCGAGTTTTCAGGCATAACGCGCTCAGGCTGTTGATCGAGTGTTGTTAATTTCCGCCGCGAGGACCGCATTGGCGCGACCAATCCAGAGTCCGGTCCCATTGGCATCCATCGTCGCCGGGCACTCCGGCCACATCGCCCGGACTAAGTCCAGCCAGCCTTCGAGTCGCTCACGGAATTTCCTGGGTCTGGCGTAGTCCGAGCTTCCGAGTTGATTCACCAACCCAAATTCACCGAACAACGGAACTCGCTCCCTTCCCTTCGCCACGAAACAGCGATAGGAGAGCCACATGAACAAATCGAGTGCCGCCGGAGAGCACGAGAGCGCCTTCGCAGCCTCCATGTCGGTTGGGATGGGATGGCTCATGAGCTCAGTGAAGAACTCGTGGCTCAGAACAATTTCATTCTGGAAGCCGCCGGGTAGAGTGGGCTGATCTGCGTCCCGTGAATACCAGATCCGGGCTTCACTCATGAAGCTGAACCTCGCACGATGCACGACGGCGGCTCTTTCCCGTTGCGTATCGGTCCCGAAGAAGATCGTTGCGCCGAAGATGCGCTGGAACGCTGCGACGAGTCGTCTGTACTGGGTACCTCCTTGCTGCATGCCAAAGGAATCGAGCATTTCTGCCGCACTCCGAAACTGGATCGTCTGGCTCTGCTGGCGAATGGCTAAAGTGGCCAGGAAGATCGGAACGAGCCGGTCCTGGCCCCACGGCAGTCCGTAGGCAGGGTGGCCGGTCACTTGAAGCAAGAACTGGCCATTGCGCCGCTCATGCAGGAGCTGCCCGGCGGCTGGCTTTTTGATCGGCAGCCCGCAGAGCACGAACGGCCGGGAAGCGAATCCGAGATTCTGGTTTGCCTCCTGCCGCTTCAGGCGAACACAGGCGATGGCCTCGGCTCGCCGGAGTTGTTGTTTGGAAACGATCAGTTCACCGGGCAGATGGCGGAGAATGGCCCCGGCTGATTGAAAGTCGTGGTGCTGGTGCGCTCCCATTCGGGCGACACCCGGCTGTGGTTTGTTGTTCAAAACTCACCTCGCGCGACGTCGCCGGGCACCCCCCGGCGAGTCCTCAAGGCGAGGTTTTCAGGTGGTCAAATCGGGAGCCAAAGCAGGACCCCTCTCGTTAATGCGATTAATGCGTTAAGAGGGGCAAAAGCAAAAAACGCTGAATCTCCAAGGCTTTCTATGTTCAGTAGTGACCGCCATGGCCGCATATGTCCTTTATTTACAACTTACGACCAGTTTCCCAAGCTGGACGTCGCGGGTTCGAGTCCCGTCTCCCGCTCCATCTAACTGATTCCAAAAAGCTGTCTCGGCTGGCTCTACGCGGCTCTACGCCAATTCCGGGGGACCCTGCCCCGAATTGCTAATTAGTGCGATTTCTGCGTTAAGCTGTAATTTGCAGATTATAAACGACTTATCGGCGCAGTTTGCCAGGTCGCCATTTGTCCGCCTTCTGAGAACTGACAACGTTCTCGAAGTGGGTTCTCAAACTATTGATTTCATGGGAGAAAGCTTTGCCTGAATGCCAGCGCCCCACCCTGGCGTTCATTTAAGCATGCAGAACACTGAGATCCATACAGAGCACTGAGTTAACGTGGTCGTTGGTTCTCTTCCGATATTCATTGAGCGGATGACTGCCACTTCCTGACGTGAACGGCGGTTGCCCATGCCAGATTCCTCGCAGCGGTTGCTGGACCCCGCATTGCCGAAACAGATAGCTTGCGGTCAGCAAGAATCGATACGCTCGAAGGCCTGCAAAACGACCCTCTCACCACCCCCAAAGCCGGAGGGGTTTTCGGCAAGGCCCGAAACCCGGAGAAAATGTTCCGCGTTGGCCTCTACGTGCGGGTATCCAAGCATGACCAGCAAACCCTGCATCGCAGACCCGCACCATGCGCGAGTATGCCGCCACACGCGACTGGACGATCGCATTGCAGGTCAAGGAAGTTGGTTCGGGCGACGCGCAGTGAGAACCCTGGTAGAAGTTAATCGACGCCGCCCGCCCCCGTGAGATGGACGCGACGCTGGTGTAGCGGCTGGATCGATGGGGCCAGCCACTGGCGGACTTGGTCACTACGCTGAAAGAACTGGCGGAACTCCGAGTCGGTTTCGTGTCGCTCAAACGCCGGCGCTGATCATCTTTGATGCGAATGTGCCTGCAGCCCACTTGCTGCCTGCGCACTTGATGCCCCTCGCGCAGATGGCAAATCAATTGCGCACTGCTGCTTCTCATTCATCCAATCCGGCCACAGCGATCAGCGGCAGCCGGAACGGGTCGAGAACCTGGTGCATTTTCAAATCGCATTATCCTGAGGTTTTCAGCAGCTTCGACTTCTCGGACCGGATGTTCCTCCCAACGCTCAAGCTATCGGTTCTGAACTCACGACTACGCGTATCGGTGCATGTTTGGCCCGCGTCCGCTATGACGCAAACCCCTATCCCGGCACCGTTTCGGCGAGAGTCGGGCGAGGGCTCTGCCTGCGTGTCTCGCCCGGATTTCCGACCAGCGTTCGCCGGTTGGTACCGTCCTCCGCCCGTTTCATTCCAGTTTTGACTGACAGGTGCAAACCACTCTTAAGCTCTCTTACCTGGCACCGCCCTCTTTCCCCGCACCTCTTAGACGTCGTTACTTATCCAGGAATCAATTGAGCCCGGTACTTATCCTTTACTTTGCCTTCGCGCGGGCGGCCAGCCATTCCTCCAGGTCCTTGGGGGCACTGTACCACCGCGTGTTCGAGGCTAGATAGACAAGCTCGAAACGGCCACTCATCTTTGTCATCCATGCCGCGCGGGCCGCCTGATCCTCTTCTGGATTGCTGCGCTGCATCATCATTCTAGGTGGGGCGGCTGGCTTCTCGAAGGCATTCCCGGCGAAGAGCACGAGATCGGCAACGTTCAGCAAACTCAGGTTCGCCGCTCCGTCCGACTGGAACGAGGCAGCTTCCAGAGTGAGCGGCTGACCGGCAGAGTTGAGGCCGAGATCGATGGTCCCCCCGTCGTGAATTACGGTGGCCGGCACGCCATTGAGCACGTTCGACGCCGCTACGTAGACGGTGCGCGGGTGGAGCTGCGCCAGGCCGCCGGACTGCCGCGCGTCCCGATCGAGAATGGCGACGTCGAGCGGCAGATCGCCGACGAGAGAATGGACGAACGCAGCGAGTCCCGCTCCGCCGCCCCCGGTTCCGATCAACAGCGCGGATTTCGAGCCGTGGAGCAGGAAGAGAGTTTCGCCGGCGCTATCCCGAATTAGATAGAAATCGGACTGGATTTTGGAGACGGCGTCGATTCGGGCGTCGAAGGACGCGACGCCTGTTTCGCGCTTGAAATTGCCGGGGATACGAACCGCGTGGTAGGGCTCGCCGGCTTCCCCGGGCCGGTAGAGCGCGGACAGCGAGTAGACGATCTGAGCGGAGTCGTTCCTCGCCCAATACGCGTCCGGCCCGGCGAAGAACGGCTCTCCCGTGATGTTCCCGGCTAGTACGCCGTCGGCGAGAGCGGCCATGTCCGTAATGTACTGGCGGTCGAGCGGACGGCCGTTGAGCGGCGCACGGCCCCGGGCCCATGCCCCAGTCTGGTAGAAGTGGGCGGGAAGGGCCGCAAGGTCGGCATAAGGCCGGGTAACCTCCTCGACATGGTGAACGCTCTGGTCGTATCGCGTGAGCGGTCCCATTTGGACATAGGGCCACGCGGAGCCAATCGCATCGCCAGTGATGAAGAGCCGGTTCCCCGCGTCAAGATAGGCGGTCGAGCCAGTCGAGTGGGGCGGAATGGCCACCGCGCTGATCAGCCGGTCGCCCAGGTCAATCTGACTCACTGCCATCCCGTTACCGTGGTTCGTCGCTCCGCCGCCTTCCCGGATGGGAACGTAGTTCGGAGGGGCCTGCGCCGGCCAGTCCAGGTCAGGGTAGTAAATGGTCCGGTCTGACATGCGCGCGTTTTCGCCGATATGGTCCGGGTGATTGTGGGTAATGGCCACCACGAAGTCGAGCGGGTGGGCGCGCGACTGGCCGTCGTTCTCGTGACCCAGCAAATAGCGCACCACGGTCTTCAGGTCGTTCACGCCGTCGGTCGCTTTGGCGGGATTGGCAGTATCGATCAGCAGAGCGCGGCTGGAGCCCTCGAGCAGGTACATGGTTGATCCTTGGGAAGTGTCCGGATCCGGTATCGAAACGTACGGCCCAGCGGTCCAAGGCAGATAGTGCTCGATGCGCCAGGTACGCTGCCCCTCAGCGCTGGTCAACATCAGGAACGCAGTGTACTGCCCCCATGGATTCTCTTTCGCGAAGCCGGATCCCTTCGCCCAACCGTACGCGTTCTTAGCTTCCGGAACGAAGCCCTTTGCCACCCGGTAGTATTCAAGGCGCGACTGTTGGTCAGCGGCAAAGAGCGACAAGGAACACAGTGCCAGCGCCGCGGCCATCTGACGTCCGAGTCGCGGAAATGAATGACGGGAATAGTGCATTAGATTTCGACTCCTTTTGTCGACACGCTTTTTCAATCTCCTTGCGCGCTGTGCCGATCCTGCTGGATTCGCAGATCTCTCAATTAGGCAACGGACACCGAGCGTGGCTCCATTGTATGGCGGGTCAGGTGTTGCGTGAAACTCGATTTGCGGACAACAGTCTTGCGCAGCGCTTGCGTGCGTTCGTTCGTTTCATCCACACCGGGGAGGAGGGCGGACCCGCAGGTCAAGTGGTAGCCGCTGTCGCCTCGGCCGGGGCAGCTCTGCTCGTTTGGACCGGATTGTCGCTCGCCCTGGACCGCTGGCGTGCGTGGCGAAGTCAAGTGAAGTTGAATCCTGATGCGCCTGCTTGGCGCACGCACAGACCGGGAGAATAATGCCGAAATGCTGAAGTCACGAATCGTGGTTGCGCTTTTGACGGCCTGCCTGGGACTGGCCGGTTCCAATGGACAGACCACTCCGTCCACGGTATTGCTCGTTCTTTCGAAGTCGGATCGGACGGTGTCGATCGTCGACCTGCTCGAAAACAGATCGCTGGCGCCCATCGGCCTCGGCGCGTTGCGCGGAGCCCGACGGACTCGCCTGGGTCGTCAGGCGCTGACGCGCCATCAGTGGCGGACGAAGGAGTCACGGCCGACGAAGAAAGTCGAATCACGCCGGGCTGCGCCTTGCGCCCGGCGTGGTCCGGTTCATCCGGCCCTTGGCTATTTCCCGCTTGCCTGGATCAGGTCGACCAGGCTGTTCACGATGCCGTCCTCGGCGCAGCCGGGTTTCAGGCGCGAGCCGAGCACCTGGAAGGTGTACGCGCCGAAGGCGGCGTCGTTGGGCACGTAGCCGGAGTTGGCCCTGCCGTTGGCGATGGTCACAAACATCGTGTTGGCGAGCGGCGAGGCGGCCTTGAACTTCAGGCCGATGGCGGAGTAGATCTCGGCGTTGGCGCTGGCGACCGCGATGTTGCCGATGCGGATCACGCCGAGGCGCAAATGCACCGGCTCTCCGTCCTCGTACGAGCCGGGCGTGCCCTCACGGGCGTTGTCCATGCGCTTGCGGCCCGGGCAGGTGATTGTAGTCTGGGCGCCGCTGATGGCAGGCGCTGCGTCCATGCGCGTGGTATCGCTCATCACGCGAATGACCTCTTCGCCCAGCAGTACGCCCTCACTCTCCATCACCTTCTCGAGCGTGTCGACCACCTGCGGATCCGCCTTGACGGGCTTCACCTTGCCGTCGCGCAACGGGGCTTCGATCTTTTCGCGCGTCATGACATTGCCGGCGATTGGCGCGCCGGAGCGCGAGGCCATCACGTTGGTCGAGGCGCGCAGATAGAGTGGGTTCTGGTCACCCGAGGCATTCTGAGCGAAGACGGCAACGGCCTTATCGCCGTAGGCCTGCTCGATATGGCGCGAGGCCGCACCGCAGAAATCCGCGCTTGTGATGTCGGTGAGGAATCCGTTCACCGGGTGCATCGCGTAGGTGAAGTAGACAGCGAGCATCCTGCCGTCCAGGGAATCAAACTTGAGGACGGCGACGGTCTTATCCGATTGTCCGTTCAGGTTCGGGGCTTGCGTCCAAAGGTGGGTGCCGGCGTCAATATTGTCACGGCTCACGTTGAGATATGAGAAGCCGGTGCCGAAGCCGACGCGCGCCGGTTGGAGTTGCGCTTTGGCCTGCTTTACGGCCTCCACGATCTTGCCGACGATGGGCGGCGGCGGC
>Ga0302278_10006812_pt1 | contig 10701 bp, 9 predicted proteins | sample III_Bog_N3_2_FD_194543 | JGI IMG/M metagenome (GOLD analysis project Ga0302278, IMG submission 194543) | Peat permafrost microbial communities from Stordalen Mire near Abisko, Sweden - III_Bog_N3_2 | ecosystem: Environmental > Terrestrial > Soil > Wetlands > Peat | place: Sweden: Abisko... | reverse complement strand
ACTGCGTCGGCGCTGGGGATCGCGGAACTGGCGGAGGCGCGGGAAGCGGTGTTGCGGAAGCTGCGGCGAAAATCGTGACCGGTCCGGTTTGTTAAACTACTGATACTCCATGCTTCCCGACATTCAGCACGCCATCCGTCTGCAGATTCTCGATGACAGGGTCACCGCGCTGACGAAGGAGATCGCCGCTCTCCCGAAACACATCGCCGAGATCGAAAAGAAACTGGACGGGCATCAGCGCCGCCTGGAGCAGGATAAGGCGGCGCTCGCCGCCAACCTGAGAGACCGGAAACGCCTCGAAGGCGAGATCCAGGCCCACGATCAGAAGATCTCAAAGCTCAAAGGTCAGATGATGGACGCCAAGACCAATGAGCAGTACAAGGCCTTCCAGCACGAGATCGAGTTCGCCGGCCAGGAAACCCGCAAGGCCGAGGACCGCATTCTGGAATTGATGACAGAGGCCGAACCGCTGGATAAGAACGTGAAGACGGCCGAGGCAGCCCTCGCCGGTGAGCGCAAACACGTGGAGGCCGAGAAGGCTACGGCGCGGGAAAGGACCGCCGCCGATCAAAAAGAGATCGAAACCCTGAAGGCGGAGCGCGTCGGAATTGTGGCGCAAATGACTCCTTCGGTGGCCTCAAACTACGATCGTATTCGCAAGGGCCGGGCGGGCGTGGCAATCTCGGAAGCGGTGGCGGGGCGGTGCGGGCGGTGCAACATCGTGCTTCGGCCTCAGTTCTTTCAGGACCTGAAGAAGAACGATGCGATCATGACGTGCGAGAGTTGTGGGCGCATCCTGTACTACAATCCGGCGCAGCGAGTCGAAGATCCGGGCAGCGGCGGCGGACGCCGGGTCAACATGAGCGCGGGAATGGGCGTCGACAGCGACGTCTAGGCCCGTCCAGCCCCTGTTTGCCCGCCATACGTGGCGCAGACGCTCTGGTCTGCCGCGCCGAGACTCATCTCGGCGCTTTTCCTTTACTCCCGCGGACTCACGTCAGGTTCCGCCAGATCCGGGGTTCGCTTCTCGCCCTACTTCCAAAACACCCGTGAAGCCAGGAGGCTGGCAAACGCGGGCACAAGAACGGTTCGGAACAGGAAGCGAGACTTCTTCGGGGGCCCGGCTGCTGCCGGCTTCGGCGGGCCGCCCGCAAACGTAGGCACAGGTACGGGGCGTTCCGGACGGCTCAGACCACCATCGCGCAATCTCGCTTCGGCGTCGTCCGTGATCACCGTTGGCTTTACAATCTCGCGGCGCATCGCGTCATGCAGTTGCGATTCAAATTGAGGTTGGCGGGATGGCGGAGGCTCCGGCTTCGGCGGTTCCGGCGCGCCCACCGGCGCGATGAGCTGAGCCCGTTCGCATAATTTCTCAATAGCCGAGACCAGACGCTGCAGGTTGTCGTCGGTTTCGGTGGCGCGTACGCGCAACGCTTCGATGGAACCAGCCTGCTCGGACAGCGCCTTCTCAATGACGCCGATGCGGGACGAAATCTTCTCGTCGATCGCGCGTTCGAAAGTTTCCAGAGTCCGCTGGTGGGATTGCTCAATCTCAATGGCGAACCGCTTGCCCAGTTCGACGATGCGGGAATCCACGCTGCTGTCGACCAGAGCCGGAATCTCTTTCCGTGTTTCCTCCACCTTGCGGTGCATGGAGGCGACGGATTCGCTGATGCGGCGTTCGGCGTCGTTGACGCTCTGCCGCAGCATGGTTAGTTCGCGCGTGTTTTCATCCACGCGACGGTCGAGGTCTGCCAGCTTCGCAGCCCAGGCAGCGGATTCGGCCGCCGCCTTCGCGGCCTTTTCGGGTGGCTCGGGCGAAATCACCTGAACCGGTTCCGGGGCTGGCCGATGCTCGATGGAGTCGATCCGTAACTCCACCTGCTCCAGGCGATCCAGCAATGGCTCAAGGTTGAGCAGTTCTTCTTCCGGCTCTTCCACCTCGGGACTCACTGCCGCCACAGGGGGCGCCGGAGCCACAGGCGGGAGAGGTGCGTGTGCAACGGCACCAGGACCGGCTCCATAAGCCGGCGCAACCGGCGGGGCCGGAGCCACAGGCGGGAGGGGCACGCGTGCAACGGGACCAGGACCGGCTCCATAGGCCGACGCAACCGGCGGGGCCGGAGCCACAGGCGGGAGAGGCACGTGCGCAACAGGACCAGCACCGGCTCCATAGGCCGGCGCAACCGGCGGGGTCGGGACGGGAGGATAGGGCGCGTAAGGATTCGGGGGATACGCCTGCTGATACGCCTGCGGCGCGTACGGATTCAGCCCTGCATACGGGTTCGGTGGATACGGGTTAACCGGCGGATGCGGCGCGTAGGGATTGGGCATAGACGGGTCCGGAGGGAATGTCGCCCGTTCTCTTTTTTCCGGAGCAGGCGCCCAGCCATTTTGAGCCGGCCGTGTACGCGATCGCCCAGAAGTAAAACCCATGGCGAGCCCGGTACCGGCGACTACCGCGAGTCCCTTGAGAATTCCATTTGACATTCGTCAGCTTTAGCCTGAGCACTACGGTAGTCCACAACAATGGCGCAATCACACTCTCGCCATTGCATGGTTTGCATTTACTGCACGGTGATACTAATACGCAAACCAAAGGAGTACTACCGTTAGCACTACTATCCTCAGTATAAGGAGCCGATTGCCAACCCGCAAGATATTTCGAGCTTTTTGCGTTTAAACTGCAACTCGATTTTGCGCGCTATTTTGCGCGTTTGCGGCGCGGCTTGCGAGCCATGCATGAATACCAAAGAGTGCGCCGGAAAAGAAGAGATCGCCCGCCAGCGTGCGGCCCCAAAACGGGAGTCCCGCTGTGTAGCACGCAACCAATCCGCTCAGGTTCGGCGAGTAAAATGAGGTTGCACTTTTTGCCGCGCCCAGCCATAACGCAAAGTTGGTCAGCAGGAAGAATTGCAGGCTGCAGAGGAACGCGGCGGCTCCCACGCGAACGCCCGTCACGTTACGCAACATACGCCGGCCGATCCAGACGCTGATCATGAAGCTGCCGTAGATCACCGGCGACGTGGACGTGTAGCCACTGTGTCCGCCGGCAGCCGCGCCGACGATGGGGTCGGTGGCGAGCATGACGAACAAGGGAAGAAGGTATGCGATCGGTCCGCCGATCCGCGAACCCGCAAACAGGCATGAGCCACCGAGCGGCGTGACGTTGGGTGCGTGCGGCACCAGACGACCCAGTGCGCTCAGCACGGTAAGGCCGATTGCATAGTTGCGGGATTGATTCGTTTCGGGCATTTGGATTCTCCTATGGTAGCGCTGTTTGAGTGTTGCCGGAAGCCGCCGCGTTCGGATCCCAAAGATTCTCGACCGCGCCCAGCTGCAGGCTGGCCCAGCGGCTCCAGACGAAGAGGGCGTCGCTCAACCGATTTAAGTAGGTGACGATCGCCGGTTCCACCGGTTCCCGGGCGGCAAGCGCCACGCAGATTCTCTCCGCGCGGCGGCAGACCGTCCGGCATATATGCAGTTGCGCATTGAGAGCGCAGCCGCCTGGCAGCACGAAGCTTCGGAGCGGCGGCAGTGGTTCATTCATGCGGTCGATCTCGCGCTCCAGCTGAGTCGATTCGGCTGCGGTGATGCGCGGCTGCTTCGGATGAAGGTCTTCCGCCCGCGTGGCCAGTTCCGAGCCCGCGTTGAATAACTCATGTTGCACGCGCCGCAGGATTCCGGCCAGTTCCCCGAGGGCGGGCGTACCAACGGAAAGCTCAAGCGCGGATTCGCGCGCGAGGCCGATGAAGCTGTTCAGTTCGTCGATGGTCCCGTAGGATTCGATCCGCAGGTCGTCCTTCCGGACGCGCTGCCCGCCTACCAGGCTAGTCTGCCCGGCATCGCCGCGTTTGGTGTAGACGCGGTTGATCGCCAGGTGGGGGGAATGGAAGGTTTCGTCGCTCACTCAGCACTCCATTTCATATATCCGACCAGTAGCGCATCGCTCCGCCGGAGATCTGCTTCGGCCGTCTCTGCGTTCTCTGCGTCTTCGCTCTGCGTCCTCCGCGTGAACCTCCGAATGACATAAGCCTGCCGCCCTACCTCGCTTTCGCCAGGTTCCACTTTAGCCCCGCCACCACATTGAGAAACGGCGCGGGATATCCATAGATCTCTTCATAGTGTTCGTCGAGCGCGTTGCGCAGGTTCACGTAGGCCGTCAGATTGCCCCGCACACGATAGTTTGCGTTGATCCCGAGATTCTGATAGCCAGGGTTCACGAACAGGCCGGCGGAGGCTCCGTAATTCGGCTCCACGTCGAGCGTATGGCCGCGCCAGTTACCCACCAGATTGACGCTGGCCCGCTTGTAGTGCACCGTGGCCGTAAAAGAGCCCGACTGCTTCGGGCGGCGCAACAGCGGCTCGCCCAGATAGAAATACTGCTGAACCAGGCCCGTGCTGCCACTGAGCGAAAGTACGTCGGATTCGAGCCACGTGTAACTGCCCGTCAGCGAAAGCCAGCTGACCGGCCGGAACTGCGCGGAGGTTTCGATGCCTTCCGCCCGGGCGTTGGCCAGATTACCGGTAGAGTATTGCAACAGGCTGGAAAGCGAGCCGCCGAGCGAGACGATCAGATCGCGATACCGGTTGTGAAACCAGGTGGCGTCGAGCGAGAGCTTGTTGCCGAACAGGTGCTGCTCCACGCCCGCATCGTAACTCTGGGTATGCTCCGGCAGCAATGCGGGATTGTTCGTGAAAGCGAGATCGGAGCCTCCCGGAGGCCGAATGCCGGTGCCGTAAGACCCGTGGAGCCGAGTACCGGGCCGGACGGAATAGGCCGCCGCGATCTTGGGGCTGGCCTCATTATCCGTGCGGGCGGGAAAATCGGGACGGGACGGGTAGCCATAGGCGTCGCCGGGAATCAGCGGCATGGAATACGTCTCATAACGAAGGCCGGCGTTGATGAAAAGCTTCCCGAAGGTAAAACGGCTTTCGATATATTCGCTCACGTCGTTGCGGCGCAGCAGGAAGTCCGAACCGTCGGTGGAGTTGACGTACGTGTTGCGCATTTCTTCGCGATGGTAGACCGCACCGCCCGCCAGGGTCCATGTCTTGGTCACGGCGTAAGTGGCGCGGACTTCCCCATTGCCGCTCAGGTCTTTATTGAAACTGGGGCCGTAGGGGCTGAGGTAGAGGCTATTGTTCCAGAAGATGCCGCCGATCAGATCGATACGCAACTGGTCGGTAATCTCTCCGCTGTAGTGGATGCCATAAGTGGACGTATTGTTCTTGCTGCGGCTGATCAGGTCGAGACCGGGGAACAGCCCGTCCGGATTCGAGCCGTAAGGGCCGGGTTCGCCGACATTATTGGAAGCGAAATCGCCGAAAAGCGAGAGCTTATTCGTGCCCCAGCGGTGATCGAGGGCGAGGAGGCCGTTATCGTCACGGTAGTCGCTGTTCCTGACGGGTCCATTGGTGAGCAGACTGGAGAACGAGCCGGAAATTCCCCAGCCGCGCGCGAACATCGTCTCGCCGCTGAGAGAGACGCGATTTTCGTCATGCGTTCCTCCTTCGGCGACCACGTCAAGAGCCGGACCGCTTTCGGGCGCCCGCGTTTCGAAACTTACCACGCTGCCGAGCGCATAGGAGCCATAGATAGCCGATTGCGGGCCGCGCGCCACCTGCACTTCTTCGAGGGCATCGGCCGGGATATGGGCGAAATCGAACAGGCCGCCATAGTAAAAACTGTTGATCGGTACGCCGTCCAGCAGCACCAGATTGTAGTTGGAGTTGCCGCCGCGCACGAACAGATCGGCGACGGAACCGCGGGCGCCATCCTGCGCGAAAACCATGCCGGGCAGCGTGCGCAGCAGATCCACAGCCTGGGCTTCATTGCGTTCGCGAAGATCGGCGCTGGTGATCACGCTGATTCCAGTGCCCTGCTGGCTGGGAAGAGCGTCGATGGCGGAGCCGGTGACCTGCACCGACTCGCTGATGGGGGCGAGCGACAGACGGATTGCCGCAGTAGGTGCCGTCACTATCGTCGCGAAGCCCTGAGCTGCGATGCGCAGCGAGACGTTTTCGTAGAGCGGAGAGACGTAGAGGTCGAAAACGCCCTTGTCGTCGGTGACTTGTTGCGTGATGATGCCGAGCGGGTTAACGGCGGCGACCTGCGCGCCGACCACCGCCTTACCGGAGGGATCGAGGATTACTCCTTTCAGTTCGGCGGCCTGAGCCTCGGAAACAAAGGGAGCAAAAGCGCACGTCGAAAAAAAGACGAGCGTGCAGAAAAATCGTCTGGGTGTGGTCATATCGGGCAGCCCTGCGCTGCCGTCCTTTCCGCTTCGGCAGTTTATTCCACGGGTACGCCTGCGATTGCGCAAACGACCACGGATCACGCGGGCCGGTCTCCTGACTTGCGCGTCAACGGATTCCCTTCGCCTTCCCATCCGGTGAAGGACAGTGGCCTGTGAAGGATCCTCGGCGCTTACAGTGGCGGGGCCGTGCCGGATTCTCACCGGCTTCCCAATACAACGCCTGCGTGCTGCTGAAGCAATTTCAGGCTAGCACAGCAAGACAGCACCCTGCGGAATGCGGGTACAATTGACTCATGGTGCAACATTTGGAGGCGGTATTCGAACAAGGTGTACTTCGGCCACTCCGGCCGCTGGCGCTGGAAGAGCAGCAGCATGTTCTACTCACCGTCACAGATATTCAATCCGCGCCTGCAACAGACGTATCTGTGGACCCGTCCCGCGCTAAGGAGCAGGAATGGATCCGCGAGCATGGTTCGGAATACCCCGGCGAGTGGGTCGCGCTTCAGGGCAGTGAACTTATCAGCCATGGACCAAAGCTACGCACTGCACGTGATGAGGCCAGAGCCAAGGGTATACAACACCCGCTGATGGTTCATTTGCCGGATGGGCCGGAACTGCCCTCAGCTGGCTGGCTCTGATGCCGCGGCTCGAATTCAGTCATCGGCACATATATTCCGGACACGAGCAGGGAATCTCACTCCCGATTATTCTCAGAAGCGGAGACGAGCGGGCAGATTTAGTCGCGAAAATCGACACGGGTGCCACCAACTGTCTGTTCGATCGCCAGCAAGGCGAGGCGCTTGACCTCGACATTGAAAATGGCCACCGGAAAGTATTCGGGACCGCGACCGGGTGGGTTGAGGCTTTCGGACATATAGTCCAGATTGAGTTCGTAGGCATGCATGTGGAGTCGATGGTCTACTTCTTCGCCGACGAACGCATCCGCAAGAATCTACTCGGGCGGACTGGCTGGCTGGACCGCGTGCGCTTCGGTCTCGTAGATCACGACCAGAGCCTCTTCTTGGCGCCTTACGATTATCAATCCGAGTAATCAACCCGTATAGAAGCTCTCCAGCCAAATGCCGGTGGAGGACGGGGTCAAGTGACAGGCCGCTCAGCTGCGCGAAGGCGGCGCAGTGGCGTGGCGTTTCAGAATCATGGGAAGGTTCTGCGCAAAGACGCTGCGCGCCACAACCATGTCGCAGCCGATTTCCTGCGCCGACAACTTCAGCTCTGTCTGCACGTGCGACACGAATCCGATGGTGCTCACTCGTCTTGTAGCGGGATCGGCCTTGATCGCGCGAATGAGTTCCAGCGGTTCGGCGGCATCGCAGTTGAGGTCGAAGATCACGAGCGACGGCTTTTCCTTCACCTTGTCGAGCACGACGGACTTGTCCTTGACGAATTCGACGACCATGCCGAACTTACGCGCGGTATCCATGATCTTGGCGGAAAAAAACAGATCGGTCATGACCGCAAGGATCTTGCGCGGAATGGCAGGCGGACGGACTGCGGCTGTTTGAACCGTCGGTGTGGGTACTGGCGAGGTCGGAACTGGCATTCGGCTGAGAAAAGGGGAGAAATCGAATAGTAGCGCGCCCGATGTGTTCCCCGCAACCGGGGGTTCTGACTTGCAGGAACGGCAGGGCAGGGCTACCATGAAGTCGATGACACCCAACCCCACCCGCGTCGTGCTGCATAAGACCGCCGACTTCCGGGATACCTACGCCAACAGCGTGCAGATTCGCGTGAACCTGTGGGATTTTTACCTCATGTTCGGCACCATCAGCCAGTCGACGCCGGAAAACGTGGACATCCAGAGCTTCCAGGGGATCTACCTCAGTCCCCAGCAGGCCAAAGCCTTGCTCGGCCTGATGCAGCAGAACGTGAGCCAGTACGAAGCGGCGTTTGGTGAGATCAAACTGGAACCCAGGGCCGGGTCGGGTTTCGTTCAATAGCCTGCCATGAATGAGGTACGCAGACGGGTCCGGCCCCAGTCGTACCTTCTGATCTATGCGCTTGTGGCCATGGTGCTGATCCTGGCGCACGGGCCGCTGCTGCAGCTTCCCTATTACTGGGATGAAGCTGGTCAGTTTGTCCCGGCCGCGACCGACCTTTATCAGAGCGGGTCCTGGATCTCCCACAGCGCGACTCCCAACATCCATCCGCCCGGTGTGCTGGCGTGGCTGGCGCTGGCCTGGCAGCTGGCGGGATTCTCCATCGTAACCACGCGCCTCGCCATGCTGCTGGTCGCCGCATTCGGCGTCGTGACCACCTTCCTGCTCTCGATCGAGCTTTCGCGTGGAAGCCCGGGCACGCCGGCGTTTGCCGCCGCGATGCTGCTTTGCATTTCCCCGCTGTTTTTCGCGCAGTCGATGTTGGCCCAACTCGACATGCCGGCCATGGCACTCACGGCGCTGGCACTGCTGCTGTTTCTGCAAAGCCGGTTTCGTGCGGCGGCGCTGGCCTGCGTGGGGCTGGTGCTGGTGAAGGAGACCGGAATCGTGGTGCCGCTGGTATTTGCGGGATGGCTGCTCTATGAGAGACGCGAATCGAAGGAAAACCGTGAAGAGGCGCTGTGGTTCGCATTGCCCGCCGCAGTGCTGCTTTTGTGGCTCGTGGCACTGCGCCACTATACAGGCAGTTGGTTCGGCAATCCGGAGTTCGCCCGTTACAACCTCTCGTTCCCCTTGAACCCGGGGCGCTTTGTCTATGCACTCTTCCGCCGGTTGTATTACGTGCTGATTGGTTCGGGGCACTTCATCGGCACCGCTGCTGTGGTGTACGCATGGAAACGCATGCCGCTGCTGAAGGAAAGGTCCTGGCGGATCGCGGGAACGCTTGCAGTGGCGCATGTAGTTGCGATGTGCCTGCTGGGCGGGGCGGTCCTCGAACGGTATCTGCTGCCTGTCTTGCCGATTCTCTATGCAGCCTTTGCCGTTTCGTTTCGGGCGCTGCCAAAGCTCCCCCGGCAGTTCGCGACGGCCGCACTGGCGACCTGTCTGGTTGTGGCTAATTTCGTCAATCCGCCCTATCCGTTCCCGTTTGAGAATAACCTGATGTTCGTCGGCTTTGTGGATGCGGAACGGGCTGCGGCATTCGCGGCCGACACCTATGCGGGCGCGGTTGCGACCACGTTTCCGATGACGACCGCGCTGGCGCATCCCAACAACGGATACCTCATGCTGCCGCATGCGGTTCGCGAATTGCCCGATTTCAAGCCGGCCACCATTGCCGCGTTAAAGAACGATCCGCCTCGTATCATGCTGGTCTACGATACGGAACTGGATCCCTGGCATGTGCGTTCTACCAGGGCCTTCCGATGGTTCTTCGGGCGCTACTACGACTACGAGCGGCCCATGACCGCGCCGGAAATATCGAAGGCATTGGATATGCGGATCGCCCGCAACTGGGAAAACCACGGCTTCACGATGTCCCTGCTGGTGAACGACAGCCTCAGGCGCTGATTGCAGACCGGTCGGTTTCGGCGGCCCGTGCCGCCGCGAACAAGAGTAATCCCGCCAGGAGATACACGGCCGATGCCATCGCAATGGCGCCTCCGAGTCCATACGTTCCGGCCAGCCATGCGATGACAAGTGGAGCCGTTCCGCCCCCGCCCAACCAACCGGCAGTGTTCATGAGACCTGCCGCCGAACCGCGCGCTTCCGGGCGGATGACGTCGAACATTGAGGCGAAGATGTTGGCGTCGTAGAGGCCCTTGAAGAAGCCCCAGATTGTGAGCGCCGCGATCAGCCAGCCGAGCGATCGGGTCATGCCGCAAAGGACCACGCAGGGAGCGCCGCCGAAGACGCCGAGCATCTGAACCAGCATGCGTCCGCCGCGACGTTGCGCGCGCCAGCGGTCGGCCAGCCACCCGCCGCATAGCGCGCCCGCCATACTGGCGAGTTGGACGTAGATGGTCGCGGTGAGGCCAGACATGGCAAGGCTCATGTGGAAGCGGTCGAACAGGAATTTCGGCATCCAGGTGAGCAGCACCGCCGCGACGAAGTTAGCGCACAGAAATGCCCCGAGCAGCAAGCGCGCGGCGGGCTGGGCCACGATGGCGCGGAGGGTTTCACCCAGAGGCAGTTTGGCGGCTACCTTGATTTGCTCTGCCTGTCCCCGTTGCGGCTCCCGCAGCCAGCGGTTCAAAACGAAGCCAAGCAGGATTCCCAGGCCGCCGAAGACGACGAAGGACCAGCGCCAGCCATAGCGCTGGCCGATCAGGCCGGCGAAGAATCCGCCCGCGATCGTGCCGATGTAGACGCTGGTTTGGTGTAAGCCGATTGCGCGGGACCGGGTGGCTGGACCGTGGTAATCGCTCAGGAGCGACATCGACGCCGGGAAATAGAAAGCCTCGCCCATGCCTTCGAGCGCGCGCATCGCGAAGAGCCCCCGAAAGCCACTGACTGCGGCCGTGGCAGCGCAGATGGCGCTCCAT
>Ga0302278_10006801_pt1 | contig 10716 bp, 10 predicted proteins | sample III_Bog_N3_2_FD_194543 | JGI IMG/M metagenome (GOLD analysis project Ga0302278, IMG submission 194543) | Peat permafrost microbial communities from Stordalen Mire near Abisko, Sweden - III_Bog_N3_2 | ecosystem: Environmental > Terrestrial > Soil > Wetlands > Peat | place: Sweden: Abisko... | reverse complement strand
GCAAGTTGCACCAGGAGGTCGCAGGGGAGCGCTTCCGGCAGGATCTTTATTACCGCATTACCGGTCTGGTGCTCAGACTTCCTCCTCTTCGCGAGCGGTTGGAGGATCTGGACGGGCTCGTCGAGTATTTTGTCGATCTCTACAGGGAACGCTTTGGATGTTCTGCGGCGCCGGTATCGGAGTCCACGCGTCTGTTGATGACAACGCATCTCTGGCCCGGCAACATCCGCGAACTGGAAAACCTGATCAAGCGTTATGTGGTGGTGGGGACCGAGGAGGCCATTCTGAGCGAGATCGCGCAGCGTGAAATCATCTCCGATTCCTCGAATGTGGATCAAACCGCGGCCTTGTCGCTTAGTCAGCTCACGCGCAACGCAACGCAGTTGATGGAAAGCAGGATCATCCTGAATACACTGCGAGTCAACCAGTGGAACCGTAAGCGTACGGCACGCGCCCTTAAGATCAGCTACCGCTCCTTGCTTTACAAACTTAAGAAGGCGGGCATCCAAGGCCGCCGCGAAGTTGACTCCGTAGGAACCGAAGGAAAGACATTGGAGAACTTGTCATGAAGCATACGAGACTATTCATCGTCGTCATTTTCATTTCACTGGTCTTCGGCGCGCTAGCGGCAAACGCGCAGAAGCCGGAAGAGCCCAAACCGGTTCCTCCTCCAGATCGTCCCGCTGCAAGTGAACAGAAGCCCGGCGGGGGCCGGTCCGCCATTTCCATGGAGAGCCCCGACGCTTACGTGATTGGGGAAAGCGACCTGCTGGCGATCAACGTCTGGCACGAGCCGGAACTCACGCGAGTTATTCCTGTGCGCACCGACGGGAAGATCACCCTGCCGTTGATCGGTGAACTCCAAGCCAGCGGGCAGACGGTGGAACAGTTGCGTGCCACCATTGCCGCACAACTCAAGCGCTTCCTGGAGACACCCGAGGTCACGGTGATTGTGCAGGAACCGCGCAGCCAGTTTTTTACCGTCGTTGGCAAGGTGGTCAAGCCGGGTTCCTTTCCGCTCGGGCAGCGGCTGACCGTGATGGACGGTCTGGCTCTGAGTGGCGGCTTCAAGGACTTTGCCAAGGTCAACAAAATTCAAGTCGTTCGTACCCATCGCGATGGTCGGGTTGAGCGGCTTCCGTTCGACTACAAGAAGGCGGTCGCCGGAGACCTGAATCAGAACTTTGTTCTCGAGCAACACGACATGATCGTTGTGCCGTAATCATGATCGCAATTTATCCATTGCAGTTCTTGCGCCGTTGAAGGAGTGATAGTCATGAAGGTGTGTTCAATTCTTGCCGTACTGTTGTCGGTCGGTCTTTCGACGGCAGCCTTTGCACAGGATAGTCCAGAGCCCAAGCCGACGATTCAGCAGGAGCAGACCGGCCCCGCGCACCTTGGTGGCGAAGCCCCTGCGCTCGCGATTGGGAGCGACATCGAATCCCGCAACGTACTGGTCGCTGGGTTCAGCCTGGGCGCGGTCTGTATAACACCACCACTGCGTCTTATACAGGAGACACGCGTTACTTCATACAGCCGAGCGTCGCCTTTCAGCGCACTTTTTCCACGGGCACCTGGACTTTGAGCTACACGCCCGGCGTCAGCTTTGATCCGAACAGCGACACCAACAACCAGTACACCCAGAATCTTGCAGGCGACATGACATGGAAGCCCAGTTCGCGTCTCCAGATGCACGCCCGTCAGGATTTCAGCCTGACCGACAATCCATTCGAGACGGTCGGCCGCGTGGACCTTCTGCCGGGATTGGGAGGGCCGCTCGGACCGAATTACAACGGTGTTCTGCCGGATACCAAGCGAACCTCCCTGGTCTCCAATTTTGACCTGGCTTACCGCGTGGGAGAGCATAGCGCCATTGGCTTTACCGGCGGTTTCCAGAAGTACAACTACGATGCATCGGCGTCGTCCACCACGGTCTTCCCCTACGTCAATTCGGAAGTCATCTCTGGTTCCGCATTTTATTCGCACCAGTTCTCGTCCATACTGAATGCAGGCGTTCAATTCGCTTATACGGATATCTACAGCACGGGTGCGGCGGTTTCGCGCACGCAGGCCCCGGCGCCGATGCTATTTGTCAAACTGACCCCCAGTTCGCACACCGAGGTGACGCTCTACGCCGGTCCTGAGTATGCACGTACCCGCGAAGTGGTCCCCATCACTGTGGGGGTCGTCACGGTTGGCGATGTTGTGTACGAGCACCACTGGTATCCCACCTTCGGTGGCACCGTGTCATGGAGCGGACAACGCAATGCCTTTGACGTGCAGGGGCAGCGTCGCATCGCCAATGGAGGTGGTGTATTGGAGGCCGTGCAGGATACCAGCGCCGGTGCCGGCTACCGTGTCCGACTTGCCCCCAAGGTGCTCGCCGAATTGCGCGCCAACTGGTCGGATGAGAAGGGAATTGGTTTGATCAGCAACGGTAGTTACTTCCGGAGCCTGTGGGCTGGCGGAGGCCCGGTCTTCGAACTGAATCGCTCGTTCAGCCTGCGTGGTGACCTGGCTTACGTTCACCAGTCGCAACAGGGCATAGCAGCCGTGGCCGGCAATCACATGCTGGTGCAGGGCTCGCTGGATTACCGCTTCCACAAGGGTTTGGGGAACTAGCATATGGCGCAGGAAGAAACATCATCGCGAACTCCCATCACCTTTCACGACGCCTGGGAGATCCTTGTGCGGCGTAGATGGTTTGTGGGTGGAGGGCTCTTTGTCTGCTGGCTGGCCATCTGGTCGGCTAGCTGGCTGCTGCCCTCGATCTACCGCTCGGAAACGGTCATCCTGATTGAGCAGCAGCGGGTGCCGGAGGAATACGTAGTAGCCAACGTCTCGGTCGATCTCCAGCAGCGCCTGGAAGGCATGAGGCAGCAGATTCTCAGCCGGACACGGTTGCAGCGCATCATTGAACAGTTTGGCTTATATAAAGAGGCGAACAAGATCAATCCTGACGAAGTGATCGAGCAGATGCGCAAGGACGTCAAGACCGAGTTGGTTGAGGCGCCCGGGCGTCGCGGACAATTGTCGGCGTTCAAGATCAGCTACAGCGCTCCGTCTGCGCGCCTGGCGCAACAGGTGAACGCCCAACTCACATCGCTGTTCATTGACCAGAACATTGAGGAGCAGTCGCAGCGGACGGAGAGCACTACAGAGTTCCTCTCCAGCGAATTGGAAACCGCCCGCGCCGGCCTTGCCGAGCAAGAGGCGAAGATCAAACAGTTCAAGTCTGGAAACCTCGGACAGCTTCCCAGTCAGATGGACGCAAATGTCCGCATACTTTCCGGTTTGCAGGACAGGCAGCATAGCCTCAGCCAGTCTCTAAACCGCGCGCAGGAACAGAAGCTCTACTTTGAATCACTACTGGCGCAGTATCGCTCGGTAAAGGTCGAGGCCGACAACGGCGCGAACTCCCTGCCCGGCATCGAGGATCAGCTTGCCAAACTCAAGCAGGAGTTGGCGGACAACCAGACCAAGTACACGCCCGACCATCCGGACGTCCTGCGCTTGAAGCGCTTGATCGCGCGCACGGAGAGGCAGAGGGATGAGATCCAGGCGAAAATGGCCTCGGGCAGTAACTCCAGCGCTCTGAAGTCCTCCGAGTCGCACGACCCGCGGACGATGACTCCGATCCTTCAATTTGAAGGCCAGCTCAAGGCCAACGAGCAGGAAATTGCGGATACCAAGCGCGAGTTGCAGCAGGTGGAACAACAGATTGCGGGCTACCAGGGGCGGCTGAACGGGATGCCCATCCGCGAGCAACAATTGTCCGATCTCACCCGCGACTACGATCAGTCCAAAGCGAATTACGATTCGCTGCTCAAGAAGCAGATGCAGTCGCAGCTTGCCACCAACCTCGAAAAGCGTCAGCAGGGCGAGCAGTTCCGCATCCTTGATGCGCCCAGTCTGCCCAGGAAACCAGTGTCTCCAGACCGCCTGAAGCTGAGCCTGATGGGGCTGTTCGCGGGGCTGGTTGTGGGCCTCGGGCTTGCCGTTCTGGTTGAAACCGTCGAAGATCGCGTGCGCAGCGAGGAAGAGGTTACGCGCATGTTCGAATGGAGTTGCGCCGGTCTGATGCTGTTGGTGATGGTTGCCGCCAACGCCTACACGTCTTTGGGGAGATAGAGCCATGTACGAAAAGTTCTACGGACTTAACCAGAGTCCATTCAGCATGAGTCCCGACCCCGCGTTCTATTACGCGACGGCGCGGCACAATGAGGCGCTCGCCAATCTCACCTACGGCGTCCTCATGCAGAAGGGATTCATCGTTCTCACCGGGGAAGTGGGCACCGGCAAGACTCTGCTCGTCCGCTGCCTGCTTGATACGCTGCACCGTTCGCGCGTGGCGCACGCATACATCCTGAATCCGCTGCTTTCGGCCGATGACCTGTTGCGCATGATTCTCACCGACTTCGGCATCCGGGAAGTGAAGCGCACCCGCGGCGAAATGCTCCAACAGTTCAATGAGCACCTCATCGAAGTCTATCGCCGCAATGGTATCTGCGCCCTGGTCATTGACGAGGCGCATCTGCTGGCGCCGATGCTGCTGGAAGAGATTCGCCTGATGACCAACATCGAAACCGCCAAGCACAAGCTGCTGCAGATCGTGCTGGTCGGTCAGCCGGAACTCGACGAAAATCTCGACTCGCCCGAACTGCGCCAGGTAAAGCAGCGTATTTCGCTGCGCTACACGCTGGAACCCATGGCGGACATGGAAGTACGCGGCTACATTGACCGCCGTCTCGAAGTAGCCGGAGCTCCCAACCGCCTGCTGCAAATTTTTCCCGCGCCAACACTGGCGCGCATCCTGCACTACGCGCATGGAATTCCGCGCCTTGTGAACACCCTCTGCGACAACGCCCTGATCAGCGGTTATGGACGTCAGACGCAGTCGATCCATCCTTCGGTCATCGATGAGGTAGCACAGGATCTGCGTCTCAGCCTAAAGAACTCCGCTGCCAAGATGACAGGTACACCGATGTTGGCCAAGCCTGCCGAGGAAGAGATGAGCCGCAAAATGCTGGTGCGAACGCTGCTCCGCCTGGCCCGGCTGCTGGAATCCGGCAATGAGAACGACAAGACTCAAGGAGTGGCAGGATGAGCAGAATCTTCGATGCGCTTCGCCGATCTGAACAAGACAGACAGCCAGGGGACGAAAGCTGGAATCCGCTTCCTGACGCGCTGAAGAATGCCTCCGTGCCGATCGCTGCCGGCGCAGACTCGCCTTCAACGCAGCCGCCACTGGATGAAAATCCGATGGATCAGTTCGAATCGCCGCTCGCGCCACATGCGGTGGTTGACGACCGCTTGGCAGATCTCGTCCGTGCTGCGCGGGAGTCCACCGGGATGCCGGACTTTGCCATTGAGCCGCTTGCGTTGGATCATGACTTGCCGGCCAGCGCGCCTGCCGTGGCGGGGCTCGATCAGCCAATCGATCTGTCAAAGCTCAAAGTGGTTCCCGTCTCATCGATTCCGTCGCCGAGGCTCGTCGCGCTCAGTAGCGAACGTGGATTGGGCGCGGAAAAATTCCGCGTGCTTGGCGCGCGCCTCTCCAACATTCGGCTGAGCACAAAGCTCGGTATTTTACAGGTGACCAGCAGCGTAGTCGGCGAAGGCAAAACGCTCACCTCGGTGAACCTTGCCATGACGCTGGCAACGCGATTCGACCAGAAAGTACTGCTCGCCGAGGGCGACCTGCGGAAGCCCGCGGTCTGCAAGTTGCTCGGAATGCAGAACCAGGCAGGAATCGGCGAGTGGTGGGAGCAGCCGGACGCGCCGATCAGCAACTTCCTCTTGCGCATTGGCGAAACCGGCATGTGCCTGCTACCGGCCGGTGACGTGGCCCATCCTGCCTCCGTTCTACAGTCGCCCCGGATTGCTGAGCTGTTTACCGGATTGGCGGGACGCTGCTGGTAGTGCGCAAGGGAACGGTCTCCCGGACGGCGCTGAAAAAGGCCGTCGAGAGCCTCGACAATCCCAAACTGGTTGGCATCGTTCTCAATGACGCTTCCGATTACGACAGGGTGAATTACTACGATCAGTACTACACTCCGCGAGGCGAAAAAGTGGGGGAGACAGTTTCTAAGTGACACGACGTTCGCACGTGTACATCCCAGTCCGGTCGATGATCCTCGGCTTCTCGGAAGCCGTGCTGGCGACCTGCGCCTTGTTGCTGGCGATGATCGCCTATCTCGGGCCGTTGGACACAACGCTTGCCCTGGGATATGAGAAGGCGGACGCGCGCGTCGCTCTCGTCGTCGTTCTGTTTGTGCTGTGCATGTACTATTTCGACCTTTATGACTTGAGCGTGCTGCGCAATTCGCGCGAGGTCGTTACCAGTCTCATCCAGTGCTTTGGCGCCTTTTTCATTCTCCTCGCATGTTTGTACTCGCTGTTTCCTCTTGTGCGTTTGCAACTGGCGGTGGTGCTGGCCGGCACGGCGTTGGCTGCGTTCAGTGCGCTTTGCTGGCGGCAGCTTTTCCGCTACGCAAGCCACTGGCCGGCATTCCAGGAGCGGATTCTTACATTTGGGGAAGGACCAGTGACCTCGGAGATTTCATCGATTCTGAACGCCCGTCCCGAGCTGGGCTTCCGCCTGATGTGCCAGGTAGCGGAACACACTGATTCATGGATAGAGGATGGCGCGCAATCTGTGCCCGCGAGTGACCTCCGCCGTCTCGTCGACACCTACAACATCCGCCGGGTCGTCGTATCCATGGGCGAGCGCCGCGGACGTCTGCCAGTTGAACTCCTGCTGGATCTCAAAGAAGAGGGCGTGGTGGTGCAGGAAGGCAGCGAACTGTATGAGAACATCACCGGCAAAGTGTATCTCGATTCACTGCGCCCCAGCATGTTGCTGTTTTCTCCGGCTTTTGAAGTCTCTACGTTCTCGCTTTTGTGCCAGCGCCTCATGGCTCTGGTGGTCAGCTTGTCCGCCCTGCTGGTGACGTTGCCGGTCATGTTGTTCATCGCCCTTGCCATCAAGCTCGACTCGCGCGGCCCTGTCATCTTCCGACAGAAGCGGGTTGGCCTGCGCGGTCGCCTGTTTACGCTTTACAAGTTTCGCTCCATGCGGGACGGTTCCGACGGCGTGCGCCCAGCCGAGGAGCAGGACGAACGCTTCACCCGATTTGGCAGTTGGCTGCGTGCCACGCGCTTGGACGAATTGCCTCAGCTCTGGAACATTCTGCGCGGCGATATGCAACTGGTCGGTCCCCGTCCGTTTGTGCCTGAGCAGGAGGAGCAGTTGTGTGCCGCCATCCCGTTCTACAAGCTGCGCTGGAGCGTGCGGCCGGGCGCGACCGGATGGGCGCAGATCAATCGCGGCTACTGCGCAACCCTTGAGGACAACACCGAAAAGCTCGCCTACGATCTCTTCTATATCAAGCACTTCTCGATTGGCCTCGACCTGCTTGTGATCTTTCAGACTGCCAAGACTTTGCTGCTGGGCCGGGGCGCGAGATGATTTCCGTCTGTGCGCTGATTGTCTTCTGGACCGCTGCGGCGCTGGTGGTTTATGCCCACATCGGCTACCCGGTCGTGCTGTTCGTGTGCTACGGACTGGTACAGGTGAAGCGCGACTGGCAGTTCCTTCACCACCGGCGCGACCGCCGCCGTGCGGAGTTGCCGGACGCCGAACTGCCTACGGTCACCATGCTTTTCGCCGCCTACAATGAAGAAGAGCACCTCGCCGAAAAGATTGAGAACACGAAACAACTCAGCTATCCCTCCGGAAAATTGCAGATCGTGATCGTATCCGACGGCTCGTCGGATCGCACTAACGCGATCCTGAGCACCATCGAAGATCCCCGCTTCGAGATTGTGATCCGCTCCGAGCGGGCAGGGAAGTGCGCTGCACTGGCGGTTGCCGTCGAGCGCGCCCGCAACAGTATCTTCGTCCTCTGCGACGGCAGCACCATGTTTGCCCCGGATGCCCTGCGCAAACTCGTCCGCCACTTTCAGGACCCCGCCATTGGCGCTGTTTGCGGCGCTCTCAGCTTCCAGTGCAACGCGGAATCCAGCCAGACGGAAGGTCTCTATTGGAAATACGAGACTGCCCTTCGCCTGATGGAAGCCCGACTCGGCGCGACCCTCACTCCCAGCGGGGCGATCTACGCGGTACGCGGTGACATTTATCTACCGCCCTCGCCCGATGTGCTGGTCGATGACATCCTCACCCTGATGAACGTCCGCAGCGCAGGATTCGAGGTGCATTACGACCCAGAGGCGAAAGCCGTCGATTTTCCCGCTACCAGCGTCGCCGGTGAGTTTCATCGCCGTGTCCGCATCAGCACCGGAAGCTTCCGCGCTCTTCCAGCACTGCTGCGTGTCCCCAAGACGCGCTTCACGTCCTTTGCGTTCTTCTCGCACAAGCTATTGCGCTGGATTCTCCCGGTGCTGATGACCCTGGTCCTCATCAGTAATCTGTTCTTGCTCCAGCAGCCGTTCTACCGCTTTGCCCTGATCGCACAGATTCTGATTCTGCTTTGGGCGGCCTTGGGTTTTGTCTTTCGCAAGCCTCTCAGCGGCGTTCGCTTCAGCCTCGTCGGCTACTTTCTCGTCGCCATGAATCTGGCGTTTCTTGTCGGACTGCTCCGCAGTTTTTCGGGAGGCAAGGAGGCAGCATGGCAGCGCACCAGTTGACCTCCTCACGATTCGCGATTCGCGGCGTCCCGGTATTCATGTATCACGATCTCTGCGCCGCCAGCGCCTCGGATGAGCGCTACACCACTCCTCTGCCTGTGTTCAAGGAGCATCTGTCATTTCTGCGCGAGCAGGAATTTGATGTTCAGGACTTGCCCGCGCTCAATGTAAACTCCAACAATCGCAGCGTAGTTCTGACCTTTGACGACGGCCTCGCCAGCCATTACCAGCTTGCTTTTCCCGCACTGCTTGAACATGAACTGACGGCAACATTCTTCGTCACCACCGCGCTGGTGGAGTCCTCCGGCTATCTCACTTGGAACCAGTTGCGTGAAATGAGCGCGGCGGGAATGACCATCGGCTCGCACGGCCGCGAGCACATTGATTACACCGGGCTGCCGCCTGCGTCAGCCGAGCGTGAGCTTCAGTCCTCGCGCTTAGCGCTGGAAGACCACCTCGGCAAGCCTGCATCCACGTTCTCTGCTCCCTACGGATTTCTGAATCATGCACTCACCGGAGCCGCGCGGGATGCCGGTTTCCGTTGGATATGCTCCTCGCATCCGTGGCTCGCCACCGCGGATGCATCCGTGATCTCGCGCCTCGCCGTCTATCACGATACAGATCTGACCCACTTCTCAGCCCTTGCAAACAGGAATGCGCTTCCATTGCTTGCGCGGCGTGCGCGTAACGCGCTCCTCCATTTGCCCAAGCAACTCCTGCTGCGCACCTCGCCCCGTCGGCTGGGTGTACACGTTGGCCAGGAGGTCAAGTGAGCGGACTTCATGTGTTTGTCTTGATTGATGCTCTTGGCTGGGAGTTGATTCGCGAGCGTCCGTTTCTCGCGCAGTTCCTCGGCCACCAGCAGTCGCTGCGAACGCTGCTTGGCTTCAGTTCAGGCATTATCCCCTCGATTTTGACCGGGCGCACTCCGGCTGAGAACGAGATGTGGAACCTCGTCTACTTCGATCCGGAACATTCTCCCTTCCGGGCGATGCGGAAACTCGGCCCACTGCCCGGACGCCTTCTCGATAATCGCATCGGACGCCGTGTACTCACTGAGATCGGACGCAGGGTTCTTGGCATGGGGAGCAACTTTGACGTTAGCGTGCCGCCGCAAACTTTGCAGTGGTTCCATTGGGCGGAGAGCCGCAATATCTACGCCCGCGACGGAATTCCCGGCCAGCGTTCCATCTTCGATCTGCTTTACGAGAAGGGCATCGGACACAAGATTTACTCCTACAAGGATCCCCTTACAGATCGCGAAATACTGGAGCGCGCCGCGCAGGACATAGCGAGTGGGAGCGAGGAGTTCTTTTTCCTCTACCTCTCCGAACTCGACATGTTTCTCCATCTGCATCGCGCGGAACCCGCGAAGGTAGCCGCAAAGCTCGCATGGTACGAAGAAGCGCTCGGCCGCGTCTTCGAGGCAGCGCTTCAGCGCGATAGTGGCGCGCGACTGCGTGTTTTCTCCGATCACGGGATGACACCGGTAGTGCGGCACTGCGATATGGCGGCTGTGGTCGATGGCTGCGGCTTCCAGACGCCACGCGACTATCTCGCCGTGTACGACTCCACCATGGCGCGCTTCTGGTTTTTCTCGGAGTCGGCTCGCTCGGCGATCTGCGCGCAACTCAATCAACTCGATTACGCCCGCGTGCTCACCGAGGAAGAGTTGCGTGAGTTCGGGGTGTTCTTCCCCGACAAGCGGTACGGAGAGATCGTTGCGCTCCTCGATCCGGGTTGTATCGTCGCAGAGGGTGGCTTTAACGGCAGAGGATGGAAGCCCGCCGGAATGCACGGCTATCATCCCGACGATCCCAACTCCAGCGCCGTCTTTCTCTCCAGCGATAGCCCCACCTCGCCCATGGTCTCCGTGCGCGATGTTTTCGGCTCCATGCAGGAGGCCATCGCGTGAGTTCCGCTCCTCTTGCCGTCTGCATGTTTGACAATGAGATTGTGCGCGGTGGTGCTGAGGAGCACATGCTCTGTCTGCTGCGCGGATTGGACCGCCGCCGTTTTCGCCCCCTGCTGGTCTGTCCCTCCGAGTTGCTCGTGATGCTACGGCCG
>Ga0302278_10006798_pt1 | contig 10720 bp, 9 predicted proteins | sample III_Bog_N3_2_FD_194543 | JGI IMG/M metagenome (GOLD analysis project Ga0302278, IMG submission 194543) | Peat permafrost microbial communities from Stordalen Mire near Abisko, Sweden - III_Bog_N3_2 | ecosystem: Environmental > Terrestrial > Soil > Wetlands > Peat | place: Sweden: Abisko... | reverse complement strand
GGCTGGGCAAAGTGTGACCAAAGTATGTACGTTTCCCCTCGGATACGAAATGCTCAGAACCGAATTCCTGTCGGAAGTGTCGCCTATTCGGAAGTGTCGCCTATTTGGAAGTTGCCATGTAGTCAACCCCTTCAACGGGAGGAAGTTCGCGCCTCCCGGTGAAAAATCGATTCCTGCCCAAGAAATCCTCGCGTTGCCGGTTTTGACCGTTCATAGCGAGGAGGTCAGTCGTTTGGGTTCAAATACGCTGTAGCGCATTGGAGGGCCGAGATTGCTGGCGACCGGTCGGGTGGGCGGGTGATGGAGGCGATTGTGTACCCCGAAACGGCGGCGGGAGCGTTTTTCGGCCTCGCCATAACCCACGGCAACTTGATCATGACGGACGGCAAGAGCCTGGAGGGTGTGGGCGTGATACCGGATGAGACCTTGTTGCCGACAGCGGCGGATCTTGCGGCGGGGCGCGACCCTGTGCTGGCCCATGCCGCGGAGCTGGCGGGCGTCAAACTGGACGCCGAGGCCGCAGGCCGACTTTTCCCATTGAGTGGGGCCCCTTTAGTTCTTTGTAGATTTTTGTCGAAAACCGCAGATGAACGAGCGTATGCTGATTGAGAATTTTCAGGTTTTTCCCCATCCCCCCATTCCAAAGGTCAATGCCGGACGAAGGCTGCAGGATTTGGGTCTCTTCGTCTCGCGAAGAATCAGCTTCAACAGCTTGAAGGAGATCGTCTATGGCTTTTACCAAACCCAGCGTCGCGCTAGGCTTAGGCCGTCAGGGCGGAGGGCCCGACAGGCACACCGACAAGAATGAGTTTTTGTCGGCGGGCGTTTTGATCGCATACCGCGAGCGTCCGGGGGAAGTCTACCCGACGCAGCAGATGAAAAACGCGTTGCAAGACGCGGCGGTGCAGGCCAGGAACATTGTTCGAGTAGCGAATGACATATTTGCCAAGGTAGTGCTGCTTCGCCGGCCAGAGTCGCAATTGTTCCAGGACACCCTGGCAAAACATTTCGACCTGGTCGCGGGCGACCTGGCCGGCGGATTGCTCGTGGACAATATTGTCGACAAGCCCTTTTCCCCAAAAGCAGTGTTTGCGCACGACAGAAGGTGGATACTCGAAAAGATTCGGCAGAAGCTGCTTTCGCTCAGCTTTCACCTGAACACTGGAATGTACTTAATCGACCAGGACAATGCGAACCGCGACGTCTGGAACGGGGTAAAGGATCCCAACAGTGTGGGATTGCATAACGATTGGGTCGGTTATGTTCACATGCGGGGGACGCAAACTTCAACAAGAACACTCTGCGGCTTCCGCAACGGCGAAATGCACATCAGCTTCGAAGACGTTATCAACTTCAGCTTGAATACCAACGCGGCAATCATCATCCATGAGGCGGCTCATAAGTTTCTGGGCGCACCGGGTGGAGTTGGAGTGGATATCTACGCCAACAACCCGATCTATCCCCCTCTGCTGAATCAACAAAACGGCAGCCTTGCGATTGCCGATAGCGTCACATGGACCGCCGTCTCCCTGGCAACCGGTGCGGTGAGGATGCTGACCCACGACAGCGGCGACTGGGCGAATTGCCCAGGGCCAGCTTTGTAAATTTTGCCGCACGTTCGCGGATGGCTTGCCCGCAAGGCACGGGAATCCCCACAGCTTCTTCGGGAGGATTACCGGTTGGCGCCGGTCTGCGGGTTCCAGGTGAGTTGCTGGTAGAGGGTGGAGTTCCGATAGCCGAGCAGGACGACCAGGGTCCAGATGCCGAGCGCTGTGCCGATCAGCGGATGGATCAGGTTGAGGATGGCCGCGACGATGGCGAGGATGCGACCCCATTGGGTGCGCTCGTGCAGTCCCCAGGCGGCTACCAGGGCCAGGCCGACGCGGATCAGGACGCCGATCCAGACGACGTGAAAAATGGCCTGACCGAGCCACTCGGGAGGCAGGGAACCCATGGAGCCGTCGGACCAGGGGCCGTGGTTCCAATTGCCGAAGTGGTTGCCCAGGAAGGCGTGGAGAAATGTCATGCCGATCACTGCCCGGAGCACCGAATAGCCCGCGTAAATGACCCACACCACACTGAGCGCCCTTATTTTGCCGGCGTAGTTTTCCAATTGAAACTGGAGGCCTGGCACCGGTGGCACCGCAGGCGCTGCCGGACGGCCGCACTGGGAACATACCGGCTGACCAGCCGCTAAAGCTTGACCGCATCCGCTGCAAAACATGGCGCCTCCTGTTTCAACGTACCCTGATTGGACGTACTGAGCTTACTACGGAAGAGGGGACGGGTTCGTTCCCTGGGGATTCCGAGGCAGGGCAAGCGCATTTGGAACCAGAAGCTCTTGACCTTGTGAGGGAGATGCTTTTGAGGGGCGAATCGAGGTGGAAAAACAGAGCAAGTTGGGATGGTTTTGGGTAGGCGAATTTCGATGCGCGAAAAGTGCCATTTTTGCTCCAAAGTGCCAGTTTCGACGGTGTTTTTGGCGTTTTTTTGCCTGAAAATGGGGGGTTGTGTTTACCAATAGGTAAACAGGCTGTTTTTGTAACTCATTGAATAGGAATAAGTTAAGCGGATTCCACCTTCGATTTTTTGACGAATTTGGGGTGGGGGGGGTGGGGTCTCAGCGTTTTTGGGGGTTGAAGGCCGGAAAAACAGGGATCAGGAATCGGAAAACAGAGGCAAAGGCGGGGCGATGGAATTGGCGAGGGCGCGGGTTGTGTTTTGCTGGACGATTTTGGCATGCGAAACACCTCTACAAGGATTGTGCGCCAAAAGGGGGTAATTGCCTGCAAGTATGGCATGGGTGGAAGTTGTTGTATTTAAGTAGGTTAGCCAAAGTCAGTTGAGGGAGGGGCTTGCTTTTTTTTGGGGTATGGGGGATCAGGTTGCAGGCCTGCCGGAAGGCACATTCCGTGGTTGGATCGATTTTCAAATGCGTTTGCCATGGATTCCGGGATTCATTTTGAGGGGGGCCTGGTGGGCGGAGGGGCGGCAAACAGCGGCGGGTTGCTTTTGTGCATCCAATTCATTACGGAAGCAGGCCGAATTGTCTGCTGGGATTTGCCGGCACTTGCGCGGTAGCGAACCGGGGCTGTGGCAGGAAGAAAAAACTCGTACCAGAAGGAGCAAAAATGTTCAGTTCAGGAATGAAGGGTGGCCGCAATCGAGCATCCAGGCGGAAGGTTGGATTTCTATCGGTTTTGACAGCGTTGTTGGCGATTGGGCTGGTGGCCGGTCTTTCCGGTTGCGCTTCAAAACAGGAGAAAGCACTGGAGCAGGCGAAGGCGCAGGCGGTCAAGACCGGACAGCCGCAGCAGGTTGTCTCGGTAGACAAGACCGGCGCGACGACCACCACGATTGTGCAGCCGCCAGCGCAGGGGCAGACCACGCAGGCGACGACGACGACCGTGACTCCGCCGGCTGCGGGAGCTACTGCTCCGGCGGCAGAGGAACCGACTGTTTCCGCCGTGCCTTTGCCGCCTCCTCCGCCAGCGCCGGTCAATGTCACCATTCCCGCGGGGTCGATGCTGACCATACGTGTGGACCAGCGGATCAGCGTGAAGAGCAGCCGGGCGGGCGACAAGTTTACCGGCGAGGTGGTTGATCCGGTGCTGGCGACTGATAGCAGCGTGCTGGTTCCCAAGGGGTCGCCGGTGGGTGGAGTGGTGGTGGTGTCGCATGAGCGCGGCCACTTCAAGGGCCGGTCCCTGCTGGAACTGCGGCTGATTTCGTTGACGCTGAACGGGACGGAATATCCGCTGACGACCAAGGCGCTGGCAGAGAGCAAGAAAGGCAAGGGCCGGCGCACGGCTGGCTTTATTGGCGGAGGTGCGGGTTTGGGCATGCTGGTGGGCGGGGTGGCCACTGGGGGCGTGGGACTGGTGGTGGGCGGCCTGGTTGGCGGAGGCGCGGGAACGGCGGTCGCGGGTTTGACTGGCAATCGCGATCTGGATATTCCAGCCGAGTCGGTGGTGCACTTCAAGCTGGCAGATGATCTGGTGGTGCAGCAGTAAAGCAGTGAAGAGGTGAAAAAAGCAGTGAAGAAGTGAAAAGGTGAAACTGTCAAGGGTGAGAAGGTTGCGAGCTGAATGGGTTGTAGAGGCTGCGGAAAAAGTCGGGTTTTGAGTCAAGATTCACAAAGAACATCCCTCGGGGGCTAAAGCCCAGCGTTTATTTTCAGCCACTTGCGGCACCCTTCGACTTCGCTCAGGGCAGGCTATTGAAGCCGTGCCCTTTCAAAACTTCGGCGATTTGGTAGTTTTTCCGCAGCCTGTGCAGGTCGTTCCCTGATCACTGCTTCCCTTGTTGACTCCTTCACCGCACTCACCGGCTGGCGGCCAGGTTGCGGCGTTCCCAGCGTTCTTCGTGGCGGTCGTCGCGAAGAACCAGGGCGATGACGTGGCCCTGGGGGTCTCGGTCGAAGAAGAGGCGGGTGCTGCTGGAGCCGTTCAGGTAAAAGAACACGCCTGGCGATTCGGCGGCCAGCTCGGCAATTTCACCTTGCAGGTTTTTCTCGAAGAGCGCGTCGCCCTGGCGGAAGATGGTGATGACGGGGTGGCCGCTCTTGTCGGTGAATTCACCGGCGAGGGAATCAAGCACGGCGGGGGACAGCTTGATGGCCTGGGGGTGGAAGGGAATCACAAGGCGCTCGGCCACTGCGGGGGCTTCGGCGACGTTGGGCTCGGGCGGTGTGGCCGGCGCGGTGTGGTGTGCCAGCAGCCAGCGCGGCAACTCCGGCTCGTCATAGGCGCGGGTCCAGCAGTCGTGCTTGATTCCCTGGTAGATCCACAGGCGCACGTGGCCGCCTTCGGCCTTCAATGCCGCATACATCAGTTCGCTTTCGCGCGAGGGTACGGTGGGGTCGTCAGCGCCGTGAAAGAGCCAGACAGGGGTGCGGCCGACGACGCGGGCGTACTCGGCGGGCAGGGTTGCCGCCTGCTGCCAGCGCTCCGGCGCATAACTCCAGAAGATGCCGCTGGCGGCAATGGCGATGGCCGCCCAGCGGTGTGGATAGGCGCGGGCCAGTTCCCACGCGCCGTAGCCGCCCAGCGAAAGGCCGGTGAGGTAGGTGCGCTCCGGGTCGCCGTGGAACTCGGCTGCCTCCTCATCCAGGGCGGCAACGGCCATGTCCAGCATCTCCTGGTCGGTCCAGACATTGGCCTGCGGGCATTGCGGCAAGACCACGACGAACGGCCAGCGCTCGGGGTGGTCGCGCACGGCCTCAGGCAGGCCGATCTGGGTTTGCCACATGCCTTCAGAACCACGCTCGCCGCGGCCATGGAGGGCGAGGACGATGGGCCAGAGCTTGTGGTCGTCGCGACGCCATTCCTCGGGCAGATACACGACAAAGCGGTAGGTGACGCCATGGAGTTCAATTTTGCGATTGAGGAAGCCGGTTTCCTGGGGCGGCTCTGGCTTTTCGTGGTGGGGGCGGGGCGCTGCTGCGCCGATTTTCCCGGGCGCGGTCGGTATGGGCGCGGTTGCCCCGGCGGGCAAGATGAGACCGGCGAACACAAGGCAAGCAGCAAGGAAACGAAGAGAGCGCACCATTTTGGGGTCCAGAGTTGATTTTAGCCGGAGTGCGGAAGATGAGGGCGGAATTTTGGGGGAGGGGGACTCGCACTTTGGCGGTAATTTGCGAAAGGGCAGCTAGAATTACCGAGAACATGCTCCGGCCCTATAAGCTCAGTTCGATAGGAAACTAGGGGGCTGAATGGATCGATTCGGACGTTGTGGGCTGCTTGGCTGTGCTTTGTTGCTGCCGGTCTTTCTGTTTGGTTCGGCAGTTGCGCAGGATGCGGAGCCTCAATCGGCTGCGGGTGCTCTTGCACCACAGGTCAGCATTCAGGTCGATCTCAAGCAGGACTTGGGACCGTTGACGCCGGTCTACAACTGGTTTGGCTACGACGAGGCGAACTACACCACCGCGACGCATGGGCCGGAACTGTTGAAGGAACTGCATGACCTGAGCCCGGTGCCGGTTTATATCCGAGTGCATCATTTGCTGACTTCGGGGGATGGGAAGGGAGAACTCAAGTTCAGTTCGACCAACGTCTACAGCGAAGACGCGCAGGGTCATCCGGTTTACGACTTCAAGCTGCTGGACGGAATCTTTGACGCTTTCAAGGCTGCCGGGGTTCGACCCATGGTGGAGCTTGGGTTTATGCCGAAGGATCTCGCGGCTGACGTGCCGGGCCGGACTGAGCCGTACCAGGTGCATTTTCCGCAGTCGACTATTTCGGGCAAGTCGAATAATCCGCCGAAGGATTACGACAAGTGGCGGGAACTGGTGCGCGCGGTGACGGCGCACCTGGTTGAGCGATACGGACGGAATGAAGTGCTGGGCTGGTATTTCGAGGTGTGGAACGAGCCTGACATCGATTACTGGCATAGCAGTCCTGGGGAGTATTGGAAGCTCTACGATTTCTCCGTGGCGGGAGTGCGGGCGGCTTTGCCGGGGGCGAAGGTCGGCGGGCCAGCTTCGACTGGGCCGGGAAGCGAGAAGGCGAACAAGTTTCTCAGAAACTTTCTGGAGCATGTGAACTCGGGAAAGAGCGCGGTGGATGGTGGGCCGGTCCCGCTCGACTTCATCTCATTTCATGCCAAGGGCTCTCCGGTGATTGATGGCGGCCGTGTGACGATGGGTCTGAATCGCGAGTTGAATGACGCGGACAAGGGATTTGAGGTGGTTGCCGGGTTCCCGCGCTTTCAGCATCTGCCGATTATTCTGAGCGAGGCGGATCCGGAGGGCTGCGCGGCTTGCTCATCGAAGATGAATCCGGCGAATAACTATCGCAACGGCACGCTTTATCCGGCCTATACAGCGGCGGCCTACAAGGCGCTGCTGGAACTGGGCGATCGGCGCGGGGTTGACCTGATTTCGATGTTGAGCTGGTCGTTTGAGTTTGAGGACCGCGACTACTTCGAAGGGTTTCGATCTCTGGCGACGAATGGGGTAGACAAGCCAATTCTGAATCTGTTTCGCATGCTCGGGCTGATGGCGGGGGATCGCGTGAAAGCGAGCAGCACCGGCGCTTTGCCGCTGGATACGCTGCTGCACACGGGCGCGCGGCAGGATGCGGACGTGGATGTGCTGGCGACGGGCGCGGTGGGCCGGGCTTGCGTCCTGGCATGGAATTATGACGACTTCAACGTGCCGGCAACTCAGGCTGCCACAACCATCCATGTCGAGGGAGTTCCGGCCGGGGTGAAGCGCGCACTGGTGACGCAATATCGGATTGACGATACGCATAGCAACGCCTATACCGCATGGCAGCAGATGGGTTCGCCGCAACATCCGAATGGGGGGCAATTTGCGCAACTGCAGGCGGCGGGACAGTTGCAGCTTTTCGGGTCGCCGACCTGGGTGGATGTGCACGATGGGGCGGTGGATTTGTCGAGTGAAATGCCGAGGGAGAGCGTGGCGCTGTTTCAGTTGCGCTGGTAGCTCGCGAATGGTACAGGAGGATGCGCGGAGATTCTCATGTATCCCTTTGGTTCTCTTGACGGTTTTCTTATGAACTGGCTGCAACAATTAGAGTGTTATGCAGTGCACCCTGATGGAAACGCTTGAAGCCGGAGACATGCTGGACCACTATCGCCTTGACTCCACTGTGGCGCGCAGCGGCATGGCCACGTTGTTCAAGGCGACGGACACGCGCGGTGGGCGGCAGGTAGCGATCAAGATTCCGCACGCGGAGATGCAGGCCGATCCGGTGCTTGTGGAGCGGTTCCGCCGCGAGCAGGAGATTGGCCAGGAACTCGACCATCCGGGCGTGGTGAAGACGTATAACAGCGAAGAGCGGAGCCGCCTGTACATGGTGCTGGAGTGGGTAGATGGCAGGCTGCTGCGGGCGATTCTGAATGAACAGCCGCGCATGCCGATTGAGCGTGCAACCAACCTTGTGCTGCAGATTTGCGACGCGCTGGACACGCTGCACAAGCACGGCGTGGTGCATCGCGATCTGAAGCCGGAAAACATCATGGTAGACGCCGAGGACCGCGTCAAGCTGATCGACTTTGGCATTGCGATGAAGGAAGACGCGCGGCGGCTGACGTTTGTGGACATGAGGGCCACGCTGGGGACGCCGGACTACATCAGCCCGGAGCAGGTGAAGGGGCAGCGCGGCGACCAGCGGAGCGATATCTACTCGCTGGGGGTGATGTTCTACGAGATGCTGGCCGGGGAGCCGCCGTTTACGGGGTCGAATCCGCTGGCGGTGATGAACGAGCGGGTGCTGCACGACGCCGAAGCGGTGCGCAAGAAGAGACCGGAGATTTCTCCGGAACTGAGCGAGATTCTCAAGCGGGCGCTTGAGCGGGAGCCGCGCAACCGCTACCAGACGGCCAGCGAGATGGCCTGGGAAGTGATGCACCAGGAACAGGTGGGAGTGGAAGCGGGGGCGCGGGCACCGATATTGGCGAGCATGAAGCTGCCGAACGCGCGACGGCTGCTGCTGTACGCGGGGTTGGCGCTGGTGCCGATTGCGATTTTTGTGGTGATGATGGTGCTGGCGCGGCGGTAGGGAAGCGTCTTCACAGACGCAGCCGTTAAGCGGGCAGGCGGCGGAGCAGTTTGCTGGCGGCTCGGAACCAGGGGCGCTCGCGGCGGCGAAGGTAGCCGGGCATGGTTGGGCGCTTGTCGAGCACCTTCTGGGCCCATTGGCGGGCTTCGGCGTTTTTTCCTTCCGATGCGAGCAAATCGGCAAAATTCAGATAGGTCTCGGACAGCGTCGAAAGTTCGACGACCTGGCGGAAGAGGGCTTCAGCCTTTTCTTTTTGGCCGGTCTGCGCGTAGGCGTGGGCCAGCATGCCTCCGGCGCGGCGGAAGTCGTAGTTGGGTTCCTTCTGAACCACGCGCTCGAGGTCGGGCAGGGCTGCCGGGGCGTCGCCGAGTTGGAGGGCGCAGATGCCGCGGCGATAGTAGGTGTCGGGCGTATCGACGCGGGCGGCGATGGCCTTGTTGAAGGCGTCCCGGGCCAGTTGCAGCTTGCCATCGTCCATGTAGAGGTTGCCGAGCTCTTCGTAGTTGCCGCCTGAGGGGTTGTCGTGGATGGCGAAGAGGAGCTGATTGATGCGCTTGCGGCGGGGGAAGACCTTGAAGGATTCACGGGCCAGGCCGATGTCGGGGAGAGCCTCAACCAGAAGGTAAACGAGCGCGCCTGGGGGCCCAAGAAAGACGATGATGTAAAACCAATAGGTGCTGGGCCGGCGGCGAATGAAGTGAATGACCGCGGCAACCTGGAGGAGGATGCCCCAGGGGTAAAACAGATGGCTGAATAGTCCCATTGTCGGTTTCTTCCTGACGACAGCTTACAAGCGAACGAATGCGTGAAGTGGTTACCGGTAAGAGTCGTCGCGGTGAATCATGAATTCCGGATAGGCGCCGCCGCCGAGTTCGTGCAGATCCATGCCGATGCGTTCTCCATCGGAATCGACACGCAGGGGCACAGCGCGGTTGAGCAGCCAGAAGAGCAGATAAAGCAGGGGCAATATCAGGCCGAGCAGGGTGGCAATGCCCACGAGTTGCGCGAGCAACTGCCCTGAGCCCGGAGCAAATGCGCCCGCGGCAATCAGTCCCCACAGGCCGCCGGCGGCATGGGCGGTGATTGCGCCGGTGGGGTCGTCGATGGAGACGGCGAGTTCCAGCACTTCAACCAGCAGCGGAGTGAGCACGCCGGCGATGAGGCCGATGAGGATGGCCGCGCCGGGAAAGACCACGGCGGAGGTGGCACTTGAGGCCACCAGGCCGGCGAGCCATCCGTTGGCGCAGAGGGAAGCATCCGGCTTGCCGAAACGGATGCGGGTGACAGAAAAGGTGGCGGCGACCGCGCCTGAGGCGGAGAGCAGCGTATTCACGGCTGTGCCGGGCAAAGCCGAGAGCGGCGCATGGAGCCACAGGACCGCTCCGGCGACGTTGAATGCCAGCCAGCCAACCAGGGCCAGCAGGCAGCCGAAGAGGATGTAGACGGCGTTGTGGCCGGGCATGGCGGTGGCAAAGCCGCCCTGGGGGAATTTGCCGCGGCGGGGGCCGGCGATCCAGACCAGAACGAGCGCGCTCAGGCCACCGAGGACATGGATGGTGGCTGCTCCAGCGGGATCAAGGAAACCAGCGCCCAGAGAAAAGTTGACGCCCAGTTGGGCCAGCCATCCGGCGCCCCAGGACCAATGTGCGAGCAGCGGAAAGACGATTGCAGCCAGCAGCGCGGCAATTCCGCAGCCGCCGATGAGGCGTACACGGTCTGCGCCCGAGCCCCAGGGGATGAGCGCCGCGAGGGCCACGGCCATCATTTCAAACAGCAGTTCAAGCTGGGCCTGGGACGATGCGGACCCGATTCCGCCGAGGAAGAATGGGCCTGCGCCGAGCCAGTTCCACGGCTTGCCGCCGAGGTGTAAGGTGTGACCTGTCCCGCCCAGGGTTCCGGCAAACGTGGCGCCAATTACCGCAAAAACGACCAGGGCGACGGCGACAATGGCCAGATTGCCCAGCAGAGACTGCGCCGCCGAGCGGGAGCGGCCGAGGCCGGTGTTGATGAGCGCCAGGCCGGCTATGGCCAGCGGGGAAACCAGCAACAGCACCAGAACCAGCACAAATGTGGGATCGGACAAGGGCAGCGGCAGGGCGGACGGGAGAGTAGGAGTCATTGGTGGCTCTTCCTCTGGGCTTCCATGTGGCCGCGAGCGGCAACCACCAGGCCGAGTGCCTCAACGGCCAGCCCGC
>Ga0302278_10006795_pt1 | contig 10720 bp, 5 predicted proteins | sample III_Bog_N3_2_FD_194543 | JGI IMG/M metagenome (GOLD analysis project Ga0302278, IMG submission 194543) | Peat permafrost microbial communities from Stordalen Mire near Abisko, Sweden - III_Bog_N3_2 | ecosystem: Environmental > Terrestrial > Soil > Wetlands > Peat | place: Sweden: Abisko... | reverse complement strand
CGAGTCCGATCCCATTTCCATTCTTTTTCTGCTCGCCCACACCACGACGTCCGGAATTTCCTATTTCAATTCGCAGTCTCTGAGCATGCAGCGCGCTTCTGATCGCAATCCAACCTCCTTCGATCAATGGCGCCACCCCATAGCGCACTGCGTTCTCAACTAGCGGCTGGAGCAACATGCTTGGCACCAGGGCATCCCGCGTTTCCAATGGAACATCCATATCGATTCTTAACCGCTTCCCCAGTCTCGTTTGCTCGATCGCCAGGTACCCCTCAGTAAAGGCCAGTTCCTGAGAAAGCGTCACTTCTGCTGTTACCTCGGAATCCAGGCTTGTGCGCAGAAGATCTCCTATCTGCGCCAGCATACGCGTGGCCGCGGGCGCATTTCCGTCAAGGATGAGAGTGGAGACAGCGTTGAGCGAGTTGAATAAGAAATGGGGATTCAGTTGATAGCGCAATGCAAGCAGTCTTGCCTCTCGAACCTCAGATTCGGCGCGAAGCAGTCGCTCTTTCTCCTGGGTCGATTGCAGCCATTGCTTAATGCTGAAGTACAGACTGCACCACATGAAGAGAATGAAAAAAGACCACGCCCAAACAGTAACCCAAGCGTGCCAGGGCACAAGATGGAAAAACCTCAAAGTGAGACAGGCTGCGCAGGCTGAGGGAATGGCTGTGACCATGGCCGCCGCGGCTGCTTTCAATTCAAAGTCAATCCAGGAATGTGATTGTCGCAGCAGCCATCGGCAAACAGGGCGGAGGGCAAAACTTCCCAGGAACATGAAGACGATAGGCACCGTCTCTAAATCGATAGTCTCACGCTTAGTCAAGAACGAATGAATGGATTCCAGAAGGTTGAAAAGATAAAAGCAGACCCATCCAATGATCTGGATTTGCCAGAAAGATCGCAAATTCACGACGTTCTCTCGACTCATGGATAACATTTTAGCCTTCGTGGTGAGTCCGTATTCTTCGGCCTGGCGCACAAAACCATCAGTTCATCGCATCTCTGAATCGTCCCGGCGTAATAGGCCAAGCATTTCGCATGCTGTTTCGTCTTAGAAAACAGATCGATCATTCCACCTCCTGCCTCATGCAAAGTTGCAGGACACACTTGATTCATTTTCAGGAGACCGTGAATATGAAAACTCGAAACAGTCTGATCCTTTCAATTTCATCGGCTTGTCTCATCCTCGTCGGTGCGCAATTAAGCAGGGCCCAAGGTCCAAGCAGCACAGCTGATCGCGCGGCTGCTGACAGCCACGTAGCCGCCGGATTAGTGCAGGCCGAAGTGATGCTAACCAAGAGTCTCGACGCGCGCAATGACCAGCCTGGCGCAACCTTTGAAGCCAGGCTCAAGTCAACCGTGCACCTGAAAGACGGAACCGAACTGCCGATAGGCACTTTGCTTGAGGGTAAAGTTGCCACACCCGATACGAAGGACGTGAAGACTTCACAACTGTCGCTGGTCTTTACCGACGCAAAGCTAAAGAGTGGAAAAAACGTGCCGATTCAGGCGACGATCGTCGGACTCGCCGATCCGGCGTTTGGAACCGATCTCTCCGCAACCTACGATGGTCCGGCTGCGTGGAACGGCACCACAATGCAGATTGACCTGACCGGCGCGCTCAACAATGTTGACCTGCACAGCACGATTGGCGGTGACAATTCGGGCACGCTGATCGCTTCAGGCAAGGGTAACGTCAAACTGAGTTCGGGCGTACGCCTCTCGCTAGCGCTTGGTGTGAGGAGCGTAAACAACTAACACTCGCTGCCGCAGATTGACGGTAAAGCTCCGACAGCAACGCGCACCAACGCACGGCCTGGCGCACGAGACCTTCGGTTTATCGCATTGATGAATCGGCCAGCGGAATAGGTCAGGGATATCAACTTTGTTGAGCTAGGCTCTGACCACGGTCTGAAGTTCGAAGTAAAACTGAGGTTTGATTTAAGTCGGCACGAGGGAATTAAGCGAGCAATAGTTGATATCAACCTATCCGTTAATTGATGTTTCCCTTTTGGATGTACAGTCAGCCTGCGCGTGAATAGAGGCGACAGTCTGAATGGTGGTCAGAATATCTTTCTTTCGAGATTTGAATATTGCGCTACGAAATCCCTTACAGGAGAACCCAATGAGCCGAAATAGATTCGCAGCGGTCACCGCCCTGCTACTCGTTCTGAGTTCAGTCTTTGGAGCTTCGCGACAAACTTTGGCGCAGGATGCCAAAACTGAATATCCCAGCATGGCGCCGCTTGATCAATATTTGATGGCGGATCGGAATGCCGAGATCGCTCTTGCGCGGAGCGCCGCGCCCACATCGATATCAAGCGACGCAACGGTTCTCGTGCTTGAGAAGAGTGGCTACCAGACCGCAGCCGAAGGGAAGAATGGGTTCACGTGCCTTGTTGAAAGGGCGTGGATGTCTCCATTTGATCATTCCGATTTTTGGAATCCAAAAATGCGTGGGCCGATTTGTTATAACCCAGCCGCCGTGCTGACAATTCTTCCCTACACGTTGAACAGAACGAAGCTGGTATTGGCCGGGCTATCGAAAGCGCAGATGCATGAAAACATCGCTGCCGCGGTCGCGAAGAATGAACTGCCGAAACCTGAAGCCGGCGCCATGTCTTACATGATGTCGAAAGATGGAAACCTTGGCGATTCGGTCGGACACTGGCATCCACACCTGATGTTTAGTGTTCCCAAGACAAACGAAGCGAGTTGGGGTGCAGACCTGGAAGGCTCGCCGGTATTTTACAGCGGCATAAATGGCGACGTTCCGGAGCCGGAAACCATTTTCATTGTGGCTGTTTTGCATTGGTCAGACGGCACCGCTGCGTCACATCAGGCCGGTGATTAAGTTTCCCTGGTTATAGTTTGCGAAATCGGAGTTGTTCCCCTTCGAAACTCCGAGGAACGCTCAACTTTAATTGAGAAGCCGCCACGACGGCTTCCAGATCAGATCAATTTTGGAGGAGTCTTATGAGGCCAGTCAGTTTCAATTTTCCGCTTTCCCGTGTGGCTACCTTTTCAGGTCAGCCGTGGCGTCGTATTCAGTCACTCATATCGCCTGTGCTCGTCGCTTTCGCCGCCCTGTCCGTTTGCGGCGTTGTGGCTTCTGCACAGGTCGAGACCGGTCAGATCGCCGGCACGGTGATGGATCAAACCGGCGCCGCGGTGCCCGACGCAGTTATTGCAATCAAGAATCTCAGTACCAATACAGTGCGTACCGCGGTCTCTTCAACGTCCGGCGCATACGTGGTACCAGGCCTTGAGCCGGCCATTTATCAGGTAACAGTGAGCTCAAACAGTTTCAAATCCTTCGTCTCCACGGTCGAAGTCACGGTTGGCGGTCACGTGAACCTTGATGCCAGGCTCTCTGTCAGCGCAACTACCACTGAAGTGCAAGTTGTTGGCGAGGGCGGCACACAGGTCAACACTCAGACCCAGGAGATGTCGCAGGTCGTCGATAACCAGCAGCTTAGTCAGCTTCCCAGTCTCACGCGCAATCCCTACGACTTTGTTGCCCTGGCCGGAAATGTTTCCGGGGGCGACAACAGCACTAACAGCGGCACGACAGCGATCGAACAAACTGGCAGCGGTCAGAACCAGCAGGATCGTGGCGTGGGTTATGCCATCAACGGCCAGCGCGAGTCCGGTACTGAAATCCTGCTCGATGGGGTGGAGAACATCACGGTATTCTCTCAGGCCATTGGCGAAGACGTTCCCCTCGACGCCACTCAGGAGTACAGCATCCTCACCAGCAATTATTCGGCAGAGTACGGCCGCGCCTCCGGTGGCGTCATTAACGTCACAACGAAGGCCGGCACCAATAACTTCCACGGATCGGCCTGGGAATACAATCGCCTCTCCGCATACACCGCAAATACCTACGGCAACGATGCTGCCAACTGGGCTGCAGGCCCCGGCAGCGGCCTTGCATCTTGCGGCAGCCCCACAAGCGTCAATCCCTGCCCCGACCCGAAAGGCATCTACACCCGCAACCAATTCGGATATTCGGCTGGCGGCCCCATTAAGAAAGACAAGATGTTTATCTTTGAGAGCACTGAATGGACTCGCGTGCGAAGCGCTGCCAGTGAAAGCGAAGAGATCTTCGATCCTACGTTCATCTCGATGATGCCGTCGAACATTCAGGCCTATTACAAGACCTATGGCCAAACGACGCTTCCATCCGCAGGCGTAGCCTCTACGGTCGGCCAGGTTGCGGCAAGTGGCGCTAACTTCGGCCTCGTCAACGGTACAACGCCGATTCCCTCATCGACGCCGATGCTCGACACCGTCAACTTCAAGGCCCCATTCGATGCGGGTGGCGGCATTCCTCAAAATACTTACAATCTCGATGGCCGCGTGGACTATAACCCAACCGACAAGACCCAGATGTTCTTCCGCGGAGGTCGCGAGTCTTCTATCCAACTCCCCGGAGCCAACAGTTACAGTGCCTATCCCCAGTACGACACCGGGACCACTTACCTGAACCAGAGTTATCTCTACACCATATCTCACGTCTTCACGCCAAACGTCTATCTTTCAGCAAAGGCCAGCTTTACGCGTTTTAACGAAAACAACTCTTACGACCCGTCGGTCCTTGAAACTCCGAACCTGATGTTTGTCTCGCCTACTGACCCGAATACCGGTGGACTGATTCAGATGCCGGGCTTGGAAAACTTTAGCGAGCCAGGTGTGGGCGGCCTCCCGGCGGGTGGTCCGCAGAACACCATCCAGATTGAACCCGATCTCGCCTGGACCAAGGGCAAACACTCAATGCGCTTTGGATTCCTCGGAACGTACATCCAGTTGAATTACGCCTCCGGCGCTTATCTTCAAGCCACCGAGGAACTCGGCTTTGCATTCCAGGACAGCCTGAACGACATGATGAACACTGCGGGGAACCCCAACGGCGCACCGCTAGTCGACTTCGAGACGCGGATCGACCCCCAGGGCAAGCTTCCCTGCGCATTCGATCAGTCGTACACCGACGGCAACTTTGGCACCCTCACTCCTGCCCAGGAGAGTTCCTCATGCGGAATTCAGACACCCGCCAGCACCGCCAACTATGCGCGCAGCTACCGCTATAAGGATTGGTCAGGATATGGAGAGGACAGCTACAAGTTGACGGCGCAGTTGACCGTTAATGCGGGCCTTCGCTACGAGCACTACGGCGTGCAGCACAACAACAACCCCGCTCTCGATTCGAACTTTTATTTCGGCTCCGGCAACGGCGTCGAAGCGCAGGTCCGTAGCGGAAAAGTCGAAATTGCAGATGCTAGCACTGCCCACGGCTTCTGGAAGCCCCGCTGGGGAACCTTCGCGCCTCGCGTCGGCTTTGCCTTTGACGTTTTCGGCAATGGCCGCGACAGCATCCGCGGCGGCTACGGCATGAGCTACGAGCGCAACTTCGGCAACGTAACCTATAACGCCAGCTTCAATCCTCCGGCCAGCGCCGTGCCCAGCGTTGCCTGTGCTCCAGAAAGCGCTAGCTGCGTCGCTACTGTAACCAATAACGATCTCGGCCCCCTGGGGCAATCTATCGGGCCACAATACCTTGGTCCTGTGGAACTTCGCCACCTCGATCAGAACATCCAGGTCGCGCAAACCCAGTTCTGGAGCCTCGCGGTGCAACACCAACTGGCCCAGGGCACATTGGTTGAGATCGCTTACGTGGGCGCCAAGGGAAACCATCTTTACGATCTTGCCAACGTGAACCAGCAAGGCGCGGGCCAGGTGTTTCTGGGCGATCCAAATTACATCAACGCTACCTGCGCTGGTTCCGGCCTCTACAACATCAACACATATAACTCGCTGGTTGCCGGCGGTGAATCTGCCACCGACGCCCAGTTGAACGCCTCAGAGTGTCTCACCCGCCCCAATCCGCAATATTCCAACGTCAACATGCGTGGCAGTGCGGCAGGCAGTTCCTACAACGGCCTCAACCTTCGGCTCCAGATGCAGAACCTTCATCGCACAGGTCTGAGCCTCACCGGAAATTACACCTGGTCACACTCTCTCGACGAGTTGAGCTCCACCTTTGGCGACAGTCTTCAAGGCGGTTCGGGTTATATCGGTTCGCTCGGTTATACTTCGCTGGCCGACCCGCATCTCGATTGGGGCAGCTCCGATTACGATGTTCGCCAGCGCCTTGCAATTGCTCCTATCTGGCAAACACCGTGGTTCAAGCAGGGAAATGAAATTGAGCGGCAGGCTCTGGGCGGTTGGGCTCTCTCTGGCATTTACACGGCGCGCGGCGGAGTCCCGTTCTCAGTCTTCGATTACAGCGAAGACGAAACCTTCTACACTGTGCCTCGCCTGGAGCCTGCAACGCCCTTCTCTTCCGCGTCGGTCAGCAAGAAGCCGCAGGTAGTGGGCGCCAACAAATTCAACGGCTTGAATATCCCGCTTCCCAAGAGTTTTGTTCCCCTCAGCAGCACTCTTGGAGTCTCCGACTTCGGGCCATTTCCAAGCGACATGATGCACCGCAACTCGCTCCGCGGCCCGGGCGCATGGAACTTCGACGGATCTCTGCACAAGACCTTCCCACTCACTGAGCGCGTGGGGTTGGAGTTCGCCGCTGACGGCATCGATGTGCTGAATCACCACAATTTCTACGTGAACACCACAACCCTGGACTACGGCGGGGTTACAACTACACCGCTATTTGTACAAGAGCTGAGAGGTGGACTCGGAACGTTAGCTACGAGCGGCAACCATGATGAACGGAGGTTTGGTCAGTTCTCGCTTCGCGCAACCTTCTAACGATTCGGGCGCATCAGCTTTAAACCCAACCCAAAGAGACGGTGATTCCCAGCCGTCTCTTTTTCTTTTGCCCGCGCTCTTTGATTGTTACAACTTCTATGATGAAACGCATGTTTCCGCGTTCGAGATTGATTGCTGCAACGTGTGCGTTATTGGCGACCGGTGTGTGTGGCGCGCAAACACAGGTCGACCCCAACTCCGAGTTTGCAGGGCACCTACAGAAAGCGCAGAGCTATCTAGACGAAAAGCGGCCTGACCTTGCAATTCCCGAACTGCAGGCCGCGGCGCAACTCGCTCCCGACAACTTTGAGGTACAAGGCAACCTTGGTGTGCTGCTCTTTTTTTCAGGCAAGCCGGCCGATGCCATCCCTCACTTGCGTATCGCCGTTGAAAAACAACCCGGCCTAGCCAAGATCCAGGGGATTCTGGGAATCGCGGAGCTGCATACTACTGATCTTGTGAATGGGCGAAAGGATCTCGAAGCCGCATTTCCGGGAATTGACGATCCACGATTCAAGGTGCAGGCAGGCCTCGAGCTGGTGGGTGCATATACCCAGGTAAGCGACCTTGAGCTTGCTGCCGCCACGCTTGCACAGTTAAAAAAGATTGCCCCCGATAATCCCGAGGTGCTTTATGCGTCCTATCGCACCTACGCCGATCTCTCGAGCGAATCGATGATCGCCCTCTCGCTGGCCGCGCCCGAATCTGCGCAAATGCACCAACTGCTGGCGCACGAAGAAACCAGGGAAGGAAGCACAAACGGAGCCATCGCGCAATATCGCAAGGCGATCGAAATCAATCCTCATTTGCCCGGTGTTCATTTTGAACTGGCTGAGTTGCTGAACACTGCGCCGGACCCGGTGATCAAGAAACAGGCCGAGCAGGAGTATCTCGCCGCGCTCAAAGACAATCCCCGCGACGAAAAAGCATTGTGCGCGCTCGCCGAAATAGCAATGACGAAGGGCGACGAAACTGAAGCCTTAAAGTGATACTCCACTGCGATCGAGCTACAACCCTACGATGCCAATGCAAAGTTGGGGCTCGCGAAGCTGCTTCTCGAAATGAATAGCCGTGAAAAGCAATCCGGACCCCTCCATCCCGACGCCAACGATTCCGAAGCGAATATGATCGCTGGGGGCAGCAAGTTGCGCTTCCGCAAGGCTCGAGTCGGCGTCGAGGAAGATCGATCCTCCGAGAACAGAGGCACTGGCCACGCCGGCAGTTGCATGTATAAATTCACGTCGCGACAGGCGAAAATCACTCATGGCTTCATTTCTCCTATAAGTGCGTGGCCTGTTATAGGGCCAATCTCACTCAGCAAAACATGCCGCGCACGCCGACAACAGACTTTAGTACTGAAACGTGAAGTTGATGCGGTTGTTCGACAGCACTCTCCGTCACTTTGTTACAGCAACCGGTTCTGAGGTTCACGAAACTTTGCAGACCGATGTCGATGGCGCCCCAAAGCAGCACCGCCAGCCCATTGAAGTCGGGTATGGAAGAAAAGTATAATAGGAAACCGATTTCATAAACTGTAACCAGAGACTTTTAGCATATCGAATGAGAACACTTCAAATGCGCATGTAGGAGCCAAATTATCCACCTGTAGCCAGCCGCGTAAGGGCATCCGGTGATGTGCGCTGAACCAGATCGCGCGCTTGAAGCTCCAATGCGATGACGGCTGTACCTGTATCCGTGTAAGTTATTCGAGATTGTAGTTTCTGCTCGTCGCCCGCATGAAATGCTCGTGCTCCTGAGCCGACGGCGCCGAAGATCTCGCGAGGTTGCTTTCCAATGCCAGATTCGCAAACCGATTCTCCGGTCCGTTGCTGGGAGCAGCAGGTTGTCATTCCTACATACCCTGTGCAACAACCCGATCCCAATCCCATGTTTCTTGAAAAAAGGGTCTATCAGGGTAGCAGTGGGAAGGTCTATCCCAATCCTTTCACCGACCGGGTTTCTCTCGAGAAAGTGGATGCGAGCTACCGGGTAATTTACCTGGAGAACGAATTCATCCAGTTGATGATATTGCCTGAGATCGGCGGGCGCATCCATGCGGGCCTGGACAAGACAAACCAATACGACTTCTTCTATCGCCAGAACGTCATCAAGCCGGCGCTGGTGGGGTTGCTGGGGCCGTGGATCAGCGGCGGAGTGGAGTTCAACTGGCCGCAGCACCATCGGCCATCCACCTACATGCCCGTTCATTCCGCAATCGAGAAGGCCGCCGATGGCAGTTGTACCGTCTGGCTCAGCGAGCACGATCCGATGGAGCGGATGAAGGGCATGGTCGGCATCTGCCTGCACCCCGGACGCGCCATCATTGAGGCCAAGGTTCGGCTCTATAACCGTACGCCGCTGACGCAGACCTTTTTGTGGTGGGCCAACGTTGCAGTGCGGGTGCACGAACAATACCAGGCGTTCTTTCCGCCCGACGTCACCTTTGTTGCCGATCATGCCAAGCGCGCCATCTCTTCATATCCCGTTGCTCGCAACCAGTACTACGGTGTCGATTACCGGCCGGGCACTGACATCTCGTGGTACAAGAATATTCCGGTGCCCACTTCGTATATGGTCACCAAGTCCCGCTACGATTTTTGCGGAGGATACGATCATGCCCGGCAGGCCGGCATCGTGCATACCTCAAATCATCACATTGCGCCTGGCAAAAAGATGTGGACGTGGGGCAATGCGGAGTTCGGCTATGCCTGGGACCGCAATCTGACCGACGAAGACGGACCCTACATCGAATTAATGGCTGGAGCCTACACTGACAATCAACCCGACTTCTCGTGGTTGCAGCCTTATGAAACCAGGAGCTTCAGCCAGTTCTGGTATCCGATTCAACAGATTGGCCCAGCCAAAAATGCCAATACTGAAGCGGCGGTTAATCTGGAGTTCGATGAGCAAGGCGTGCATCTTGGTGTGTGTGTGACCACCCGGCGTCAGGTGCGCGTGGTGTTGACCTGCCGAGGCCAGGTGATCGCAGAAGAAAGATGTGAATTGGAGCCGGGCCGCCCGCTAGTGCGCTTGCTGGAATTTGCAAACGAGCCTCCGCATGAGTACCGGCTCGCGGTGGAAGACGCGGAAGGGAACGATCTGATTGCTTATCGGCCGGAGTTGCGCCAGGAAGCGGAACTGCCGCCGCCTGCCAACGAACCTCCGCTCCCTTCCGACGTGGGCTCGGTCGAAGAGTTATACCTGATCGGCTTGCACCTTCAGCAGTATCGTCACGCAACTCGCTCTCCTGAAGCCTATTGGCAAGAAGCCTTACGGCGCGATGCGGACGACGCGCGCATCAATAACGCCATGGGCCTGGCTCGCTTGCGCGATGGGCAATTTGCCGCAGCGGAGCAGCACTTTGCAACCGCAGTGCGCCGGCTTACAGTTCGCAATCCCAATCCCTATGATGGCGAACCGTATTACAATCTGGGCCGGGTTTTGTACCTGCAAGGCCGCAATGACGAGGCTTATGGCGCCTTTCACAAAGCGGTGTGGAATTACGCATGGCAGAGCCCCGGATACTATGCCCTGGCCTCAATAAGCGCGGGCCGCGGCCATTTGCAACCGGCTCTGGAGCAGGTTGAGCGGAGCCTCGTAACGAATGCGCTCCATTTGCAGGCACATGCTCTTAGAATCTCGCTTTTGCGCCGCATGGGACGCCGGGACGAAGCGCTTGCCAAGCTTGATGCCGCATTGGCGCTGGATCCGCTCGATCTCCGCATGCAGGCCGAGCGTTTCCTGCTCAACAACCAAGTGGCCGGTTTTCTTGATGCGCTTGAAGGCGATGCGCAGTCGCTGCTCGATGTAGTCTTCGATCTCGCGTGGTCTGGTCTCAAAGACGAGGCGATTCTGCTGCTGCAGGCCGTTCTCAGCGCATCGTCTTTCGACCATCCAATGCTCTGGTACACGCTCGGCTGGCTGGCCGTCTCACTGGGTCAGGAGCGATTGG
>Ga0302278_10006794_pt1 | contig 10721 bp, 6 predicted proteins | sample III_Bog_N3_2_FD_194543 | JGI IMG/M metagenome (GOLD analysis project Ga0302278, IMG submission 194543) | Peat permafrost microbial communities from Stordalen Mire near Abisko, Sweden - III_Bog_N3_2 | ecosystem: Environmental > Terrestrial > Soil > Wetlands > Peat | place: Sweden: Abisko... | reverse complement strand
CCTGAAGCTGACCCAGGGCTATGTTCGCGAGGGATTGGATGACGCCCGCCAGTCGATTTGGGCGTTGAGATCGCAGGATGCGGGCGAGCAGACGCTGCCGGTGCGGCTGCGGCGCCTGGTAGAGAAGGCGCATGGGCGCAACCTGACGGCGAGCCTGGATGTGCATGGGGCGTACCGCGCCCTCTCGGCGGATGCGGAAAAGGAACTGCTGCGTATTGCGCAGGAGGCAATCCACAATGTGGAGAAACACGCGTCGGCAAGCGAAGTAAGCGTGTTTCTGGAATACGACGAACGGCTGCTGGCGCTGACTGTGAAGGATAATGGCAAGGGATTTGACCCGGGTGCCCGGGCGGGCAAGGCGGCGGCCGGACACTATGGCCTGACCGGGATGAAGGAGCGCGCGGCGCTGATCCACGGCCGGATTGAGATTGCGAGCGGGCCAGGTGAAGGAACGACGGTGCGGGTTGAGGTTGCGGCTCCGCCGGCGAGCGCTCGGCAGTCGGCTGAAGCGCAGGACGAGGGTTCGCGCGGGACAACCGCCGACAAAAGAGAAGTAAACGAATTGAAGGAGTAACAAAGATGCCACATCCGATCCGAATTCTGGTTGTTGAAGACCACCACGTTGTCCGTCAGGGGCTGGTGGCCCTGTTGAGCGTGGTGGATGACGTGGAAGTGGTGGGCGAGGCCGCCGACGGAGCGGAAGCTATCCGCCAATTCGAAGCCAAGCGGCCCGATATAACGCTGGTGGATCTGCGGCTGCCAAAGATCAGCGGCGTGGACGTGATCCAGAGAGTGCGGGAGAATCACGCCCATGCGCGATTCATTGTGCTGACGACATTCGACGGCGACGAGGATATCTACCGGGCACTGCAGGCTGGAGCGCGGGCGTACCTGTTGAAGGGGATGACAGTCGAGGTGCTGATCTCGACGATCCGGCAGGTGCATGCGGGCAAGTCGTGCATTCCTCCGGTGATTGCGCAGAAGCTGGCTGAGCGGATGGGCACCGAGCAGCTTACCCATCGGGAGCAGGATGTGCTGGAGCAGATCGTGCGCGGCAAGAGCAACAAGGAGATTGGCGCCGAACTGGAGATTTCCGAGGCCACGGTGAAGACGCATATCAACAGCCTGCTGGGCAAACTCGGTGTAACCGACCGGACCCAAGCGGCGACGGCGGCGATCCAGCGCGGCCTGGTGCAGTTGGAAGCGCCGGGAGATATCCGGCTATGAAGAAGTCCTTCCATTTTTCTGGAATTGCGTTGATTCTGCTGGCGTTTGCGGCCTTGTCGGCTGTTTCCGGACAAAGGAACGCCTGGCGGACGGCTACGCCGAAGGAACTGGCGGAACTGCTGCCTGCGCGTGCGCCGGTCGAAAAGGAGCACATTGAGACCGAGATATCGACCGCGAGTGGGGTTACGAACGGACATGGGCGGTTCATTGCCGGGGTGGTGCTGATTACGGCTGGATACTCGGCGGATGGAAAGTATTCGCACTACCTGGTGGTACAAGCGCCGGTGAAGGTGGGGGGCATTGCGCTTGCGCCAGGCGAGTATGTGTTTGGGTGGCAGCGGTGCGGGGAGGACATTTGCGTTCACTTCCATGAGGCGCTGACGGGGAAGTTGCTGGGGACGGTGGAGGCGCATCGGATTCTGACGACGACGCGGGTGGAGATTTTGCGCATCTGGCCGCCGGGCGAGCGCGCGCTGATCCAGATTGGACGGTTTGGCGTGCCGTATGAGCTGGGGGAGGAGTAGTTCCGCTTTTTGAGGTGAATGCTGCGGATCTGGCGCGGCAGCGGCGGAGAGTTGGGCTGATTGGGACACGGGCCGAAGGGCAAAAAGCAAGAGCCATAGCGGATTCCCTGCCGAAAATGCCGGAGTGAAAAAGCAGGGGGCCAAGGCGATTGAGTTCCCGATGCGGGGTTCGTGCTCTTCCGGTTCAGGGTGGGTTCCTGACGGGTGAGACCTCGTCTCCCTCCGAACCATTACTGCGGACAGGTTCGATTCCGACTCCATCTTTGGGTGGATACTGGCGGTTGGTGGCGCCTCGTATACTGGCGGACATGTTCAGGTATGCTTGCCCTTCGCTCCGCGCCTCTATTGCTTTTGTCTTATGCATGCTTTTGACTGGCTCTGCCCTGGCGCAGACAGCTACGCCGGCTTCCGGGCCTACGGGGGAGAAGTCTACCGAGGGGGCGCAGGCGGCGGCGGTGGGCGGGGCGGCGAGTGGGTCGCCGCATCCGGTGCAACTGGATGCTCATCAGCGGCCGATAACGGCGGGGGGATTCGTTTCCTCGGGGCCGGTGATCTTTGAGGATATTTCGGAGAAAGCTGGGGTGACGCACTGGACGCATCACCAGGGGAATCCGGACAAGCAGTTTATTTTGGAGACGGATGGCTCGGGCGTGGGGCTGATCGATTATGACAACGATGGCTGGCTGGATATCTATTTTGTGAACAGCTCGACGTTCAAGGCGATGGATGGCAAGGAAGAGGCTCCGCACGCGGCGCTGTTTCATAACAACCACGATGGGACGTTTACCGATGTGGCGGCGAAGGCGGGGGTGACGAACGACCGCTGGGGCTTTGGCGTGGCTGTGGCCGACTATGACAATGACGGCTGGCCGGATATCTTTGTGGCGAATTATGGGAAGAACCGGCTGTACCACAATAACCACGACGGGACGTTTACGGATGTGGCGGAAAAGGCTGGAGTTACGCTGGGGAATTGGTCGAGCGGGGCGACCTGGGGCGACTATGACGGGGACGGGCGGCTGGACCTGTTTGTGGCCGGGTATGTGCACTTCGACCGGGAGCATCCGCCGGTTGGGGGTACGGATGGAGTTTCATTTGCGTTTTGCTCGTTTCGCGGGGAGGCGGTGAACTGCGGGCCGCATGGGCTGAAGGGCGAGCCGGACCATCTTTTTCATAACAACGGGGATGGGACGTTTACGGATGTGAGTGAGAAGGCCGGCGTCGCGGATAAGCCTGGGTATTACGGGCTGAGCGCGATCTTTGTGGATGTGAACAACGATGGCAAGGTGGATTTGATTGTCGGGAACGACTCGACGCCAAATTATCTTTATCTGAACAAGGGCGACGGGACGTTTGAGGATGTAAGTTATGCCTCGGGGTATGCGCTGAACGAGGCTGGCCGCGAGACGGCGACCATGGGGATTGCTACCGGAGACTTTGAAAACAACGGGCAACTGGATATCTTCAATACTACGTTTTCGGACGATTACAAGCCGCTTTACCGGAACGAGGGAGACGCTAACTTTACCGATATCAGCTACCAGTTGGGGATTGCGGAAACGACGGTGCCGTTTCTGGGATGGGGCGCTTCGTTTATCGACTACGACAACGATGGGTGGAAAGATCTGCTGACGGTGAATGGGCATGTGTATCCGCAGGTGGATCAGCACCCGTGGGGGACGAGCTGGGCGGAGCGTCCGCTGCTGTTTCATAACTCGGGAGGGAAGAAGTTCGACCTGGTGCCGGCGGTGGAAGGGACTGGCCTCGCGCTGGTGATTCCTGGGCGCGGACTGGCGGTGGGGGATTTGTTTAACGATGGGAAGCTGGATGCGGTGATCAATGTGGAGGATCAGCATCCGGTGATTTTGCGGAATGTGAATCAAGATCACAACCACTGGATTGAGCTGAAGCTGGTGGGTGGGCCGAAGAGCCCCAAGGATGCGGTGGGGGCTACGGTGTATCTTACGGCAGGCGGGATGAAACAGCGGGCGGATGTGATTTCGGGGGGGAGTTACATTTCTACGAGCGACCAGCGGCCGCACTTTGGGCTGGGGACGGCGACGGCGGTGGATGGGATTGAGGTGCACTGGCCGAGCGGCAAGGTAGAGAAGTTTACGGTGCCGGGTGTGGATCGGATTTTTACGCTGACGGAGGGTGGAGGGATGTGAAGCAGCGAGTTAGCCCGGTTAGCGGGTTAGCAAGCTAGCTGGAATTGTGAGAGGCCCGGCGGGGGTGAATCCGCCGGGCTCTGCTGCGTTTAGAAGGAGATTTTTCCGGCTAGTTCGAGGTTTCGGGGGCCTGCGCCTTCGGCGGTTTGGAGTTCGGGGATTTGACCGAATGCACCGGAGTCGAGTTGCATGTTGGGGGGCTCGTAGTTGCGGTGGTTGAAGACGTTGGCGGCTTCGACCGAGAACTCGAATTTGGCGGACTCGTGGAGGTTGATGTCCTTGCGCAGGGAGAGGGAATAGATGGCGGAGCCAGGGCCGACGACGTCGCCGACGGTGGCAGTGCCGAAGTAGCCGCGGTTGGCGGCCGGGATGGCGAAGGCGTTGGGGTTGAGCCACTCGTTGACATTGCGGCCGGTTGGGTAGAGGGGCTGGGTGGGGACGATGTCGGCGCGGGTTTGGCCGACGGTGGTGAGGATGTTGGTGCCGGCCGGGTCGTTGGTGGCCTGGTAGGGGGTGAGGAAGGGGCCGCTCTGGTAGACGGTGACGCCGCCGAGATGCCAGCCGCCTACGAGAGGGTCAAGCGCGCCACCGGGGAGCCAGCGCTGGCCCTTGCCGAAGGGCAGGTCGTAGAGGTAGGTGGCGAGGAAGCGGTGTTTGCGGTCGTAGGCGACGTTGCCGTAGTCGAGGCCGGGGTGGAAGCGGTTGGTGAGGAAGTTGCCGCCGGAGCTGACGAAGGCGCTGGGGGTGGCGCCGGCGGCGTCGGAGAGATCGCGGGTGAACACGTAGCTGGCGTCGAAGGTGAGGCCCTTGCCGCTGTGGCGGGAGACCTCGACAGTGCCGCTGTTGTAGTTGCTTTCGGCGAGGTTTTGGACGCTTTGAATGACGGCCCAGCAGGGGTAGGGGCGATGGTCGGCGACGGTGAGGCCGCCGTCGGTGACGCAGAGGTCGTTGGTGACGGCCGTGGACTCGTTGTTGTAGTAGCCGATGGTGTTGGGCTGGACCTGGTTGAGGTCGACCATGGTTTCAAGGTTCTTGCCGTGGTTGCCGGTGTAGGAGAGGCGCATACCGATGCCGTGGCCGAAATCCTGCTCAACGGTGAGGTTCCACTCCTGGACGGAGGGGTCGAGGTAGTGGATGGGGAAGGCGTAGTAGAAGCCGGCGGTGCCGGAAGTGTTGCAGACTTGGGTGCCGCTGGTTTTGCAGGGGCCACCGGCGAGGGTCGTGGGGGCGGGATAGGGCGCGGCGAAGGTGAGCTGCGGGGTGACGCCGTTGGCGCCGCCGAGCGCCTGGCTGTAGACGCCAACGTAGCTGGCGTCGACGGCCCACCCAGAGACGAGGGAGAAGCCGAGCGGGGTTTCGATGAAGCGGCCCCAGCCGCCGCGGAGGACGGTTTTGTCGTTGCCGTAAGGACGCCAGGCGAAGCCGAGGCGGGGGCCCCAGTCGTTCTTGTCGGTGTAGCGGAGGCCCTGGGGCAAGCCAGCCTGCTGGGCGGTGAGGGTGGGGGTGATGGCCTGTTCGAAGTCGGTGGATTCAAAGGAGAGCGCCTGGGTGTTGGGGACGACGACCGCGCCGTGAACCGTGGTTCCGGCGGCGGATGGGCCGGTGTAATCGGGGAGGAAGAAGGCGGTGTTGTGGTTGATCTCCTTGAGGGGAGGGTGGAGCTCGTAGCGGAGGCCGAGATTGAGAGTGAGGTTGGGGGCGATCTTCCAGTCGTCCTGGGCGAAGACGGCGTAGGAGTAGCCGACGCCATCCATGGTGGGTTTGTTGACGGTGGCGGCTTCGGTGTAGTCGGGGTCGCCGAGGAGGAAGGAGGTGTAGGGATCGCCGATGTTCGCGCCGACCTGGGAGGAGCCGTCGAAGACGAACCAGCCGCTGCGGTAGTTGCCGAAGACGTTGTCGTCGTGGTCGGTGAGGCGCTTGAAGTCCGCGCCGAATTTGAAGGAGTGGTTCTTGTGCATCCAGGTGACGTTGTCGAGGAGCTGGACGATCTGGCCGCGCTGGCGGGTTGGATTGCCGCCGCCGGTGCCGATGAAACCGTTGATGGAGACGAGCGGGGCTTCGGCCCATTGCAGGTCGGGCTGGAGGGTGACGCCGCCGAGGCCGGTCTGATTGAGGAGCTGGCTGGTGCTGAAGGACTGGTTGGTGGAGGTGTGCTGGGCGTTGTAGCCGCAGCGGAACTCATTGAGCAGAGTGGGGGAGAAGATGAAGTTGTGGGCGATGGTCATGCCCTCGTCGATTTCGGGCAGGTTGTAGGCGCCTTGGAGAACACCGCCGCCGGACTGGCAGAAGACGAGGCCGCAGGTGGTGTCGGGCGCGCCGACGACCTGGCGGTTCTTGTAGGAGAAGCGGCCGAAGATGGATTGGCGCGCGGAGATCGTCTGGTCGAGGCGGACGTCGCCCTGGTTGGAGGAGATGGGCGAAGGGAAGTTGTAGCGGTAGTTGAAGCTGTAGGTGCTGGGGTCGCCGTAGTTCTGCCGGGGAAAAAGGTAGGTGAGCATTTTGGCGGCGGTGGAGTTGACCTGGACGGCGGTTTCGTTGAGCGGGGTCAGGCCGTCGGGCTGGTAGACGGGGTAGGTGTCTTTGACGCAGGTGGGGGCGCGGTTGGGGGGCTGACAGTAGGTGGCGGAGAGATAATCCTGAATGTCGCCCTGGCGCATGGCGTCGGTGGGAACGGTACCGACGATGGGGGTCTGGCGGGGGAGGCGGAGCGCCTCGAAGCTGGTGAAGAAGAAGGTTCGGTCTTTGCCGCTGTAGATGTGGGGGATGGTGAGGGGTCCGCCGAAGGTGCCGCCGAAGTCGTTCATGACGATCTTGGGGCGGGAGCCGGTGAAGGGATCGCCGGCGTTGAAGACGGTGTTTTCGTGGTTTTCGAATGCGCCGCCGTGGTACTGGTTGGTGCCGGCTTTGGAGACGGTGGTGATGTCGGCGACGCCGGAGAATTCGGCGTTGTTGTTGGATTCGGAGACGCGGATCTCTTCGATGGAGTTGAAGGAGGGGAACATTTCGTTGACGGGGCCGGAGTACTCGACGCCGACCGAGGAGATACCGTCGACGGTGACGGACAGCAGGGCGGGGGTGGTGCCCATGACTTCGAGGTTGCCGCTGTCGTCGGTCTGGACGCCGGCCTCGGTGGTGAGCGTGGAGATGGGGCTGGTGGAGCCGGCGGAACGGGAGTAGATGGCGACGGGGAGGTCAACGAGCTCGTCTCCGGTTTTGGTGACGGCGAGGTTGGAGACCTCAGTGGTGATTACGTTCTCGAGCTGCTCGGTGACGGTGACGGTCTGGGTGTCCGCGCCGAGCTGGAGGGTGGCTTCGACGCGGCGGGATTCGCGGGCGGTGAGGGAGATTTCCGGCAGGCTGTACTTTTCGAAGCCGGGGGCGGTGATGGTGAGGCTGTATTTGCCAACATCGACGTTGCTGAAGGTGAAGTTGCCTTCGCCGTCAGAGATTTGGGTGCGCTGGGCGGAGGTGCCGGCGTTGGTCAGCACAACCTGTGCGCCGGCTACGACAGCGCCCGTGTTGTCGTGGACCGCGCCGAGGATAGCCCCGAAGGTGGATTGGGCCTGGGCGCGGGCGGACAGGAGGAGGAGAATGGCGAAGAAAAGGATGCGGGGATATTTATGCATTCGGTGACCTCGGTGGGTGGTTTCTCTTGCGGGTTCCCGGTCGAAAAATGCTGCATTCCTGGGTGAAAGCATACCCTCAGGGGATCAATGGATGGGCTAAAACCCATCCCTGCCAGCCCCTCCGATCTTCCTGGCAATTTGCGGCGCGGCTGAAGCCGCGTCCTTTCAAAACAACCGATCGAATCAAATGCCTGCGCGGAAGTTCACTACGGCGTCATGGGCAGGTCCATGGTGGGGTTTTTGGGTAGGAACTGGAAGGGGCGCAGGGAGAATGTGTGCCACATCAGGGGCATTTGGGGCCAGTCTTCGGGTCTTGGGACGTGGTGGAAGCCGACGGTGTACCAGGCGACGATGTCCGTGTTCATGATGCTTCGGTTCTTTTTGACCCACTCGGTGAGGGTGTCTTCGCCTTTGCTGCCCATGACGTAGACGCCGGAAACGTAGCGTTCGGTGGGGTCGTAGGGGGTGACCCAGAGGTTGTGCTCGGAGAAGCCGGCGCGCTTTTGCGGCCATTCTGTCGAGGGCAGGAGGCTGATGCCGGTTTCGCCGGGCATGATTTCGAAGCTTGAGAGCTGGCCGAGGGAGTTCTTGACGCTCTCGTTGGCGAAGCGCCACATGGCGGGGTGCTCGATGGAGACGTTGAATTTGGCGTCGCCTTCGGTTTTGACCATCTCCGGCTTCATGGCCCAGATGTAGTGGCGGCCTGGGGCGGAGTCGGGGAGTTTGTAGGGGACCAGTTTATCGACCATGAGGGAGTTGTTGACGCCGTCGACATCGAGGTCGAGCCGATAGCTGAAGAAGTGGTCGTGGTCGATGGCGTCGATGCCGGGGGCGACGAGCTGGCCGAATTGGACTTCGTGGCCATCGGGGTCCTTGCCGGCGAGGCTGGCGGAGAGCGGGGCGTCGGCTCGCTGGTCGGGCACGGCTTTTACTTCGAGGATGCCAGTGGCTCCGACGCCGACGACGATGGAGGCGTCCTGCTCAAAGCGCCAGTCGAAGAGGTAGTCGTAGTTGCCGACGGTGGCGACGGTGCGGAAGACGAGCTCGCGGGTGGGGCGGCCGGAGACGGCGTAGGAGTCCTCGTCCCAGTGGGTCCAGGCGGGGTCGCCGGTGACGCGCTCAAAGAGGCAGGCCAGTTGCGGGCGAATGTAGGGCGCGCCCGAGTCGTGGTAAAAGGTGCCGCTGAAATAGGTGGCGTAGGTGGGGCAATCGACGCCGGGGAGGAGAGGCTTGATGATGCCGCCGGAGCCCTCGTTGATGAAGTACTCGCCGGCGTCGAGGAAGACGTGGGAGTTCCAGGTTTCCTCGGGGTCCTGGTAGGGGACATACATCTCGGAGAGGCCGCCTTCATAGAGGACTGAGCGGAGCTTGCCCTGATCGTCGTAGTCGACGAGGTTGACGATGGGGCCGACGCGGGGGTCGAGGCGGAAGCGGAAACGCCAGTGTTGCCAGGCGACTTCGCCGTCTTTGATGGTGAAGCTGGGGCCATTTGGCTGGGAGATGAGGATTGGATTGGTGCCGGGGAGTGCCGGGCCGCCGTCGGCGTCGTAAACGCTGGTGGTGGGGGGCATGGGATTGCCGCCGTAGTCGGAGAAGCGGAGGATCTTCTTGTCGTTGATGTCGACGACGAAGAAGATGCCGGGGATTTCGCGGTCCCAGAGATATTTTGCATTGGCGGCGAAGGTGCAGCCGCCCCAGCCGATGCGGCGGCCCTCGGTCTGCTCGGGCAAGCCGACGAAGCCGGCCGGGGTGACGTAGCAGTTGACGAAGTGGAGATCGGTGATGCCGCGTTTCTTGAGGGCTTCGACGATGCGCGGGTCCTTTTTGAGGATGTCGTCGGTCGAGTGCATCTCCGTTTCGGTCTGCGGGGCCTGTTCCTTCTTGAGATCAGTCCAGGACTCGAGCGAACCGGCGGCGATGTCGACGACGGCGGCGGCGGATCTGCCGTCGGTGAGTAGAACGACATCGGCTTTGCGGGGGATGGGCATCCCGGGCTTCCAGGCGAGGACGACGGATTTGGGCGGCTCCTGGAGGAGGACGCTGGTGAAGATGGTCTTTTCGCTTAGCTTGCCGGCTTTTTCGAGGACGTGGTAGACGGTCCAGTATTCGTCGGGGGTGAGGGCGTCGAGGGGGTGATGAACTGCGGGCGGGAGGGCGAGCGAGGGAAGGAGAAACGCGGAACACAACGAGAGAATGGCGAGGATACGGCGAGATACCACGAACAACCTCCACGAAATATAGGCCCAGCCGGCGGGCCCGCTTTGGAAGAAATGCCGCCCGAGGCAGAAGAGCCTGCCTGAAAAGAGGGAACGCCGAAGACGGCTGAGCGACTGAAGCATTGAACGAGTGGTTCTTTGCCTTGGCAAGCCGAAGGGAATCGATCGTGGATCCGGAGCGCGGGGGCGATGCATCCTGGCGCGCTCCAGACGGGGAAATTTCTCTTTTTATCTTTCATTTCTCATGTAAAGTCAAGAAGTCTTTGATACTGCTGGGGTTCGGGATGGGCGGGGCCGACGCTCGGGAGGCTGGACGGGGATGATGGAGATCGATTCCGTGGAAGAATTGATGGGTCTGCTGGCCAGCCGGGGTGGGGAAGCTTACTTTGGCGAGCCGGTAACGGTGCTGGAACACTCACTCCAGGCGGCGCATTTTGCCGCGGAGGCGGAAAGCGGGCCGGAACTGGTGGCGGCGGCACTGCTGCACGATGTGGGTCATATGCTGCACACGGAGGGCGAAGATGCGGCCGAGCGGGGGCTGGATACGCGCCACGAAGAACTGGCGGGCGCGCTTCTGCGAGCGCATCTGCCGGCCGCTGTGACCGAGCCCATCCGGCTGCATGTGGCGGCGAAGCGGTATCTTTGTTTCGCAGATGCCGGGTACTTGGCGGCGCTATCGCCTTCGTCGGCGATCAGTCTCGGGTTGCAGGGCGGCCCGATGACTGCTGCGGAGGCTGCCTTGTTTTTGGCGGGACCTTGTGCGCGGGAGGCTGTCGCGCTGCGGCGCTGGGATGATGCGGCGAAGATTCCCGGGCTACCGGTCCCGGAACTGGGGGCCTACCCTCCGCTCATTCAATCTCTTTGGTGCTAAAGTCGGGAACTGCCCAAAGGACTGACTCTTTCCGATTCGGGACAAATCCCTGTTTGATTCTGAGGAAAGCCCACCGCCGCCCGGCGAAT
>Ga0302278_10006788_pt1 | contig 10727 bp, 5 predicted proteins | sample III_Bog_N3_2_FD_194543 | JGI IMG/M metagenome (GOLD analysis project Ga0302278, IMG submission 194543) | Peat permafrost microbial communities from Stordalen Mire near Abisko, Sweden - III_Bog_N3_2 | ecosystem: Environmental > Terrestrial > Soil > Wetlands > Peat | place: Sweden: Abisko... | reverse complement strand
GCAGGCGACAAACTCGGGCCGTATGAAGTCCTAGCTCCCATTGGCGCGGGCGGCATGGGCGTGGTGTACCGCGCGCGCGATCCGCGGCTGAACCGGGATGTGGCCATCAAGGTTGCGGCCCAGCAGTTCAGCGCGCGCTTTGAACAGGAAGCCCGCGCCATTGCCGCTTTGAATCATCCCCACATCTGCCAGATTTACGACATCGGGCCGGACTACCTGGTGCTGGAGTTTGTGGAGGGTCAGCCGGTTGCGGGGCCGCTGCCCGTGGAGGACGCGCTGAAGCTGGCGGTGCAGATTGCGCATGCTCTGGAAGAGGCGCATGGACGCGGCATTCTGCATCGCGACCTGAAGCCGGGCAATATCCTGGTGACCGCGCAGGGCACAGCCAAGCTTATCGATTTCGGGTTGGCCAAGCTGACGGTGGCCGGCGAGGACACGACCAGGACCATGGACGGCGCGATTCTGGGCACGATTGCGTATATGGCGCCGGAACAGGCCGAGGGTCTCACTCTGGATGCGCGCTCGGATATTTTCAGTTTTGGCGCGGTGCTGTACGAGATGCTCTCCGGCAAGCGCGCGTTTCACGGCGAGTCGACGGTGGCGGTGTTGAGGTCGCTGCTGCGCGATGAGCCCGCGCCTCTGCTGGCGCCCGCCGAGTTGCAGCGCATTGTGGCGAAGTGCCTGGCGAAGAAGCCCAAGGACCGCTATGCGGGGATGGCTGAACTGCGGGCCGCGCTGGAGCAGATTGCGCACCACGCGGACGGCAAGAGGGAGGCATTGAGCGCTGCGCCGATTTCGACCGCGGGACGAACCAACGTGGGCCGCGAGGTGCAGCGGGCCCAAATGGGCCGGGCCTACGCGCGGGTGAAGGAAGGCCGCGGCATCATTCTGGCGATTACCGGCGAGGCGGGCATCGGCAAGACGAGCCTGCTGGAAGACTTTATTGCCGAGCTGGGCGACCGCGGAGAAAAGCCTGTGGTGGGGTGCGGGCGATGTTCGCAGCGGCTGGCCGGCGACGAGCCGTACCTGCCGATTCTGGAGGCGCTGGAAAGCCTGCTGCATCCGCAATCGGGCCCGTCGTTCGCGGGCATTATGAAGACCGTTGCGCCGACATGGTACGGGCTGGTGGGCGGCGACTCGGTAGAGACATCAGGCAATGGTGAAGCGCGCGAGAAGGCGCCAGCCGCATCGCAGGAGCGCATGAAGCGGGAGTTCGCCGCGCTGGTGCAGGAGCTTTCGCGGTTGCAGCCGCTGGTGCTTTTCATCGACGATCTGCACTGGGCCGATATTTCGACGATCGACATTCTGAACTACCTGGCCGGGCGTTTTTCCGAGACGCGCGTGCTGGTGCTGGGCAGCTACCGGCCGTCGGATATGGCGCTGCGCGGGCATCCGTTCCTGCATATCCGCAACGATCTGCAATCGCGGGGAATGTTCATGGAGATCGTGGTGCCGTTCCTGACTGTTGAGGACGTGGAGCGCTACCTGGAGCTTGAGTTCCCCGGCCACGGATTCCCGAGCGACTTTGCTTCGGTGATTCACGCCAAGACCGAGGGCAGTCCCCTGTTCATGGCCGACCTGGTGCGCTATCTGCACGACACGGGCGGCATTGTGGACGAGGACGGCAAGTGGGCGCTGGCGCGGTCGCTGCCGGAACAGCCGCGCGAGTTGCCGGAGTCGGTACGCGGCATGATTCAGCGCAAGATTGAGCAGGTGGAGGATCGCGACCGCAGACTGCTTGCGGCGGCCAGCGTGGAAGGCCACGAGTTCGATACCGCGGTGATTACCGAAGTGGTGGAGATGGACGCGGCGGACGTGGAGGAACGGCTGGACGTTCTGGAGCGGATCAATGTGTTCGTGCGGCGCGGCGAGGAGCGCGAGTTCCCCGACCACTCGCTGACGCTGAACTACCAGTTTGTGCATGTGCTGTATCAGAATGCGCTTTACGATTCGCTGCAGCCCACGCGCCGTGCAACTCTCTGCGGAAAGGTGGCGAAGGCGCTGGTGGCCCGCTACGGCGACCAGGTGCCGACTGTGGCCGCACGCGTGGCGGTGTTGTTTGAGACGGCGCGCGATTTTTCCGCCGCGGCGCAGTACTTCCACATTGCCGCGGGGCGGTCGGTGGGGCTGTTCGCTTTTCGGGAGGCATTGGCGCTGGCGGAACGCGGGCTGAACGCGTTGAAGGCGCTTCCGGACGGCCAGGCACGCAAGCAGCAGGAGCTGGTGCTGCAGATGATGAAGGGCATCGCGCTGCGCTCCACCAGCGGATGGTCAACGCCGCAGATTGAGCAAACGTTTGCGCGGGCGCGGCAACTGGTGCAGAACCTGGACGATCCGCCGGAGCTGATCCCGGTGCTGTGGGCCACCACGCTTTTCCACCTGATCCGCGGAAACCTGCTGGAGTGCCGCGACAATGCCGACGAGATGATGCGGCAAGCGGAGCGATCGGGCGACCAGGCATACATCATGGCGGCATTTCACATCGGCGGAGTGGTGCGCGAGTTCATCGGCGACATGGTGGAGTCAAGCCGCATGCTGGAGCGGTGCCGCGAACTGCATCGGCCTCCCGAACACCTGGCCTACGCGGCCATGTATGGGCAGGATCCGGGGACCATCGGGCGCGCCATGTCGAGCAGGCCGCTGTGGGCGCTGGGGTATCCTGACCGGGCAATTGAGCGGGCACGCGAGACGCTGGGCATTGCGCGGTCGCAGGGACATCCGACCATGGTGGCGTTTGCGCTGGTGGTGATCCAGGGCATTCATCTGTATCGCGGTGAGGCGGCCGAGGCGCTGGCTGTCGGCGACGAGATCCGCGGCCTGTGCCGGGATTACGAACTGCCGCAGGAAGCGGAATGGAGCCGCGGCTTCCAGGGGTATGCGCTGCATTTGCTGGGGCGGACTGACGAGGGTATTGACGTGCTGAAGGACAGCCTGGCGAAGCAGAAGGCAATCTCCGCGGGACTGGTGCGCTCGGCATTTCTGGCACTGCTGGCGGATGCGCTCAGGGCGGCAGGACGTCTGGACGAAGGGCTGGAGGCGATCGATGAGGGGTTCTTCCACGCCAATGCAACCTATGAGGGCGGATACCTTGCCGAGCTGCACCGGGTGCGCGGGCAACTGCTGCAGTTGAAGGGCGACACCACCATGTCGGAGGCCTGCCTGCGGGTGGCGCTGCACCAGGCGGCCGAGCAGCGAGCCAAGTCGTTTGAGCTGCGCGCGGCCACGGCGCTGGCCAGGGTGCTGCTGGCAACGGGAGCGCGGGACGAAGCACGGGCCATTTTGGCGCCTGTCTACGATTGGTTCACTGAAGGAAATACGACCGCCGACCTGATCGGCGCACGAACGCTTTTGTCTGAGATGGAGTGAGGCAGCCATGGTCGATTTCGAGCGGAAACTCGCAAATGATGAACTGGATGCAGCGGACATTGTGCGCGGAATTCTGAAAGTGCAGGCGTCTTTCGCCGCGGCGCAGAATCGGCCGCTGGGCCGCGGCACGCACACCAAGGGCGTTTGCGCGCGGGCTACGTTTGAAGTCTTCGACCTCTCCCACAAAGTCCACGATCACACGCTGGCGGCGCGGCTGGCGCACGGCATCTACGCCAAGCCGGGCATCTATCCGGCCACTGTGCGCTTTGCCAATGCGGCATCGACGATTTATCCGGATCGCGACCCCGACCTGCGCGCCCTATCGTTTTCGGTGGAGCTTCCGCCGGAGCTGGCAGGCGCCTCGCAGTACCAGGATTATTCGCTGCAGAGCAACCCGGTGTTTCCCATCAACGACTCGCACACCTTCGCGGTGCTGATGAGTGTGTTGAGCGCGGGCAGCAATCGAAATCAGCTCAAAGTCATATTGTCTCTTTCACTTCCGGATCAGGTCCGCTTTCTAAAGGCCGCAATCCTGGGAAAGTTGCAGCTTCACGGGAAGTATCTGCCCTACCAGAAGATCCGCTACTGGAGCACGGTGCCGTTCCGCAACGGGCCATTCGAAGCGGTAATGTATTCGGCCATGCCGAGTCCGCACAATCACGCGCACGAACCGCAGAACGAGCCGGACGCGCTGCGCGATGAGTTGATCCGTCATTTGGACGAAGAGGAGAAGATGAGCTCGTTCGACATTGCTCTGCAACTGCTGGACACCGGGAAGATGACGCACTGGGGGATGCATCGCGAGGCGAGCTTCTGGGTGGAGAACGCCACCGTGGAATGGAAGGAATCGCAGGCGCCCTTCCACGTGGTTGGACGGCTGACGCTGTTGCCCAAGTCGGCGATGGAAGTGTCGGCCTGCGAGCCGCGGTTTATTGACGTGACGGATCACGCAACGCCGGACAGCCAGCCGCTGGGCAGCATTAACCGGGCGCGGCGAGCCGCGGAGCTGGCCAGCCGCAAGGTCAGGCTTGGACAGGCGACGGCTGAGGAACTGCTGGAGAGCTTGCCGACTGCGCCGCCGGTTCATCGCTCGCTGCCAGTGACCGCGCTGAAGCTGCTCGCGGTGGGTTTTGTGGGTCTGATCGTGGCTTACTGCGTAGCGGGGCTGGCCTACACCCTGCTCGCCAAGCGGGCGATTCCTGCACAGGACCACGTTGACCAGGTGCGCTACCTGGACCAGGGGTGGGGAGCGGACCGCGAGGCGCCGGAGCGCGAGCTTTACTATTACACGGCGCAGGGCTCGGGAATGCATGGCGTGCGCTATAGCTGGTTTGTGAACCTTGAGCGGCCCTTCAGCCGTACGCGCCTTACCGATCCCGACCACATGCGGGCGCTGGATTTTGTTGTTGAGCCGGCCCCGTCGCCGGGCAATCGCGATCAGCTTCCCGTTGGCTTTGCGAAGCGCTGGGACGACCAACTGCACGAACCCGTGGTGGACATTACCTGCGCGGCCTGCCACACCGGCCAGTTGAACATGAAGAGCGCGACCGATGGCTCCATCACCGCGGTCCGGATTGACGGCGGGGAGTCCATGGCCGCGTTCACGGATACGAACATCGGCAGCTTTCAGGTGGACCTTGCCTTGGGATTCATTGAAACGCTGGGGAATCCGATGAAGTTCAACCGCTTTTCCGAGGCGGTGCTGGGGCCGAAGGCGGACACGCTCAGCGCCAGGCTGAAGCTGTGGCAGGACGTGGCCGGCGTGACCGGCGGGCTGGGCAAGCTATTCATTAGCGGCTCGTCGATGAAGAAGCTGTACCCGGTGCAGGAGGGATACGGACGGACCGACGCGCTGGCGCGGATTGGGAACGTGGTGTTTGGCGATCACATTTCCCCGCACAACTTTTACAAGGGCGACGCGCCGGTGAGCTATCCCTATCTATGGAATATTTGGAAGTTCAACTGGGTGCAGTACAACGCGTCGGTGAGCCAGCCGATGGCGCGCAACGTGAGCGAAGCGATGGGCGTGGGCGCCGATTTCGCATTCATGGACGCGTACGGACGGCCGCTTCCGCCGGAACAGCGCTTCACCAGCAGCGTGCAATTCGACAACCTGATCAAGATTGAAACGACGCTTCAAAAGCTGACGCCGCCGCAGTGGCCGCGGGACATTGTGCCGATTGACGAGGACAAGGCGAAAAAGGGCAAAGTGCTGTTCGACACCATCTGCGCCAAATGCCATGGACCGCATGAGGCCATGAAGGCGCTGAAGGTGTACGCCTCGCCGGGACGAGGACCGAACGATCCGCTGTGGGACATCCGGGGCGTGACGATCGACAAGATCGGCACCGATCCAACCGAGGCCATCAACTTCAACAGCAGCACCGTGGACCTGACGAAGACCGGGCTGACCTTCGATGAGATTCAGCCTATGCTGAAAAAGCAGCAGGAGATCCAGAAGGCGCGTTACGAAGTGCTGATGCCGGCGCTTGAGAAGGAGCTTGCGGAAGCGACCAAAGCGGGTGCGGACCAGGACACGCTGGAGGAATACCAAACCCAGTTGCAGGAGATGAAGGACCAGGCAACCACCGAGCAGACCATTGCGCAGACGCTGGGGTCCATCGACATGAAGCGGGTGAATGTGGGCACGGCGCTGAACATTCTGGGCATGAAGATCCGCGACCTCTACTTCAAGCAGCACAGCTTCTCCCCGGAGGCGGAGGCGTGCTTTGCGGGCTTCGACATGCTGGACATTCCCGCGGTCGTGGAGCAATACAAGCCGCGCCCGCTGGAGGGTGTGTGGGCCACGCCGCCGTTTCTGCACAACGGATCGGTGGCGAACCTGTGGGACCTGCTGGGGCCGGTAAACAAGCGGACCCCGAAGTTCTTTGTGGGACGGCGCACCTTCGACCCGGTGAAGGTGGGTTATGTGACGGAGCCGTTGGAGGGAACAAGAGGCGGATTCTGGCTGGACACGTCCATCCCCGGAAACGAAAACACCGGGCATGAATTCAGCGGGCCGCCGAACGCGCCCAGGCCGTGGCCCAGGGGCGTGATTGGACGCGCGTTTACCGAGGAGGAGCGCTGGGAGATTATCGAGTACCTGAAGATTCACCAGGACCCGCCCACGCCGGAACGGACTCCGGCCGACTGCTTCAAGCTGCTGAATCAGGCAAGCATTAAGTAATCGCCGGAAACAGCGGTTCCCGTGTCGCTATGCGCTTTTTTCAGCGCGGCAAATGAAGATGGTGTCGCCTCGGACAAGGCCGTATTTCACGGTTTCCGAGCCGTCCCCCACAAACTCCTCTACGGTGAAACCGGCTTCTTTCAGGCGGTCCCGGAAGTCCTTTCCATACCACCTGCGGTGGCCGTCCGCGCCAAAGTGCAGAGTTCGATCCCGTTTGGAATCTACGGCTGGATTCTCGTACGTCGTTGCCCATGCCTCGATGATTGGAACCGCTGCGATAAACATTCCTCCGGGAACCAGGACGCGCCGAATCTCTCGCAAAGCTGCGCGGTCGTCGACATGTTCCAGGACGTGCATAGCGATGACGGCATCGAAAGAGCGATCGGGTAGATCGATTTTCTCAATGTTGAGGACCATGGAGGCTTTCCCGGGGACCAAGTCAGCAGTTTTGTAATCGGCCACATATTTCTTGATCGTTTTCGTGAGGCAGTTTTCAGGAGCGAAATGGAGCAAGCTTCGAACATCGGCAAGGAACTGCAGGCGTTCGATGGCGAGATACAAGAGCCGCTGGCGTTCCCCGGACCTGCAACGGGGACAAATGGCGCCGAGGCGCGTAGGCATGCCGGCGGCGCCGAACGTCCCTGAGTATCCACAAATCGGACAATCGCGTCTGCCGGCCCCCGCACTGGTCGCCATCAGGACGCTGCTCCAGTATTGAAGCTGACGCAGTTTCCACCGAACTGGGGCCGGAATCACCAGCTTGGCTAATGCGATCACGGATTTTCCGCCTTTCCGCAATGCAGTCTTCATCCTCTCCGCGACAAGAGTTATTTGGATGATCCGTGCTTTGCGTGCGTTGCCCAGCAGCTCAACAGTTGCGACCGCTGCGGAATGCTGATTCGGTCCACAGGGTTCCGGGAGTCTGCATGTAAAGCGAGGGATCGCTCAGCAAATGCCGGTACATCGCTTTATTTTGTAGGCAACTTACCCGAGAGTCAAGGCGCTAATTGGAGCAAACGTACATTTCAGAAAATGCTTTCAGCATAGTATACAGGGTACTTGACAAGGATGTCGGGCGTTTGCCGCAGAGGCTCAGGGTATACGCGTCTCAGACTCCAGGTAGTTGAAGCAGGTAGTCGTTGCCCCTTCTTGTTTGAGGGGCATCCCTTAGGTTCCGACGGCGCAAATCCTGTGCTGTTGTTGTGGTTCAATGAGAGCATGCTTGGCAAAGATATCTATCTCGACAAATATCGCAACGAGCTTGAAGATGAGGCGCGCTGGCTGGAATATGGCGCTATCTGCAAAGCGGACAGCGTGGAAACTCTGCTTCGCCGCCACGGGATCCAACCCCATACACTTCTGGAACTCGGCAGCGGGACCGGCGCCGTGATCCGCGAATGCCAGCGGAGGGGTTTGGCAAAAGAGTACATTGCCGTCGATGCTTCAGAAGATGCCATTGCATGGGCAAAGGAGCGCTCACCCGGAATCAAGTGCATGGTTGCGGATATCACTGAGCCCGAATTGGCACTATTCCCGCGCGTGGACGTTATTGTGCTCTCTCATGTGCTGGAGCATCTGGAAAACCCTGGGGACTTTTTGGCTAGATTAGTCGCGCGCATGCCATTCGCCTGGCTCATCGCGGAGGTGCCTCTGGAAGACCTGCTCGCGGCGAGAATGAAGAACCTGATTCGCGACCGCACAAAGAATCGGGCTGGGCATGTGCAATTCTTCACCGGGCAGAGCTTCCTGAGGCTGGTGACATCGGCGGGCCTCGATGTGGTGGACTCGTTGCGCTATGTTCAGGTCTTTGGGAAGGAGATGCTTGAATCGCAGATTGAGCGAATGCGATTGCCCCTTGGCAAGCGAGTCGTAATGCGGATGACTCAGCGCCATCTGCCTCGTCTGCTCACGCCGCTTTGGAGCAGGTTTTATCATGCTCATTTTGCAGTATTGTGCCGCGCAAATCGAGAATGATGCGTTACACGCTCCAGGAACTTCCAGATGAGGTTGACCTACCTGAATCTTCCGGCCAATAGAGATCCACAAATCACGCGAGCGAAGGGCGAGATGGCATACAGAAACCAGAAAGGGCCAAGATGCCGCTTTGCGAATAATGGCCACTCCGGCCAGGGACACCCCTTTGGCGAATTGATGTGGGACCAGCGAACCGCGAGGCTGGCGGTTGAGTCTCTCCAGGTTCCAGCAATGGTGTTTTCGCTGCATGCGCCGACAAATCCAGGCGTCATATAGATTGCAAAACCATGTGCTTTCGCGCGCAGGCCATAATCCACATCGCCGAAATTGTGACGGAAGCGCTTGTCTAAATTTCCCAGCTTGTTTGCTACGACCCTTGGTATGAGTGTGCAATTGCCATTCATCGTGTCGCAGGGTTCTTCATGGTCCGGGTTGAAATGCGCCAGGCGAAAGGCTCGCTGTCCGAAGCCAGTCCCTCTCACGATACCCCCATACGAATGCTGCCCAGTATCGGGATTCATGGTATTGCCTACGATGATTGGCTCAACGCCATCCTGCTTCAATCTCCGCGCGGCTTGGAGCATGGCTTCCAAAGCAGGCTCAAATAAAACGGTGTCGTCATTCAGCCAGAAGTAATAGTCAAAATCCTCACGCAGGGCCAGGCCAAAGGCCATATGCATGCCATGATTCCAAAACAGATCGCCTGTTCCGGAATAGAGCCTAACCTCAGGGAAACGCCTGGAGATTGCTTCAAAGGTTCCATCCTTGCTCGCATCGTCCACAACAAACACTTGAAGCGAGCAATTGGTAAGGCTTTGCCCGGAAAGTGCGTCTAAACACCTGAGAGTCACTTCTCTCCGATTGAAGCAGGTGATTAGCACTGCAATCCGTATCAAGGCAGCACATTGCGGCTTGGGTGTGAGGGCGTCTGCACTCTGAACTGCCAAATGACGAATCCCTTTCGCCTGAGAGAATGGAGTTGAACTTGGTCTGACCAGTGCTTTGCAACAGTTGAATTGTTAGTTTAGCGCGACGGGCCTTGGCTGAGATTCGCCGCACAACATTTGTATATGCATTCGGGCGTTTCTCTTCGAACAAAGGAGCGGCGCTTGCAATTTCCTTGCTTCCGGGAGTTCCGGTTTTCCAGGCTCTAGTTTACCGGAGAACTCTCGCTTCTATTGGACTTAAGACAACAGCGCAACTTTTGCTCCGGGAACCTGTAATATTATATGAAAGTTGATCTTAGCCTGCGTGAGTGTGCAACGAGTGGTCGAATCCGAAGACTTTAAAAAATACAGGATGTTTGATATCTGGCTGAACACCCTCACGCTTGAAGATATCCTGTCCGTGTTGCGCAAGGACATCGCCCTGCGCCGAAAATTCATCCTGGCTAATCAAAACCTGCATGGACTTTATTTATGTACGCAGGACCAAAAGACACGGGAATTCTTTGCGAGCGCAGATTACACGCACATTGATGGAACAGGATTGCTGGTGCTTGGCAAGCTTGTCGGCTTGCCGTTCGAAGTGAAACATCGCACCGGGTATATGGATCTGTTCCCTGCGATGATTCCGGACGCAATCCAAAAGCAATGGCGAATTTTTTATTTAGGCTCCGAACCAAAAGTGCTGGAAAGAGGATTGGCCCGTCTGAGGCAGGAATATCCCACGCTTCAGATTGAAGGCCATCACGGATTTTTCTCCAAAGAAAACGCCGAAGCGGAGAATGACAGGGTGGTGAAATTGATCAACGATTTCAACCCTGACATTCTTTTCGTCGGCATGGGAATGCCGCTCCAGGAGTGGTGGATACTCGATAATTACGAGCGGTTGAACGTTCGGGCGGTTCTGCATTGCGGCGGAATGATGGATTACATCGCGGGACAAGTGCCAACTCCTCCGCGTTGGCTTGGCCCGATCGGTCTGGAATGGGCATACAGGCTTGTTACCGAACCGTTGAGGCTTTGGAAAAGATATCTGATTGAGCCGTTTCAATTGGCGACTGCCCTGCTGTTGCGCAAGAATCGAGATTCCAGATACCCTGAAGCGCGAACCCGAAAATGAGCCACTCATTTTCTTTCGGGCTACGGCAGTGTTCCGCCGGTGAAATACTCGATTGGAAGCATCACCCAGGCTTTTCCCTTTCGTTCCAGGGCCAACGGAGATCCATCGAAGTCCTATTCGTGCGCTTACCGAGGCG
>Ga0302278_10006783_pt1 | contig 10733 bp, 8 predicted proteins | sample III_Bog_N3_2_FD_194543 | JGI IMG/M metagenome (GOLD analysis project Ga0302278, IMG submission 194543) | Peat permafrost microbial communities from Stordalen Mire near Abisko, Sweden - III_Bog_N3_2 | ecosystem: Environmental > Terrestrial > Soil > Wetlands > Peat | place: Sweden: Abisko... | reverse complement strand
CAACCAGACCATTCAGTTGAACGACGAACGCGCCGCCGCCGCCCTGGTCGCCCGCCGCATCGTCGCCAGCGCCCAGCTCCAGCTAGCCCTCGGCGGCGGCTGGTCCACCACCCAGCTCCCCAGCAATTAGCGCAGCCTCTCCCAACGAGTGCTCAGTTCACGTTATGGCCTGATCCTGAGTAAAGAGCATCGGAGACTAAGGATCATCTGTTGTTTTCTTTTCGGCACAGATAGACAAGGAGCGCGTAGAATTTTGCTACCAAAGTAACTGGAGGAGGGGAATGGTGCTAAAGTTCGTCAAGCCTGAGAGGGTGTGGCTCGCTAATCACCCTGAGTACCGTGAAAAGTGGGTGCAGGATCGTATCGCTGAAGATCCCTCGATATTAGGTCTGGGCGATCTTGTGTTAAAAGATAAGGAACGCAGTCAACCTCACGGGGGGCGTCTTGACCTGCTATTCCAAGATGTTGAGTCGAGTACCCGATATGAAGTCGAGGTCATGCTGGGGCCAACGGATGAGAGTCACATCATCCGAACAATTGAGTATTGGGATGTTGAGCGAAAACGATATCCGCAGTATGACCATTACGCAGTCATTGCGGCTGAGGACATAACCAGCAGGTTTCTTAACGTCATTGGGCTGTTTAATGGCTCCATTAAACTCATTGCCCTCCAAATGAGCGCCTTGAAATTTGGCGATCAGATTAGTCTTGTGTTCACCAAGGTCATAGACGCATTCGCCCTGGGTATGCCTGACGAGGACGAAGAGGTTCAAGCTGTCACAGACAGAAGCTATTGGGAGAGCCGAGGTACCAAAGAGACCGTCGCCCTCGCTGACGAAATGCTCGTACTTGTCAAGACCTTCGCACCAGAATTAGAGCTGAAATACAATAAGTTTTACATTGGACTAGCGAAAGACGGTCAACCGCATAATTTCGCCATCTTCAAGGCAAAAAAGAACAGCTTTAGAGTCGAAGTACGTGTTGGTTCGTCTCCTGACATAGATCAAGAGTTGGAAGCTGCCGGGATCGACGTTATGGACTACGATTCGAAGTGGAAACGATATCGGCTCCGGCTAACGAAGAACGATATAAAGAAGCATCCTGACCTACTCTTGAAACTACTGAAAATGGCCTACGGACTCGACACAGATTCTGGAACAACATAAGCCCGAATCTTTATCAAGACTAGCTACCCGATCCCGCGGGCGGCTGGATCACTCACGGAAGAATTTCTGGTTCCGCATTCGTGCGCATAAGCTGGGAGCGCACACGCTGGTTGGGAGTTAGAACAGGCAACAGTAAAAGCCAATACGGGGATTCTTCGCTGCGCTCAGAATGACAATCGGAAATATTCGTTGATCGAAAAAGGAGAACGCATGGCAATTCGTTTGCATTTCTGGGGTGCGGATCAAACCGTCACCGGGTCGAGCCACCACATCGAATGCGCGGGGCAGAACGTGTTGTTGGACTGCGGCCTCTTTCAGGGCCGTCGCCAGCAGGCAGCCGACATCAACTCGCATCTGGCGTTCACGCCGCAGCAGCTTGCTGCGGGCGGGCTGAATGCGGTCGTCCTCTCGCATGCGCACATCGACCACAGCGGCGACCTGCCTCTGCTGGCGAAGCAGGGCTATCGCGGGCCCATCTACTCCACGCCCGCCACCATCGACCTGTGCGCGCCCATGCTGAAGGACAGCGCGCACATCCAGGAATCCGACGCCGAGTTCCTCACCAAGATCAACAGCCGGCGAACCTCCATCGGCCAGCCTCCCGGCCCCGCGCCGGTCCCGCCGCTCTACACCCAGGACGATGCCGCGCAGGTGGAGCAGCAGTTCCTGCCCGTCAAGCTGCATGAGCCGCAACTGCTCGCCGGATCGACCAAAGACGCCGGCTTCACCATGACCAGCTCCAACGCGGGGCACTTGCTCGGCTCAGCCTGCGTGCTGATCGACGCCATCGAAAAGGGCCAGAAGACGCGCCTGCTCTTTTCCGGCGACGTTGGGCGCAAGAACCTGCCCATCAATCGCGATCCCGACCCCGCGCCCGCCGCCGACTACCTCATCATGGAGAGCACCTATGGCGACCGCCTGCACGCTCCCATGGGCGACGTGAAGCAGAAGCTGGCCGGCATCGTGAAGCGCGTCACCGCGCGCGGCGGACACATCATCGTCCCCGCCTTCGCTGTCGAGCGCACGCAGCAACTGGTAATGCTGCTCCACGAGCTGATCGACGCCAAACAGATCGCCGACCTGCCCATCTTTGTCGACAGTCCGCTGGCGGTCGCCGTCACCGGCGTCTTCGAGAAGCACACCGAGGAGTGGGACGAGGAGCCTGCCGCCTTCGTAGCCAAGGGCGAGGACCCCTTCGGCTGGAAGCGCCTGCGCTACACCCAGACGGTGCAGGAGAGCAAGGCGCTCAACGATCTGCGCGTGCCGTACCTGGTGATGTCGGCGTCGGGAATGTGCGAGGCCGGCCGCATCCTGCACCACCTGAAGAACGGCATCGAGGACCCGCGCAACTTCATCCTCATCACCGGCTATCAGGCGGAGAACACGCTTGGCCGCAAGCTGCTGGACAAGCTGCCGGAGGTCAACATCCTGGGCGCGGCGATGCGCGTGCGCGCCGAAGTCGATTCCATCGACTCGCTCAGCGGCCACGCCGACCAGCAGGAGCTGCTGGACTGGATGGCCCCCGTCGCCCCCACGCTAAAGAAGGTCTTCCTCGTCCACGGCGAACCTGCAGCGCAACTGGCGCTCAAGGCCAAGATCGAAGCCCGCTACAAGCTGGAGGTGCTCTGTCCCAAGCGCGGCGACCGGTTCGAGGTGAGCTAAAGCGTTTCACCGCGCACGCTCTACGCACGATCATGTTCCGTGAAACCGTACCAGCATGGCGCGGGCAAACGCCTGATGGTTAGACATTTACCCGCGCCATTCTTATAATCTCAGTTAGAGTGATGAGCGATCCCAATCAGAACCGTTGCGAACGTCTTCGCGGGCCAGTTTCGGTCATGCTGGATGGGATGCAGGTCGCAAGGCGTCTCCGCGACCGCATCGCAGCATCTCCCCGCGCTTTTTTCTGTTGACCCCACCTCGTACTGCCACCGCATTGGGCGCTGCTTCATCCGCGGCAGTGCGCACCCAGTAGCGCAACACCGGCGTCGCGCCGGGCTATGAGTCAAAGGGGACACAATGAACATTGCAAAAAAAATCACTGATCTGATCGGCAACACACCTCTGGTCCAACTGAACCGGGTCACCGAGGGAGCCCCCGCCACCGTAGTCGTCAAGCTGGAGAGCCGCAATCCGGCCAGCAGCGTGAAGGACCGCATCGGCCTGGCCATGATCGAGGCCGCCGAGCGCGATGGCAAGATCACCCCCGGCAAAACCGTCCTGATCGAGCCCACCAGCGGCAACACCGGCATCGGCCTGGCGTTTGTGGCTGCGGTCAAGGGATACAGCATCATCCTGACGATGCCGGAAACGATGAGCGTGGAGCGCCGTATTCTGCTGCTTGCCTACGGCGCGAAGATTGTTCTGACGCCGGGTCCGAACGGCATGAAGGGCGCCATCGCCAAGGCCGAGGAGCTGCAACGCGAGACGCCCAACAGCTTCATCCTGCAGCAGTTCAACAACTCCGCAAACCCGGAGATCCACTTCGAGACCACCGGGCCGGAGATATGGAACGACACCGACGGCAAGGCGGACATTCTTGTCTCGGGCGTGGGCACCGGCGGCACGCTCACCGGGGTGAGCGAGTACATCAAGGCGAAGAAGCCGGGCTTTTGGACCGTGGCCGTCGAGCCCGCGGACAGCCACGTTCTCTCCGGCGGCGCTCCCGGCCCGCACAAGATTCAGGGCATCGGCGCGGGCTTTGTGCCCACCGTGCTGAAGACGGAGCTGATCGACGAGGTTATCCAGGTGACCAACGACGAGGCCTTCGCCATGGCGCGCCGCCTGCCCCGTGAGGAGGGTCTGCTGGTGGGTATCTCCTCCGGCGCGGCAGTTCACGCCGCGGTCGAGCTTGCGCGCGACCCGAAGAACGCCGGCAAGCTGATCGTCGTCATCCTTCCCGACTTCGGCGAACGCTATCTCTCCACGGGGCTCTTCGACGAGCTGCGGCAACAGGCCCTGAGCACGCCGACGTCACCCATCGCGCCATGAACCTGATCGCCTCCATCCGCGAAGACATCCGCTGCGTATTCGAGCGCGACCCGGCAGCCACGTCGCGGGCGATGGTGCTGTGCTGCTATCCCGGCCTGCACGCGGTCTGGGCGCATCGCATTCATCATTGGCTCTGGCGAAAAAATCTTCGCCTGCCGGCGCGCTTCCTCTCCCAGGTCACGCGCTTCTGGACCGGCGTGGAGATTCATCCCGGAGCGCGCATCGGTCGCCGCGTCTTCATCGATCACGGAATGGGCGTCGTCATCGGCGAGACCGCGATCGTCGGCGACGACGTGACTCTGTACCAGGGCGTAACTCTGGGCGGCACGGGAAAAGGCGTTGGCAAGCGGCACCCCACCCTGCTCAACGGCGTCTTTGTCGGCAACAACGCCAACATCCTGGGCAATATCACCATCGGAGAAAACTCCCGCGTCGGCGCAGGCTCGGTCGTAGTGCGAGATGTGCCTCCCGACTCCACCGTGGTCGGCGTTCCCGCGCACATCGTCTACCAGAACGGCAAGCGTGTGCTCATCACCGATCCGCACGACGTCAACGACCCGCTCTCCGATGTCATCATCGCGCTGGCCGACGAGGTGAAGCGCCTCACCACTCGCGTCGAACGGCTGGACGGCGAGCTACAGACGGTGCGCCAGGAGCCGGTCAACACGCTCACCGTCGAGGAAGAAGAACGCGCGCAGTACCGCAGCGAGCAGTCTTCCCGCTCCGACCACGTCAGCATGGGCGAGGGCATCTGACCGGCCTCGCTCGTTTACGCAAGCCGGATTGGGCCGTTTGCCGAGCGGGACGCTCCGTTTGGCCGGGTGTTGCTGCAATCGGTTATATTTGTTGGGACATCGTTTCCGCTCGTTGCAGCGTCTTAACTCGATTGTCTTCAAAGAACCATAAGGCTACAGGAGAGCCTGCCATGACCCCGCAATTTACCCACGCATTGCCGATCCACGCCAAGTCCCGTTCCCTGGGAACCGCCGCCTGCCTGTTGGCCGCGACGGCCAGCGCCCTGTTGCTCTTCTTCGCCGTCGCTCCGCCCGCCGCCGCGCAGACCCCCACGTTGGTCGTGGTGCGGGCCATGCCCGTCAAGGCCAAAAAGTCGGAACTCTTCCCTCCCCAGGCGCCACTCACCAAGTCCGATATCGGCGAAGTCAAGGTTGGCGGAAAGATCGTCCCAGTCACTGACTTTGTGCCTGTGCTGCATGATCCCCACTCGCCCGTGGTGCAATTGATGGTATTGCTGGACTCCGAGCAGATGCTCGGCTCCAATGGCCAGTTTGGAGATCTCAAGAAGTTCTTTATCGAGATGCCGTCCAACGTCGAGATCGGCGTGGGCTGGCTGCTGCTAGGGCGTACGGTCGTGGTTCAGCCGTTCACCACGGACCGCGATCTCGCCAGCAAGGCGCTCGTCGCAAAGACCAGGGAAGAAGCGTCGAACCCGAAGAACGATAATGGAAATCCCTTTCAGTGCCTCAGAGACCTGGCCGGCAAATGGCCCAATCCCGATCCGGCCAAGCTGCGCGCCGTGCTGATGTTCACCGATGGCATCACTCGCAGCAACGGCCAGGCGGGGAGTGGCGATCAGATGAATCCCGATGTCTCAGGGGCCTCGCAGCTCTTGCAGCGCCAGGGAATCATCCCGTATCCCTTTTACTGGATGGATCCCATCGTCCCGGGCGAGGGCCGCAGCGAGGGCGGTACGCTCGAGGGACAGACAAACTTCTCCGACCTGGCCTCGGAGACCGGCGGCGCAGCCCTGTATGATGGCATGTTCGCTCCGGGATCGCTCTCTCCTCTGCTCAACAGACTTTACAAGACACTGGAGAGCGAAGCGGTCCTCACCGTCAGTGCGCCAGGCAAGCCGGGCAGCTTCACGCGGATCGATATCAAGACCAACAACCGCGACGACATAAAAATATTTGCCCCGGATAGCATCACCGTCGGAAATGTGCTGAAGAAATAACCCGGCGCGGCCGGTCGCAACTCCAAACCGCACCGCGAACAACTTTGAGGGCGTCTCTGAATTTCAGAGACGCCCTCAACCGTCTCCATGGCTCGAGTTCGGCTGCCGTCCACCCAGCGTGCAGACTAGAGCCTTTTCGGAATTGGTGTAGACCGAAGCCACCGCATTCCAGTGGATTTTCCTCAAGAAAATCCACCTTGCATGATCTTCGAAAAGTCTATGTGTATTCCGAAAATGCTCTACTCGTCCAGCGCCGTGCGATACTTAGTCCTGACATGTACAAACGCATCCTCCTCAAGCTCTCCGGAGAAGCCCTCGCCGCCGGCGCCGGCTTCGGCATCGACGCAGTCTTCATCCACAAAGTAGCCGCCGAGATCGCCGCTGTCCACGCCCTCGGATGCGAGATCGGAATCGTCGTCGGCGGCGGCAACTTCTTCCGCGGTGTCGCCCAGCAGGCCATCGACATGGATCGCGTCGCCGCAGACCACATGGGCATGCTCTCCACCGTCATCAACGCCATCGCGCTGCAGGACGCTGTCGAGAAGATGGGCCTGGTCTGCCGCGTCATGTCGGCCATTGAAATCCGCCAGGTCGCCGAACCATACATCCGCCGCCGCGCCATGCGCCACCTGGAAAAGGGCCGCATCCTCATCTTCGCCGCCGGCACCGGCAATCCCTTCTTCTCCACGGACACCGCAGCCAGCCTGCGAGCCATGGAGATCAAGGCCGACATCCTGCTCAAGGCCACCTCGGTCGACGGCATCTATACCGCCGATCCCAAGACCCACCCCGACGCCACCAAGTTCTCGCAGATCTCCTACGCCGACATCCTCCGCCTCAACCTCAAGGTCATGGACACCGCCGCCGTCTCGCTCTGCCGAGACAATAACATGCCCATGATGGTCTTCAGCATGAAGGAACCGGGCAACATCGTCCGCGTCATTCAGGGCGAACCCCTCGGCTCCCTCGTCACTCCATAGCAGCCGCAGTAGCCGCATCTTTCCCCTGTCAACTTCCAGATAAACTGGAATCCAGTGAAACCCACTCTGCAACCGCCCGGCGCACCATCTCCTGTCCTCGCGCAATCGAGTCCCGCGCGCAGGCCAATGCTGCCTGCGCTCAACGGTCTCCGCGCACTGCTTGCGCTCGGCATCATGTTCTTCCACTTCACCCCGCCGCACATGCAGCTCGTCGCGCCGGTGATCGATACCGCCTACGCCTTGGTTGCCGTTTTCTTTCTTCTCTCCGGCTACGTCCTCGCGTACAACTACGTCGACCGCCCGGCGCCGCTGGTCAAGCGAGAGTTCTGGCGCGCCCGCTTCGCCCGCCTCTACCCTGTCTACCTGCTCTCGCTGGCCATCTCTCTCCCAATGCTCCAGGCCGAGTGGCACGCACACTCTCACTCGGACTTCTTCGCCGGCCTCGTTCTCACTCCGCTGCTGCTCCAGGGCTGGTTTCCCACGCTGGCTACCTTCTGGAACACCGTCGCCTGGACGCTCTCGGTCGAAGTCCTCCTCTATGCAGCCTTCCCCTGGCTCATCCGTCTGCCGTGGCCAAAATCTCCCGCCCGTCTGATCGCGCTGCTCGTCGCCATCTGGGCCGTCGGACTCGTCCCCCACTCGCTCTACATCCTGCTCAATCCGGATCACCTCTCTGCGCCTGCCAACCGTTACACCTACGGCTACTGGCTGCGTGCGCTCAAGTTCTCCACCATCATCTACGCTGCCACATTCCTCACCGGAATCGGTCTGGGCAAGCTCCAGACAATCCTCGTACTCACTCCGCGCCAGCGCACTCTTGTCGCTGCTGCCAGCCTCCTCGCCCTTGCCGCGTTCTATTCCCAGGCCGTCCCCTTCGCGCCCTATGTCCTGATGCACGGCGGTCTAATGACGCCGCTCTTTGCCGCGCTCATCCTTGGCCTCAGCGGTCCGAACACGATCGCCTCTCTCTTCTCCTGGCGCCCGCTGATGCTGCTCGGCGAGGCAAGCTACTGCCTCTTTCTGCTGCACTTCAACTTCATCAACATGGTCCGCCACTCCCATGGCACCGATCGCCTGCATCTCGCCGAGTTCGATCCCTGGATCACCTACGCCGCCACCATCCTGCTCGCATTCGCCGCGTACTATCTGGTGGAAGTGCCCGCCCGCAAGGCCATCCTGCGCCGCCGCGCATCCTCCGCCAACTGATCCCCTCAACCCAGAAAAGCCCCCATCGCGGGGGCTTTTCGTTCTTGCGGAATCTGGCCGGATGCAGCCTCTATGGAATGATGGCCTGCGTGGCATGCGGCCCATTCGGCACGATTGCCAGGCACGTCGGCGCTGCGGAGCCGTTGAACGGAGAGTTCTGCACTCCTTGCAGCCCGCCCGTGTTCGGAAACACCCGCTCGCCGGTCACTGTATTGTCCAGGCTGTTCGAGGTATACAGGAAGTCGCCCAGCGCGGGATCGACGGCCACGCAGGTCGGGCCCGTCCCCGTACCGGTCGCAAATGCGCCAACCGCGCCAGAAGGTGTACCCGTCGCCCCATCGATCATGTAGCCCTGCACCGTGCTCCCGTTGTAGTTCACCACATAGATCAGCTTGCCGGTTGGGTCGATGGTCAGGTCGGCCGGGAACAGTCCAGTTGCAAACGGCCCATTGACCATCGGCAGCAGCCCGCCCGCGGGCAGCACCGTATACCCGATCAACTGGTTCGCCGCCTGGTCCGTCACATAGAGAAACCGCGAGGTCGGCTCCTCGGCGATTGCGCTGGGCACCACGCCTGCGGCAAATCCACTCACCACCGAATTGCCCGCTGTGCCGGTAATCGTGGTTCCTGATACCGGAGTCAGCGCGCCGGTCGTCGTATTCTGCGAGAAGCCCAGAATCAACCCGGTCGTCGAAGTCTGCTGTCCCACCACATACACAAAGTGGTTGAAGTAGCTCACCGTGATCCCCACCGGCTTGATGCCAACCGGCTGCGGCGTCAAAGCAGTGCCCAGCGAGTTGTCCGCTTTCACCGGGAAGATCGATACCACGCCCGTCCCCGTTGTAGCTCCTGCCGCATAGCTGTTCGTCACATACAGGAACGCGCCTTGCGGGTCGATCGCCACCGCCGTCGGATGTGCGCCGCCGGTCGGATAAACGTGCTGCGAGGCAAGCGTTCCATCCCCTTGCACCGCGAACTCCTGCACCGTCGAGTCCCCTTGATTGATCACATAGACGAACTGGCCGTTGGGCGCGGCCACCAATGTCACCGGGTTGTTGCCCGCGGCAACCGGCGTGCCGATCTGGCTCAGCGAGCCCGAGTCGAAGTCGATCGAGTATTGATCGATCACGCCAGGATTGCTCTTGTTCGTCGTCATATAGACGTACCCGACCGTGTAGTCGAGGCTGCACGACGCGAGCCCCAACACCATCGCCACAGACACCACCGAAATCTTCGCCGTACGTCCGATCCTATGCAAATTCATCTGATTCCTTCATCCCGGCGCCTGCGCCGCCTGCTGAAAATCCTGTCCTGCCCGGTCCTTCTCCGTCCGCATTCCAAATCCTGCCCCGCGCTCCTAGTAGTTCCTCAGCGGAAACGCCGGCACCGTGACCGCGCAGGTGGGCAGAGCGCTGCCCCCGAACGGCGTTCCCAGGATCTGGTCCAGACTTCCGTCCTGCGGATTCAGTTGCTCGCCCGTGATGTTGCTGCTCAGCGCATTCGACGTGTACAGATAAATCGCGTGGCTTGGATTGGCGTTGCTGGGTGCCCCGCTGATGGTCACGCAGGTCGGTCCCGTCCCGGCCTGCACGCTCGCCGCCACGCTCGACCGCACTGGCTGTCCGCTTGCTCCCAGCGTGTATCCGTCGATCGTGTTCGCGGTGTAGGCCACCACATAAAGATACTTGCCGCTCAGGTCGAACGCCATGCCCATCGGCCCCGCGTCGGCCTGCGCCGCGCCGCCCGCGATCGGCGTGGGAATGCCATTCGCACCCACAGAGTAAGATGCCACCTGGTTCAGCGTCTGATCCGTGACATACAGGTGCGTCCCCGTTGAGTCCAGCAGGATTCCACTTGGCGCTGGCCCCGATGCATAGCCAGTTGACGCCACGTTGCCCGCGTTGATCGTGACCCCGGCCAGAGGGGTAACCGGGCCGGAGACCGTGGTAACTGTACTGCTGGTACTTGAGATAAAGGAGTAAGCAAGCAGGTTAGTTGACGTAGCAGAGTCCTGCTCGATTACGTACAAGAAGTGCTGCTGGCATCCGATGATGCAAGGAGTGCCCGTCCCGGTAATATTCTGTACGCTCGCTGCAATCCCCACTGGGTTCCGCCCCGCGTTCACCGTGAACGGCGTACCCAGTGTGTTGTCCGAGTTGATGGGGAAGATGCTGATCCCGCCCGGCCCGGGATTCGCCGGCGTATACGAGATCGGCGTGTTCTGATAGGTGAAGGTCACATACAGAAACTTGCCAGATGCATCGATGGCCGCCGCCGTGGGCAGGCTTCCAGAGATGTTGTACGTGTTCTGCGGATACAGCTTCCCGTCCGTCCCGATGGCGAACTCCACCACATCGGAGTCGAAGTTGTTCACCGTATAAAGAAACAGGTCGTTGGGCGCCACCACCAGCCCCACCG
>Ga0302278_10006778_pt1 | contig 10735 bp, 9 predicted proteins | sample III_Bog_N3_2_FD_194543 | JGI IMG/M metagenome (GOLD analysis project Ga0302278, IMG submission 194543) | Peat permafrost microbial communities from Stordalen Mire near Abisko, Sweden - III_Bog_N3_2 | ecosystem: Environmental > Terrestrial > Soil > Wetlands > Peat | place: Sweden: Abisko... | reverse complement strand
GTTGTCGTAGACATCGCTGTTGAACACCTCGACCCACTGCCCGGCCGATGGAAAACCAACCTGATATCCCCACCATGTCGACTCGCTCAGCGTCGCGACCACGACTACATCCTGCCCTGCGCCTACCACCCATCGGTGGAACGCGATCACCCGGTCAGCGTCGGACGTGTAGAACACATTCAGCCCCTCGCCGCGCAGCCCCGGCTGCGAGTTCCGCAGCCGCACCGCTTCCTGGGTAAAGCGCAGATGGTCGCACATCGCCGGATCAACGGTCTTCCCATTTGCACCCGCCGCCAGCCCACCCCACCAGATCAGGTGGTCCGGCGTCCGTGGGTCCGGGCACCACTGCTTGTCCTCCAGGAACTCCTGCCCCATAAACATCTGGGGAATCCCAGGCGCGGTCAGCAGCAGCGCCGTCGCGACTCGCGAACGACTGCGCGCATACCAGCTTCGCGCGTTCGAACCATCCGCCAACGCCGGTATTCGTGGCTGCTCGCCAAGCTTCACAATGTCGTGGTTCTCAACGCACGGAATCGTCTGCCACGCATGCGCAAACCCCGTCGGCCACATCGCCATCGCGATCCCGCTCATCCCTACGTATGCGCCCACACCCATCGCTGCCTGCCCAATCGCCGTCCGGATAGCCTCGCGCAGGCCGTCATGCTGCACCACGTCGAAGCCCAGCCCATCCGCGTCCACCGGCGCCACCATCAGCGGAGCCGGAGCGCCAAACTCTCCCGGCCAATACTCAGCATTCTGCAGCACTCGCCGGTCCGCCCCACGTACCACCGTCGTCACTTCCTTGCAGAACTCCCACCCACTTGCATTGTTAAGCGCCAGCAACATGCTGATTTCGTCGTAGCGGAAGCCGTCCGCGTGCAGTTCTTCCACGTGGAACCGCGCGTTGTTCAGCAGAAACGCACGCACATCCGCGTTCCACATCGCAAACGACAGCCCGCCCACAAATCCCTGGTCGGTGAAATACAGGCTCTGGTTGTTGTCATAGTTCCCGCCCGGCCCCGTCGTCTTCGCCCGGTCCCAGAAATAGAGGCTGCAATCGTCCCCGTGCAGCACGCCTCCCGGCGCCACCGCTTCGGGGACCGTATACGTCTGCCCCCATCCACCCGCGTGGTTGTGGACGACATCGAACGCCACCGCGATCCCATACACATGCAGCAGGTCCACCATCGCCTTCATTTGCGCGTATCCCGGCGTAATGTCGGCCAGCGTCATCGGCGCAAAGCCCTTCGCCGCCAGCAGCCGGTTGATCGTCGCCAGATACCCCACCAGCGCGTCCGCGTGGTACACCGCATAGTCGATCGCCGGGGAATACAGATCCGACCCCTGATACCCCAGGCCCGGATATCCCTGCGACGGCGAGTCCTCCATCTCGTACACCGGCAACGGCTGCACCACGTTGATCCCCAGCGCCGCCAGGTACTCCACCTTCTCTATCACGTCTAGAAATGTCCCTGCCCAACCAGGACTGGCTGGCGCATACGTCCCAATATGCAGTTGGTACACCACCATGTCCGAGTAGTCGGGCGTGCGGAATTCGGCGTCGTGCCACGGATACTCGCCGGCCGTGCGGATCACCGACGGGCACACGGGGAACGGCAGCGCGGGATCGTTGGCCAGCTCGCGCGCGTAGGGGTCACGCTTGTAGCCGCTCGAACCCTCGCCCACCACGTAGAAGCGATAGGTATCGCCCTCGGCCGCCTTGGCTAGAAACCCCGACCAGTAGCCATTTGCGTCTTTCGCCATCAGCAGATTCGAAGTCTGCCCGGAACGCTCCACTCCGCCGAATACCCCATTCACATACACCGCCGTGGCCCGCGGAGCCCATGCACGAAATGTCGCGCCACCGCCCGCGACCCCGATCTCCGCAACCAGGTTCGCTCCCATCGGCGTATTCGGCGTGCAATTCTTCTGCGAGATCATGCTCCCATCTTCGCACTCTCGGCTCGACAACTTGAAGAATAGTCTTGCCGGACGGGCCCACTGCGCGTGGGGCGGTCACTTCGTGACTTATGCCGAGTGTGCGAACGCCCGCCCCGCCGCAGTGGGCCCATCCGGCAGGACCAATCTTCTCTTTGCATGCGAGAATACCCGAACGGTCTTGCCGAATCGAACATGCCGATCGCTAAATTTACTGTCGAACTCTCTATCCCGCACGCGCAGTCGCTGAAGGATCGCCGCCAGGTTGTGCGCTCGATCAAGGACAAGCTGCGCCACGGATTCAATGTCTCGGTTGCCGAACTTGATGACGCAAATCTCTGGAACCGCGCCACGCTTGGCATGGCAGCCATCTCCAGCTCATCCGACTATCTCACCGGCCAGATGCGCGAGCTCGACGACGCGGTGAACCGGCTGGCCAATACCCTGGGCGCGGAGATTCTCGACTCCTGGGTCGAAGTCCTTGCGGAATGAGCGGCAACCCGCTGAAACCCGCGTCAAGTCGGGATACTCGATTGGGGAATTTGTTATCCTTGAGTGTTGTCTGAAAGATGAACTATGCCTGAATACCGAGCCCGAACCTATCACCGCAACCGCGTTGCCAGCACCTTCTCAGAAGAGATCGGCGCAATGCTCGAAGGCGAGCTCTCCGACCCGCGGATCGCCCCCAGTTACGTCACCGACGTCGTGCTCGCGCCCGGCGGCAAGAGCGCACGCGTCTTCGTTGCCGTGCATGGCAGCGAGACGGAAGAGGAGTCCACGCTGGAGGGCCTGATGGCCGCGCGCGACTTTATCCGCTCCTCGTTGCGCGATCGCATGGGCGTCCGCCATGTGCCCGACCTTACCTTCGCCATCGACCGCTCCGAAAGACTGACCGGCCGTATGGACGAACTGCTCGCCCGCACCCGCAAACGCGACAAGAAGCGCGAGGCGAACGCGGCCAAATCCGCCCAGCCGGCTGCGCCCCAACCCCCGGAGCAACTACCCTGAACCCATGGCGGAGACGGCCGCGGTAGACCGAACCGGTTGCCCGCCCGCGTGCCGCCTGAAGCAATACTCTGGTAGCCTTGTTTCGGTCGCCCAGCCTGGCTCATCCAGTCCTGTCACGATGGATATATTGACTGATTCCCCACAATCCGCCGCGTCCGGCGCACCGAAACACCATGCGGCAGTCGCCTGGTTGCGGACCCAGATCCAGAACATCCGCGGCGAATCGCCATGGGAGTTCGTGGTCCTGGTAGTCACGACGGCGTTCCTGCTGCTCTACGGGCTGGTCCCGGTCTTTGGCGGCGACCAGGTCGGGCTGGTGGGCGCCGATGAGCCACGTTACGCGCAGATCGCACGCGAGATGCTCAACGCGCACTCCGAGATCTGCCAAGAGTACAAAGCCAGTATCATCCCCGGCAGACCAACGCCCAAGGCCATCGAGAACTCCTTCCGCTGCCTGGATGGCGGAACCGTTACACCCATTTTGTATGGACATCCGTGGCTGGAAAAACCCGCGCTCTACTATTGGCGGGCGATGGGATTCTTCAAGGAGTTCGGCGTATCGGACTGGTCGGCGCGATTGCCCTCGGCCACCGGCGCTGGCTTTCTGATCCTGATGATCTTTCTGCATATGCGGCGATTCCGGCCCGGCGGCCAGTTGGATGCCGCGCTGATTACCGCGTCCTCGGTCGCCATCATTGGATTTGCGCGCGGTGCGTCAACCGACATGCAGCTTGCCGCGCCATTCTGCATCGGCATGCTGGGCTGGTACGCGTGGTACGAGACAGGCAAGAAGTTCTGGCTCTTCGACCTGTACTTCTTCGGCGCGGCCGCCACGCTGGCCAAAGGGCCAGTCGCTCCGTTCCTTGCGCTCGCCATCATCCTGCTCTTCCTGGGTCTGCGGCGGGAATGGTCGGCACTGCGCCGCACCATCTGGCTTCCCGGCGTCCTGCTGTATCTAGTGATGGTGCTGCCGTGGTACATCGCGGTGCAGCGGGAGAACCCGACGTTCGTGCATTCGTTTCTCGTAGAGCACAACCTCGAGCGATTCGCGACCAATCTCTACGAACACCATCAGCCGTTCTGGTACTACTTTGCCGTCCTGCTGGTCGGCCTGATGCCGTGGACGGTGGTCGCAATCCGGGCACTGCTGGCGGCGATGAGCGATTCGATCGCCGAGTGGAAGGTGCGCCTGAATCCGAAACGCTATCTCGGACACTCGCGCGCTGGAGACGCCTTTCCCGAATATCTGGTCTTGTGGGCGCTGTTTCCCATCCTCTTCTTCACTTTCTCCAAGTCGAAGCTGCCCGGATATATTCTGCCGTCGATTCCTCCGCTTACGATTCTCACCGGCGACTACCTTAACCGCATCCGCCGGGTTGGGCTTCCGAAGTGGCTGCTGTGGTCGCACGCCGCGGCCTGCGCCTTGGTTGCGTTCGTCATAACGCTGGCGCCGCAACACATGATGTACGACACGCTGGTGCCATCGGCAGGCTGGCTTGTCGGCGCGAGCGCGGCGGCGCTGTTGGTCCTGTTTGCCGTGGTCAAGACGATCCAGATCGGTGGCATTGCGCACGTGCGCAACGCAACTCTGTTTCCAGTGCTGGCCGCGATGGTCTTCCTACTCGGCTTCCACGGCAAAGACCTCGATCTGAACTACTCAGCCAGGCCGTTGGCGCGGGAGATGCAGCAACAAGCGCCGGAGATGCGCACCCTTGCCTTCGAAGACGTCCGGCGCGACATGGTCTACGGCCTCGCCTTCTATCGCAACGAGCAGCCCATCGATTACTGCGAACCCTCCGACAAGCCCCGCCTGAACGAGGAGAATTGCAGCGGCGGTATCGAAATTCCGGCGGAAGCGCATCTGCTGGTTATCCCGGCCAACGAAACCGGCAAGCTAGAATCGTGGCTGCACGGCCGCGTCTACGAACCGCTCTTTCTGTATGAATCGCAGGGCCTTGAGGTGTACAAGGTCTATGCGATGCGGTAGGGCGCGGAACTCTTTTCCGCACGCCATGGGCAATAAAGCTCGACGCCTCTGGATTCCACAGGTACTTTGGATCGAAGTCAAAGAGTAGGTCGCGTCGTATGTCCAGCGTGCCAGTTGCCCCTCAAATCGAAGTTCTCGACCTGCGCCACTTCTCCGCGCGCCAACTGCGGCCTCTGCTGGAACGCGAGGCTGAGCTGTGGCAGAATCGGCTGCGCTGGGACTACAGGACTTCGACCGAACTGCTGCTGCAGTATCTGGAATCGCGCATTCTGCATGGCTTTGTAGCGCTCGACCAGGGGCGCGTGTGCGGCTACACGTTCTGCGTCTACGAAGGATACAAGGCTGTGATCGGCGACGCCTTCGCTTCGGGCCACAGAACGATGAGCGATGCCGACGCGACACGGGTGCTGCTGGTGCATGTGATCGAGATGCTGCGCAACTCGCCCGCAGTTGATCGAGTGGAGTCGCAACTGCTCCTGTTCGATGCCGGCGAGTTTGCCGACGTTTTTGTGGGGCCGGAGTTCACGATCTATCCGCGCCTGTTTCTAGAGTGCGGTATTGGGAAGCCGGTGATTGTTCCCCGGGATGCCGTGGAAGATAAGTCTAACCACCTTTCGCCAGAACTGGTGATGGCGCCGTGGACGGCGCAAGACTACCAGGCCGCGGGAGAGCTGATCTATGCGAGCTACGTCGGCCACACCGACGCGCTGATCAACGACCAGTACCGCACGCTGCACGGCTCGCTGCGGTTTCTGCACAACATCGTCCGGTTTCCGGGATGCGGAATTTTTGAAGCCGACTTCTCCTGGATGCTGCGAGACCGGAAGAGCGGCGCGCTAGTGGGCATGGTGCTGTGTTCGCGGGTTGGCCCACACGTGGCGCATATCACGCAACTGTGCGTGGCGAAGGCTTACCGCGGACGCGGGCTGGGCCACGCGCTGCTTCGACAGAGCGCGGATGCGCTGCTGGACGCAGGGTTCGAAGCAATCTCGCTGACGGTGACGGAAGCGAATGTTCCAGCGGTCGAACTCTACGAGCGCTTCGGGTTTTCACGGATGCACCGTTTCGACGCAATGGCGATGGACACGCGACCCAGGCGGCGCTGACCGGTTTCACTAATCCAGTTCCGGTGCTCGCTTGCTCCAGCAGATGAGCCATACCAGGAGGCAGAGCGCGGTGGCTCCCGCTGTATCAAGCAGTACATCGACGGGCGTTCCGGTACGGCTGGGCATGAATGACTGGTGAAACTCGTCGCCGCTGGCCACCACGGCGGTCGAGAAGATGGCCAGAATCGACGCTTCCAGCCGCCATGCCCGCAGCGTTCCGAATCCGCGCCGCGCCAGCGTATGCAACCAACCACGGAGGAAGGTGAAACCCACGGTTCCGTAGCCGACAAAGTGGCCAGTCTTGCGGAGAATGTGGTGGAACTGATCCCAAGCACTATCGCTGATGGCCCCGAAGAAGCGCTGCGCGATGGGGCGCAGCCAACTGCTGGTGTTCTGCGAGGAAAAGGTGTTGGTGGACTCGGCACAGATGACCGCGATGGCGAGGACGACTGGAGTCCAGACGTTGAACCACCAGCGCCAGCCCGCATCGGCGCGCGAAGGTGGCAATGATTTGTAGAAGAAGACCGGACGCATCTTCGTCTAGGCTATCAGCCGCACCACCAGCAACACGATATCTCGGGAGGCACTAGCAGGCGCGGAGGGCTTTTCTGCGCTTGCAGGCGCGAACGGTCCAGAAGACGGCGTTGAGAAAGACCGCGCCCGCGGTGTCGACCATCACGTCATGGAAGCTGCTGACGCGGCCGGGAACGTAACGCTGGTGCAACTCATCCAGGCTGGCGACGAGAAAAGTGGAGAGCACAGAGAGCGCTGAGACCGAGACCATTCCGCGGACGCTTGCGAGGCTGGCACCGACGCGCGTGATGCCGGCGCGGATGGAGCTGTGCCAGGCATTGCGGAAAATCAGGCCAATCATGCCATAGCCGAAGAAGTGTCCGACCTTGCGGCACAGTATATTCACCGGTCCAGTGAGGTCCCAATGCCACTTGCCCAGCAATGGTCTCCAAACAACTTCCAACCAGGCTTGCGTGTGATTGCCGCCCATGAAGCTAGTGGAGGTAAAGCACACGAAGATGAGGCTGAGAAAAACGGGAATCCAGGCGTTTTGGACCGATCGGCGCGGCGCGATGTTGGAGGGTGGGAAGGCTGCGGGCGTTGCGGACATCGGTTTCATCTCCAGGCTTGCGTACGAGCGAACCGGGCAGGTTCAACTTGGAAGTTAGCAAGCCGGATGCCAAACCGGAGGACCTTGGTTATGTGTAACTTAATCTGTTACCAGAATACACACACTCCCGGAGCAGGGCTATATGCGGTAAAAATTACGCGGCGCGGCGTGGTCATTCGGCGTGGTAGTTGGGGGCTTCGCGAGTGATGATGACGTCGTGGACGTGCGATTCGCGGAGGCCGGCGTTGGAGATGCGGATGAAGCGCGCGTTGGCCTGGAGCTCTTCGATGGTGGCGCAGCCGAGGTAGCCCATGCCGGAGCGGAGGCCGCCGACGAGCTGGTAGACCATGGCTTCGAGCGGGCCCCGATGAGGGACGCGGCCTTCGATTCCTTCGGGAACGAATTTGGCGAGGCGGTTAGAGCCGTTGGACTCGCGAGAGGTGATCGAGGTGCGTTCGGTTGAGGCTGCTTCGGTCATGTCTTCGGCGCTTTGGAAGTAGCGTTCGCCGGAGCCTTGCGACATGGCGCTGAGCGAACCCATGCCGCGGTAGGCCTTGAAGCTGCGGCCTTGATAGAGGATGGTCTCGCCGGGTGATTCATCAACGCCGGCGAAGAGGGAGCCGATCATGATGACGTTAGCTCCTGCGGCGATGGCCTTGGTGACGTCGCCGGAGTACTTGATGCCGCCGTCGGCGATGATCGGGATACCGTGCTTTGAGGCAGCGCGCGCGGCTTCGGCGATGGCGGTGATCTGCGGCATGCCAGCGCCGGTGACCATGCGCGTGGTGCAGATGGAGCCGGGACCGATGCCGACTTTGACGGCGTCGGCGCCAGCGTCGATGAGGGCCATGGCGCCGTCGTAGGTGGCGACGTTACCGGCGAGGAGGTCGACGTCGGGAAAGCGCTTCTTGACGGCGGCGACGGCCTCGAGGACTCGCGAGGAGTGCCCGTGGGCGGAGTCGATGGCGAGGGCGTCGACGCGCATGGCAATCAGTTCGGCGGCGCGTTCGAGGAAGTCGCCGGTGGCTCCGATCGCTCCAGCGACACGCAGGCGGCCTTTCTCGTCCTTGGAGGCGTTGGGATACTTCAGCTTCTTCTGGATATCTTTTACGGTGATGAGGCCTTTGAGTTCGTAATCGTCGTTGACGACGAGGAGCTTTTCGACGCGGTGTTGGTGCAGGATGTCCTCGGCCTGCTCGAGCGTAGTCCCGACGGGAACGGTGATGAGATTTTCTTTCGTCATCACGTCGTTGATGGGAATGTCGGTTTGCGAGACGAAGCGGAGGTCGCGGTTGGTCAGGATGCCGACGAGGCGGCCTTTGCGCGTGACGGGGACGCCGGATATTTTGAAGCGGCGCATCAACTCCAGCGCATCGGAGATGGGCTGCTCGGGCGAGATGGTGACCGGATCGACGATCATGCCGGATTCAGAGCGCTTGACGCGGTCGATCTCGAGGGCCTGCTGCGCGATGGTGAGGTTGCGATGGATGACACCGAGGCCGCCCTGCTGGGCCATGGCGATGGCCAGGCGCGACTCGGTTACGGTGTCCATTGCGGCCGAGACGAGCGGCGTGGCGAGGGTGATGTTTCGGGTGAGACGCGTTTGGGTGCTGACCTGGGTGGGAACCACTTCGCTGTACGCAGGGACGAGCAAGACATCGTCGAAGGTCAGAGCTTCCGGGATCGGGGAGGTAATCATTTGCACTCGAATTCAGTTGTAGGTTGCAGGTTGTGGGTTGTGGGTTGGGGCGGGGGTTTTGTTGATTGTAGCGCGGCGGCACTTCGTGCTGTTCTCGACGCTTCGCGCGAAAACGGCGGGAATGCCGAAAGGTGGTCGGCGGCGGCCTGGAGGTTGAGGGTATTTGTAGGTTGTGGGCTGTCATTTTTTGCGTCACGAGCGATCAAGTTGCGCTGGTCGAGTGCGCGGGTGGCACGTTGGAGCCGGCTGAGAAGACTGGCCGCTAGTTTGTAGTCGACGGTTCCGGCGGCGATGGCATGCAGCACGCGAGAGAGCGCCCGGAGGATGGAGGCGCGGGTGGTGAGGGAGCCGAGGTGGGTGGGGCTATCGCGGCGGCAGCTGATGCGGGCGGTGTGCCGCTGGCGGCGGAGGCGCTGCTCGGCGCGGGCGTGGGCATGGCAGAATGGGGAACCGGTAACAGCGACGGAGCGGCAAGGCTGGCCCTGGGACTGGCGGCGCGAGCAGAGTCTGGCGGGCGGTTTAGCGGACATGGTCACCTTCTTGGGACTGCCCCTGGGTGGGGTTGGTACCTAAACTACCCGCTTTCAATCACTTGCGCTATTTTCGAGGCAAGTTACTGAATTCAGGCTAGTTACAGCTAAGAATAAGAAAACAAGGGAGAATAGAAATCCGTCGACTTACGGCGAAATTTTCTATTAGCCCTACTTTAAGAGTAGCAGGTTGACCATAACTCATCTGCTATCTAAATTCACCTATATTGCGTTTGGAATGAGAGAGATAGTGTTTTTGGGGGGCTTGACAATGTTTTTTGGGCGGTCCATAACGGAGTTTGATTAGGAGCTTGGGCCGGGCGCGAGACAGAGGAGGGTTTCGGGTCGGCCATCTGCCATGAGGATGGCACCGTTCGCGAAGAAAAAAGGCAGCTACGACCACTGTGACACCCGCGCATGGAATACAGCGCTGGCTGCACTGTTATGCCGCCACCAAGCGCAAAGTTATTCCGCCAGCTAGCGGCGTGGCACTGCAAAGTTACCTCGCCGCCCGCTTCAAACGCATCCCGCCAGTTATTTCAGCCGAATCCCGCCAGTCAGCGACAGGTGGAAATCGTGGTTTCTCAAAAACCCGATTCACGAGCACCACCCGACATTTCAGGGGGGTTGATGGTAACTGAGACTGTGGCCTCATCATTTCTTGCCGACTAGCAACCCAATGAAAGCAAAACCTGAAGTGATGAACGACACGAGGGAAAGGTAAGTCCCGCCAGCCAAAAGGTGCGTGACACCATCCTGGTCTAGCCCCTGTCGGCTGTACTCGTGAGAAGAGCAGCCAAAGCAGAAGAGTACGGCGCTTGCCAGCGAAGCCAGACAGAAAAGGCCTGCCCACACCGAGAGCTTTCTAGTTTCGCGCATGCCAGCTATGCTCTCACGAACTTTGTGATCAACCTAACGTCACCAGTTGCTTAGAAACGGGCTTCATCCAAATGAGAACGACCCGTCAAAAAACCCACTTCGACAAAATGCCGATTCACCGGAACTACGGTCGTATAAACTGCTGACGAAGAGGACATCATGGCACGTTCAGACCAACGGAGAGGCCGCACTGGGTATACGAATGTTGTTGGTGTCCCCGCGTCTTGGCGCACGTACAACCACTCAGTTCGCTTGCTGGATAGCGACGAAAGCGAAGCATTTAGGCTCAATCAAGTGGCTGCCGAAGAAGGAATGCACGATGCCGTTCTGGCGATGGGCTGGTTCTATCTGAATGGCGTGGGAGTTGAGATAGATCAAGAAGCGGCGTTTCGCTGGTACCGGAAGTCTGCTAGGCAAGGAGACGCCAGAGCAATGTTCAGTCTTGGGCAGATCGCCTACTCTGTC
>Ga0302278_10006773_pt1 | contig 10741 bp, 6 predicted proteins | sample III_Bog_N3_2_FD_194543 | JGI IMG/M metagenome (GOLD analysis project Ga0302278, IMG submission 194543) | Peat permafrost microbial communities from Stordalen Mire near Abisko, Sweden - III_Bog_N3_2 | ecosystem: Environmental > Terrestrial > Soil > Wetlands > Peat | place: Sweden: Abisko... | reverse complement strand
AAAGGCTCGCACTCTGGAAGAAGCCGCACTAATGCCGCGCCATCAATGATTGCCTTTTCGGGAGGCAGATTCAAAAACTGGGCTGTCAATGGACCGCGAACCGAGAGGATTTCCCACTTTTGTCCGCCGAAGTCCAGGGGGAGCGCGTCGTAGCCAACTCCAGCGCTGAGGACGACGTACTTGTTGGCCGATGGAACAAAGCCGCGGGATATCAATGTGCCGATGCCGAGTACAACGGTTCCGTCATCGACATCCAGAGAGAAGCCCAGAACCCTGCTCCAGAGCCAGCGATTCAGGTCGTCTCCGAAGTTGTTTCTCTCGCCGTCGATGTAAAAAATATGCTTCAAAGCCATACACTCCGATCGACGATGAACATTGCGTTAGCGCGTAGCGCCCCATGCGGGCGAAATGGAAGCCCGATGTTTTTCTCACATTAACCCATTTTTTGCCACGCGGCGCTATGGAAACGGCTGTTCAGGGTGTTGCTTTCACGCAGCGCCACCTCTCGTCTCGCAATACTTTTTGGAAGTCCACTGATCAGCCTTCCGAAAAAGCCATAGCTGCGTACTGAAACCAAGTCTTACAAATCCATCCAGCCCCGCATCTCGCAAAAACCATTCAAGTGATCCATGACTGGCAATTAGACTCAAAAAAGGAAGATCGAGGGAATGCTGTGTCGAAACGCGCTTTGAATCTCGTCAAGCACGCCGCCGAGAGATTGGGCATCGCCATAAGTCGCTATCCACCGCCTGGAAGTTTTATGCGCGTTTTGCGCGATTTTCTCTCGCATATGGAGATCAATGTCGTGCTGGACGTTGGAGCATACATCGGTAACTACGCCAGAGAACTGCGCGATGTCGGGTACCGGGGACGGATTATCAGCTTTGAGCCAGTCCCAGCTTCTTATGAACAATTGCACAAGGCAATGCATAACGATTCCCTTTGGTCCGGTGAACCATACGGATTGAGCGATGAGAATCGGGAGGCGCTCATGAGCACGTATAGCAGCGGAGACTTCAATTCTCTGCTGACCCTGCGCGAGGACTCCAAGCGGGCTTATTCTGTTGATCCCGCATGCTCGAGCCGGAGACCAATTCAACTCAAGCGGCTGGATGCGGTTCTTCCCCAATTGATGGAAGGAATCCGGTCTCCGCGAATCTTTATGAAGATTGATACGCAAGGCCATGACGTTAGTGTCGTCAAAGGCGCGTCCGGGGTACTCGGCACGATTGTTGGACTGCAGAGCGAGCTTCCCGCGGTTGAAATCTACGATGGTATGTTTTCCATGTCAGATGCGCTGAGTTATTACGCCAGATGCGGCTTCGTGCCTATCGGATTCTACCCGGTAAATACAGTAAATACCTCCGACAGCCTCCATATAACTCCTGAATTTGATGTCCTGTTCAGGCGGTTCGAGGGCAGACTCGCCGCCCCAGGCAGAGCAAGTTAAGTTATGAACTCAAAGCGTGATATGCCTTGTCCAAACAAGGTTAGTTCAAACCGAGCAACCGCTTCAGCTTCTGCCGCCTCATGTTCCGCTTGGTTTCAGCAATATCCTTGCGAATCACTCCCAAACCCTTCAGCAGTTCGGCGCGGTATGGCTGCGCTTGCGGGTAATTGCCCGCAATATATTTCCATACCGCGACGGTTTTACACATCTGCTTGAGCCTGTTCGCGCTCAAGGACTGGGGGTGCTGACGGTAGTGCATCAGCACCTCGGGCACAACGCCGAAAGGCACCACGCTCAAACAGCGAAAATGGAAGCAGGTGTCTTCAGCCGAGTCCTTGGCCTTGGGATCGTATCCGCCAACTCTGTTGAAAAAGTCCCGCTTCAAGATCGGCGTCGAGGCGCCTGCGGGCTGGAAGGTCGTCAGCTTTCCGGTGATCGATTCTCGCACCACCAAGCCGCTGCCGTGCTGCTCCGTCGTCCAAAAATTTTTTGGTAGCCAGGAAAAGTGGGTCCGGTTCTTCACCCCGCCGCCAGTCCTCTCGGCAAAGTCGGTAATAACGTATTGGATATCGGGCGCCTCGTTCGCGAGACGGAGCTGCTTCTCGAGTTTGGCGGGGAGCCAAAGATCGTCAGCGTCGCAGAACGCCAGCCAGTTTCCCATAGCCTGAGATGCGCCCGTGTTTCGCGCCGTGGGCACGCCGCTGTTCGGAATGGTTATCAAGGTGACGGAATTACCGAACTTCCCGACAACAGACACGGTGTCATCGGTGGAACCGTCGTTGACCACGATCACCTCAAATGGGCGAACCGTCTGGCCCAGAATCGAGCGAAGCGTCTCCGCAATGAATTTGGCGCCATTGTAGACGGGGATGATGACCGAGACCGAGTTCGCCGGGTGGAATGGATCAAAATTGGATGCGCCCATTGGAAGAGGACCTTCCATCGCTTCGGATCTCCTGAATTCTCTGCCTGCGGACTTGCGTGCCAGGGAAAAGTAACTATGGTTTTGGTGCGGAACCTGTCGTGAAACTCAAACCTCGAACCATCGCGGCGCCCCTCGCGATATCGACTATAGACGTCTCGTGCAACACTGCAGTTTCATCTTTTTGTGCTTGGGAACCTTCAACGACCGACCTGCGTCCCATTTCTCCATCTCCAGCCATGTGTAACCCATGCGCCAAGATCTCAACCCGACGAAAACAACTTCCCCTAAGCAAATAAAGGATACAAGCAGCTAATAAAGGATACAAGCGGCCCTCTGCTACACTACAGGCAATCGTGAATCGAAGCAGCGTTCCCACCCGCTTGCGGTCGAGGTCTTCCCCAAAGCCCGCGTCTAGTACGCGATGCAGCTTGTTTTCAATCTCGAGCACTTGCGGATCCCTGCATCCAGCAGTGCAGCCGGCCTTGGCGATTCATCCAGTTCACGGTTCGATTGGCGGCTTTGCCGGATATAGCTCTTGTTACCGATCCCAGCAAGATGGGACCGCCATGCGAAGGGATGGACTATCGTTCCCCACTGGCAGCACGTATGTGGGGAGGGTAGGCATCGGGTTTCGGAGAAGCGAAATGACTGGAGATTCACGGTCGCTGGGCTCATGCGATTTTGATCCATCCCACCCCTCGAACTCCGTTTCAGTCATTATCCCTGTCTATAACGGTGCCAAGTTCATCGCCGAGACACTGAAGTCAATCCTGGGGCAGACGATTCGGCCAGCCGAGATCATCATCGTCGATGATGGTTCTCCAGACAATACAGTGTCAGTCGTGGATGCATTCGGAGATTCCGTGGTCTTGATTCGGACGCGGAATCGCGGCGCATCCGCGGCACGGAACACCGGGGCGCTCCACGCGAAGGGGAACTGGCTTGCGTTCTGCGATCAGGACGACCTTTGGCTTCCGAGCAAACTCGAGAAACAACTTCGGCTTGCTAACGAGGTTCCCGAGGTTCACTTTGTTTTGACTGACTTTTCAAATATCAGTAACGGCCTAGTGGCAAGCCGAAGTCATCTTTCCTACGTACCTCAAGACTTCTGGATTCAGGAGCATCACCGCACCGGCTTTGTAGTCCGCAAGCCGGTCACCGGGAAGTTGACCATCTTTCAGCCCAGCATCACCTCCACGCCGATCGTAAGACAGGACTATTACCGGCAGGTCGGAGGGTTCGATGCTGAGGTTGAATGGGGAGCTGAAGACACCTGCTTCCACTTTCGCTGCTTGAGCGTTGTCCCGTTTGGTGTGGTGCCGGAGGTGCTGATGCATTACAACCGTCATCCTGAAGCGGGGAGCGCTGACCCTGTCAAACAGATGCACAAGACCATTGTTGTCTGGAACCACATTATCGCTAAGTACCCCCAGGCGCAGCCCTATCGCGCCGAACTGCTGGGCGGCCTGGTCGCGAAGCGCATGGAACTCGCAGAGACCAGGCACTACCAGAGAAAGCAGAAGCTGAAGCGCCTACTTCGTTTGACTTGAATGCGGGGGGACATGAGCGCTGGCGGGAGTTCTAAAGCTTGCTCCCCGTACCATCGCGGCGCCCTTCGCGATATCGGCGATAGACGTTTTGTGCAGCATCTCGCGCAAGAGCGCGACGCCTCCGGAGACGGTCAGCGTACGTTTCCGGACGCGTGTGATTACGCCTGCCAAGGCATCTGCGGCACAACTCGCTCTAAGGAAGGCATCTGGATCCTTCATCCAGGCCGGACCGGGCAGCGGCAAACCCTTGCTGCGCCGGTGCTCAATCAATTCATCGTATACGCCTTCCAGAGGGCTCAGCACTGCTCCCCATGAACGCCTGGACACCGTTTCTCTGCCGTTGCGCCCTATCTCCAGCCTCTTCTCGGGAAACCGGTCCAGGGCGAGGATCGCCGCGAGAAGCGACTCGCTATCATCCACATCGGCGCTATAGCCGTTGACCCCGTCGATGATGAGATCGGGCACCGCGCCCACTCTTGTCGAAACAACGGCCGTCTCGCACGACATGGCCTCAAAGACCGTGCAGGGCCCTCCCTCGACGCGCGAGGTCAGCAGGTATACATCGAGCGCAGAGTACAAGGCCGGAAGATCTTGCTTGCGAATGTACCCGGTCGCACTGGCGGAGACGCCTGAAGCCCGGAGATTCGCTAATTCGGTGTCCCATCCCGGGCCACCCAGCACTACATGCAGATGAGGCAGCCGGTCCGCAGCCTTGCGAACGACGTCAAGAAGAACATCCGTGCCCTTTCTGCCGAGGTCGAAGTCGCTGCTCTTGCTGCCGATAAAGCCGAGCACGAAACGGCCGGCGGGAATTCCAAAACGCCGCGGATGGACACTCCTGGGATGGAAAAACTCTGTGTCCACGCCGTGCGGAACTACGGTCACCGGTATTCGGCCGGAGACGCGTCGATCGAGATATTCCTTCCATCCGCGGGTGCAAACCGTCAGGGCTGAGCTCCTGTCGATAGCCGTTTGGTGATCGGCCGACCATCTGGTCACATGATGTATCCAAGTCGCGATCGGTGGCAACGCCTCTTGGTCGAATTCGCGGAATAACGCGATCGCGGATTCATTGAGGCAGTGGATCGCATCGATTGCAGGAACCATTGCGCGAAGCAGATCGGGGCGCCTCTCCAAAATTCCCTCAGGCAGGAAGTAGAAGTCAAACTTGCCGCCAAAGCGAGCAATAATCTGCTTTCCCATCTCGCCGATAACCCACCATGCCAGGTTCGGGATCAGAAGTATCCGGGGTTTTCTGTTCGTCACGCTGCCTCGTGCCTGCGCAATCTGTTTCTTGCGCTTACCGCAAACATTGCAAAGCGGTGGGGTTGCCAGAAGGGTGACGGCCACGCGCACAGCGACTGAAGCATATAGTCAAGTTCACTATCGAGCCCGTTTTCGCGTGCGATCAACCCTGCGCAGCCCAGTTGCGATGCCCGAATTCGCTGCCTCCACACCCACCGATCCAATCCATGCAGGCCAGCGAGCAGCGTGGTTTCAATGATTTGATCAAGCGCCCGAAGCATAATCTTAGGTTCCGCGCTGAGGCTGTTGGGGTGAACGTAATACTCGGTCAATGGGGCGGAAACGGCTTCAAACTGCCCAAGGCGCTGGAGACGAACCCACATGTCCCAGTCCTCGCACGCGCGAATATCCTCGCGAAACCCTCCGCTGAGCAACACCGCTTCTCTTCTCAAGAGTGCGCTCGATGGAACAATCGGATTACGATACCGGAGCATCTTCCCCGCCACGGCTTCGTTGACTGCCGGCTTCTCGGCGCGAGTTCCGTGCTCATCAAACATCCGGACGCCGGTATAAACGAGCACAGTGTCAGGGCGAATGCGTGCGGCTTGGCGCTCCAGTTTCTCCGGCGCCCATAAATCGTCGGCGTCGAGCAGTGCGATCCACTCGTTCGACGTCTCCCGGATGCCTTGATTTCTGGCAGCCGAGATTCCGCCATTTCGGCGACTCAGGGCTGTTGCTCCCAGGTCCGCCGCCACAGACGCCGTATTGTCGGTTGAACCGTCGTCGACGACGATGACCTCGTCCGGCGGTAGAGTTTGCGCGAACACCGACTTGAGACAGCGAGGCAGAAAAGCTGCCACGTTGTAGGCCGGAATCACCACGCTAATCCTCATGCCCGGTCTCCACTGGATCGGCGACGGCTTGAAATCGAGCGGCAATGGCGCGGCCTTTGCCGATCGTGCTTGATTGGTCCCCTCGCGCGTGGCTCTGCCTCCTTAGATGCCTGTCGAAATTGCGGATTTACATTCCGGTCGAATCAGTATAAACAGGATAGCCTTTACGGGCGCGGCGATTCGATTCGGGAGCATTCCGGTGAGGATATTCAGGCGATCGCGATCTTCCGGCTCGAAGACTCGGAACCAATAAAGAAGCACGAAAAGGACGATGAGCGAAGCGCTTCCGCCCAATGCAATGCCCCACAGCGGGGTCAATTGCATGGCGATAAAATGCGCGGTCAGCGCTGCCACGGTGCTGATAAAGACGACCTTTGCCACCTGCAACCAGGGAAGTTTCACCTTATAGAGGTAGATGCCGGCGGCCCACATGATACCGATCGCCGTAACTTGAGCGGCTCCACTGCCGATGCATGCGCCAACCGCGCCATGAGCGGGAATGAGGAACCAGGCCACGCCGACATCGACGATTCCCGCCACCACCGTAGCGGCAATGACATAGCTCTGCCGCTCTGAAGTTTGCAAGAGGCTCCTCACGGGCCCAATGAAGGCCTTCGGCAAGCACAGCAGGGGCGCAAGCGTGGCCACCATCAGCGCGCCCCGGTACTTTTCACCATAGAGCAGAAGCAGCGCCGGGGCGGCCAGGGCGGCGGAGATGAAGTGCAGTGGAATCGACGACACGGCAAGGTATCGAAACGCGGAAGCCGTGATTTCAGGGAGTCGGGATTTGTCGCGCCCATACTGGGCATAGATGGTCACGCTGGCCGCCGCGGCGAAGATCGTCGCGCTCAGAAGCAATCGTTCGGCCATGCTGAACGCGACTGAATAAAAAGCTATCTGGCGGATATCCGAGCACAGGTGCTTCAGCAGAAAGAACTCCGAGCGTTCCCACACAATCAATGAGGCAATCATCGTGGCGACACTCTGAAAAGCAAAAATGATCATTCGCCTGCCCAGCCCATCCGGCTGAATGTGAGTTGTTTCCCAACCGAGCACTCGCTTCATGGTCGGAAAGAGCCGGATAAGAAAATCCACAGTGCGCATGATGAGGGTTGCTGCGCCCACCCCGACGACGCCCCAATGCATCACCACTGTTGCGGTAATTACGGCAAGATAAGCCAGAATCGAAATCACCGAAGCCGGCATGTTCCTCGACATCTCCTCGGTTGCCGCGTTGGCCATCGCCGAGATGTTGTTGACCATCGCCGGCCAGATGCTGAGCACAATCAGGGCAGCGGCCAATCTGTATTCCGGAGAGGCGTCTCGCAGCGCCCAAGAAAGAATCCCGCCGGTGGCCAGCGTGGCCAAGCCGATCTGCAACAACATGGTGCGGAGATAGATATACCGCGCTGTTCCGCGATCTCCCATGCCGACAAACTCGGCCATGTATTTCGCTGTGGTTGAGGGAATGCCAAGTCCGCCCAGATTGCCCGCCATCGACGCGACAAACGAGACATAGATGATATAGCCCATCTTCGACGGGCCAAGCGTTCGTGCGATGGCGATTGAAGAAATCAGCGTTGCAACAGCGCTGACCACATTTTCGAGGCCGTACCAGCCTGTGTTCCGCGCTATTGTCCTGGTGTTCGACATGAAGAACCTGGCCCCGATCGCGAGCGAGTCCGCGCGCGGTTCATTACGATTTGATCACCCGGCGGCCACCGGCGACAATTAGCGCTTGAACCGGCAGCCAAATCAGCGCTTGCAGCGGGTTAACCCAGCCCCTGCAGCGCTGTACGGGCGTCCTTCGCCGTCGGCGAATCGGGCGCGAGCGACAGGGCCTTTTTCAGGTGAATCGCCGCGTTGCTCTTGTCTCTCATCTTGCCGTATACCATTCCCAGGTGATACTGCATCGATGCGTTGTTCGGGTCCGTTTTGATCGCGTCCTCCAGAAGATCGCGAGCAAATGCAAATGTTCCCTTGTGGTAGTAGGCCCACGCCAGGGTATCGGCGGTGTCGGGTGAGGTTGGCATGCCCTGACGGGCCGTTTGCGCGAGGCTCAAGGCCACGTCCACGTTTTCGCCGTTCTCCAGCATCCTGTAAGCCAGATTGTTAGCGGCGAGGTACTGCTTGGGATCGAGTTGCAGGGCATGCTTGTAATTGTCCTCAGCCTTGCCAAGGTCTCCCTGCGTTTCCTCGAGCACTCCAAGAAGTGCAAGCCCCCGGGGATCGGCCGGATGCGAGCTCAGCCATTTTTCCCAGGCGGTAATGGCGCTCGGCACCTGTTTGCGCTGAACTTGAATCTGCGCGTACAGCAGCACCGCATCCCCATCGGAGGGGTTCAATTGCATGGCCTTTTCGGCTGGCGCCGACGCCTGGTCAAAGTTCTTGCCATCAATCAGCAATTGGGCCTGCAGATCGTAGAGACCGCTGTTTGAGGGGCTCTTTGCAATTTGAGCGTTGAGCCGGGCCATCGCCTTGGCTGGCTGCTTCTCGTACAGGTCGTAACTGATCAGCAGGCGCATGGCCTCAATGGAGTTTGGATCCAGATTCAGACTTTGCTCCACCAGGGCGGTACCCTCCGGAACTTGCTTCTGGGTCAGCTTGAGCTTGCCCAGTTGCAGATAGGCCTGCGGGCTGCGCGGAGCAACGGCGATTGCGGTCTTGAGGTCGGCTTCAGCTTTGGCCAGCTGGTTGTGGGACATCTCCACGACCGAGCGCCACACATAACCGCCCGCAAAGTGTGGCGTCGCAGCTATCGTCTTGTCAGCCACATCGGCCAGCAGGTTCATGTCTCCGCGCTGTGCTGCGATACGCGCCAGCTCCTGCTGTGCGTCCACAGCTGCCGGATTCAGCTTGGCTGATTCGCGAAAGCTTGACTCGGCCAAACCTGCATCTCCTTTGGCCTCCGCAGCCTTACCCAGCCAATACTGAATGAAGGCGTCCTTGGGGTAGTTCTTCGCAGCGTTCTGCAGCGCAATTACGGCGTCAATTGTCTTGCCGCTATTCAGAAGCACGATTCCATTCAATCCCTGGGTTTCAGGATCCTTGGAGTTAACCTTCATCAACGAGGCGATCAAGGCCTGCGCCGTTTGATAGTCCTTCAGTTGAAGCAGTACGCGGATGTATGCCTTCTGCAAGCTCGTGTTCTTGTAGTTTTTCGTCGAGATGCGCGCAAACTCCACCTTGGCTTTGTCCAGCTGTCCGGTGATGGCGTAGTAATCCGCCAGCAAGCGCACGCCCTGCGGATTGTCCGCAAGATCCAGAGACGCCTGGCGGAGAACATCCTCGGCCTTGGCCTGCTCATTCTGCGAAAGATAAATCTGGGCAAGGCTGGTCCGCGCCGCAATGACGTTCGAATTGGTCTTGATTGCATCCATGCTTGCCTGCTCGGCCTCCGGCCAGCGTTTGTTCCGGGCATAGAATCCCGCAAGCAACAGCTTGGCGCTCACCGATTTTGGATCCAGAGCGATTGCCTTCTTCATCTCCGCTTCTTCTGCGGCATTCTTGGCCGGATCGCCCGACTCAAGCAGCGCCAGATCCTCGTGGAACGCCGCCCGGTTGGGATCGAGTTCCAAAGCACGGTTCATTTCGGTCAGCGCCTGATCGGTCAACCCTTTCTTGCGCGCAATGGCGCTCAGCAGGGCATGCACGTCGGGGTTGTTCGGCTGCGCCGCCAGCACCGCTTTGGCCTGAGTTTGCGCGTCGTCGGTTCTCCCCCCGTAAAGAGCCAGGTTTCCAAGGTCGATACGAGCCTTGTAGTTGGTCGGCTGAAGGTCGACGGTCCGAGCCAATTCGCCGTATGCCGCGCCGAACTGGCCCAGATGCTCCAAAGTCTGCCCCAACTCGTAATGCGCATCGGCAAAGGTCTTGTCGATCTTCAGAGCATTCGAATACTGGATGGCCGCTTCTCTATATTTGCCCTCGGCGCTGTATCGCTTTCCGCTCTCAAAATACTTCTGCTTCCGCACATTGGGATCGCCATGGCAACCCCCCAGCAGAGCCACGGATACAATCAGCATGCCTGCGCAAAAGGATCCACGCCGATTCACCGGATTCCACCGGCCACCGAAACTCGATTGAACCGCTTTCAAGAAATGTTTCACTGTCTTCACTTCCTCACTGGCTGCCTCTGATCCGCTTGCAGCCTGAATCCTCTTGCTTCCATCCCCGTTTTCATCCCCTCAGCATCCAGCTAATTCGGGATGAAGCGCGGAAGGCTCGGTGCAAATTGCGCGGTAAATGCCTCCGCCCGCGCTCTTGCAGCCGACATGTCCTCCTGCGGACCGATCGGCGTTATCACCCTTACCAGCGCCCCGTCGGTGCGGTTCAGGCGCATTGCGTCCGCTGCCAGATAGAACTTGGCCAGATATTCGCTGGCCACGCTCCGGCCGTGCGCCTGATACCAGTAAATAACAAAATCCCTGCTCTCTCCATTGGAAATGATGTATTCGCCCACACGGTGGGATATTCCATCATCGTCCCTCAGATCGACATACTGCGACGACTCGAACTCCCATCCCGCGCCCGGCAGGCAGTTCTTGGGTGAATGAATGGTAACGCCCGTTCGCTGAGTTGGGAAGTATCCGATAAACAAGCCGATGGACGGTGACCCGCCGCCTGGGGAGTAAACTCGCGAAAGAAAATCTCCGGCCCCAAGTACATCGAGTGCCTCCTG
>Ga0302278_10006769_pt1 | contig 10748 bp, 3 predicted proteins | sample III_Bog_N3_2_FD_194543 | JGI IMG/M metagenome (GOLD analysis project Ga0302278, IMG submission 194543) | Peat permafrost microbial communities from Stordalen Mire near Abisko, Sweden - III_Bog_N3_2 | ecosystem: Environmental > Terrestrial > Soil > Wetlands > Peat | place: Sweden: Abisko... | reverse complement strand
ACATCCCTCAGGGGCTAAAGCCCATCGTTTGTAATCAATCGTTTGCGGCACGACTAAAGTCGTGCCCTTTCAAAACCTGACTTTCACCACAGGCTGCTACTGCGATTCGTCCAGGACTTCGATGCCCGAGACCGTTGCGTTGTTCACCACCGGCTCAAACGTCAGGTTGATCTTTCCCTGCGCCGTCGGCTTCACGTGGTAAAAGGTCTTGGTCAGCGCATGCAGGCTGCCCGCTTCCTTGTAGATATCGAAGTCGTTGAGAATGACGGCGCCGTTGCACATGACGCGAAACAGACGGCTACCCGTTCCGCCGACGCCGGATGCGAGTGGACCGAAATAAAACTCGGCAAAGTGCAGCACCACGGTATACCGGTCGCGTGTATCCACCGGAATGGCATAGGTGAAATGCCCATAGCGTTCGGCGCCGAACAAATCCGGATCGGGCGATCCGGCAATTTGTTGACGCTGCGTGGAGAGGCGGCCGCTCATGTAGTACGTGTCCGAGTGCCAAACGTTGCCATCGTGATCGGTGAACGAAGTTGGCTGGGTCACGATGCGGATGGGAAGCTGCTTATGCGGAATCCCAGGCAGGATCTCCAGCGCATTCAAGGCCGGCGCACCGCGTTCGCTTGTGAAGGCAAGGTGGAGGTACCCGTCCCTGGCGGGAGACACGTCGCGAAAGATTCGTTCATCGGCGATGTTTTCGCCCCCCGCGTCGGAGTTCACGTCGAAACCGGCCAGTACTTTCGTGTCGTTGATTGCAACGCTGAAAGTGGAGGTGTTGTCGTAGGCGCGGTCGGTGACGAAGTAGAGGTGGAGCTCGTAAACGCCCGGCTGCAGGGGAATGTCGTAGAAGAAATCCCCTGTCCGCCATTGCTCGAAGAGCAGTGGATCGCTGGTCCGGGCGATGAAATTGGCGGGACGGGTCCAGGTTCCCCCCTCATGAAAGAAGCGGTCGGTCCCCCAGACGGCGCCGGCGCTGTCAATCTGCGGCTCGCCGGTGTATCCGGCAAGGATGCGAATCGGCAGGGATGCGGCGCCCGCGACTGCCGGCTGAGGCAGGGACGCCGGCGCAGTGGCCGCTGCAGGACCGGCTCCGCCGCTCCCACCGTTGGCAAGCGCGCCCGCATGAGAGATCCAATAGACTCCACCTGCGGCGATCAGCAATACGGCAGCCATCAGGGCGTACTGCGATCCCCGGCTCCAAGGCCGGGCGCGGACCACTTCGTTCCCGCTGGTTTCGCGATCAGCCGGTGGTTGAGGCTCGGACGCCGCTCGAAATCCGCCGTTCTGTTCGATTGAGCCGGGGACTTCCGCCACTGACAGAGCCTGGTCCACCCGGCGGGTAAACACCGGAACGTAGGTTCCTGACGGAATTGATAGTTGGATGGGGTGATTCTTTCCCTCGGTGTCGTAAAACTCTTTGAGTTTCTTGCGCAGCCGGTGGGCCTCGACCCGCGCAATTGCGTCTTCTCCGGCGTCGAAGGCGGTCTTGGACCGGCCAAAGACCTCGGTTGCAATGTTGTACTCGTGAAGCTGGTCGATTTCGCCCTGAAAATACTTTTCGCCCAGGTAGCGCAGCAGACGCGACAGGCGTGGAGACCGTGACAGCGCCTCCGCAACCGTAACGAGTTCCTCACGTTCCGCCTCCTGGGAAGGCGAAACCTGGTCTTTCAGCATTTTCCGCTCCGGCCGGCAGAGATAGTCCCTGCTGAGCCTGATGATAGTGGCCCCTTGTACGCAATTGCAACCTAATCTGCATCGCTTGCGGAACAATGCAGCCATCTCGATGAGAATCAATAACGTACATGTCCGTACATTGTTCATGAAACGTTGCTGTACGAGACCGTACAAGATTAACCTTTCGCATCGTTCTCGCCCCAACATAAGGTTTCGCAGTCGGTTGTCGAGCCTGCTTCGAGCGCACGAACCCTGTTGGGATGTTTTTGGGTGGCGGCTGAGGATCGGGATCGGATCACACGGGGGTGCTGAACTGGCGGCGAAGACAGGCGCCGGCAACGGGATGGTGAAGCGAGATTGAGGTGTGGGAGTGGATTGGGGAGAGACAGCCACCGACTATGAATTTGATCCACGATGAAATCGTTTACGGAGATTGCCCTTTCTCTCTCACGCGGTTTCCAAAGCCAATTGGAACAGAAGTGCTTCAACTCACCGCTTCACAGTGAGGGAGAGAGCAAGCGTGGACCGGATTTGCCCGCAGGACACAATGCCAGAGCGGGCATTTTTCAGGCCCAGGCAAAGAATCGATTTAGTCATTGAGCCGGATACGAAGGCTCTCAAAATTTGGAGGCATGCTTTGTCGAAGTCAATGATCCAACCTCTCCGCATGGGGTTTGCACAATCGCGGACGCAGAAGCGAATCTGGTGCTCCATTCTTTGCATCGCGATGTTACTGCTGGTCTCCACTGCCTGGGCGCAAAACACCGCATCGATCTCCGGCACGGTTCGCGATACGACCGACGCACTTGTTCCCGGCGCCAAGGTGACGCTGATCAATGAAGCGAGCAAGGCGACCCGGGACACGACCAGCAATGGCGAGGGATTCTTCAACTTTCTTGCCGTGCAGCCGGCCACCTACACGATTCGTGTACAGAGAGCGGGCTTTGAAACCTGGAAAGTGACGGGAGTTGAAGTCCATCCGGGGGATAGCCTGACCGTGCCCAAAATCAATCTCAAGGTCGGCGCCATCGCGGAATCGGTGACAGTGACAGCCGAGGTTGCGGGCGTCACCCTGGATTCGCCCGAACACAGCACGATGATCACCTCCGCGGATATTGCGCGCCTTTCAACCACCGGCCGCGATGCGCTGGAACTGGTGAGCATGCTGCCCGGCTTCACTCTCAATGCGGGTACCGGGCTGAACAACCAGGGGGCCGACTACAACACAACCAGCTTCAACTCTGGCAACCTGGGCAGTTACGGGGCCAACGGCTCCGCTCCCCAGTCGGGCCAGGTCAACGTGGTGTCCGATGGTGCGCAGGTTACCGATCCCGGCGATATGGGAGCGACAACGGCGAATATCAACATGGACCAGGTGCAGGAGATCAAGGTGCAAACCTCCAACTTCGGCGCCGACGAGGCCAAGGGGCCCATCGTCATCAACGCGGTTGGCAAGTCAGGCGGCGCGGTCTATCACGGGGGGCTCTACATGTACGCCCGCGACCACATCTTCAACTCCAACGACTGGCTGTCGAACAACTCCGGCGTCACCAAGGCACCCGCGAAATACTACTATCCCGGCGCCACCATCGGCGGTCCGGTCATGATCCCGGGCACTCATTTCAATGAGAGCAAGAGGCTCACCTTCTGGGCCGGGTTTGAGTACTACGACCAGTTGAACAACACCAACGGAACCTATGGCGGCCCGACCTACGCGTTTATTCCGACCGCATCGATGCTGGGGGGCAATTTTTCCGAGACTTCGCTCGCTTCGGCATTCAATGTGAACGCCGCCGATCTGGCCGCAGGTTGCCCCGAAGACTACAGCCAGTCGTCTGCCTTTTCCAATATCGGCGGCGACTGCTTCTCTCCCTCAAACGGGACCCTCGACCAGAACGGCGCGCCGGTGAACGGGGGCATGCTGAATACCATCAACCCGGCGATGGCCAGCTTCACCAAGCTCTACCCGAAACCCAACATCACGCCGCAGCCGGAAAACGGGTACGCATCTTCGGGATACAACTGGGCGAAGAATGTGATGGCCACAAACAACGGATTCCAGCTTCACGGACGCGTGGATGAGAATGTGTCGGACACGCTGAAGATCTACGCAACCTACAACTGGGAGAAGATCAACACCCAGCAGCCTCTCAATAACATCTACTACAACCCGCCCAACACCATACCCTATCCCACGCCTTTGGATTCATACGGGGATTCGAATTATGCGTCGCTCAACCTGACCAAGACCCTGGGGAACTCGATTACCAACGAGGTTGTTCTGGCGGGTCTCTACTTCGATGAGCCCCAGCAGTTTCAGGATCGCGCCGCCACGCTGGACACCGGCACGCCGTGGGCCGCTGCGGGCTATTCGGGAGGAGCGTTGAAGAACGGAATCAACCAACTGCCGCGCATTTACTCATGGGAGGGGATCGGCGTTCCCAACTTTTCCTTTGGTTATGTGCCTGCTAACAGCGAATACCTCAGAAAGTCTTCCTGGAATGTGACTGACAACCTCACCAAGGTCTATCGCACGCACACCATCAAGGCGGGCGTCTACGCAGAGCAGGCCAGAAACAACAATGTCCCGCTCGGAAGCCAGGCGAACGGAAATATCCTCTTCGATCGCTACGAAGGGTGCATTCCAAATCAGACAACGCCCAGCTATAGCACGAATCCAACAACCGGGGACGTCACGCTTGCAAATCCCAGCGCCTCCGGCATGGGAAACACGGTGGCCAACTTCCTGATCGGCTGCACAGGCGGTTATACCCAAGCTAACTCGAATCCGCCTACCGACTTGTATTTCAACACCCTTGAATTTTATGCAACGGACGAGTGGAAAGTGAATTCGAAGCTGACGCTCACATTCGGCATCCGGCTTTCCCATCTTCCACCGTGGTCCGATGCGCATGGTGTTGGCGCCGCAGTCTGGGATCCGACGAAATACAATCCGATTGCGCCCGGCACGTTCGACACAAACATGACACAAAGCGCCACCACCTGGCCCGGCATCTCCTGGCATGCGCTGAATTCAAGCATTCCAGTGGCCGGCTGGGCCTCGCGCCCGCTGTTCTATCAACCGCGCGCAGGCATTGCGTATGACATGTACGGGAACGGAAAGAGCGTCTTTCGCGGCGGCTTCGGCGTATATCGTTCGCGAGACTCCGCTAACATAACAGGCGCCGCGATTCAGACGGCCACCAACCTGATCAACTACACCATCAACACCAGCTTTGCCGATAGTTGCACGCTCGACCAGTTGTTCAATCCGGCTCCGGTTTCAACACCGCTGAGCAATTACCCGCTCAGTTCAAAAGTCGTTGCATGCGGATACTACACCGGGTCGTATTCCGGGACCGCGGCTACCGGAACCTACACTGGATCGCCGGCCTTTGACGCGACGCCCGGGGTGTTCACGAGCACCGGCGCGGTAGGCAGCATCGCCGCCGACAACCCGCATGACAGCGAGCAGCCGGTCACCTACAACTACAATTTCACGCTCGATCAGCAGTTGGGGCACAGCATCATGTTTGAACTTGCCTATGTGGGCAATGAAAGCACCAAACTCTCTACGTTGGGCAATCTGCAAAACCAGAACGTGATCCCGCTGGGAGCGTTCTTCAAACCCGATCCGCTGACCGGCGCAACCAATCCGACGTACAACATTCCCAACAGCATTGTGAACGACTACCGGCCCTATCCCAACTATCAGCAGGTGGATGTTCCCGCCCACACGAACTGGTCCAACTACAACGCGATGCAGGTTTCGTTGAACAAGCAGCGCGGGTCTCTGGTGTTCGGCGTCAACTACACCTGGTCAAAGGCGATGGGGGTGCGCGGCAACTACGACACGGGTAATATCGGCGACCCCGTGAATCCTCATCACGATTACGGCATTGTCTCCTTTGACCGCCCGCAAGTGATCAATTTCAGCTACTCCTACCAGGAGGGAACAAAGTTTCACGGTAATCGGGAACTGGGATGGTTCCTGAATGGCTGGGAGGGTTCCGGCATCACCACCATTACCAGCGGCCCGGATCTGGCCATTGTCAATGGGAGCACAAACTTCGGATTCTCCGCGGGCGCCAGCTATCTGGTGGCTCAAGGATCGACCACAGCCGTCAGCATCCCAGTCGGGGCGCAGGAGTGGCTGGGCAGCTCCGATTACACGCTTCAGCCGACGGTCACGTGCAATCCGAAGGCAAATCTCCACTCGCAGGTCCTGTCCGGTAACACGGCGTCCAGGCAATATGTGAATGGCAGTTGCTTTGCAATTCCGGCACCGGGAACGCAGGGTTGGTGGAACCTGCCGGACGTGCACGGTCCGGCGTACTTCAAGTCCGATCTTTCCATCTACAAGGACATTCAGATAAACGATCGGCAGAACCTTCAGTTGCGCGCTTCCGGCTTCAATTTCCTCAACCATCCAATCCCGTCGTTCAACAACAACAACCTGGTAGCGCTGGATCTTACCTACGAGGATCCGGCATGCACTGTGAGCACGGGCGCGGGTTGCTTCTACTCGGAGCAGGCAGCCCTGGCTGGCATGAAGCTGGAGAACGCGGGTTTCGGGTTCACGCCGTATAAAGCCGGGGTGCGCATAGTTGAATTCGGCGTCAAGTACAACTTCTAAGTAGCAGGGATGGGTATCGATACGGTTCCCCTCCCGCGTGCTGAATGAAGGCCGGGTTGTGGCGACGGCGCAGGTGAATCCGAGAGACGGAACAGGAAACTAAGCAGCATGCGGCAAACCGCAGTGATTTTGGAGGCTTGAAATGTTGAGGATTGATTGGATGAACGGTTGGACCCGGCGCATCGAATGGCTGACGATGCTTGCCGCGCTGCTCCTGGTGGCGTCCCCGGCAATGTTCGCGGCCAGTTCTTCCGTGCCGGGGGCCGTGGTTTCCACCGTAAGCACCGTCTCCGCGACGGGACTGGCGGGCGACGAGTCCAACGTGGTTCTGGATTCCTGCGGGAATATCTACGCGATCCAGCAATACGGCGGAGAGGTGGATGAGATTCCCGCTGGAGGCGGAGCAATTACGGTTGTCCTGGCCGCGGGGGGCGCAAATTACGATATTGCGCCGCTGTCGATCGACGCTGCGAAAGCCAACTTGTATATTCTCCAGGGTACGACCGGAAGTCTGTATAAGATTCCGATTACGAATTGCGTACCGCAACCGGCGTCCAAGGTCACAGTTAGCAACGTCGTCGGCAATCTTGGTGCGCTCAGTTATTACTGGAACGGTTCTGCCGTGGCGACGGATTCAGCGGGCGATGTGTTCATTGGAACCAACGTTGCGTGCTGTGCGCCGGTGGACGAACTGGTCGAGGAGTACGGTTCGACCGGTTACACGACTGGCACAACCCTGCTGGGTGGAGTCACTTCGCTGGCCAACCCCATCACTTCGATTGCAGTCGACTCCAGCAACAATATTTACTACGTTTCCGGCGGTGCACTCTATGAGTTGCCCGTCACCACTCCGGCCACGACATCGACCCAGGCCGTATATGGCGCGACCCCGATTGCCTATGGCTCGGGATACACGACGGTGGTCGGTGTGAGCCTCGACAGTGCAGGCAATCTGTTCGTCGTTGACAGCGGCAGTTCCACCATCTTCGAGATTCCGTTTGAGACAAGTGGCAGCACCTCTGCCTTGAATCCGAACGATCAATACATTGTGGCGACCGGATCGGCTCTCACCCTTGCCAACGCCGTCGCGCCCGACCCGTCGGGAAATCTCTTCTACGGAAACAACACCTCTTCGGTTTTTGAAGTGACCCGCAACAACGCCAATTTTGGCTCGCAAGCCGTGTCCAGCAGCGGAAATGTGACCTTGAACGTGGTCTTCAATGCAGCGGTAACGCCAACATCGATCGCAATCGTTCCCCCTGGTGGGGACTTTTTGTCGGCAAGCGGCGGCACCTGCGCTGCCAAGACAGCGCAAGCGGCTGGGAGCACCTGCACTGTGACGGCAAGTTTTTCGCCTCAGACTGCCGGACTTGGCAAAGGCGCCCTGGTGCTGTCGGATTCAGCGGGCACCCTGGCTACAGCGAATCTCTACGGCGTAGGACTGGGCGCGGGGGTGACGATTGACCCCGGCACACCCACCGCGACCGGAAGCGGAATTGTCACGCCAACAGCGGTGGACCTGGATGCCCTCGGCAACCTGTATGTCGCCGATAGCAGCAACGGAACGGTTTGGGAGATTCCGGCGGGTAACGTCACGCCGGCTGCCATCGCAACTGGTTTCAATTCCCCGGCGGGCGTAGCTGTGAATGGCGCAAGCGACGTGTATGTCGCCGATACCAAAAACAACCAGATTGTAGAAATTCCCGTGGTCAACGGAGCACTGAGCGCCGCAGCGCAAATCACGCTGGTTTCAAGCACCGCGAGTATCGCCGGCGCCACTTTGAAGAATCCTACGGGCTTGGCCGTCGATGCGCAGGGCAACCTCTACATTGCCGACACCGGGAACAACAGGATTGTCTTCCTGCCGCAAAGCGGTGGCTGGGAGTTGAGCCAGGCCTCCACGCTTGGATCGGGCTTCAATGGTCCGCTGGCCATCACCGTCACAGCCACGGGGCTCATCTATGTTGCGGACTCAGGCGATGGCAAGGTTTACAGCATTTCCTATCCCAGCGCGGCCGCCCTAATGACCCTGGCGGCAACGGGCTTCAACAGTCCATCGGCGCTCAGAACCGACGCAGCGGGAGATCTGTATGTCGTCGACGAGGGCAACACAAAAGTCGTGCGCATTCCCAATATTGCCGGAACCCTGGCAACCAGTAGCTCTGCTGAAGTCAGCTTCGGCATCGCCAACCCCGACGGTCTGGCAATCGATCCTTCCGGCAATCTGTATATCAGCAATCTCAACGACGCGAGCGCTCCGGTCTATGTGGTCAATCGAACCAGTCCAACTCTTTCGTTTGGGAACATCAATCCTCTAAGCTCCAGCAATCCAACTTCGGTCCAGGTGGAGAGTACGGGCAACCAGACATTGAAATTGAGTTCACCGTATTATCAGGCCACCGGAAGCACCAATGCATTTGTGCTGGACACTTCAGAGGCCAATGCCTGCGCCGCTTCGGACTCTCTTGCCGTTGGCGCGAATTGCACCGTGGAGGCTACCTTCACGCCGCCTGGCTCCGGCACCTTCAACGAAACGCTTGCGCTCGCAAGCAATGCGGCTGGCGCACCGCAAATCAATTTGACCGGCGTCGGCGTAGCCACGCAAGCCACAACCACCACCCTGACAGTCACTGCGCCGACTGGCACTCCTTATTATGGGCAGGCGATCGACCTGAGCGCGTCGGTAACCTCAAGCGCGGGCTCTCCCACCGGTACTGTCGCTCTCCTGGTGGATAATGCTCAAGTCGCCACCAGCACGCTCAGCAACGGAACAGCGACATTCGCACTGAACAATGGCCTTTCCGGTGGCACCCACACATTCCAGGCGGTGTATTCCGGCTCTCAAACCGTAACGACCATTTACGCCAGCAGCGAATCGGCGGTCGATACCGTCATCGTCAGCGCCGTCGCCACAACTACAACGACCTCGTTCACGACGCTCGATATCAACCCACCGAGCCAGCCCGCCGGCACAGCGCTGGCCCTCACCGCAACCGTCGCTTCAACGTTCGCCGGGATTCCAACCGGAACGGTAACCTTCAACATCACCGACTCCGGCGGCCAGACCATCGCTCCGCAAACGGTGCTGTTGGCGGCGGCCAGCGGCGGCGTCTTCCAGGCCACGTACTCCTTCACTCCACCGGCTCCGGCCTCCGGCGTTGCCTACAATGTGGTTTCATTCACCGCCACGTATAGCGGCGACAACAACTTCAACCCCTCCACCAGCGGGTCCGAATCGTTCGATGTGGGCCCTGCAATCGGTTCGGTCCTGGTGACTGCCAGCGGCTCAACCATGAGCAGTGGTCTCGGCGGCAGCAGCACCATTACATTTACCAACACAAGCTATGGCGGCTGGAACGGCGTCATCGGCTATCAATGCCTTGCTTCTTCGCTGCCTGCCAATGCAATCTGCGTTTTCGAGCCGGGACAGGTGACGCTGAATGCCAGCACCTCAGCCAATTCCTATCCCCTGGCCACGACAACGTTGCAGGTGATTGTAGACAACCCGCCCAATTCGCCGCTGGTTAGCTCGATGCTGTGGTGGATGGGCGGCCTGACCGGACTAGCGCTGCTCTTCGTCCGCCGTCGGGCGATGCGCGGAGCCTGGGGAGGGGTGACGATGCTGATCGGGATGGCCCTGCTGGCGGTTTCCGCAACCGGTCTGATGGCCTGCAATAACGGAATTCAGTACGCGACTCCGGCCGGCAGCAGCACCGTTACCGTGTATGCCAATTCTGACCCGTTCGTCGTTTCAGGGGGCTCAGTCAATACGTCAGAGACCCAGCCCTGTGGCGCCACGGTCCCCGGATCGAATCCAGCACAAGGCAACCCAACCGTGCTGCCCTGCGCCCAAGCGACGTTCCAAGTATCGCTGACGGTGAAGTAGGCCGCAGCGCTCACCACAGCCAAGGCCCGGATTCGAGCGGTTTCGATTCATTTGTTGACCTTTGAAGGTCATGCGAGGTGGCATTTTCCTGGGGAAACTGCCACTTGGCCTCAAGCTTTCTATAAAGAGCAGAATCGAAACCGCTGTAGCGCAAGGTATTCGGGCCTTTGCATCTGGCGCGACGCGCATAAGAGCGATCAACCGCTTTGAGATCATCTATTCTTACGTGAGAGAGAATCGATGAAACTCCGACCAAAAGCAGGAGGAATTGCCCGGCGGATTTGCTTCTGCCTGGCGATGATGGTCATGGCGGTATATCTCTCGGCCTGCCATGCGCCGCCGAGCGCAACACTCACGCTCTCGGTTGCAGCCAGCCTCGAGGATGCCATCGTCGAGGTTGAAGCCGATTACAACCGCAGCCACGCCGCCATCGACTTTCGCAACAACTTCGGCTCATCGGGAACCCTGGCGCGCGAGATTGAGGAGGGTGCGCCGGTGGATGTGTTCTTCGCCGCTGCGTCAAAGCCCGTTGACGAGCTCGACGCG